>Ga0272442_10003088_pt1 | contig 23588 bp, 20 predicted proteins | sample SSMForm2O_FD_200262 | JGI IMG/M metagenome (GOLD analysis project Ga0272442, IMG submission 200262) | Marine sediment archaeal communities from Little Sippewissett salt marsh, Falmouth, MA, United States - SSM-Form-2O | ecosystem: Environmental > Aquatic > Marine > Wetlands > Sediment ...
CTATACCAATGACACGGCATGGGTCAACTACGAGTCTATCCAGGCCGATGTATTCGACCATATTTTGTCCGTAATTCCTCATTTCGGGCTCCGCGTGTTCCAGAACCCGAGCGGACATGATATGCGCACCGGACTGGGCGCAGCTTCACAGGGCCGGCCCATATCCTGAGCCGATGATCTTGCCTGCTGTACCGGCTTCTTTGAAAGTCTGATCCATAAGTTTTTGATTGACCTTTGCCCGTAATAAGTATATAAATCATAGGCTTTATAGAGCACTTGTTTACAAGCGCCCTTAGCTCAGCTGGATAGAGTGTCGGACTACGAATCCGAAGGTCACAAGTTCGAATCTTGTAGGGCGCGCCAGAGCACAAAGGCACCCGGAATCGATCCGGGTGCCTTTTTTATATTCCAGAGTATCACAACAACACCAGTACAGGACAATTTTGCAGATGTACCACATGTGAAATTACTGCAACGGTTGCGGTTCGTTGATGGCGATGTACCATGTGAAGATAACAGGCACAACAAGTTTGGTTTTATATTAATTCAACTTATAAGATAATATTCACAACATACTTATTTTACTTATTTTTACAGGACATTTTAAATTTTTTTCGCGATCATGCTCGCTGCCGCATATTTATCCCTGACGCGTTCAAAATAAAACATGATAAAGAAATCAGAAAACATTGACAGGAGTTCGTTGGGGTCCATCAGAAATTTTCGGTAGCGGGGATCGTCGCGGGAAATTCCGTAACTGGTAAATGTCTCGAAGAATATAAGGCCGCCAGGCTTGAGCGCCTGCTTGATGCGCGGGATGAGATCGCGTTCAAGGAAGTAAAAATTCGTAATCAGGTCAAAACGCTCCTTGGCGAGTTTTACGTCCAGTATGTCTGCGGCTGCTGTTTCGAGTGCAAAACCCTTTTGAATTGCAATGTTTCGGGCCAGGCGTGCGGCGGATTCGGAACGATCGATGCCGATAACCCGATAGCCGCATTCAGCCAGGTAAAAAGCGTTGCGGCCGCTGCCCATCGCGATATCAAGGGCAAGGCCGCCGGTGAGAAAAGCGCGGTTGCCGGTCAGGAGTTCATCGGGCGGCCGCAGGCTGTCGTGTGAAAACGTCCTGTAGAGTTCTTCCCACTCCTGCTGGTTCATGGTGCTGCTGTCCTGATTGTGAGCGTCTACAGGAAGGCAAAAGACGGCGTACGTTGAGAACGGTTGACTATGTCGTATAATCGGCGTTGATTTTTATATAGTCATAGCTGAGATCGCAGGTCAGAACGGTACATTGCCGTTTGCCGCAACCGAGATCGATCGTGACGTCTATTTCCTTTTTTTTCATGGCCCGCACAAGACGAGACCGGATTTCAGGCACCGCACGGCCAGCGCGAACAGCATGTATACCGTTGAAATGCATATCGATGCGTTCAGGGTTGCATGCGGCGCCGGACTGACCCACTGCGGCGATAATGCGTCCCCAGTTGAAGTCTTCTCCGAAAAAAGCGGTTTTTACAAGGCAGGAGCGTGCGACCTGCAGTGCGGCCCTCTTGGCGTCTGCGTCAGTTCGAGCATTGCAAACAGTGATGCGCAGAAGTTTGGTAGCGCCTTCGCCATCCCGTACGATCATGAGGGCGAGTTCCTGCATGACCCGACGCAGCATGCCCCGAAACGGTTCAAGGGCCCTGGACGACCGTGTGATACGGACCCCTGATTTTCCGCCTGCCATGAACAAAACACTGTCATTGGTGCTCATGTCGCCGTCAACGCAAATTCTGTTGAACGACAACTCGGTTTCTTCGCGCAGCATTGATGTCATCAGCTCCTTGTCAACTGCTGCATCGGTCACGATGAAGGCCAGCATGGTTGCCATGTCGGGCATGATCATACCTGAACCTTTGGCTATTCCGCATATGTGGACAGTGCGGCCGGCGATTTTTTCACGCAGCGCTATAGTTTTTGGGCGCGTGTCCGTTGTGAGAATACTGCGGGAAAAGGCAATCGCGTGCGTTCGGGACAGGCCTGATGCCAGAGAGGGCAGGGCAGCAATGATCTTTGCATGCGGTAGCGCAACCCCGATCACTCCGGTCGAGCAGGGTAAAACGTGGTCGCTGTAAATACCGAGAAGAACTGCCGCTGATTCGCAGGTAAGCGAGGCCGCGCGTCTGCCCTGGGTTCCTGTGCAGGCGTTGGCATTACCGCTGTTTACGAGCACGGCCTGTGCAATACCATTTTTGAGTTTCGATGCGCAATCGATCACCGGGGCAGCCTTGATGCTGTTGCGTGTAAAGACTCCGGCTGCAGGGCAGGGCGCATCGCTCAGAAGCAAACCCAGATCAAATCCGGTGTTTTTTTTAATACCTGCCAGAACAGCAGAAAACCTGAATCCGGGTACTCCCCGGCTGATGGGATATTTTTCCATGATGCGGCTTTCTCGCCCGAGCTCCTTAGCTCCCGGCGCAAAGGGCCATTGGTTACATATCAACGGAACTGAAATGTTGATTCGTTATCGTCCGCAGCATTTTTTGTATTTCTTCCCGCTGCCGCAGGGGCAGGGCTCATTACGTCCAACCTTGGGCTGCTGCCGTTTCATGGGTTTTTTTTCTGCCTGGCCCGGTTCCTGCCCTCGGCTCATGACTATGTTTTTGGGCTGTTCGTGTGCCTGCATATCCTCGCGTGGCACGAGCTGTACGGTAAAGATTTTTTCAATGAATTCTGTTTTTATACGGCTGTCCAGGTTCAAGAACATGTCATAGGCTTCACGCTGGTATTCGCGCAGCGGGTCCTGCTGGGCATAGCCGCGAAGCCCTATGCCTTCGCGCAGGTGGTCCATGTCAAGAAGATGGTCCTTCCAGAGTTCGTCCTGAACACGGAGGAATATCCATTTTTCAAGCTGACGCATCATTTCGGCCCCGAATTGCTGCTCGCGGGCCTTGTAGGTGCGATTGACCGCTTCAAGTACGATCTGTTCGAGTTCCTCCGGCTTTGCCTTGATCAGCTCTTCGGCTGAATTCCACAAAGGGGTCGCAAAATGTTTGAAGACGGTCTCTTTAAAGCCCTTGATATCGATCTCGTCAGGAGAAATGCCTTCGGCAAAAAAGTCATCGCATAACCCGACAGAAATTTCTTCAACGGTTTCCTGTATCAGGTCCTCAAGGGAGTCGTCATGCAGCGCCCGGTTACGCAGTGCATAAATAATTTCACGCTGCTTGTTCATGACATCGTCGTACTGCAGCAGATGTTTTCTGATTTCAAAATTACGGTTTTCAACCCTGCGCTGTGCGTTCTCGATGGCCCGCGTGATCAGTTTGTGCTCAATCGGCTCGCCTTCCTCCATCCCGAAACGGTTCATGATGTTCGATATACGGTCTGCACCGAAGATTCGCAGCAGATCGTCCTCGAGTGAAAGAAAAAAACGGGATGAACCCGGATCTCCCTGGCGCGCCGAACGGCCGCGCAACTGGCGGTCGATGCGTCGTGACTCATGTCGCTCGGTGCCGATGATGTGCAGACCGCAGGGCATGTCTTTTTTGCAGGAGGACATTTTTTTGCCCTTTTTGACGGTGTCGGGACATTCGTTACAGTTGTCCTGTTCGCACAGGTGGCAGCAGTATTGGCAACGGATTACACCGTCGCCCAATTTTATGTCGGTACCGCGGCCGGCCATGTTGGTTGCGATGGTGACTGCGCCTTTTTGGCCGGCATTCGCAACAATATTAGCCTCTTCCTGATGGCGCTTTGCGTTCAGTACCGAATGTTTGATCCGTTTCGGGATCATGCGGCTGAGCAGTTCCGACGTTTCAACCGAAACGGTTCCGACCAGTACCGGCCTTCCCATTTCATGCATTTTGACAATTTCTTCGATAATGGCCCGGTATTTTTCCTTCTTGGTTTTGTAGACGACATCGGCGTAATCGACACGGCGAACAGGTTTGTTGGTTGGGATCACCAGAACCTTGAGGTTGTAAATTTTTAGAAATTCAGGGGCTTCGGTTTCGGCAGTACCGGTCATGCCGGAGAGCTTGGCATACATCCGGAAATAGTTCTGGATAGTTATGGACGCCAGGGTCTGGGTTTCGGCCTCGATGTGCACGCCCTCCTTGGCTTCAATGGCCTGATGCAGACCGTCGCTGTAACGCCTTCCCGGCAGAATGCGGCCGGTAAATTCATCCACTATCTGGACCTTGCCCTCATTGACAACATAATTGACATCTTTTTCAAACAGGGAATAGGCCTTGAGCAACTGGGAAATATTCTGCAGTTTTTCGCTTTTTTCCGAGAACTCTTTTTCAAGCTCCTGCTGGCGCTGCAGCCGTTCTTCCTCCTGGAGATCCGCAAGCTCGTCCGACATGCTCAGATCCGGCAGCACAAAAAAGTCGGGGTCCTGTGGTGACAGGGCTGAACGGCCCTTGTCGGACAGGTCAATCGTATTGGAGTGTTCATCAATGCTGAAAAAAAGTTCGGCATCAAGCTCATGGAGCTTTTTGTCCCGCATGTGGTCGAGCTCAATCTGGTCAATGACCTTTTTAAGGGGCCCGTCCTTGACAAGCTTCAGGAAACGTTTGTTTTTTGGCGATCCGCGTTTAACCTTGAGCAGTTGCGTACAGGCCGCATATTCATCATGGGGCAACTGCTCCTCGGCACTATTGAGCAGGGTAGTTACAAGCTGGTTCTGGCTGTGCATAAGACGCTGGACCGGCCCTTTGAGATCATGGAAGTACTGCTTGCCGATGCGCTCTACCGGGCCGGAAATGATCAGCGGCGTGCGGGCTTCATCGATTAAAATACTGTCGACCTCGTCGATGATTGCGAAGTTGTAGCTGCCTTGAACCTGCATGTCGGCATGAAGTGCCATATTGTCACGGAGAAAGTCGAAGCCGAATTCTGTGTTGGTGCCATAGGTAATGTCTGCCCTGTAGGCCTGGGCCCGCTGTTCCGGGGTGATACCGTGACGGATAACATCAACGGTCAAACCGAGAAATGTATAAATCTTACCCATCCATTCGCAGTCGCGCTGGGCAAGATAATCGTTTACGGTGATGATGTGCACGCCTTTGCCGCTCAATGCATTCAGGTAGGCTGGCAGTGTTGCCACAAGTGTTTTGCCTTCGCCGGTAGCCATTTCAGAAATCATGCCCTGATGCAGCGCAATACCGCCGATCAACTGAACATCAAAGGGGCGCATACCAAGGGTACGACGTGATGCCTCCCGAACGGCCGCAAACGCTTCCGGCAAAATATCATCCAGTGTTTCGCCCTGATCAAGACGCTGCCGAAACCATGGCGTCATGGCCTTGAGTTCTTCATCGGTTTTATTCAAGAATTCGGGTTCAAGCCCGTTGATACGTTCGACCAGAGGCTGAAACTGTTTAAGTGCTCGCGTATTTTCAGTGCCGAAAATTTTCTGTATTAATGATAAAAACACGTTCGCCTTCTCCTGGGATATGTATGCCGTATCAGCTATGCAGTTTTGTTGAGAACATCACTTGCAGAACGGGCCTGCTGCATAAAAAAGGAGACTTTCTGTGGGTCCTTGCGCCCCGGACCAATTTCAACACCGCTGCTGACATCTACACCGGCCGGCTTGACTGCGGCTATCGCCCGGGCAACGTTTTCGTGGTTGAGACCTCCGGCCAAAAAGACAGGCAAAGGGGAGGACCGCACTAATGCGGCAGCCGCATCCCAGTCGCATGTTTGGCCGGTGCCGCCCTTGACGCCCGGCACCAGGGTGTCAAGAACAATAGCATCAAGGCCGGCCTGTTGCAGCCGGGAGATGTGTTGTGACAGATCATGACATGTACGATCCCCGTTCCGGGGGACATGAACGGTTTGCCAGACCTGCGTCCCCGCTGAGGCCTGTTTCAGCTTTTGCAATGAGCTCAATGGACGATGCCCGATTAACTGAACAGCGTTGGGTTGAACGCGGCGCAGGGCACGTGCAATCTCCATGACCGGCCCGTCCATTACCAGTACGATTTTTTCTATTCCGGCGCTTATTTCAGCAGCGGCCTCGGCAGTCACCGCTCTGCGGGAACCTGCTATATCGACAATTATGCCCATATAATCTGCTCCGCATTTTTGAACAACGCAGGCGTCATCCCTGTTTGTGATGCCGCAGATTTTTATTTGCAGTGTCATAAAGCCGTAGAAAAAAAATCACCGAGGTCGTCCAGCAGGTTACCCAATGCGGTATCAAGCGACTTCAGGTCGCGACGAAAATGGATAATCTTCACCAGGGGTAGACCGGTTTCCTGCTCAGATATCAACAGTTCAATCTCAATGTAAGGAAACGCATCAAATTCAGCGAACCATTTTTTTAGCCAACCGGGTTTATGATGTACATTTAGAATAGCCGCACGTACGGTCACACTGAGCTCGCCGTTTTTATTTTCACGTGGTTTAAGTATATCCTGCAAACCGTTTTCAAGGCGGGTGGAAACAGCAGTGTCTTGTGTCTGACTGACATCCAGCAGCGGGTCAACGGTGATGCTGCGGCAGCTTTCAAGAACGAAACCGCGTCTTATCCAGACCCAGGCTACCGTTTCATGTTCATGCATATCATTGAATTCCCGGATTATGCGATCCGGGAGATATGCTGCGGCAGGGGCAGGGGACCTGGAACTGCAGCCAATAATAGCTGCCGAAATGCACAGCAGCAGGACGAAGAAAACTGGCACGGGAACGGATTTTGTGATTGTTTTCATATACTAATGTACTATTGATTTTGACCGATAATATTTATTACACTATTTCAATGGGTTAGTGGGTCTGCGGGACCGTTTTGATCTTGTAACCATAGCGAAAAACAGGGTTCAGGTCAATAGAATAACGATAAAAAATCTTTCCAAATATACTGAATTGATATATATTAAATAATTAATGTGTTTGAAATAATTTATTTCCATATGTTTATACATGAAGCTATCTTTATTTAAAAAACAGACTGCTGAAGATAAATTCAAGGAGACCCTCAGTAAATACCAGCGGGCGGTGGCAGATAATCCGAACGATATCCGGGTACATGTCAAAATAGCTGAGTTGTATCTTGAGCACGACCGCAAAAAAGAGGCCATTGACGAATATATCCTGGCAGCGCGCGCTTACCAGGAAAAGCGACTTTTGCAGATAGCCGTTGCCATTTATACCCATGCTTTGTCGATCACCGGCGACAGGGTTGAAATTTATACGGAGCTCGCCAACCTTCATCTTCGCAACGGATTCATTGGCGACGGGGTTTCAGTCCTTGAAAAACTCGCCGACTATTATCACTCAACCGGGCATGACTATGAAGCTACCCAGGTACTTAAAAAAATTAAAGAAATAGACCCGAATAATAAATTTATCAAACAGAAGGTTGAAAAGTTTTTAACCAAAAAAGAGCTCGACGAAGAAAAAAGCCTTAAGGCGGGTCCGCGGGACAAATGGCATCTCACCGATCACGGATCAAGCAATATCGTTAAAAATATACAGCTCGGCAGCGAGGGTTCTTTTGACCTTGAATCTGCACTGAGTGATGACGACGAGATGGAATTCGAGTTTGATGAAAACGGCAACCAACCCGGCGATTCTGATGAACTGCGTCCCGATGAGGTTTTTAAACAGCTCAGGACCATCATGGAGTCCAATCCCGAGCAGGACACGCCGGCATTTCATTATAACCTTGCCCTGGCGTATCAGCGCTGTAATCAGATTGAACAGGCCATCAAAGAGTACTCCCTCGCATTTGACGGTTTGCCCCAGAAGGCTGAATGCTGCAAACGCCTGATCGATTGTTATGTGCAGCTTAAGCAGTTTGACAAGGCGCAGCACACCGTTGAAACCGGACTTATGCTGCAGGACATCAGTGATCGTGAAAAACTCGACTTGTTTTATCAGTCCGGATTGATATACAAATACAGCGGAGAATATAAAAAAGCGTTAAAAATTTTCAAGAAAATATATTCTATCGACAAAAATTTCCGATCAGTTGCAATGGAAGTCAAACAGCTGTCAATACGTTAATCACATAAGGGGTATAGTACAATGGCCGTTTTCAATGCAGCGAAGCGCGAAATAGATATCAAGATCGTGTATTATGGACCCGCACTGTGCGGAAAGACTACCAACGTGCAATGCGTGCATAAAATGCTTTCGCCGACACAGCGCGGAGATATTATGTCGCTTGCGACCAAAGATGATCGTACATTGTTTTTTGACTTCCTTCCCATAGAACTTGGTGATGTCAAAGGTTTCAAGACGCGATTTCATGTATATACTGTGCCCGGCCAGGTGTACTACGCTTTGACCCGCAGGGCTGTGTTGACCGGTGTTGACGGCGTTGTTTTTGTTGCCGATTCCCAGGCGTCTAAAATGGACGAAAACATTGAAAGCCTTCAGGATCTTAACGAAAACCTGAGTTATTATAAAAAGGACCTGGACAGCATTCCTTTTGTTATGCAGTATAACAAACGCGACCTTGACAATATTTTGCCCGTAGCCGAACTCAATCAGAAGCTTAATACCGGCAACGTACCCTATTATGCTGCAAGTGCCGTAGACGGGACCGGCGTGATTGAGACATTGACGGCGTGCTGTAAACTGGTTTTGAAACAGATGGACAGCACCGGCGGTACCAAAAAACGCCGTCGCCAGAAGCCTGACGAGCCTGTAGCGCCGCCTCCACCACCGCCGCCGACGGAAGCAGCACCTCCACAGGCCGCACCTGCGCCTGCCAGCGCAGCATCCGACATATCTTCATTTCGCTTTGATGACGACGACGGACCGGTTATCAAGATCATCGCTGAAGATGACGCCGGCGCGCCATCCAGTCCCCCGCCTCCGCCGCCCTCCGACGAAAATCAATCGTTTCCTGGATTTGAAAGTTCCATCGCCGAACGTCCCGAATCCCCCGGCAAGTCCGGCGCGGGATTGCCTTCACTTGAGGACATGCCCGACCTGGATGCCAAACAGTTCGAGACACCACCGCCGTCCAATGCAAAAAGCGGACATGCTACGGCTGAAGAGGAACCCATACCTTCGTTTGATGCATTCGAAAAAAGTGCTCCTCCGGCGCAATCCGAGGTACCAGAGGCTTCGTCATTCGATATGTTCGCCAAACAGCCACCCGCACCAGACGCTGAGCCGGCACCATCGTTTGAGTCTACGGTGCCGTCCATGACCGCTGATAGTTCCAGCGGGTCATTCACGGTTGAGGCATGCGGGGCACCACAAAAAAGCTCGGATACGTCGATTAAACTTCCGGTAAAACTCAAACATGCACAAACCGGACAAACATGTTCAATAACGGTTACTGTTTCTTTTGATGATTTTTCAATTTCCTGAAAGACGAATAACCGTTTCCGGATGTTGTAATTATGAATTTTGTGCGTTTGCTATGCATGTGTAGTTTTATGTTCATACTGTCAGCCGCTGTATATTCCGGTACGGTTCGAGCATCTATTGATATCGATCACGCATTACTCCAGCAGGCAATTGACTCCGGTTCTGTATCCAGTCATCTTCAACTTTTCTACCAGCAGCAGCTTGACAGTGGTGTGCGAAATTTTATTCCTTTTTCCTTGATGCTCATCACCACATCCCGGCAGCTGCTCGCAAAGGGGGACTCGACTGCTGCCACGATATGTGCCCGATACGCCGCATTATGCTCGCCGGACTTTCCTGCTGCCGTAATGAATCGTTCGTATGTCAGCTGGCGGGAAAATCCTTTAATGATACACCGTCTTGTGGCCGGCCTTGTATTCAGTTTCAAGCGGAAATTTTATAATCTTGACGACTGTGCATATTTCGCTTTCAAACAACTTACCGTACTGGGTGCTGCGTTGATGATAACCATTGCCGGCATCGGTTGTATCAGCATTGTCAGGAATTGTCGTCTGTTCGTTCACGACATACGCCATGTTTTGCCAGAAGTGCTTCCAAGTCATGCTTCTATTGCTTTTGTTATTTTATTGAGTATTTTGCCCTTGTTGCTGGGTCTGTCATGTTTATGGCTATTCCCATACTGGCTTATGCTGTTCTGGAGTTATCATAATGTCAGGGAGCGTGCGCTTATCGGTATTGCCGTTATGGTATTCGTTTTTATTTTGCCACTCCTTGCAGTCGGAAGTTCATATTTTCTTGCCATACCTCAATCAGATATTCTGCAACAAATCTGGCAGGCAAACTACGGGTATTACACAAAACAGGATATCGAAAAATTCGAATTGCAGATATACCGCAACCCGGATGATTATGATCTGCTCTTCAGTGCCGGACTGATCAATAAACGAGAGCAGAACTATACAACAGCTTTACGCTATTATGATAGGCTTCTCAAACGGAACCCTCGTGATTACAAGGTATGTACAAACGCGGGCAATGTTTATTTTGCTATGGGTCAATGGGATATGGCTGTTGAGAAGTATAAGGCGGCCATCGCGTCGGCACCCGACAGATGCGCCGCGGCATTTTTTAATCTTGCCCGTGCCTATCAGCAAAAATTTTTATTCAAGGACGCCGAACAAAGCCTCGCAGATGCAAAGCGTCTTGACAGTAGTCTTATAGAGATCTATCTGGACATATACTCCGAAAATTATAACCGTTTGCTTATTGATGAAACGATCCCACGTTTGGCCCTCTGGCAAAGGGGCCTCGGTGATTTTTTTGAACAGGGCAGGTTAATAAACAGTACCTGGAATATGTTCTTTTCCGGTTGGCTCCACCTTCCCTACGGAACACTGGCCGTGCTCGCGCTGCTGCTTTTTAACCTGATTTTCAGTGTTAACGATACCGTACGCATTGCCGCGATATGCACCCTGTGCGGTCGTGTCATGTGCCCGCGCTGTCAGAGAAATATCGCAGCCGATATCCTGTGCTTTCAGTGTCAGAATTTTTTAAAAAAACAGGACCAACTTAGTTATAAGCAGAAAGAAGCAAAAAAAATACAGATTCACGCATACATACGTTCATTAAAAAGCTGGGCACTATCGTTCGGATTTCTATTCCCCGGTATGGCCCATGTGTGGAAAGGACGCCTTGTTTTAGGCGCCATGTTTTCATGTATTTTTTTCTGGCTTGTGGGTCAGGCAGTTTTGGCCATGGTTGTTAAAGGACCCTGGGTTGATCTTGTATACGACTGGTTTTCATATGGTAGTCTGTCTGCAGTAATGGCCATAATTATGTGGTTCGCCCTTCGCTACCATGCCCGCATGGTGCGAAGCCCGGATATTGAGGACAATGTTGCGCTCATGAGCCTTGGCCTCGGCAACTGAACGGCGCTGGAATATGTGTGTATGATACGGGAACCCGTCTATGTCACTTGAAGGGAAATTGAAAGATTTCGGTATTGCCGATATCCTGCAGCTGCTTGCCCAGCAGCAGAAAACAGGTATTTTGCTGGTTGAACGACAAACCGAGTCGGCTGAAATTTATTTTTTCAATGGACAGGTCATTGAGACCCGTTCAAGTCGGCACAGCGACCGTCTAGGCGAAATGCTTGTCCGCGGTGGCTATGTAACCCGGCAACAGGTTGAAGCTGCACTCGACCGCCAGGGAGACACATTTGATTATCTCGGCGGCATACTTGTTCGTGACGAACTGATTCAGCATGATGTGCTGCAGCAGGCCCTTCTAACGCAAATGTTTGAAACATTCTTCGATATCCTGCAATGGCGTGACGGCCAATATAAATTTATTCCTGAAAAATTCAAAAAAAAGGGGGTGCTGGAAAATATACCCGGTATACAGTCAATACTTCTTGATGTATTACGGATGATTGACGAATGGCCTGAGATTGCAAAAGTTATTCATTCGTTTGATATGCTTTTTGTACTGAATGAAGGCCACTCCCCCGATGATATTGAGATTGATGAGCTCCCTGTTTATCAGCTGATTGACGGCAAGCGCAGCGTACAGGAGATCGTCGACGGCAGCCTGATGGGCAGGTATGCAGCGTGTAAAATACTTGTTGAACTTTTGCAGGACGGTATTATCAAGCCTGCCGGCCGCAAGACATTCGGGGTCCCGGAAAAGAGTCATACTGTGCTCGACATTCTTTTCGGTCCGGCAGCCTATGCCTTGCTCCTTGTTGTATGTCTTGCCGTTTCATTATATGCACCCTCAGGGTTCCCCGCCAGTATACTGCCATCAGCATTCCGTGATGGACATCGGCCGCATGCAATCGATTTATATGGTATCATCATCCAGCAGCGTCGTATAGCATACGGTCTCGAGGCATTTTATTTCCAACATGCGGCCTATCCGCGATCACTGTCTGAACTTATTAACGCCGGCCTGATTCCAGCCGGCTTGCCCACCGATATATTCAGTTACGCCTCCGACAGCGGTCGCTATGAACTACGCCATAAGGATACGCAATAAATATCGCTGAGACCTGTGTCCGGTAAATAAAATCCGAAAACTTGATAGATACACTTCGGTACGCGTCTTGAGTTCACAGTTGCCACGGTTGGGTGGTGGCGGATATATCTGAAGGGTATTTCAACTTTGACGAAGATAGTGCAGGGTGTCCGGCAGTTCGGTGCTGTTGCCGAGCGTATCCTCACCATAATTGGCTTGCGCTAATGCAATAATGTCTGTGATCGCGTTTTTATCACCTGAAAACATAACTTCCTGTATCCCTTCTTTTTTGATGATGCCGCCGGCCCACATAATATCGATGACACTGCTTGCATCAAATGTTTTTTCATCCAGGTGCATCGTGACATTGCCAGCGTAATGATTGGCGATTTTGGCGACAAGGGTTGAGGGACGGAGATGAAATCCGAGACCTTCAGGCACGGGTACGGTTGCTGTCAGGGTAACGCTGTACTGTGAGAGTATGTCCTGCGCGAGCTGTGCGGCACGTGATATGAATTTCGTGTAATAATAAAGCGCAAAGTTGACGATTGTATCAAGGACATCAGTGTGTTTGATCAACAGAGCAATCTTTTTATGCGATACTTCATGGCGTATGCTGCTTTCGTGACGTTCATAGAAATGGGTGAGTTCCCGTGCGATATTCAAAAGATGCAATGACACCGAAATAGATCCGCGCAGTGTTTTTAAAGTCGGCGTCTCGGATTCCAGCGGAGTTTTCTGAATATAGGTATCATACATTGATTGTGCGTTATGCACGTGCATCTCGAGGTGTCGCAATGTCTCTTCATTGATTTTACCTGGTATGATTGTATTGTTCAGATTTTTTTTCGCTAATTTTTTGTCAATGCAAACAGGCTGGGACTCTTTTACAGCATCGACCAGTTTGGATGAAATACGGAATATATATTCATGAATATCATGAACATCCTCATGACCACGGTTGCTGGGAAGAATTTTGGCGACTATGCGGTCAGCGGCGTCCGTATCAGCTGTACTATCAGCCACCGGCATGGTTAACCCGAGACGGCCTGCTTCATCTGCCAGGGTTTTGCAGAGGGCAAGAATCGACGCATTCAGGAATTCAAGCCGTTTTTCGGCATCCCGTATGAATGACCCGGTTGCATTTTCTGGCAGGTTGTAAAACTTAACACGGCTTAAGATATGGTTGATCATATATGCGATGCCTGCAAAACCACGCATGGAAGCCACTATTTCCCCATAGAATAACCAGTTTTTGTTGTTACGGGCACCGTGATCGTCCAAAAAATCTTCGAGCTCAATTGATTCCTTAACGAGGGTGACAAAGTTTTTTTTATTGAGACGGGTCTCGGGATTCTTCAAAAAATATGCGGCGAAATGAAGCATGCCTTGTGATGACCTGTCGGCAAGAGGAACAAATTCTTGCTCTTTGATGATTTCAACTGAAAATTCCATTATGGTATCCGGATCGTTTTAGTTGCTGATGCACTATCACAGCACTATTGTGCTGCACAGCGTTTGCTATCTATTACCTGGGGACTGCCTGTTTTATATCAGTTCAAATCTGAATTAATTGATGCAAGGGCAGGGAGCGTCAGTGACATACAGGGGTCAAGACGGCTGCCGTACTCACAGCCGACGGCAGCTATACTGTTCAAGGAAAGGAAGCGCTCCGGATGTCAATAATCGCAGTACAGAAAATGTTTAGACAACTGACACAGCTCAAGCAGTCCCTTCATCATCATCGGTATAGTCTTCATCGATTATTTCTTCGTCTTCTTCAACATGTACGTATGGTTGCGGCGCAGAAACACGTTTTTTGCCTGCCAGCTTTGCTTTAAGATTAATAGGCTCATGGGTTACCACGAATGTTTCGAATTTGTCAGTGGCATCACTTGCTGTTTTCGTTATTTCTTTCAGAACTTGAGACGGAGTGTTTGGGTCGTTCATGTCAACAAGCCGTATATCATGCTCTTTCATCAGGGTCTCCTTATATGCGCCGCATAACAGCGGCCGTCAGGGTGCACGTTGGCGGTGTGTTTGGGTTTGCGATAGGTCTACAGGGGTTTATCAAGCACATCGACAATATTTTGCAATGCATCACGTGTTGATTTGAGTGCATCTATGTAGTCGGAATGTATAAAACCAAGTGAAAGCTGACTCTGCGATGCCTGTTGTTCCGGACTTTCCTTGATCTTTTTTTTTGCACCGGCAATGGTAAATTTTTGTTCATAAAGCATGTTCTTTATTTTTATAATCGCCTCTACATCCTTTTTACGATACAGGCGCTGGTTGGTCTTTGTGCGATACGGTTTGATCAGCTTGAATTCAGACTCCCAATACCGCAATATATAAGGTTCAACACCGGTCAGGGCACTTACCTCGCCAATTTTAAAGTACAGTTTATCAGGCAGTTGTTTCGTACTCATGCTCCGGACCTCATTTCGCAAAAAATGTGTACTGTACCCTCTGTTGAAGCTCCCGTGCGCACATGGATGCGCGGCCGCTGTGTTACAGCCTCGGCCCCTGTTTTTAACTGTTCAGAACTTTTTTCAAAACAGGACTCGCCTTGAATGTCAACACGTTTCTGGCTGCAATTTTGATCTCATCACCCGTCTGTGGATTACGCCCGCGACGAACGCTTTTTTCCCTGATGGTAAAATTCCCAAAGCCCGATATTTTTACCTTCCCGCCTTCCTCGAGACGTGCACGGATAAGATCAAAAATATGCTCAACAATTTGACTCGATTCTTTTTTGGAAAGTCCGACTTTTTCATAAATTGATTCAATCAAATCTGCTTTGGTCATATCGCCACTCCTTTGAAACGGGATCCATCTGCTTTGTGCTATCGCAGTTCGGCGCCGACCTGGGCGCGCAGCCGGTCAAGCAGCCTGTTATGAATTTTGTTTACTTCAGAGTCGGTGAGTGTCCGTTCATCCGACTGAAATGTCAATCGGAACGCAATACTTTTCTTCCCGGAGGAGATACTGTCTCCCTGATAGTGATCGAAAATATGCCACTGCCTGAGCAGGGTATGCCGAAACCCGGCAATTGCGGCACTGACGTCTGCCGCTGAAACGGATCGGTCAATAACCAGGGCAAGGTCGCGCTGAACAGCTGGAAAACGCGAAAAAGATGTGTATGCCTGATGCTCTGAATAATATTCGCAAAGTTTATTAAAATCAAGCTCAAATACATGTGCGGGGGCGGAAATATCGAATGCATCCGCGATATCCGGATGTATTGTGCCAAGCAAACCGCAAGACGTGTCGTCAATGAGTATGCGCATACAGGTTTGCGGAACGAGGAACGGTTCGTCACCGCCAGGCTCAAAACGAAAGGAGTTGATATGCAAACGATCGAAGAGTGCCTCCATAGATCCCTTTATGTCGAAGATATCGGCGCAGCGACCTGGTAATGTCCATGTTTCGCTATTGTATGTTCCATACGCCAGGGCGGCAAACATGCGTTTTTCGCAGACCGCACCCGTTGCTGTCTTAAGAAAAACATTACTGATTTCAAAAACGGAGCACTCCGGACAACGGTTTGCATGCAGGTTATGTTGCAGGTTCTCAAGAAGGCTGCCGATAAGCATGGTCCGCATGACCGACTGCGAGGTTGACAAAGGATTAAGCAACTGGACAGGATCACGGCGCAGGTCGTCACGCACAAGACGAAGGCGTTCAAGCAGCTGCGGATCCTGAAAACTGTAATTGATGACTTCGCTGAACCCGGCTGCTGTCATGACAGTGCGCACCAGCCGGGAAACCTCACGGATAGTGTCCTGGGGCGGGCTTGCAAGGCGTACAACGGGAAAGGTGACCGGAATTGTGTCATAGCCGTTTAAACGGGCAATTTCTTCAATAATATCGATTTGTGAAATAAGATCGTAGCGATAGGTGGGAGGAACTACCGCAAGCGTGCCCGGAGCGTCAGAGGTCACTTTCATCTGCAGGCGCGTTAGGTAATTGACAATTGTCGGTTCATCAAGCATCAGTCCGAGGGTCTTGTTGACGGTTTCCAAACAAACGCTGATAGGTTGACGCTCGTGAACATGGCCGGGATATCGGTCAACAAGCCCGGATGCAATTTTCCCGGCTTTAAGTTCTACAATCAACGAAGCAGCGCGTTGCAGGGCCGGTATGACGCCGTTGGCGTCAACTCCTTTTTCAAAACGAAGCGATGCTTCGGTTTTCAAGCCGAGAGCGCGCCCTGTTGCCGCGATTGAGGGGGGATTAAAATATGCACTTTCCAGAAGGACCGTTTCCGTTGTGGAGGTAATACTTGAATCGAGCCCTCCCATGATGCCGGCAAGCGCACGGGGGTGCTCGGCATCGCAGATCATCAGCGCACCCGGAGGAAGTGTATGTGTCGCTTCATCAAGCGTGGTAAAACGTTCAGCTTCGCGGGCGGTTCGCACAACAATTTTCTTGCCACGCAACAGGCTGTAGTCGAACGCATGCAGGGGTTGCCCCCATTCCAGTAGAACATAATTGGTAATATCAACGACATTGTTGATCGCGCGGATTCCACAATTTTCCAGCCTCTGCCGCATCCACAGGGGGGATGCGGTGATAGTGATATCATAGGCAAACCCGGCACAGTAGCGCGGACAGGCGTCGGGTGCCTGGATATCGACATCGATTGCCTCCGCACAGGGCGGCCCGTTCTCGGGCAACGTGAAATCAGGCAAGCGTACGGGCAGGAGGTCATACAGGGCGGCAACTTCACGCGCAAGGCCTATAACGCTCAAACAATCGGATCGATTAGGGGTAACACTGATGTCGAGTATCGTATCACGCAGGGCAAGGGCATCGGCCAGGGGTGTTCCGGCGGGGTGGCTGACGTTCAATTCAAGAATACCGCCGTCGGGTTCTCCGATACCGAGTTCGGACGCCGAGCACAGCATACCTTCAGAAATCTGCCCCCGTATCTTTGACCGTTTTATAACGAGACCACCGGGAAAGACTGCACCAGGCAGGGCGAGGGCGACTTTCTGGCCTGCACACACGTTCGGTGCACCGCACACCACCCGCAGTGTCTGTTCGCCGGTATACACATTATTCAGGGTGAGTTTATCAGCGTCAGGGTGCCGGGCGCTGTCCAAAACATCGGCAACGATAATACTGTTCCACTGGGGTCCGATGTCGTGGATACATTCAACCTCAAAACCGCTCATGGTTAAACGGTGTGCGAGATCATCCACCGGAACGTTGATCGCAACAAATTCTTTAAGCCACTGTAAACTTAATAGCATATTACACCATCAAAACTGCGCGAGAAAACGAAGGTCGTTTTCATAAAATAATCGTATATCATTAATTCCGTAGGTAAGCATGGCGATGCGTTCAACACCCAGTCCGAATGCAAGGCCTGTGACGGCATCAGGATCATAGCCGGCATTTTTAAATACGACCGGATGAACGAGGCCGCATCCAAGAATTTCCAGCCAGCCGGTTCCTGAGCAGACCCGGCAGCCGTTGCCGCTGCACATGACGCATTGAATATCCACTTCGGCACTGGGTTCGGTAAAAGGGAAAAAACTTGGCCGGAAACGTATCGAGGTCTGCTCACCGAACAAGCCGTGTATAAGGATCGTCAGCAGGCCTTTCAAGTCGCTGAATCCGATATGCTCATCTACCATTAAACCTTCGATTTGGTGAAACATCGGTGTATGAGATACGTCGGAATCACAGCGGTATACCTTGCCCGGACAAAGGATCCTCAGCGGGGGCTGCATCCGCTGCATGGTTCTGATCTGAACCGGTGAGGTATGCGTCCGCAGCAGCTGTTCCTTGGACACATAAAACGTATCGTGCATGTCACGGGCAGGATGATCTTTAGGAATATTGAGCGCTTCGAAATTGAAAAAATCAAGTTCAATTTCCGGTCCGTCAACGACACTGAATCCCAATTCTGAAAAAATCGTTATGATTTTTTCAGTGATAAGTGTCACGGGATGCTGAGACCCAAGCTGCGGCGTACGTCCGGGAAGGGTTATATCCGGTATCTGCGCGGTGATAGAGCGCGTTGTGCGTTCCTGGCGCATCGCCTCCAGCGCGCTGTCAAGGGACTGCTGCAGTAAATTTTTTAAAACATTGGCCGTTTTTCCCGCAGCTGAGCGTTCTTCTGCCGGCAACTCCTTTAAAGACTTGATAAGCGTGGCAAGACGGCTGCCGCGTCCGAGGTATTTGCTTTTGATCTGGTAGAGATCATTTTCACTGCCAGCCTGTGCAATCTCGGCTTCAAAATCAGCCCTGATGTTTGCGCATGCGTCTTTCATAACCGATCAATCCGCCCGGTATCTTTAACGTTGAATGCATGTATGCCATACATTGCGCCCGGACAATCAACTCTCCCGGGCAATTGCCACGATCTGTGCAAAAGCCCCCGGATCACTTATAGCCATGTCGGAAAGTATTTTGCGATCGATGGCGACATTGGCCTTAGCGAGTCCGGCAATCAAGCGGCTGTAGCTTATGTCATTGATACGTGCTGCAGCATTAATGCGAGCTATCCATAGACGACGGAAATCTCGTTTGCGTGCCCGGCGGTCACGGTAGGCGTAATTCAGAGCGCGATCAACAGCTTCCCGTGCGATCCTGTACAGGTTTCCCCGCGGTCCGCGGAATCCCTTGGCAAGTTTTAGCAGACGTTTTCTGCGACGGCGTAATGTATACCCTCTCTTAACGCGTGGCATTGGTGTGACCTTTCCAAAAAACAGTTATCGTTGGTGTTGAATGTACATAAACACGAGATGTATCCATGAAATCCTGCTTATGCATACGGAATCAGGCGACGCACGTTGCGCTGTTCAACACTGCTGATCAGGGTTGACTGACGCAGCTTGCGTTTGCGCTTGGTTGATTTTGACGTCAGAATATGGCTTGTGTATGCCTTGTTGCGTTTTACTTTTCCATTTTTTGTAAGTGAGAACCGTTTTGCGGCTCCTCGACAGGTTTTAATTTTCGGCATTGATAATCGTACTCCTGTGTTTATGAAGTGCTTGTCTGTTTACGGGGTGCCAGCAGCATGACCATATTACGGCCTTCAACGCGCGCCTCCCGTTCGATTACACCATGTTCCTCTATCTGAGCGGCAACTTTCTGCAAAACAACCTGGCCGTGCTCCCGAAATCGCATTTCACGTCCGCGAAAAACAACGTTGATCTTAACCTTATGGCCGCGTTCGAGAAATTCGAGCATATGGCGCACCTTGACTTCAAGGTCATGCTCGCCGGTGAATGGCCTCAGTTTTATCTCCTTGGTCTGCACACTGTGGACTGTTTTGCGTTTCTGCTGTTTTTTACTTTGTTGGTACTTGAACTTCCCGTAGTCCATCAAGCGGCACACCGGCGGGTCGGTATTGGCGGAAACCTCGACAAGATCAAGCCCCTGTTCTGCTGCAATCGTCTGGGCCTGCTGGTTCGGTATAATGCCGAGTTGTTTGCCTTCGCCGTCAATTACCCGCAGAAGCGGTGCTCTGATTGCGCTGTTTGTTCTGGCCTGGCTGTGGTCGTTTTTCCTGTCTATGATTGTGTCCTCCGTATACTATTCAAGAAGTATTATTGCAGAACCTTAAGGGCGCTGCTGCAGTCCTGCTGCAGCAGCGCGACGAAATCGGCTACCGGCATGCATCCCAGATTTTTACCAGTACGGCTTCGGGGGGCGACACCGCCTGCCTCCATTTCCTTGTTACCGATAATAAGCATGTAGGGTACTTTTTGAACCTGCGCCTCGCGGATTTTAAAATTCAGGCTCTCGTTGCGCAGATCAAGCCCGGCTCTGATGTCCTTTGAAATCAGCTGGGCGTGTACATCGCGTGCCCAGGACTGGTGCTCGTCCGCAATAGTAATAATCTGCGCCTGTACCGGAGCAAGCCATGCCGGAAACGCACCGCCGTAATGTTCTATCAAAATGCCGATAAAACGTTCAAGCGAACCAAGGATAACGCGATGCAGCATAACAGGCCTATGCTTTTCTCCGTCGGGGCCGATAAAGCTCAGGTCAAAGCGTTCGGGCAGCACAAAATCACATTGAATGGTGGCACACTGCCAGGATCGTTTCAAACTGTCATGAAGCTTGAAATCAATTTTTGGGCCGTAAAATGCTCCATCGCCGGCATTGATGTCATAGGTGCAGTTGCATACTTTCAATGCCGATTCAAGCGCCTCCGTAGCACGCTGCCAGTCAAGGTCTGTGCCGATTGATTTAGACGGCCGGGTGCTGAGTTCTATGCCGAATTCAAATCCGAACACCGCCATCATATCGGTAATAAACTGAATGATATTCAATATTTCCCGGTTAAGCTGGTCCGGGGTGCACAGTATATGCGCATCGTCCTGCGTAAATTCGCGAACACGCGTCAAACCGTGAAGCACACCTGATTTTTCATGGCGGTTAACCGTGCCGAGTTCAAAGTAGCGTAGTGGAAGTTCTTTGTAGCTGCGGCGCGCCGAGTTGTAGATCAGCATGTGTGCCAGACAGTTCATGGGTTTCAATCCGTACTGCTTTTCTTCGACCTCGGTGAAATACATGTTTTCACGATAATTGTCGAGATGGCCGGATTTTTCCCAGAGATCAAGCTTCAGAATCTGCGGCCCCTTCACCAGCTGATATCCTCGTCGCAGGTGCTGCTTGACTTCCAGGTCTTCGAGTATCCTTCGCAGCAGGGCGCCCTTGGGGTGGTACACGATTAATCCGGCACCCGCCTCGTCGTAGATATTGAACAGGTCCAGTTCGCGACCGAGTTTGCGATGGTCCCTTTTTTTTGCTTCTTCTATAAGATGCAGGTGCGCCTGCAGGGATTTTTTGTCGGGGAAAGCAGTGCCGTAGATGCGCTGCAGCATTTTATTCTGCTCACTGCCGCGCCAGTAGGCACCGGCAAGGCCTGTCAGTTTGAAGGCTTTTATCCGTCCGGTTGACTGAAGGTGGGGGCCACGGCAAAGGTCGATAAATTCTCCCTGCTCATACAGACTTACGGTTTCATGCGCAGGCAGCTCCTGTATCAATTCCACCTTGTATGGTTCGCCGCGTTTTCTGAAGAATTCAATAGCCTCATTGTGCGACATTTCAATCCGCCGTACGGGGATATTATTTTTTATCAGTTCACGCATTTTGGCCTCTATCGCCTCAAGGTCTTCCGGCGTAAAAGGCACGGGTGTATCGAAATCATAATAAAAACCATCAGCGATTGACGGTCCGATGGTTACCTGTACAGCAGGATAGAGAATTTTAACCGCCTGTGCCATGAGATGAGAGACACTGTGACGAAGGATATGCAGACCCTCGGATGATTCGGCGGATATGAATTCAACGCTGCAATCGTGTTCAATTGCAGTGCTGAGATCCCGTGCGCTACCATCGATTTTTACGGCGACAGGATTTTTCACAGCACTGCACTCCTTGAGGATGTCGGCAGCCGTGCGTCCTTGTGCAATTGTGCGCGTTGTAGCGTCGTTTAGTGTTATTGTCACGTTTTCCATTGGGACGTTCTACTACGTTTGTTTCCAATAATTTCGCCGGGTTTTTGAAAAACCTTGGCCGGCATACTCCGACACCATCCTCGAATTTCCTGCAGCGATATCAAAAACGTATTTGATTCTATAGGCGCGGGCGGTTTCGAACCGCCGACCTCTACCGTGTCAAGGTAGCGCTCTCCCCCTGAGCTACGCGCCTGTAAACGGCGAATAAAAGTATATTTTAATATCAATTGAAGTAAAAAATGTCAAGAAAAATTATTTAGTAACATGACAAGCAGGCAAAAGAAACGGCGTAGAAGTCGGCTCCAGATACCGGCTGTCATGACAGCAGCAAATTGGCGGTGCCGGGTTTATTATTGCAGGCATCGAAAGGGCAGGGCGCAGCATGAATGCTGTTGCAGGCAAAGCAAACTAACGATGTATATATGACATGCCGTTGCATAGACAACCAGGTACGACCGCACTATATCAATGTTCTGAACATACCACATCAACAGAATAGCTATTTTTTGATGTGTCAAAGGAACAGGAACTGCGTGCTATAACAATGAAATGTATACCCCATCATCAAGGCACTACACTGTTTACGTGCAGCCAAAAAAAATATTTATTGATAGTTTTGTAGTAAAAACGGTGCTGTGTGGTGTTGGAACATTTACAAGGCGTGGAGTACTGAACAATACCTGCTTTTCAAAATATAGTATTTGAATTAAAAAAAATATTTCAGCGGCGGGTACCGATTGCAGGGTTTTATTATGCCATGAACTTGTTATTCTATTTCCTGACAGGGCGGCCGTATGATTTGGTTTACATAATATATATTATTAGACCCTGAACGTCGGCCAATCAATGGCTGAAACGTCATGCCCGCAGGAGCAATCTTTCTCTTTGTAAAACTCATGTTAAAATCAATATTTGGCGTTGATTATTTATGGACTTTATTTTATAAGTACATGTTCGTGCATTGAACCCGCTCAATAATGTTGCAACCTTTATAACAAGGAGAACCATAGTGAAACTTGTACCACGTGAAGTTTTTTTTACCAAGGGACACGGAACCCACAAAAATGAATTACAATCCTTTGAGTTGGCGCTTCGTGATGCAGGTATCGAAAAACAGAATCTGGTAACCGTATCAAGTATTTTGCCGCCGAATTGTAAAACAATCTCAAAAACACAGGGTCTTGCGAAACTCATACCCGGACAGGTCGTATTCTGCGTGATGAGTAAATGCACAAGCAATGAACCACGCAGGCTTATTGTGGCCTCGGTCGGATGCGCCCGTCCCAAAGATACGAAGGGCTACGGTTACCTGTCAGAGTTTCACGCCTTCGGTATGACTGAAAAACAGGCGGGCGATCACGCCGAGGACATGGCCGCTGCCATGCTGGCATCTACACTGGGTATTGATTTTGATGAAAACAGCAGCTGGGATGAAAAAAAAGAGGTCTACCGGATAAGCGGACGTATCTATAAGACGACCGAAATCACTCAGTCTGCGATCTGCACCCCCAAAGGCTTTACTACTGTTCTTGCAGCGGCTGTTTTCATTATGTAAGGTTGCAAGGGTAACTGAGACTATACGGAGGTTATATAATTATGTTTAAATGGGAATATGCATCCATATTCAGGACTTACTGCGCCGTCCTTCTCGTCTTTTTTTTCAGCACCGCATCATATCTGCATGCTGATGAGGGCGCTGCCCAACAGAACATAGTACAACAGGGTTTGCCAAATTTTGCCCCCCTGATCGAGAAACTGACACCGGTAACG
>Ga0272442_10003089_pt1 | contig 23583 bp, 19 predicted proteins | sample SSMForm2O_FD_200262 | JGI IMG/M metagenome (GOLD analysis project Ga0272442, IMG submission 200262) | Marine sediment archaeal communities from Little Sippewissett salt marsh, Falmouth, MA, United States - SSM-Form-2O | ecosystem: Environmental > Aquatic > Marine > Wetlands > Sediment ...
TTCCATGGATAGTCCATTATGGATATAAATATCTGAAGAATTTAGCTGGAGGAATGAGATGTGGATTGATAAGCAATGCTGATATGGGGCCATGGTGTGGTTATGAGAAAATCCACATGAACATAGTAAAGAACCTGGCAGAAGAATTATCCTTACCAAACTCCCTGGATTTAGACTTTCTTGACAGTAGTGTCGTTAAAAGGAAAATTGAAAGAATAACCCAGAGGAGAGACTACGCCGGTAGCATTGAGAGGTTAATAAGAGTGAAGATATGGCTTGAGGAGGCGAGATGAACATTGATAATGAAGCAATAGCTGAATATCTAACCATTGGTTATACATTGGATTGGAAGACATTCGAGGAAGGGAAGAAATACAAACCGAAGAATATGAAATTCCCAAAATTAAAAACACGCCCCGATGTAACCATCGCCGATGTCAAGAGGGAATTGGAAAAGTATTTCATGAAATTCGCTGGCAAGAAAGTTGCGGTAATGCTCAGTGGCGGCAAAGATAGCAGGCTTGTGGTAGAGATGTGCAATTCTCTGGGTTTAGACACCACGGCTATAACCATTGGTTACAGGAGAGACTCGAGAGAAAACATCATTGCAGAGAAAGTCAGTTTGGCATTAGGCATACCACATATGTTTTTAGAATTGAAGCCAGAGATCTACTCAGACGAAAACCTGAGGGGAAGCATTCTGTTTTGTGAATCTGACCCAAGTTCTTCACCTTTCCTAACTCATTACTATTACAAAGATACATTCTCCAACTTTGATGTTGTCCTCGTTACTCATTATATAACCGCTCATCTTCGGGAAGACAGATTCTATCAACCGAAAGACAATATGAAGAGATTGCTTCGAGCTACCACTTTTGACAATATAATAAAAGAAACAGTCAGAGAGAAAGTAAAACAACGACTAATACTGCAAAATGAGAATAAAACACTCAATGAAATGTGTTTGCAAGAAACTAACAACGCTCACTTCAAAAGGCATGATGTTACCAAAAACCTGTTCAACCTGGATTATCCCCCTAACGATGAAAATGTACTAAACGCAATCTGGTCTTTACCCGATAAGGGAATAGTGAAAGCAATCCTGAAAAAGTATGATTATAAAACCAGACGCTTTCCATGCACCAGGAGCCCTTTCCCACTTTATTTCCCATGGATAGTCCACTATGGCTACAAATATCTGAAGAATTTAGTTGGAGGAGTGAGATGTGGATTGATAAGCAATGCTGATATGGGGCCATGGTGTGGTTATGAGAAAATCCACATGAACATAGTAAAGAACCTGGCAGAAGAATTATCCTTACCAAACTCCCTGGATTTAGACTTTCTTGACAGTAGTGTCGTTAAAAGGAAAATTGAAAGAATAACCCAGAGGAGAGGCTACACTAGTAGCATTGAGAGGTTAGTAAAAGTAAAGATATGGCTTGAGGAGGCGAGATGAAAGCCTGTATATTCGGGTTGGGCAGAATAGGCCTTCCCATTTCCTTGATTTGTGCCGATAGTGGGCATGAAGTTGTGGGTATAGATATAAACAGAGACCTGGTAGACAGTCTCCGAGAAGGAAAGCTCACGTTTTCTGAGCCAGGTACTGAGGAATTATTGGGTAGGCATTTATATAAGAATTTTTATCCCAAGCATGCCAGTGGAGAGATAATCTCTGACTTGAGAAAAGCAGAATACATCATGATAGCGGTGGGCACGGAATTTGCAAAATACCCCAGGATGCCCAGGTTTTCAACCTTGTTTACAATCATCGGCAATCTAGTTAAGTCAGGATTAAAGAGCAAAACGATTATTTTGAGAGTGACTCTTCCGATTGGAACAACAGATAAGGTTAAGAAGATGATTGAAGAAAAAACGGGGTTTAAGGAGGGCATAGATTTTTGGCTTGCGTTCGTACCAGAACGCATTATGGAAGGCAAGGCTATTCAAGAAGAGAGAAGCCTGCCTAAAATCGTTGGCTGCTACAGTGACGCTGGTTTCTCTAAAGTTGAGCAATTTCTACAGAAGATTGGAGGAGAGGTAATTAGAGTTTCTAGCCCACGAACAGCAGAATTTATCAAGCTCATAGACAATTCTTGGAGGAATACGCGTTTTGCGTTCGCAAATGAACTGGCATCTTTAGCTGAAGTAAACAGAATAGACGTTGTGGAGGCAATAAACAGCGCTAATCAGGGGTATAAAAGAAATCAAATAGCTACCCCTGGACCGGTAAGCGGTTATTGCCTGGGTAAAGACCCCTATTTACTGGAGTTCGCATTTGAAAAGATTGCAAGGAAAAGAGGTTTCAATTCTATTTGGTACTATGGGAGAAGGGCGAGTGACTGGCTTTGCGAAAAGATTATTGAGGAAGTGGAAGGCAAGAGAGTTTTAATAGCTGGGTTATCTTTTAAAGAAGACATAGACGACTTCCGTTATAGCCATGGAATTGAGATTGCAGGAATTCTAGTTGGTAAGGGTTATTCAGTGAGTGTATGTGATCCTTATTTGGATAAGAATGATTACACAAGACTTCCAGAAAATGTGGAACAAAAAGTAACGAAATTCGATTCATTAGAAAGTGCTATTGGGCATGCTGACACTGTCATTTTTGCTACTCGCCACAGGGAATATCTGAATCTCGATTTGGCAAAGATCCTAGGAACTAGGAAAGAACCCATAAAAGTCATTGATCTCTGGAATGTGTTTAGGGACAAATTGGATGAGGAGACCACTATTTACAAAAGTCTTGGAAGATGAAGCATAAAAAAGTGCCGCAAGTAAGTGTGATTATACCTACATTTGAAAGGCCGGGTTTGATAAGACGAGCGGTCAATAGTGTTTTAGGACAAACATTTCAGAATTTTGAGGTGATAGTTGTGGATGACAATAATCCAGGCGAAATAAAAAATCAAACACATGAAGTAATCCGAGAACTTAATGATGAAAGACTGAGATATATCCCGAGTGAAACAAATATGGGTAATGCCGTTGCTAGAAATACAGGTATTAATTTAGCGAAAGGGAAATATGTAGCGTTTTTGGATGATGATGACATTTTTCTCCCCCAAAAATTGGAGGAACATGTAAATATTCTGGGTAAATCTGCCGAAGACGTTATTTTAACTTACTCTCAGCACTATGGCATAGATGCAGGAAATAATTACAGGGTAATTACTCCAACTAGTAATGAAGGGAAGAGTGGGTACATATACGAATATATGCTGCGTCGTTATTTCGAAAAGACATGCTACCCTCCAATTCTTTTTCAACATTGGGATGCACTAATCAAAAAGCGATTCATACAAGATATGTGTTTCGACAAAGGAGGAGAGGATCGGTTCTTGCTGCGGCTTGCTAGAAAAGGAAAATTTGTTTTTGTTGCTAGGGTCTTACACGTACAATACCTGGAAGGGAAACGGATATCAAGTCCAACAACTTCGCCGGGTAATCCGAGAGCCCGGTACCATGTGGACATGATATATGAAGATAATTCTAAATACATGGCTGAGCACGGAATCAATTTTGATCGTTTACAGAAAATAGCTATGCAATCATTAATTCAGGGAACAAGGTTGATCAGGAAAGGGAATATATCTGAGGGGAGAAAAATGATACTCCACGCGCTTAAGATGAAGCCTTCGTTCTATAGCTTACTTGCCTTCTTGTTAACCTTCATGGGAAAACCCCTTTTTGTTAGGGCTTTAAAAATCAGGCAGAGAATTCTTGGAGGACTAGCATGAAATTAAATCCGGGAAATGAAGCTCAGTCCGTTAACCACCTGGGCAAATATTTTGTGGGTATGAAAAAAAAGCTTGAATGGTACGGTGGTTCAATCCACAAAGTGGACAAAAACGGAATTCTTCTTTATAAGGTTCCTTATACCCCTAATTATCATTATTACCCTGTAGATATCGCAGAATATGCATTGGGAAATTTTGAAATCTACCTGGATAACGGAAGCGAACATCATAAAGGCGCTTTCCTCAAGCAAGCTGATTGGCTGGTCAGTAACATTACAATAAAATCAGAAGGCTTTGGCGTCTGGGAACACAATTTTGTGCTCCCCTATTATAGCTTTAAGGTTCCCTGGGTTCACGGCATGGCACAGGGATTAGCTATATCTGTATTACTCAGAGCACATCAGCTCAGCGGCGACAACGCCTATTTAGGAAGTGCAAAAAAGGCATATGGGGTTTTTGAAAAAAGCATGGAGGAAGGTGGTGTTAGACATATTGACAAGAATGGGAATATATGGCTTGAGGAATATTCTGTATCCCCTCCACCACATATATTGAACGGCTTCATTTTCGCTTTGTTCGGAGTTTATGATTTTTATAGCGCTACAAAAAGCGAAAAAGCTCTGAATTTGTGGAGGGCTGGAGTTCGAACTTTGGAAGAAAACCTGAATCTATATGATTTAGGATATTGGTCTCGATATAATCTGGTACATCAACATCCAGCCACAAAATCCTATCATGCTTTGCACGTCAGGCAATTAAAAGTCCTTTGCGAACTAAGCGGCAAAACAATTTTCGGCGTATACGCAGCGAAATGGGAGAAGTGTTTGAATAACCCGATCAACAGGGTAAGAGCAACTCTAGAAAGAGGAGCAGTTCATATCAAGAAGCATGGAATAAAGGGTAGCATCGGAATTTATTTCGTCATGAGGAAGTGGGCGAAGCGATGAAACAAAAGGAGAATACAGAAGCTAAAGCAAGAATTTGCTTCGTAGGCGATTTAGCACTTTCCTTTGTTAAAAAAGACCATGAACTTTTGGAAAAACATTTTGCTGTTGATGTTGTTCAACCTCCAAAGAAGAGAAATTTATCGTGGCTAAAATACATTCTTGCTTTAGCAGGAAATATCTTCCAATCTGATTTGTCTTTTTGCTGGTTTGCAGGATGGCATTCCGCATTTGCCATTTTCTTCGATAAGTTATTTGGGAAGAAGTCTATTATTGTCGCCGGAGGATTCGATTGTGCTTGCGTACCAGAAATTGGCTACGGTGCATTTTTGAAAGGCAAATTCTTAAAAGAAAGATTACCAGCGAAGTATGTTTTTAAGAATGCATATAGAGTTCTCGTTGCGGACCGATCTCTGAAAAACGATATTATCAAGCATGCGAAAACAGCAGGAAGCAATATCAAGCATGTCCCAAATGGATATGATTCAAATCATTGGAAACCGGAAGGGAGGAAAGAGAGTATCGTTTTAGCTGTGGGTACCGGGACTGAACCAGTAATAAGAAGGAAGGGGTTTGACACATTCGTCAAAGTGGCAAAACACTTCCCATCCATTAATTTTGTATTGATTGGCAGGCACATTGATCGCTCCGCTAATCACTTGAAACACACTGCCTCATCAAACGTGAAATTCACCGGGTTTGTCTCGGATGCAGAGCTGCATGAATACTATCAGAAAGCTAAAGTGTACTGCCAATTATCAAGATACGAGGGATTAGCAGACGCTTTATGTGAGGCAATGCTTTGTAAGTGCATACCGGTAGGCACAAAATATTGTGGTATCCCTACAGCCATCGGCGATACGGGATTTTATGTTCCTTACGGGGATGAAAGGGCAACTGCTGAAGCAATAAAAAAAGCACTAAATGCACCTGACGGTTTGGGAGAGAAAGCAAGACAGAGAATAAAAGAAATGTTTCCTTTAGAAAAAAGAGAAAGGCAAATTGTAGAAGCAATAGAAAATAGATAGAACTATGAAGCTAATGGTTGTTTGCTCGCAGGGCTTTAGTCCTGAGTATTCTGGCGGTAGCGGCGTGTATGTCAATGGAATTTATAAGTATATCCCATACACCAAATATATCAAGGTTCCTGCTATGCCAGTGCCTATCAAAGGTTTATGTCCTTTTTCTAATCTCTTGCATCATTTCCAGATAAGGAAATATATAGCTAAAGAATTACAGCATGAAAGCTCGGCCTACGAAATCATTCACAATGCTAATGTGGATCTCTTCCCTGAAATATAGAGGACGAGGGTAGTTACAACTGTTCATTGTATCAGTATTGGAAGGAAACCAGGAATTAAGGGCAGAGTATCTGCTCCTATAGATTTCAGGATGGAGACAACAATGATTGATAATTCAGATTACATTATCGCAGTTGGCGATTTCACCAAAGAGAGAACCCTCCATTACTTCTCTTTTCCTGAAGAAAGAATCAGAGTTATATCTAATGGCACAGATACCGATGTATTCTACCCCCGTGTACTATCTGAGGAAAGATTTATCTTATTCCCAAATGCTTTGCGCTATCCTTATCGGAAGGGTACCTATTTCATTCTTCCTGTCCTGAGAAAACTGATGGGATTATATGACCTGAAATGTATTATCACCGGCAAATCATCGCCTTAAGGCAAGAGAATTATCGACGATGTATCCGATAAATTCAGATATGTAGGTTTTGTAAATACGGAAGAGCTCGCCAGGTTGTATAGCCAGGCGAGGCATGTGATATTCCCCTCTATGTACTAGGGATTTGGGCTAATACCAGCAGAAGTCATGGCTTCTGGCGGAGCTATAGTTACGCCTGATGTTGGTTCCGTTAGCGAATATTGCAGGAGTGGAACAAATGGGTTCGTTTTACCTCATAACAGAGAAAAGTGGTTGGAGGTTATGAAAGAGCTTATAGAGAACGCCGATTTGAGAGAACATATAAGAAAGAATAATCGGAAAGTGAGGAATCGTTCCTAGAAGCGCTGTGCCATGGAGCGTGTGAATTTCTTCAAAGTTAATTGTTGAAAACAGTTGATTCTGCAACTAGTTGTCTGTAAGTAGAAAAACAGCCCGCGAATAGACGATGGCAAGAAAGAGCACCAATACCCACTCAATGAATTCAAGATGCAGGCAACTTCCCTCCTGCTAGCTTATTCCATCACTAGAACAGTGTGCCTAATCCCTCGTTAGCTGCCTCTCACAAGAGCAACTATTTCACCAGCCCCATAGGAGACATAAAAGCTCATTGTGAGCAAGAGTATGGGGAAAAATAGTTTGATATTTCGTTCCTGAATAGCAACATAACCCGCATTCGTTAATGCCATCAAGAAAGGAATAAAAATCAACGGCGAAAAAGTCATAATGCATAGAATTAGAGGACCAAAATGATACCACCGCAGGAATTTCTTAAATTTCTTCCCCACTCTTATTCTGGCTTTGCCAAAACTATACATCTGCCTGATAAATTTGTTAAAACCAGTTCTATGTTGATGGTAAACGAAAATATCGGGAATGTAGAACAGTCGGTAACCTTTTTCACCAAGGCTGGCATCCAGCCTTAAGTCCTCGCCTACATTATATTCTTCGCCAAAACCACCAACTTCTTGAAGCACTTTCTTGAAGTAGGCAGAGTTGACTGGTGGATTATGTAAAGTTTGTTGTGCTCGCTTATCCATAGTAACATTCCGAGCACGGAAGGATATCAATGGTGACCTGATTGTTCTGGCTATAGCCACTGAAATCAAGGAACCAGTTTCCAACATAGGGTAGTTGGGCCCCCCAATTCCAATTATTTTTTTGTCTCCCTTATTTAATTCCAGAAGTTTATTTACCAATTGTTCAATCCAGGCAGTTGGCACAGTACAATCGCTGTCAGTAAAACAGACAATATTCCCTTCGGCAACTTCAATACCCTTGTTCCTGTTTACTCTGGAAAGCACACCGTCAAGGATTTTATCAGCATATCTACTGGCTATCTCCTTAGTTCCATCACTGCTCCCTGCATCAACCACGATTATTTCATATTCGTAGCCAGTGTTATTATTCCTTATGGAAACCAGGCAGCTTTCTAGCGTTTCCGCACTGTTCAGCGTTGGAATCACAACCGAAACTCTAACTCTGGATATATCGTGTTGTCGCGTCATCTGGCAAGTCTTTTCTTCACCAAGTAAAGGAGATTATGGAAACCGTCTCTCAATACCCGCAATTTTATTTGCCCCACACGAGGTCTGTACGTTATCGGCATTTCCCTGTAGCGGAGCTTGGCAAAATGACAAGCTTCTATTTTAAGCTCCTCGGAGAATGACATCTTATCCGATTTCAACATTAACCCAGCGAGAATATCTTTCTTAAATACCCACATGCCAGATTGGGAGTCATGGATATCAATACCGAATAAGAGCTTGGTGGTTAATGTGAGAATGCCATTACCAATCCGGTTGCGCAAGGACATGGCACCTTTTTCTATACAGGCAAAGCGGTTGGTGGTAATAAAGTCCAGCTCTTCGTCTCTGAGCACTCTTACTAATTCAGGAATGTTTTCCACTGGGTAAGTCAGGTCAGCGTCAGCAGTGGCAATTACCTCTCCTGTGGCATGAGTAAATCCTGTTTTGTAAGCTCGTCCATAACCTCTTCTGGGTTCGACAATAACTTCAGCTCCGGCCTTCTTTGCCACATCTCTAGTCCTGTCTTGCGAATCTCCATCTACTACCAACAGTTGGACATCTAATCCCATTTCTTTGAGCTCATCCCTGGGAATAGCTTCAATTACTCCTCCTATGCCCTCCTCTTCGTTTAGTGCCGCTATAACGATACTTAGCTTATTCATTATTGCTCAGTGTGTCCTTTATTGCCTGCCTTACAGACTCATCTGAATTATATCTGGCTTTCCACCCCGAGTTCTTCATCTTGGTCATGTCAAATCTGACCTGAGGAACATCACCCTTCCAGCCACGATTGCCGCCGGTATATTTAAACTCTACTCCGGATAGGCCCATAGCTTCAACCACCATACTGGCAATAGCAGTAACGTTAGTGAAGGCATCAGTGCCAAGGTTCAGCACATTGATTTGCTCTTGAAAATGGTCAAGTCCAAAGAGGATACCGTCGACACAATCATCAACATAAAGATAGGGTTTCTCCTGAGTACCATCGCCAAGTACCTCAAGCTCTCCTGGGTTTTGCTTCAGCTTCCTAATAAAATCGGAGATAACTCCGTGGTTCGCTCTACTGCCAACGACGTTGGCAAAGCGGAAAATCCAGGCCTGTATATCAAATATATGGCGGAAGGCAGAGATGAACCCCTCACAAGCAAGTTTGCTAGCGCCATAAAATGATATAGGTAACAGAGGGGCGTAGTCTTCAGCCACTGCTCTTGTACCCGCTTCGCCATAAACTGTGGAGCTGGATGAGAAGAGTATTTTGTTGACCTGCTTTAGCCTCATAGACTCGAGAACATTATGAGTGGCCAGCACGCCTTGCTGTAAATCAAGCCCGGTGTTTGTTATGCCAGCTCTGACATCGAAATTAGCAGCTAAATGAAAAACTATGTCATGGTGAGCAATAGCCTCGCTTAGAACGTCGAAATTGAGCAGGTCAGCTTCGATGAACCGAAAATTACTTTTGCCGAAGTGCTGCTGCAGAAATTCCTTACTGCCTGAACTGAGGTTGTCGTAAACGGTTACCTCACCCATGTTAGCCAAACGGTCAACAAGGTGGCTACCGACAAAGCCGGCTCCTCCCGTGACAAAGTATTTGAGTGCCAGTTCTCAAAGCCTCCACGTTATCAATGTATGCTCCACGTCAAAAGTCGCCTTCACACGACAACATTGCTTACAACCCGAATTCTTTCGCCTTTGTGCATTATACCCCAAACAGGCAGCATCCGCTATACATTCTAGAACAGCTTCTTCCAATACAAGATGAGCCTGTAAAGACAACTGGCTGGTATAGTGAAGGCAGTAAAGGCCGTCGCCTTCGCCTCGCTTAATCCTCCCCATTGATGGGAAAGAGAAACAGGGTGGAGGCTCACTTTGGTGATATAATAACCACAAGAATCATGATTGAGGAAATCCTGGGCTGGAACATTCCCCATGAGTTGTGTATAGTCATCATATCAGCTTTGCCAATAGCGGAGCTCCGAGTAGGTTTGCCAGTAGCTATTAATTTATTTCATATGCCCTGGCACAAAGCTTTCTGCCTGGCCATTACTGGCAATTTGTTGCCCGTACCCATACTTCTATTATTTTTAGGCCCACTAACCAGGGCTGTTTGCCACGTGAAAGCAGGGCAGAAATTAGTTGACTGGGTTTTCAAGCATACCAGGAAACGGGGGGCAAGCATCGAAAGATATGAGAAAATTGGACTGACTCTATTTGTAGCTATACCTCTCCCTGTAACCGGCGCATGGACTGGCTGTATCGCTGCTTTCCTGCTCGGTCTGAAATTGAGGTATTCTTTTCTGTCTATTCTCGCAGGGGTTATTATTGCAGGAGCGATCGTCACCAGCCTGTGTTTGCTTGGCTGGTTCGGAGCAGCAATTGCGGGCGTCGCACTCAGTGCTCTGGCCATTCTGAGCTGGCGCAGAACCTGAAAAACTCACCAGAAAATTTGTATTGACACCCCACAACCACCAAAGTATAATCTTCATGAAGATGCGAGTGAAACTGAAGATTGACCAATTAACAGGCTTAGCTCAGCAACTTCCTTTTGAGGTAATACTAGATCATCCTAGAGACGTGAAGGGATTTCTAGAAATACTGGGGCATAATATGCCATGGGAGGAAACAGGGCTGAGTAAATTTGGCGATCCCGTTAGAAAACCGAGCAGAGTAGCTTTTTCGGTTGAAGCCGTTGACGGTGGTTATGTTTGTGATGTTCATCCCGCTTTTGCCTGTTATATCTCTAATTTTTTGACAACAAGGGCACCAGCGTCAGAATAAAGAAACAAAGTTGTTTTGTCATAGCAGTAGATATGCTAATTTTGTGATTTATAAATCATGGGCCGTTAGCTCAGTTGGCAGAGCACCTGACTTTTAATCAGGGTGTCGTGGGTTCGAATCCCTCACGGCCTACTTCTTTCTGAAAGTTCAAAGCTAACCCATAGCTAACTAAAACTACTCCAATCCGGAGTGGTTTTTCATTTTCCGACTAAAACGACACCCTGACTATTACCAATTATTTCCATGGGTTTCAACTCATTTTCTTGTCTGACAGTCAAGTTTGAAATAGAGGTGGACAAGTCTATGATAAATATAGAAGTAAATGGGTTAAGTTGGAAAAAGATGGTTAAGTCGAAACTGGGTTAAGTTAACTCGTGGTTGGTAACGGGGAGATATGGTAGAATGGAATTGTGGATAAAACAACCACTAGTTAACTTAACCAACAGTTCTGTTAGAACAAGTCAGAAGTAAGCGGAGGGTTTAAGCCCATACACTAAGTGCTGTTATTATTTCCTGCGCCTTAGCGATGAGCTCATCGGCGACTTCGTCAGGAATCTTCTTACCGCGTTGGGCCTCTATCTTGTTTATGAAGGCCTCAAGGGTATTTATGGCAGCTACGTCATTCTTATGATTGGAGTCCTCAAGAACCTTCATAGCAGTATCCAGTGATGCATTAAGGCTGTTCACCGTACCCCCAGGCAATTCCATGGCATCCACCTCATCGCTCAGGGTCTCAACCATTGTCTCCGGTACAGGTAGGACTTCTACCATCAACGAGTCACTGCTCACACCACCATCATCATCGGTAACCTCTACAGTGACTTCATAAGTCCCAGGCCAAGCATATAGGTGACTTCCGGCGACGGTACCTGAACCGGCGCTCTCATCAACTTCCCCTGCATCGGAATTAGTATCACCCCAGTATATGGTGGCAGTATGGATATCGAGCGAACCAGGATCTGTAAATTCCAGCTCTACGTTGACAATGTCACCAAAATTTACTGTCAGATCCGATCCCACATTGACCGCAGGAGGTAGGTTCCCAACAGTGACAGAAACAGTGGCAATGTCCGTGCTGCCGTCATCATCGGTTATCCTCAACGCTGCCGTATAAGTACCGTCATCGTTCCATGTATGAGACTGCGTAGCGCCAGTATCACCAGAAGGGGTAAAGGTGATGCCGTTGTAGTTCCAGTCCCACTCATAGCTAATAATAGCATCTGGACTAGATGTTGAACTCGAGGCATCGTAATTGCCTCCCTGTCCCTCATCCAGTACTGTGTTGCCATTGATAGCTGCCGAAGGCCTGAGGTCTTCTACGGCGACGGTAGCAGTATCAGTATCAGACGCACCATGACTATCTGTTACCTTTATGGTTACTGTGTAAGTGCCGTCATTGCCAAAAACTACCGTTGTCGTTACTCCAATGGCGTCGTCAAACTCCTCGTCATTATCAAGGTCCCAAGCGTAGGTTAATACATCACCAGTATCAGGGTCGTAGCTACCCGAACCATCGAGGCTGACAGTATCACCTTCATCAACAGAGTAAGGGCCACCTGCATCAGCCACTGGAGCCTGGTTGGCAGGCGGAGTATACGGCTCTCCAGCTACCAGTATCATTCCGTGCTGACCAACGGTCACGTATTGGCTGTGCCCATTCCAGACAATGCCGTTAAACTCGTTGCTGGTGGACATGGATTGTATCGCCCAGTCGGAACCGTCTGAACTATGGACACTAACCCGGCCCACAGCGGTGTACTGGCTGCCATCCCATATCAGGCCATTGAGCAGTGACGCTGATGGGGGGGAAGTGACAGCCAATGTCCAGGTATCTCCATCCAGACTGGTGTATATCGTCATTCCGGACTCAACTGCCATAAACTGGCTCTCATCCCAGATGATGTCCCTGAACTGACTGGTGAAGGAATTTAAATTCCAGATGACGGCGTCTTGACTGGTAGCCACGAATCGGTCTGATATCGAAAGGCCACCGCCGGCAGCAATGAGTTTACTCTCGTTCCAGGCAAGACTAGATATATACTGGTTACCGGAAAGCCCTACAGACCGCTGCGTCCAGGTTATCCCGTCGGGGCTGGTTAATAACGTTCCCTTGGAGCCTCCAACAATAAACAGGTTCAGGGGACTGCCGGCCCAGATTACATCCCTGAGGTTACCGATTGTTAGATTGGAATACCGTTTCGTCCAGCTGATACCGTCAGGACTGGTCACGATAACCCCGTAGCCTCCCACCGCTACGAACTGACCATTACCCCAGGTTACAGCTATCAAATCGGGAATCAGGGTAAGAGGAGCAACGACTGACATATCAAGGCTATGGTCAGCCCAACTGGTTCCATTCGGGCTGGTAGTTACTGTACCTATGGCACCCACCGCTGCATATTGGCTGCCATTCCAGGTGACATCATTAAGAGTCCGTGTAGTCCCATGGCTGATTTTATCCCAGTCAGTTCCGTCACCACTGACGGCAATGACTCCGCTAAAACCAACAGCGACATATGCACCGCTGCCATCGTAAGCCACACCGGCAAAACTGGCGCGAAAGTCGTCATCATGCTTTGTCCAGTTAATACCATCCGGACTGGTAAGAACGCAAATGTTTTCCCCTGCGTAAGTGGGATTACCAACGGCGACAAACTGGCTGCCATCCCATATAGCATCAAGTAACTGGCTTGTAGTACCGGATGTCTGCTGCGTCCAGTTAACGCCATCAGGGCTGGTAATAATGATGCCGCCATTGCCGAGGGAGACAAAGGTACTGCCGTCATAGGCAATTGCTTTAAGATGTGCGGTAACGCTGGCAGTTTGCTCCGTCCAAGTAGTACCATCCGGGCTGGTAACGACTGTGCCATAGTCACCGATGACGACAAACTGGCTGCCGTCCCAGACGATGTCATACATGCTCCTATACTCAGACCATCCTAGAATAGACATCAGGTTAATCATGCTCCAGGTAGCTCCATTGTCATCACTGTAACGGATAGTAACGCCGGATGGGATAACGTAACTGCTGCCATCGTAACCGATGTTGCGTCCAGTGAACCCCATACCTGTGTTTGGATTGCTCCAGTTAATGCCGTCGGTACTATTGAGCATAACACCATTCCCGACGCACCAGTACTCACCGCCTATCCATGCTGCCCCGTCAAGGTAGCTAGAAGTGCCCGAGTCCTGAATGTCCCAGGTTTCACCGTCGGTACTGGTAATAATGGCGCCATCCGCTCCGGTGGCCACGAAGATACCGTTCGCATGCGTAATAGAAGTAAGTTCGTTGCCGATTGGATAGGGATTAGCCCATACCCAGTTAATATCCGAGGATGCACTAACCGATTGGGCTAAAAATGGAGTGAAGCAAAGAATTAGTGCTATTATAGAAGACGAGCATAAACGAACAAATCTCCTTATCATCTATTCCCTCCCTCTTTGGCACCAAGATTAAAAGTCAGCAGCTTGAAATTTCTAAACGTTTAAGTTTTCCGTAGATAATTTCGCTAAAACCACCCTTAATATTACAAAGTAATCAGGGTATCACCTCACTTCCAACTTATTGACAGTCTGCTTGTCTATTATATAAAGGAACTTGTCTACTGGGCAAGTCAATGTTTATATAGATTAAATGAACCAATTATGATCGTTCAATTCTATTATTAATCCTAATGAAATCAACCGGAAACGAATAGAACGATAGCTTGTGCTGGCTGACCACATAGGTAACACTGAACTATGCATTTTGGCAAGTTCACTTTCAATATACTCCACAGGAGTAAGATAAACAAGAGACTGATGAGAGCGGTTGAAGTTATACGCACTAGGCCAGATTGTACGCTCTTGCTCAGACTCTCTAGCATGCTTAATTGGATGTAGTTGAAGCAGAAGTGGTGGCCAGACTCTCACATAGGCATGATTGTTTAGCTTCACTATTCTTAATCAGTTCACCTGGGTTTACCCCATTCGTCCGTTTCTTTTTTGCGGAATAATAACTGCTTTAAGTTAACTACATACTGTTATTGACAAAATATTCAGGTACTGGTATTCTTGCTATAGAACAAATGTTCTATAGGCATAGGAGCCAATATGAAGAAACCAGAAATAAACCTGACCAGAAATAGGGTTCTCAGATTCATCGCTACTTTTATGAGTGACAGGGGATATTCCCCTACTGTAAGAGATATCGCCAAAGGTTGTGGCATAAGTTCAACATCTGTAGTGCAATACCACCTGAACATTCTGGAAAGGCAAGGCCACATTCGCCATGAACCAGAGCTTGGGAGAAGTATTCAGCTTACAAATAGACCGAAGATGGTAAGCGTGCCTTTGCTAGGCACTATAGCTGCAGGTGAGCCGATTCCAGTGCCATCATCTGGTACCTGGGCGAATGAATTTACAGAGGCTATTGAGGTTAGCAGCAACTTAACCAAGGGGAAACAAGTCTACGCTCTGAAAGTAAAAGGATTATCCATGATAGATGCTCTGATAGATGATGGAGATATAGTTATGATGGAGCTAACGCCGACAACAGACAACGGTGACATGGTTGCTGTTTGGCTCAAGGATAGGCAAGAAGTTACCCTAAAGAGAATCTACGCTTCGCCAGGCAAAGTTCGTCTTCAACCAGCTAACAGGCTCATGGAGCCAATCTATGCAGACCCCGAGAATGTAGAAGTTCAGGGCAAGGTTGTTGGTGTCCTCAGGAATTTGTAAAGGGCAGAGTTATAGGGATGAGGATTGCCTGCATATTGATTGACCATCTGCCTGTGCAAGTTGAGAAGAAAAGGCAACATGATAGCAAACCGTTGATAATAGGCGGTTTACCTTTTGAGAGGAAGCTTGTCTACGATGCGTCTGTGGAAGCCATTGAATGCGGAGTTACAAATGGAATGCCTCTTAGCCAAGCCCAAGTTCTGTGTCCTGAGGCTGAGTTTCTACCACCGAACGAAAAGAAATACCAAGCAGCCTATCAGCAAGCAACATCAGAGCTTGATGATTTTAGCCCAATAATAGAGATAGGAGAACTCGGATGTGCTTTTTTGGGGGTTATTGGCCAGGATAACGAGTTAACCTTGGTGGATGAAGTTAACAATAGGTTGTTTCGCCACGCTGGACTCAGGGCTTGTATTGGCATTGCTAGCAATAAATTTCTGGCTAAGATAGCAGCACATGTAACCAAACCTGAAGCTCCAATCATCGTCGCTAAAGGGACTGAGAAAGAATTTCTTGCCCCTTTCTCAGTAAACTTTCTACCGTGTTCTAAAAAAACAAAGTCCAGGTTAGACCTCTTTGGCATTCGAACTATCGGGCAACTTGCAGGATTTACCAGAGAGGAATTAGTTGAGCAGTTCAACAGGGAGGGAGCTTTGCTGTACAAGCTTGCACAAGCGATTGATAGAACTCCTATTATCCCCAGGAAAAGAGCCGATACTATGAGCAAAACAGTTCATTTTGATACTCCTGTAGACAATTCACAGCAACTTCTCAGAATAATCGAGAGGACGATGAGCGGCTTACTGAGCAATCTCAAGAAAGAAAGGAAAATTTGCCACAAACTTATACTGATACTGAATTCCTCTTCAGGCGAGATGAAATATTCCTTCCATCTCAAAGAGGCGAGCAACTCATATGACAAGATAATGACAAGGCTTAAATCGTGGCTGGAGGCAGCAAGATTTTCAGAAGCAATTGATGATGTCGACATATGCCTTGAAATTAGTGTAGATAATGGTAGACAGCTTGGTCTGGTAAAGGACAAGTCAAAGGAAGTAAATAGACTTAGGCTGCTACATGATCTGAACCTACATGAATTGAAATTGAAAAAGGCATCGATAGTAAATAGAAATACTTTAATCCCTGAACATAGATTCAAGTTGGTTGAACAATAGGAATTGAATATATGGCAAAGCTATTACAAACCCCCGAAGCGATAGAGGTAAACAACACTATTATGGGAGTGCCTATTAGCATTGTTCGTAAAGGAGAATTGCAGCAGGTAGATAGTATTTACCAACGCTGGCGAGTAGCTGATGAGTGGTGGAGAAAGGAGATAGCCAGGGACTACTTCAGAATCAGAACCAGCGGTGCTTTGATTTGCGATATTTATCGGGACATGGTTGATGACCACTGGTATTTGAGTCGTATCCACGATTAGAGGGAGGTCGAAGATGGGTAGTTACGTTGAACTTCATTGCCACAGCAACTTTTCTCTTCTTGATGGCGCTTCACATCCTGAGGAACTGGTCAACAGAGCACATGCACTTGGCATGAGTGCTCTGGCTATAACTGATCATGACGGCCTTTATGGTGCAGTTCGTTTCTACAAGGCAGCCAGGGAACTAGGCGTAAATCCTATAATCGGCTCTGAATTAACTTTGGAAAATGGTTATCACTTAATCCTTCTCGCTGAGAACAAAACTGGTTACTCAAACCTGTGCCGTCTTATCAGCCATTACCATCTGGGGAGTGGTAAAGCGAGGCCCAGACTAAATTGGGCAACACTTTCCAGTTTGTCATCGGGTTTAATCTGCCTCTCAGGGTGTAGAAAAGGTGAGATATATAGCTACCTGTTAAAAAAAGATAATAGTCATGCTATAGCCGCAGTTAAAAAATACTTAAAAGTATTTGGCAGAGAAAACTTCTTTATTGAACTTCAGCACCACTATCTTCCTGACGATGAGAGGCTTCGTCAACAGCTAGTCTCCGTTGCCAAGAAGCTTGGAATTCGCTATGTGGCCACCAATAATGTCCACTACGCTACGCCCGATAAACACAAGCTCCAGGACGTTCTCGTATGCATCAAAAACAGGGTTACCCTGGATAGGTCAGCTAAACTGAGACGCCCCAATTGTGAGTATTATCTGAAAAATACCAAACAAATGGCTGAGCTCTTCAGCAACTATCCTGAAGCCATAGCTAATACCTGCCTTATCGCTGAACGCTGTGCTGTTGATCTAGATTTTGAACAGTACCGTTTCCCCGATTTTCCGTTACCTCCTGGCGTAACACCTGCGAGTTATCTAACAAAGCTCTGTTATCTGGGGGCGAAGGACAAGTATAACCCAGTGACTGAAAAGGTTGAGAGACAACTTAAACATGAACTTTCTGTTATCCAGAGAATGAATCTGGGCGGTTATTTTCTGATTGTTTGGGATATTATGCGCTACGCCAGGGAAAATGGAATACCTGCTCAAGGGAGAGGCTCAGCAGCTAATTCCCTCGTTGCCTATGTGCTGGGTATAACGAGGGTTGATCCGATACGGCATAATCTCCTGTTCGAACGATTCCTAAATGAGGGGATGAAAGGCACCCCCGACATAGACATCGATGTGTCCACAAATCACCGTGAGCAAATGATCCGCTATGTCTATGACAAATATGGCCAGGAATATACTGCTATGGTATCGAATGTTGTTACTTTTCGGGCCAGGAATGCTGTCAGAGATGTAGGAAAGGTTTTAGGTATTCCAGATCATGTGCTGGGCAGGTTATCCAAATCCCTTGATGTTTACTCGGCAGGAAGCCTCGCTGATGAGATTGCCAAATTAAAAGAATTCAAGGGCAACGACAGTATCCCATGGCAGTGCTTTGTCTCGCTATGCCAGGAGATTGCCAATTTTCCCAGGCATATGTCTATACACGTTGGAGGAATGATAGTTAGTTCTTGCCCCTTGATAGACATTGTTCCACTGGAGCCAGCAACGGCACCCGGAAGAGTTGTTACTCAGTGGAATAAAGATGATATTGAGGAGGTTGGGTTGATAAAGATCGACCTACTCGGCCTCAGAATGCTTTCCCTAATCAATGATGCTTTATTACTCATCGAGAAGAGTACTGGGACAAAGCTTACTTTGGACTCTATTCCATTTGATGATGCCAAAGTCTACGATATGCTTTGTCGCGCTGATACAGTAGGTGTTTTCCAGGTCGAGAGCCGTGCCCAGATGCAAACCTTACCCAGGTTAAGGCCCAGGAGCCTGGATGACCTGGCCATAGAGATAGCTATTGTCAGGCCAGGTCCGCTCCAGGGGAATATGGTTCATCCTTACTTGAGAAGACGCCAAGGCAAAGAAAAAATCAGATACATCCATCCTAAACTCAAACCAATCCTTCAAGAGACTTTGGGGATTATCTTTTTCCAGGAACAAGTGATAAGAATAGCTATCGAGGTAGCTGGATTCAACCCGTCTGAAGCAGATGGATTAAGGAAGGCCATAAGCAAACAGAGATCTAGTGAGGCAATTGAGGAAATCAGGCATACATTTCTGATTGGTTGTAGGAGGAGGGGCATAAGCAGTATTGCAGCAAATAGAATATTCGACCAGATAGCAGCCTTCGCCTCATTTGGTTTTTGTAAAAGCCATGCTGCTGCCTTTGCCAGAACATGTTACGAATCTGCTTACCTCAAGAGATATTATCCAGCGGAGTTCTACTGTGCCCTTTTGAATAACCAACCTATGGGATTTTATTCTCCCGAGGTCATTGTCAACGATGCCAGACGACATGGCATTGGCATTCTACCTGTAGATATAAACCATAGCAACTCGTTGTGTATTATGGAACACGGACAAATCAGGTTGGGCTTTATATATGTAAAGAAAGCAGGAGATGTTGTGATGACCAGAATTATTGCTGAAAGACAGAAGGGACATTTCCGCTCGCTTGAGGATTTTGGTCTCAGGACCAAGCTGAGCCGCGAGTCTGTGGAGAATCTCATAATTGCTGGGGCATTCGATACATTTGGATTAGGAAGAAGGCAGCTATTGTGGGAGCTTGGCCTGGTTACGAAGGGAAAATCGGGCGAGTTGCCGCTTGATATGAACAGGAGGCAGATTATATTACCTCGTATGAACTTATTGGAAGAGACTATTGCTGAGTACGAAGTGCAAGGATTCTCTGCTAAACACCATCCGATGCAAATTTTACGGCAGCAGAGCTTAAACAACACCATCATAAGAAGCTCTCAAATCACAGATTTGCCTGATAATGCCAATGTGCATCTTGCTGGCTATGTAGTGATTAAGCAAGCACCCCCAACTGCGAAGGGAGTGGTATTTTTGACTTTGGAGGATGAAGATGGCCTCATCAATGTGGTTATTAAACCACGACTCTACAAAAGGTATCGACAGATCATAAAATTTGAGCCACTAGTGCTTGTTGAAGGTAAGCTTCATAAAAGCGATGGCTTAGTCAATATCGTAGCTAAGCGGTTTATGACCTTATCTCAGATCGCTGGAGTGCACTCTTGTGGCAAACTGAATGTCACTCCTATGACTGGGCAGAAAGGGTTAGGAAATCCTAGCAGTTTGATGGTTCACTCGAGTGTTGCCCACAACCCCAATACACTTTCTTGAGCCTCTTTTCAGTATGAACGATAAACCATTCCTTGCTGCAACGTCAGTAGTCCCAAATATGCAAACTGCAGGTCCTGGTCGCATTGACTATACAGATAACGAAAGCCTGTAATGTTACCTGCCAGTTGCTGTTTTAGGGCTTCATTGCCAAAATCATTGGTAATAGTGGCGATTGGGCTAAATGCTGAGGCTAAAAGCTACTTCAAAAGTTCTACCTATTGTAACCCCAGCTCCACCATCTCTTTAAGTGAACTTTAGTGTTCTATAGTTGCTAAAAAGTGTTCAAGAAGTTGTCATCTTAATCCCATTTTTGGCCACTCCCTCGGGTTTCAAATACTCATTTTGTAAAAGCAGACAAAAGAATTAGCCTAGCCTTACGGCTAGGCTAATGTGGGACTTAGGTAACAGCAGTATTTCCCCTTTACTTCTTGCCCTCTATAGCTTTGGGACCACCAGTTACTTTTATCTGAATCTGCTTCTTCTTTTTCTCCTCAGCCTTGGGCAGAGTTATGGTCAGCACACCATTTTCATAGTGACTCTCGATCTTGTTAGTGTCCACTGTATCAGGAAGACGAAGTGCTCTATAGAATGAACCAGTAGGACGCTCTTGTATTAGGTAAGCCGCATCTTCTCCTTCGATTTCGGGCTTTCTCTCAGTCCTCAATGTAAGAACATTATCCTCTACGGCAACATTGATTCCTTCCGGTTTAACTCCGGGCAATGAAGCCTTTACAACGATATCATCCTTCTTTTGGACCACGTCGATTAATATATTCCAGTCCTCCGCTCCTTCGCGGTAACTTGGTGAACCGCCAAATCCACGCCAAAGCCGATTCACTGTATCTTCCATTTGCCTAAGATCTCTAAACGGATCCCATCGTTGAAGTACCATTTTATTCCTCCTCTAATTTTAAGTAGCTTCTTAAATAGTTGGCATCTCGTTTTTAGCTGTATCGCTCATAATTTATACATAACCTCACCTCCAAAGATTGATCATTTACGCCCTGGTTTACGTACCCTGACTAATCTCCGAAGCCCTACTTGAATCTACTTTACCTCTATCTTCATAGACTACATCTAGGTATAGAATGAAAGCGCATTGCAGACACTGCTCATACCATCCGTGGTAATTATTATAGAGAAACAGGTTACCACCGCATTTCGGGCACCGTTGCCTAACACCCGATGTATTCATTTTCGTACGCATTCCCCTTATTTAATCTCAAATTAGCAGTCTCTTCATTAGATTGCTAATGCAATAGGTTAAAAAATAAGCAATCTAGAAATTAGCACTCTAATCTTCCGATTGCTAATTAATATTTTAGTAATCTTCCCTGAATTTGTCAATACCTTTTTATAGGAATTTTTAAGATCGGTGAAGAGAAGAATTTTTCGTACAGGTAACATGCAAGTATCTTAGGTTGCTCGAAGAATAGAACTACTAGAATGCTAAGGTAAAGACAGTGGAAAAAGTTCTACCTATTGATACCCCAGCTCCACCATCTCTTTAGGTGAACTTCTATATCCGGCAGTTGTCAAAAAGTGTCCAAGAAGTTAGCATATTCTGAAGGAGGCTTGAATTATGGAATTTTTTGACCTTATGAGTATCTCACACCGCTATATGGAGATCCTAAACCCTTGCACCCCTGAAAAAATCATCAAACTTGGCAAACTACTTGAATTGAAAGAAGGAAACCGGGTCATTGACTTCGGTTGCGGTTGTGCTGAGCCCCTCACTATCTGGGCTGAGGAATTCGGAATCACTGGTGTTGGCATAGATATATCCGAGGATTTCTGCGACCGAGCCAGGAAAAAGCTAGTCATGAGAGAGTTGTCGGACCAAATTGAAATCGTTTGCTCCCCTGCGGCTCATTACGTATTTGAAGAGGGGGCTTTCGATGCCGCAACATGTATTGGGTCAACGTTTATTTTTGGCGGTTACCAGCAGACGATCCAGACAATGAAGCGAGCTGTTCATCAGAATGGGCGTCTTGGTATCGGCGAAACCCACTGGTTTAGTAATCAGGTACATCCGGAATATGCCCAAAAACAGACAACTACCCACACAGAACCGGAACTAACTCAATTTACCCGGGACGAAGGCTTTGAACTCGAATACATCATTCGTTCCAGCCAGAACGATTGGGACAGGTACATTTCGGATAGTTGGTATGGATTGTTGCGTTGGCTTGAAGAAAATCCCAACCACCCCGACCATGAACAGGTATTTAAGCATTTTCGTACTGACCAGGATGATTATTTACAGTTCCAACGCCAATATATGGGTTGGGCTATGTACTGCCTCGTTCCCACCAAATCTCATTCGACGGGTAATAACTAATGCAAACAACATTTATTGATATTGTCTTTTCAGTCTGTGATACCTCGTAGGAAAGCACTTAATATGAGTCCACATCAGATAATCCCAAATTCTAGTAGCTTGGGTTGCGTGAGGAATTGACACTATTAAACAGCTAAGGCGAATTTCCATGCAAAGGTTTTACTGGTTCTACCTATTGATAGCCTCAGCTCCATTTTAGAAAAATTGAGCTACATAGCAATCGCTAATCTTGACTATCTTATTGCACAAGAAGCCATAATGTGCATCCTCTGTCAATCTATTTAAGATACTTGATTAAGTATAGCTGAGGCACAAGTGGCAATCAGGCATTTATAGGTTTGTCCTATAATTTTGACAATGATCATAACCTTGACCTGGCAAGTTAGAATTATGTTTGTTGCTTGTGTTGGATTGTAATAGCTTCATCATCACTTAATTCATTTCTACTCACCTACTCTATAAATTACATATAATTTTAACTGTGTGAGTACAAATGAGATAAAGTAAGCCCTTGTATATATGACGTAGTAAGTATTACTATGGACAAGTAAGATGTTCCCGGGTCGGAGCCACACCTATTTACCAGATATTTCTGCAAATGAGGATAACCTTTCGCCTGGCAAACTAGAATTATACTGGGTGGTTTTACTAGGCTGTTAGATATTCATCATTAATCTAATTAATCTTCATTAATTAAATATGAGTTTGACTATTTGATTATGAATGAAATTAGGTCCGTGTGTATATGAAGTGAAAGAGTTAGAGTGGGAAAGTAAGAACATATTGCATGAACACTTTACGCCGACACCAAGACTTACCTCACACTCATGAGCAGCTATAGGCGATACCGCTGTATGTGAGTCTGGTGTACAAGGTATTTGTGTACAGTAGTCCATTAGATAGGTATCTGCATAGATACATAACAAAACAGGCTATTGTTACCTGCGCTGAACATTCTGGTTTTTTGCGATACAAACCAGTTTCATAAAGAAAAGAGGGAAGGTTTTGAAGCCTTCCCTCTTTTAGTAAGTGTTAGAGTGTTATCACACTCGACGTGTTCTGAAGATCAGGACTATTACCGTTATCACCAGAACAGCACCTATGCCAATAACAACCCATACCCACGCAGGTGTTCCTGCAGGTTCAGGTGGCGCAGGAGGTTCAACCGGTGCAGGAGGTTCAGAGGCAGTTCTGAAGGTGAATACTTGACTT
>Ga0272442_10003091_pt1 | contig 23580 bp, 22 predicted proteins | sample SSMForm2O_FD_200262 | JGI IMG/M metagenome (GOLD analysis project Ga0272442, IMG submission 200262) | Marine sediment archaeal communities from Little Sippewissett salt marsh, Falmouth, MA, United States - SSM-Form-2O | ecosystem: Environmental > Aquatic > Marine > Wetlands > Sediment ...
GCTGCGGGCGGTGTGAGAACCTGGGAAACCGCGGTGGGTTTTTTAGAGCAGGGATGTACCCGGTTGGGTGCCGTGCAGACAAAAAAAATACTGGATGAAGCGACTGAACCGTGAGTGTGTCCGGGGGAAAATGGTAAAAACCGACATATTCATATAAACGCGAGTGAAGACGAGCAGCTTACAAAATCAATGAGGCAGGAGGAAAAAAATGGAAAGTTTTACACTGCAGATTCCAACAAAGATTATCTTCGGGGAGGATACCATACCCCAGATCGGCGAAGAGGTAAAAAAATACGGGAAGAAGGTCCTGCTGGTTTACGGTAAGGGCAGTATTAAACGCATCGGCGTTTACGATACGGTTGTGGCGTCCCTGCAGAATGCAGGACTGGAAGTAATCGAGCATGGAGGGGTGAAGCCGAACCCCGTTCTTTCCCACCTGCGGGCGGGTATCGAGCTGGCAAAAAAAGAGAAGGTCGATGTCGTGCTCGGCGTGGGCGGCGGCAGTTCGATTGACGAATCAAAGGCCATAGCTGCGGGTGCGGTGATAGACGATGATGTGTGGAAATTCTACACGGGAGAGCTCGCAATAGAAGATAACCTTCCTGTCCTGTCCGTGCTTACCGTGCCCGCCACGGGTACGGAGATGAACGGCGGAACCGTTGTCACGAACGACGAGACGAATCAGAAATACGGTTTTCTCGACTCCCATCTGTGTCCAAAGGCATCTATAATGGATCCCACCGTCACGTATTCGGTGCCGCTCCAGTATACGGCCTACGCCGCGGTCGACTGCTTTTCCCATATGACCGAGGGCTACTTTACGCATGATGATGAGTGGGCCCCCATTCAGGACCGGTTCGTGGAGGCGCTCGCCAGGACCGTGATGGATGCGACGGAACGAATCATGAAGGACCCGAACGACTATCAGGGCCGTGCGACCCTGATGTGGTCCACCTCCCTGGCATGGAACGGCCTTCTGACTGCCGGTGTTCGTGGCTGCAAGATACCGGCTCATCTGCTCGAGCATCCGCTGAGCGGCTTGTACGACATAGCGCACGGTGCCGGGCTTTCCATCGTCATTCCCGCATGGATGACCTGGTCGAACCGCAGGGGCAACAAAAAGATTGCGCAGTTCGCCGAGAACGTGTTCGGAATAAGCGGGGACGATCCCGTGAAGACGGGTGAAAAGGGTATAGCTGCGCTCAAGGCCTGGTTCGAGAAAATCAAGAGCCCCACCTCCCTTGCCGCCGCTGACATACCGGAATCCGATATCGAGAAAATTGCGGATTTCACCTTCGAGCTTGCCGGAGTGTGGGACCTGCCGGAGTACACGAAGGACATCATCATAGAGATCTACAAGCTGTGCGCGGTTTAAGCACTACGGGGTGAATATGCGGGCTGCGCACCAGGTTGTGCTTCAATGCGCAGCCCGTAACATTATGGAAGGGTTTCATGAAAGAACCGGAATTAAGGACGGATACGGTCGATGAGCGGTCGCCTGAAACGTACGGCCGGATATTCAATATTCAGCGGTACAGCCTGAACGACGGGCCCGGCATACGAACGGTCGTTTTCTTCAAGGGCTGCCCGCTTCGATGCGGCTGGTGCTGCAATCCGGAGTCATTCGAGCTTCAGTCACATCTTACGTTCAATGCCGAAAAATGCCTCGGCTGCGGACGGTGTGTCGAAGCCTGTCCCCATGGCGCCAGAAGCGCGGACGGGATTGACGAGAGCAAATGCAGGCTGTGCGGTAAATGCGTGGAGGTTTGTCCCTCGGGAGCGCTCGAGATGATCGGCAAACCGATGACCGTCGAGCAAGTACTCGATGAAGTCGAGAAAGACAGGCTCTTTTACGAATCTTCGGGAGGGGGAGTGACGCTCTCGGGCGGGGAGATACTGGCGCAGTGGCGGTTTGCCGTTAATCTCATGGAAGCGCTTCGGGCGAAGTATCTGCACATCGCGATCGAGACCACCGGGTACGCTCCGTGGGAGCGTGTGGAAAAGGTCGTCGACGGGTGCGACCTCGTTCTCTATGACCTCAAACACATGGATCCCGCGCTGCATAAAAAATATACGGGTGTTTCAAACGAACTCATACTTCGAAACGCCCTCGCCATTGCTGAAAAGGGTAAAGATCTCATTTTCAGGCTTCCGCTTATCGGCGGAATAAACGACGATGAAAACAATGTCCTGGAAGCAGCGCGTTTTGCGAAGGAGGCGGGTGTACGTGAGCTGCATCTGCTGCCCTATCATCGTCTCGGAGAATCGAAGTATTACAAGATAGGAAGAGATTTCACCTGCGAAGCCTATACGCCGGACGAGGAGTATGTCGCGGAGCTGAAACGGAAGCTCGAGGCGGACGGCTTCACCGTCAAGGTCGGCGGCTGAGAGAACCCCCTCACATTATCGTTGTTCGGACACGCGATGTGCATTATTGTATTGTTACTATCGTATTTCCGGAAATCCGGACAAGGTTGACACATGATGAACAACATTTGCGGTGACGGCGGGAAAGATAAGTAGGAGGATGAGATGGCTTCAGTTCTCACTGATTACAAGCGTGATGCCGGCAAGGTATCCCTTGATATCGATCACGTGTTAAGGCCCGGAATGGATACCTATGAGAGGGGCCAGCGGCTGAGAAAGCGCGTTATCTCGGTCGATCCGCAGGTGTGCATAGAACGTGCCCGGCTTGTAACCGACGCGTACAGGGAAAACGAGGGCAAGCACGTTCTCGTACAGCGCGCAGAGGCCCTGGATAAAATCCTGAAGGGGATAAGCGTCTATATTTTAAGTGACGAGCTCGTGGTGGGCCACATGGCGAGCACCCAGCGAAGCGCGCCGCTCTTTCCCGAATTCGCCGTCGAGTGGGTAAATGAGGAACTCGAAACCTTCGAAACGAGACCGCAGGACCGGTTCATCGTACCCGATGAGGTGAAGCGCGAGTTCAGGGAGTATATCTATCCCTACTGGAAGGGGAAGACCCTCCACGACCGGCTCATGTCCTATATAACCGAGGAAATTCGGCTGCAGCGTTTCGTGGCGACCGTATTCAGCGTAGGCCTGCACGAGGACGGCGGTCTCGGGCATGTCGCCCTCGACTATGAAAAGGTCCTGCTCCGGGGATTGGGCGGCATCAAGGAGGAGATCTCCGGGTACATGGCCGGACTCAGTATCTGGAACCCCGAGGATTACAAAAAGAAGCTCTTTTACGAGGCGTGCATCCGCATGTGTGATTCCGTTATACACTTCGCGCACCGGCATGCCCGGGTCGCCCGCGAGCTGGCAGCAGAAGAACAGGACGCGAAGCGACGGGAGGAGCTCCTGCGGGTTGCCGAAATCTGCGAACGGGTTCCCGAACATCCCGCTTCCACCTTCCACGAGGCGCTCCAGTCCTTCTGGTTCGTCCAAATCGTTCCCCAGATATATGACAACGGCGTATCAATCTCGCCTGGACGCTTCGATCAGTACATGTATCCGTTTTATACCCGGGACATCGAGTCCGGCAGGCTCACGAAGGAAGAGGCGCAGGAGCTGCTCGAAGCGATATGGGTCAAGTTTACCGAGCCCATCAAGCTCTACCGGGCCGTTGATGCCGCGTTTCACGCCGGTTATCCCATGGGACAGAACCTCTGCGTGAGCGGGGTGGGACCCGACGGCCTGGATGCAACGAACGATCTGAGCTACCGCTGCCTTGAAGCCCATTCCCACATGCTCCTCATGCAGCCTAATTTCTCGGCCCGGGTTCACCAGAATACGCCGAACGATTTCCTGATCAAGACCTGCGAGGCGATTCGACTCGGCAACGGCATGCCACAGGTCACGAACGACGATGTTTTCGTCACGGCCCTGACTAACATAGGGGTGCCGATAGAGGAAGCGCGCGGATACGTGCCCGTGGGCTGCGTGGAGGCCGCTCCGGTCAATGCGTGGGGAAGGTGCAACGGAGGTTACACGAATATCACAAAGATCGTCGAACTCGCCCTGTCCGACGGTATGTGCAGGACGAGCGGAAAGCGGGTAGGCGTCAGAACGGGCGATCCCCGTAAATTCGAATCATTCGAGGATGTGATCGATGCCTATAAAAAGCAGATGGACTATACGATCAAGACGCTCGCCACATGGGACAATCTCATCGATATGACCCACGCGCAGCTCATGCCGACCCCCTTTACTTCGATTTTCGTCGGCGACTGCATCGAGAAAGGCATGGATGTGACCGAGGGAGGCGCGCGCTACAACTGGACGGGGCCGCTCGCAGTGGGTATCGCCAATGCGGGCGATTCGCTCTACGCGGTGGGGAAAATGGTCTACGAAGACGGGGTGCTCGGGATGAAGGACCTCATCGACGCCCTGGATGACGACTTCGACGGGAAGGAAGAGCTTCGCCAGACCCTGCTCAACAAGGTGCCGAAATACGGTAACGACAATCCAGAGGTCGACCGGATGGTCAAGCTCGCGACCGATATATTATTCGATACACTGCGGAAATACGAAACCTACAGGGGAGGACCGTTCGTCGGTTCCCTTCTGCCCGTTGCTTCCTATGTCGCCTTCGGCATGACGACCGGAGCCACTCCCGACGGGAGGCATGCAAAGGAGCGCCTCGCCGACGGCATATCGCCCACCGCGGGCATGGACAGGAACGGACCCACCGCGGTTTTCAAGTCGGTGTGTACGATCGACCACAGAAGATGCCCGAACGGCGTCATATTCAATCAGAAGATCAATCCCGGCACCATCAGGACGCCTGAGGGTATCATGAAGTTTTCACAGCTCATCAGGTCGTACATCAGTCTCGGCGGCAGCCACATCCAGTTCAACATAGTATCCGCCGATGTACTGAAGGACGCGCAGAAAAATCCGGAGAAGCACAGGGGACTCGTGGTTCGAGTCGCCGGTTACAGCGCGTTCTTTCACGAGATACACAAAGATGTACAGGACTCGATCATAGCACGCACCGAACAGACGCTCTAACCGCCATTCATTGAGCCATTCGCGATGACCGTAAGATAGATTCCCACCGTGAGATAGAGAACACCGTTAAATAATTTTTCCCCACGAAAGAGGCGACTTTCCGTTGTATCCCGTCTGGCATGACGTTCAGCAGAAAACAACAGATGAGGAGAAGTCCCCATGGCTATTAAAGCATTGGAAAAGCTTTTTTAGTTATTCAGTCACAGCGCAAATGCCTTTTTTCCAAAAGAACTTGACAGAATCAGGCGAAAATGTAAAATGACAAACATCATACATAAAATGTTTAATGTTTTGTGTAACCTGATAGGGGGTAAGGGAACATGATTGTCGATACACATGTACACATGGGGTGGGATCACACCTTCGATGAAGATTTCACGAAAGAAGTACTGATAGAAAAAATGGAATCCTGCAATGTAGATGTGCAGATTGTTCAACCTGCAGCGTGCCATGATATCGATTCGGTGAGAGAACAGCACGACGCAATTGCCACGCTCGCACGAGAGTATCCGGGACATTTTTTCGGCATGGCGAATCCGAGTCCCCATCTTATCGGAACGTTGTACGAGGATGAGATCGCCCGCTGTATCGAAGAGCTCGGTTTCGTGGGTATTAAGATCAACACGATCGCCAACGGAGTGAATCCGAATTCGAGGGCCGGGAGGAAGGGCTTCGACGCGGCTCAGAAATACGGGGTTCCCATCATGGTGCACACGGGAGCGGGAATTCCTTTCGCGTCACCTGTGAACCTTATTTCACTGGCGCAGGAATACAGCGGGGTGAAGATAATACTGGCCCATAGCGGCGAAAATGTCTTCGCAAACGAGGCTGAGGTCACTCTTAATGCCTGTCCGAATACTTACGGGGAGACGTCGTGGACACCGGGTTTCATCGTCAGGGACTGGATGAGGAAGCACGGTCACCGGTTTATGATAGGGTCTGATCACGCTGACAACATGGCGACGGAAATAAAGAAATATGAAACACTCGGTCTTTCATCCGATGAAAAGAACGCGATTTACTCCGCAACGGCATTGGAGGTTTTCAAGCTCAAAGATAAAGCGGTGAAAATTAATTGAGAGGTACACTAAACAAGTTTCATTAAATTTAAGGAGGACGAGATGGATGTAAAAGGAATCAACGGCGAGTTGAATCAGTTGAGGGAGAAATTTCTAACAGGCAGGATCAGCAGAAGGGAATTTTTAACAAAACTCGGAAAGATTGGGCTTGCGACGCCTGTGGCGTTTTATGCGGCTAAGATGAGTGGAGTGTTCGGCGTCAAAGAGGCATTCGCGGGAAGTGAGAAAGAAGAAGCTGTCCAGGAAGCTGCGACACCGCAGGAGGTTTCCGATATCATTGAGGAGGCGGTGAGCCTGCAAATGCTCGAGCCCATCGAGCTTCAGGATAACAGCAAATTCAAGACGAAACCTCCCTGGCGGGTCGGGTTCGCGAATCCCGGAATCATGAATGCATGGCGCGTGTGTTTTCAGGCCTGCATCGAGTATCAGGCTTCGCTCACTCCCGAGATAGGGGAGTTTATTCAGACCGACGCGGGGCAGAAGGCGGAAAAACAGATAAACGACATAGAAGACCTCATGGGGAAGGACCTGGACGCGCTGATGTGTAATCCACAGACGAGCGAAGCGTTGATACCCATCATGGAAAAGGTATACGACCGGGGGATTCCGAGTGTTACCCTCGATCGCTGGGTGGATACGGATAAGGTCACCTGCAGAACCTCTTCCGAACATCAGGACAAGGTCGGTGTCGCAGTCGCGGATTATTTCGGTAAGACGCTGAACGGTAAAGGCAAAGTTGTGTGGATCAAAGCCATCGAGGGCGTTCCCGAACACGACAGAAGAAACGATTCGTTCGTGAAAACACTCGAGACGAAGTACCCGGAAATGGAGATCATTACGAAAGTGGTCGTGGGTACGATGCAGGCCGCCGCTCAGAAGAAGGCGCTTTCCGACATCGTGACGAAGTATCCCAAATTCGACGCATTGTTCAGTGATATTTCCTTCAATGCCCCGACCTATCTGGATGTTTTCCTTGAAAGGGGCATGAAAGTTCCCGTCATGAACGGAGAGGACATCAACGGCTGGTTGAGGCTGTGGAAGAAGCACAACGTGAGAAGCATCGCGGGTAGCTTCCCCGTGTATTGCGGCAGAACCGGCGTGAAAGCGGTGGAACTCATACTTAAAGGGGAGCCGACCCCGAAGGTGTGGTGGATTCCCGTACTCGTTATCACCGAGGAAATGCGTGATCAGTACTTCAGGCCGAATTTTCCGGACGGCTACTTCGCGACGACGGAAGTTCCGGAAAAATATCTCGTTGAGCAATACAAGCTGCTCGATAAATTGGCCTGAACAACCTTCGTTTCATGAATGCAACGCGGGGGCCTTGGAGGATTAACTGCATGGGTGAAGAGATCCTTTCCATGAAAGGAGTCAACAAGAGTTTTCCGGGGGTTCAAGCGCTGAAGGAGGTCGATTTCTCCTGCAGACAAGGCGAGGTACACGCGCTTGTCGGGCATAATGGCGCGGGAAAGTCGACCCTGATAAAGGTGCTCGGCGGGGTTTACACGGCGGACAGCGGCGAGATATACCTGCACGGGAAACGGTTCAAGCCCGACAGCCCGCTTGACGGGACGTTAGCGGGTATCAGCATCATCTACCAGGAGTTCAACCTGGTTCCCGATCTCTCCGTCGCGAAAAACATGTTTCTCGCTCGTGAACCAAGAACAAAGCTGGGATTTCTCGATCAGAGGTCGATGATAAGAAAATCACGGCAACTGCTCGAACGGCTCTCAGTTGAGAACGTGACTCCCGTTGACTACATACGCGATCTCTCTGTCAATCAGATGCAGTTGGTCGAAATCGCCAAGGCCCTCTCAGTGAAGGCGGACATCATTGTTATGGATGAGCCCACCGCGGCTCTTCCGATTTCCGACGTACAAAAATTGTTCGACACGATCCACAAGCTCAAGGCGGAAGGTGTCACTATTATCTACATATCTCACAGGATGGAGGACATTTTCGAGGTTGCCGACCGGGTCACGTTGATGAAAGACGGCAGAATGATCGCAACCCTCGAAGTGGAGGGATTGGATCACAACACCCTTATCGAAAAGATGACGGGAAGGTCAATCACCGATTTCTTTCCTCCCCGCACGTCGTACGAAGAAAATAAAAAGACCGTGTTCGAAGTTAACGGATTGAAGAGCACGGCCATGAAGGCGGCCGTGTCATTCAAGATTCGCGAGTACGAAATATTCGGTATTACCGGTCTGGAGGGGTGTGGATCGACCGAGCTTGCCAGGGCGCTCTTCGGCGTGGACAGAATCGAGTCGGGAGAGGTCCAATTCAAGAAAGAGGGAATCAAAATATCCACGCCTCGAGAGGGCTTGTTCCAGGGTTTCGGTTATCTCACGAAGGACAGGCGCAAGGAAGGCCTCCTTCTCGGGGCATCGCTGCGTGAAAATATCGCCATACCTTCAAGGGTTAAAAAACACAGGGGTTACTTTCTGGACCTAAAGAAAGAGCTCGCTCAGGTAGAGAGAATCGCAGGGGAGATGAACATCAGGGCCGGAAGCCTCAATATCGAATCCAAGGATCTCTCAGGTGGGAATCAGCAGAAGGTGATTTTATCAAAATGGCTGCTTACCGAATGCAAAATCCTCATCGTGGACGAGCCGACCAGGGGAATTGACGTCGATTCGAAAGTGGAAATCTATCAGCTCATGCGAAATCTCGTGGAAAGCGGGGTCGTCGTCATAGTGCTTTCTTCAGATATGGAGGAAATACTCGGTTTATGCGACAGGATCCTCGTGCTCCACCGGGGGGAACCGAAAGCCGTGCTCAATTGGGAAAAGGCTACCGAGCACATCATCCTGCTCGCGGCGACGGGGAGCGAACTTGATCAGGATGGAGAACCGACGAGTAAAATGAACGGCAGTAATGGAGAACGGATTTGATCGGCATGGGAGAAGGGAAAATCAACAGGCATCACGAATGGACCATAAGAAGACTGATCGGCGCTCACAGCGGTGTTTTTATGGTGTACATAATCGTGGCCGTTACCTTCATTGTGGGTGGTTTGATCGACAGAGAGGTGTTTCTCTTCGCGAACGTGATTACCATCCTCCACCATATGACCGGTTTGGGTCTCATCTCGGTTGGACAGACGTTTTGCATTCTGGCCGGCACTTTCGACCTTTCCGTCGGGTCGGTGATCAGTCTGACATCGCTTACCTTTGCCGGCACGATAATGGGACGATCAGAGATGATTCTGATTGCTTTCGCTTTCACGTTTGCCGTCGGAGTGTGTGTGGGACTAATAAACGGAGTGCTGATCGCAAAGGCACGGATAAACCCGTTTATCACCACTCTCGCCACGATGCTCATTGCCCAGGGGGTCGCTTTTTTATATCATTCCGGACCATACGGGAAAATCACGCCGGAGGTCAAGTGGATCGGGTATGGTACGATTGGATTCCTCCCCGTGCCGATTCTTATATTCATTACCGTGTTCATAATATGTTTGGTGGTTCTGACAAAAACCCGATTCGGCCTCCATGTGTACGCCCTCGGAGGCGGAGTCGAACCGGCGCGCCTCAGCGGGGTGAAAATCAATCTCATTCGTGTCTCGACTCACGTCATTTGCTCGGTACTGGCATCGGGTGCGGGCGTTTACTTTGCGGCGAGAATGGGGACGGGGGACCCGTACTGCGGAGTGGGGTATCAACTCGAGTCGATCGCCGCTGTGTGTATTGCGGGCACCAGCCTCTATGGCGGGCGGGGAAGTCTTTGGGGTACGCTCGGAGGTGTTCTTCTTCTCGCGATGATTTCCAACACCTTCAACCATCTTAACCTGCCGACCATGAGCCAATTGATATTGAGGGGCATAATCATTATCGTCGCGGTTGCGGTTTACACCGTGAGAAGCAAGGATTTCGGTAAATGAATACGGCACGATTCAATCGAAATAAAACCCCGACTGCCGGCTCCGATGGGATTCGAGGCGTTCCATTTTTCCGACTGATTCCGCTTCAGTGGTGGACGCTCCTTCTGCTCATGCTGGTTGTTATAGTGGTGAATCCGAACTTTTACATACCCAACAACCTCACATACATGCTGCGGCAGGCGACCCCCGCCGCGCTGCTTGCGATCGGTGAGACATTCGTGATACTGTCGGGCGGGTTCGATCTTTCCATCGGCTCGATCGTGAGTTTTATCGCAGCGCTCGCGTCCGGAACGATAGCAGGGAGAGTTGCTCATCTTGCCTGGGCGCTGCCGATCTGCGTGCTGGTGGGTTCCGTCATCGGATTGGTGAACGGCGTGGTCGTCACGAAGCTCAAGGTTCCCTCGTTTCTCGCGACCCTCGGGATGATGATCATCCTGCAGGGAGCGGCCCTTCTCTACACGGGCGGCATGCCGAAGGGAGGATTCCCTGAGGAATTCAGAGATTTCGGTTTGGGGAAATTCATCGGAATTCCCTATATCGTGTACATACTCGTGGCCATCGTTGTGTGTTCTCAACTGCTGCTGCGAAAGACGAAATTGGGCCGATCCATACTGGCCGTTGGAGGAAACGACGTCGCGAGCAACCTCATGGGGATCCGCGTCGACGGTGTGCGGATATTCTGTTTCTTTATGAGCTCTTTACTATCCACGGTAGGAACCCTGCTCATGGTCACGACGTTCAGGGTATGGGACACGACGATGGGGATCGATATGGAATTCGAGGCGATCACCATGGTCATTGTGGGAGGTGCCGCGATAGGAGGCGGGAAGGGCAGCATAGTCTCTACAATTCTCGGATGGCTCATCATGACCGTACTTTTTACCCTTCTGAACGTGCTCGGCTTTCCACAGTCGGGAAGACTCCTCGTTCAAGGTCTCGTTATCCTCCTCGCGGTTTTCGCCAATGTCGAGACGCGGAAGGTTACGCGATGAGACGGGCTGCACAATTTGAGAAAACATCCGGCTTTTTATTATGTGGTCTCGTGAAGTTGAAGGTTAATTCAAGAGGTGTCTCATGAAAATCGGCGTAAGTAGCTACACGTGGACATGGGCGGTGGGGATCGAAGGGTACATACCCGAAAAACCGCTCGACTGTTTCGATCTTGTTCAAAAGGCCAAGGTCCACGGTGTCGGGGTACTGCAGATTGCCGACAACCCAAGCCTTCACATGATAAGCGCGGACGAACTCGACCGCCTGGCCCGAACGGCAAAAGAGGAGGGGATCGAGTTGGAGGTGGGCACCCGCGGAATCGAACCCGACCATCTGATTACCTACCTGGATATAGCGAGGCGAACGGGATCCAAGATCGTACGCACCATAACCCACAGGATCGACGACGCAGCTGTTTCCTGGATGAAAGAGGTGCTCCCCGCATACGAGCGGGAGGGTGTTGCGATAGCCCTTGAAAATCATGACGAACACGGGTCAGCGGATCTTGCAGGATTCATCGAACGGTGCGGGAGCGCCGCACTCGGGGTGTGTCTCGACACGGTGAACTCCTTTGCCGCTCTCGAGCCGCCTGACATGGTTGTGCGGACCCTCGCGCCCCATACGCTGAACCTCCACGTAAAGGATTTCGATGTCGTCAGGGTCGGGCATCAGCTCGGATTCTCGATAGAGGGGAGGCCCGCGGGGAAGGGACGACTGGATATTCCGTGGACTGTTGATTGGCTATCGAGCAAGGGTCGGAATCCGAACGCGATTCTCGAGCTCTGGACTCCGTATGCGGGAACCGTGGAACAGACCATCTCGAGGGAGGATGAATGGGCGGTTGAAAGCCTCGAGTATCTTAAAAGCATAATATTTTAAGCCAGCAAGGAGCAAGGACATGAAGGAAGCAGAGTTTATCATCACGATAATAGGGGCCGGTGGTAAAATGGGCACCCGGATTTTGAACAACATGGCCGAGTCGGGCCACCGTATGCTGTTTTGTGAAAAGTCGTTGAGCGGTGTGGAGCGCATCAGGGAAAAAGGGTTCGCGGTGACGGAGATGGAAAAAGCTGTCCCGAAGAGCGAGTTCATCATCATGGCGGTACCCGACGCGGCGTTGGGAACGATCTCGCGGGAGGTCGTGCCGATGATGAAAAAGGGTGCCACCTTCATCCTTCTCGACCCTGCCGCGGCATACGCAGGGGAGGTGACTTTGCGGGACGACTGCACTTTCGTCGTCACCCATCCCTGCCATCCGGCCATTTTTTCTGAACAGGATACTCCGGAGGCACGCGCGGACATGTTCGGCGGGGTGGCCGCGAAACAGGACATCGTGGTGGCATTGCTTCGAGGCGAGGAAGAGCTATTTGAAGAAGCGATAAAAATCTGCACCAGGATGTTTGCCCCGGTGATCAAGGCGCACAGGGTTACAGTCGAACAGATGGCGATGCTCGAGCCCGCAATGGCCGAGGTTGTAGGCGCCGCCTGTGTTATGAAGCTCAAGGAAGCCCTCGACGAAGCAGTTCGGCGTGGGGTCCCGGAGGAGGCGGCCCGTGCTTTTATGCTTGGACACATCCAGATTGAGCTCGCGATCGTATTCAAGAGCAGTAACCCGTTCTCCGACGCTGCCGTACGCGCGATGAAGTACGGAAATGAACGGCTCTTTAAAGAGAACTGGAGGGAAGTATTCGAAGAGAGATCCATCAGGGAGGTGCTTCAAAAAATGCTTCATCCCGGGAAGTCTTAAAGTATATTTTTAATGAAGATAGGGAATCCCGAGGCGAGAGAAGATTAAATGAAAAGCGACACACAGGAAACGTTGAACGACCTCTTCAAGGCGGATAGACGGGAATCTGCCGTTGACCGAGTCATCAACACGATAAAGGAAGCCCTGATTGACGGAAAGCTCGTGCCCGGGGACAGGCTGCCGTCGGAAATCGAGCTGAGCAAACGGCTCACCATCAGTAGGGGATCGATCCGGGAGGCGATGAAAATCCTCTCCGCTTTCGGTGTCGTGGAGATCAGGAGAGGGGATGGAACATACATCTCACTGTCCGACGACCGGGTGATATTCGAGCCCCTGCTCTTCAGCCTCGTGCTCAGCAAGGAGAATATGAAGGAGCTGGTGGAGCTCCGGGAGTTGCTCGAGATATCGATAGTCAAGCTCGTGCTCGAAAACGCGGGGGGCGAAGACCTCGACGCGATCGGTCGGACGGTTATCGATCTTGAAACAAAAATCGAGAGCGGAGAAACCCAACCCTCAGTACTCGCCGCCGCAGACATCAGCTTTCACCGTGCCCTTGGGATTGCGACCAAGAACAGGATGGTCGAGAAGATCTACCACTTTGTCATCGATTTTTTCTCCCCATCGATCGAACTCACACACAGACTGCAGGAAAAAGGGTTCCTCGCGAAGACGCACCACAGAAAGATATACAACGCCCTCGTCGACCATGATCTCGAAGGTGCCGTAGAATCGGTCAAGGAATCAATCGGTGTATGGAGAAACTACATTCCTGGAGGACAGCCGGGAGCAAAGAAGCAGGCAAAGTGAGCCTCCGGAGAAGGTTCCGGGCGGGACGGTGCGAACTGACGGTTAACTGCGGCCGGTTCGATATGAAAGGGCGGCCTGCCGAAAAGCGATCTTACGGCCTCTTGCACTATGACGGGCCATTCACGATGACCGTAAGATAAATAGCTACAGTGAGATAGAGAACACCGTAAAATTATTTTTTCCCCACAAAAGGGGTGGGAATGGCTCTGTTACAGCGTATTCCACCCGTTCATGACGATAGTGACCCCATTCATGTATATCTTTGTGGAAGAAAAAAAGGGGGGCGACTCCCCATTGTATCCCGTCTGGCATGACGTTAAGCAGAAAATAAAAGATGAGGAGGACACTCCCTGGCGATTCTAGCTCCGGAAAGGCTTGTTTTGTTATTCCGTCACAGCGCAAATGCATTATTCGTCAATTATTTCTTGACAAATACGGTAAGAGCTATACACTTGTTCCACACTTAGTGCATTAAGGTACTAATATACATGGATTCGCTGTCCGATCTCTACAAACCGAAGTATATCCAGCTCCTGGAAATCCTTCAAACGCAGATTCATACCGGTGAATTGAAAGCGGGCGACCGCCTCATGTCGGAAAACGAGCTGAAGGAGATGTACAACGTCTCCTCGACAACGGTTCGCAAGTGCATAGACATACTGAGGAGCGAAGACCTCATAGAACGGATACAGGGCATCGGGACCTTCATCAAGGAGCCGCAGGTTTCACGGAGCCTCGAGAAGATACTCAGTTTTACCAAGAATATGCAGCAGATGGGCATGATACCCTCGACAAAGGTACTGGCAAAGGGTATCGTGCAGAACTATGGGGAATACCACAAGCAACTCGATCTCGGGCGGGAAGACCTGGTTTACGGGATAAAGAGGCTGCGGCTCGGCAACGGGGAACCCCTCATGCTCGAGCGAAGGTACATAAACCTGAGGCTCTGTCATGATATAGACAAGTATGATATGAGCGGCTCTCTCTATAAAATATATGAAGAAGTGTACCACATGGAGCTGAAAGGATCGAGACAGAAGCTCAAGCTTCAGCGGCTGGGCGAGGAGAACGCGAAGATATTAGGCTGTTCGTCCTCCGATCCCGCCTTTATCGTAACGGGAACGACTTACATCGATAACGGCGTGTGCCTGGAATACGAGGAGTCCCTGTACCGGGGCGATAAATACGAATTCTTCGTCAACGTCGGCAGCGGCTGAACACTTATCAGGAAACAAGGAGTGTTGTTAGAAGGGGAAGACCGGGGAGATGGCCCGGAAAGCCTATGATCCGGCTTGCAAGTAAGAGGGAAAATGGGGAACTGCCCCAGGCGTTCGAGCTGCTCGAAAACCTGGATACTAAAGAGTAAATCGGCATGGTTATGCATGCACATTAAAATAGTGGGAGGTACGTGTCGTGAAAATTGTTACAGGAGCGGATTTTGCGGGATTTGATCTGAAGCAGGTCATAAAGCCCTATCTCGAGGAGAAGGGTATCGAGGTTATAGACGTCGGCATGCATGATCTCGATCATGAAATTCCCTATTATGAAGTTGCGGCAAAAGCCGCTCGGACGATCCAGAAGGGCGAGGCCGACAAGGGAGTTCTCTTCTGCGGTACGGGTATGGGAGTTTCCATCGTTGCGAACAAGTTCAAGGGTATCTATGCGAGCTGCGTGGAATCCGAGTTCGGCGGTCAGCACTGCAAGGTCATCAACAACGCCAATGTGATAACCATGGGCTGCTGGGTATTCTCTCCCTACAGGGCGAAAAAGACCGTGGACCTCTGGCTCGAGTCTTCCTTTACCGAGGGCTACGAGAAGTTCGCCGATTTTCTCAAGGGCTCGATCCCAGAGATAGAGAAAATCGAGAATGAAACCATGAAGTAACAGCAGTCTCAAAAACGGCGCTTTACTTCAAATCATGAAGTAATAACGGCCCTGCTGCGGGAAAAGGGGCTTCGCATTTCATGAAAAACCACGGGGGGAAGGATAATGCTTCAAAAACGATTGCCGAAAGTGGGTCTGCTCGGAATAATGCACGGCCTTTACGATGAAAAGCAGCCCGAGATCCCTAAGAACCAGGAGAAGTTTATAAGGACCGTTGCCGAGCAGCTCAAGGATGCCGTTCAGATAGAGTTTCCCGGGGCCGCCAAGACAAGACAGGTCATAGAGCAGTACGTGGCCGATTTCAACGCCCGCGGCCTTGACGGGATAATAATAGTAAACCTTCTCTACAGTCCGGGGCTCAGGCTCGTCAAAGCGATGCAGGACAACAGCCTGCCCGTTCTCGTTGCCAATATTCAGCCCGTGCCCGAGGTGACGAAAGATTGGGACTGGGGTGATCTGACCACGAATCAGGGCATACACGGCGCGCAGGATACGGCGAATACACTGCTTCGTACGGGCGTTAAGTATGCCGTGGTAACGGATGACTGGAAGAGCCCGGGTTTCAAGAGCTTTGTTGAGGACTGGGCGCGCGCCGCGCAAACCGCCTGCGCCTTGAGAAAAATGAGAATCGCCGTTATGGGGCGGCTGCAGGGGATGGGAGATATCGTGGGGGATGACGCCTCCTTTTACAGGGTAATCGGGCCCGAGGTAAACCATGAGAACATCGGAGACGTTTACCGGTGCATGGAATCGGTTACCGATGCCGAGATAATGACGCAGATAGAGGAGGACGGGAAAAACTTCGAGATAGATCCGGGTATTCAGCCCGAGAGCCACCGGTATGCCGCCCGAATGCAGCTCGGGTTCGAGAAGTTCCTTCTGGAGTTTGAGTACGACGGCTTTTCGGCGCATTTTGATGTTTTCAAGGGAGACGGCCGTTTCAAACAGCTTCCTATACTGGGTGCCTCGAACCTTCTGGCAAAGGGATACGGCTATGCGGCCGAGGGCGATACGAATACTGTCGCCATGACGGGGGCCGGACATGTCCTTATCGGCGATCCCCATTTCACGGAGATGTACTCGCTCGATTATAAAAAAGATACGGCCCTTATGAGCCATATGGGAGAGGGGAACTGGAAGATAGCCCGGAAGGACAGACCCGTGAAGCTCATCAACAGGGAGCTTGAAATCGGAAGCCTTGAAAATCCGCCTACGCCGGTTTTCAGCGCTCAGCCCGGGGTGTCGACCATGGTGTCGCTCGCATCGATCCAGGGTGACTGCTTCCGGCTCATAATCTCGAGGGGAGAAATCCTCGACACGGAAACGCTCGAGGATGTTCCCATGCCCTACTTTCATTTCAAACCCGATACGGGTATCAGGGCATGCATGAACGGCTGGCTCTCCAGCGGCGGTACGCATCACCAGATCCTCTTTCTCGGGGACCATGTAAGAAGATGGCAAATTCTCACCGGTATACTCGGAATCGAGAGTGTCGTGGTGTAATCCGCGTTTACGGCGCACCGTAATTCGGATGTGGAATGCAGGAAGAGAAATCGCCTCTGGCGCTTCCCTTATTTAATCCTAAGTTCTGCCGTGACGGTTAATAACCGGAGAGATTGAAAATCTTTACGAACGGAGAGAGACATGAACGGCAAGAAGAGTATGACAAAGCAGGATTATATCGAAATCATCGGACGTATGTACAAAACAATTGATGAAAACAAAGACTACCTGTCAAAACTCGATACCGAGGTCGGTGACGGTGATCATGGATTCAGTATGTTTAAAGGCTTCAAGGGTTTTTATGAAAAAATAGATGAATTCAAGAACCTGGACCTCGGGCAGTTTCTGAAAAAGGGTGGATTCGAGCTCATTAAAAATATCGGAGGGGCTTCGGGGGCCATTTTCGGCACCTTTTTTACCGGACAGTCCGTATACGTGGTAAATAATGTGGAAGGCGATACCCTGACGGTTCAGGATGTTGCCGGGATGTTCGAGGAGGCGCTTACCCAGATAATGAAGCGCGGGAACGCCAAACCGGGCGATAAGACAATGGTAGACGCGCTCGATCCGGCCGTGAAAACACTTTCGAAAATGGCCGGACAGGATGCGGATATGGGCGATGCATTCAAAGCGGCGGCCGAGGCCGCCATGCAGGGCTCCGAGAGCACGAAGGACATGATCGCGACCCGCGGGAGGGCAAAGAACGTCGGAGAGCGGAGCAGGGGATTCATCGATGCGGGCTCCAGGAGCATCGCGCTGCTCTTCAAGGTCATGGCCGACTACTTTTCCGAATAACAGGGAAGCTTTTTTTCGAGGAAACCGGTTATGATCGTATTCACCAATTGGAAGATGAACAAGCTCCTGGATGAAAGCAGGACATTCATTTCGAAACTGGTCGGTGAATACGGTTCGAATGAAAGGCTCGAGCTCATCATGTGCGTTCCTTCCCTTTACATAGGGTTTCTCTCGCCGATCTGTGAAAATACATCCATCGGCATCGGTTCCGAGAATATCTTCTACGAGGATTCGGGACAATATACGGGCGAGATTTCGGCTCCCATGCTGGTGAGTGTCGGGTGCAGGTATGCCCTCATCGGTCACTCCGAACGGCGGAAATATTTCGGGGAAAACGACCCGGATGTGAACAGGAAAATGATATCGGCCCTGCGTCACGGACTTATTCCCATAATCTGCATAGGCGAAGACGGCGAGGAACGGGAAGGGGGAAAGACATTCGAGGTACTCGACAGGCAGGTGCGCGAGTGTTTACACGGATTGGAGGCGGGCCATAAATGTCACGTGGCGTATGAGCCGCGATGGGCGATCGGTACGGGCATTACTCCCGGGTATGACGAGATAGAGGAGGCGCATAAGTTCATCAGCGGGAAGATCGAGGAGCATCACGGTGACGGGGTCCGGAGAGGGGTCAGCCTGCTCTACGGCGGGAGCGTAAACCCGGACAACGTGTTTCGCATATGTTCCCTGGAGAATGTCGACGGAGTCGGCTTCGGCGGCTGCAGCCTCGATTTAATCTGCCTCAGGAAGGGTCTGAACGAATCGTTACGTGCTGAAACGGCATAATGATTATTAAGATATTATAAGGAGAAGAAAATTATGAGCGCAAAGGATATACCAAAACCTACGAATGATACATTGGTCGAGATGTATCGCAGGATGCATAGAATACGTCTTTTCGAGCACAAGGCGCTCGAGCACTGCACCGAACGGTTGAACCGGGGCCCGTTGCACCTCTATGTGGGTGAGGAGGGGACCGCGGTCGGCGCGTGCCTTGCACTCTCCAAGGGTGATTTTATAACGAGCACCCATCGGGGACACGGTCACTGCATCGCTATGGGAGGCGACGTGAAGATGATGATGGCCGAAATTATCGGCCGTGCCACGGGGTACTGCAAGGGTAAGGGAGGGTCCATGCACATAGCGGACCTCGACCTCGGCATTATGGGGGCAAACGGCATAGTCGGAGGCGGCATACCGATCGCGGTCGGGGCCGGCATCGCGATGGACAACAAGAATAAAAAGAACGTCATACTCTGCTTTTTCGGCGACGGCGCGAGCAATACGGCCGCTTTTCATGAGAGCCTCAACATGGCGTCCATATGGAAACTCCCGGTTATTTTCCTCTGCGAGAACAATCTCTACGGGATCAGCGGTTGCGCCAAGGACACGCTCAACATTTGCGATGTCGCGGAGAGAAGCAAGTCCTACGGGATTCCCGGCGTGATCGTGGACGGGAACGACGTTTTCGACGTATACGGCGCGGTGAAGAATGCGCGGGAACGCGCCATCAGTGGCGAAGGCCCCACGCTCATCGAGTCAAAGACCTACCGCTGGCTCGGGCACTGGCACGCGGACCCCTGCCGATACAGAGAGGAGTCCGAGGTCGAGGAATGGAAGAAGAAATGCCCGATCAAGCGTCTTGGTGAGCACCTCGTGTCCGAGGGTGTTTTAACGAAAGAACAGCTCGGGACTATCGAAAAGGAAGTCATAAGGGAGATCGAGGAAATAGAGGAATTCGCCCTGAACAGTCCTTTTCCAAATCCCGAAGAGGCGCTGGAAGACGTGTATGTTTAAAAACCGTGAAATATCGACCGGAAAGAGAAATAGGAGAATACAATGAGAAAAATAAACTATACGAAAGCGGTGTGGGAAGCCCTTCATGACGCTTTGACAAACGACGACCGTGTATTTCTCGTCGGGGAAGATATCGGTGTTCAGGGTAACATTTTCGGCGCGACCTACGGTTTTCTCGATGAATTCGGACCGAAGCGCGTCCGCAACTCGCCCATATCGGAGATCGCCATCATCGGATCCGCCGTCGGCTCTTCGATACTCGGCATGCGCCCCGTTGTCGAGATCATGTACATAGATTTCGCGACCATCGCGATGGGACAGATCGTAAACCAGGCGGCAAAGCTCCACTATATGTCCGGCGGCAAGTTCAAGCTCCCGCTCGTTATTCGAACGCAGGAAGGCGGTGGGACCGGTGAAGCGGCTCAGCATTCGCAGAGCCTCGAAGCCTTTTTCGCGCACGTGCCGGGTATACGCGTGGTCCTGCCCGCGACGCCCTATGACGTCAAGGGACTGCTGAAGACCGCGATCGAGGATGAGAACCCGGTCATGTTCATAGAGCACAAGCTGCTCTACACGACAAAGGGAGAGGTTCCGGAGGAATCATACAACATTCCCTTCGGCGTTGCGGACGTGAAGCGCGAGGGAAAGGATGTCACGATAGTGGCCCTGTCAAAGTCCGTGCTCGACGCGCTGGAAGCGGCCGAGGTCCTCTCGAAGGACGGGATCGAAGCTGAGGTCATAGATCCGCGAACCATCGATCCGCTCGACGACAAGACGATCTTCGACTCCGTGCGAAAGACAGGCAGGCTCATCGTGGTCCATCAGGCGTGCAGGACTGCGGGATTCGGAGCCGAGATCGTGGCGCGCGTCATCGAGGAAGGGATACCGGCAAAGGTGAAACGGGTAGCCGGGGAGGATACGCCCATGCCGTACAGCAAGCCCTTGGAGGACCGGGTACTGCCGAGCGCTGAAAAAATCGTCGAGGCCGCGAAACGACTTTTAAAATGATAAGGGGTACAGATTCATGATCGTTAATCAGATACATCATGGTGGAATCACTGTTCGGGACACGGATGAGTCGATAGCCTTTTATGAAAACGTGTTCGGATTCAAGAAGATGGGAGAGTGCGACCTTTCAGTCGATACAGAGGGCGGAATGAAGGGCGTTCGAATACGGATATCCTTTCTTAAAGCCGGGGACGGTGAACTCGAGATCCTGCAGTACCTCAGCCCTTCAGACAGGAAACAGATCGACGCCAATCCGTGGGACACCGGAGCTCAGCACCTCTCGTTCAAGGTGAGCAATGTGCGGGAACTCTATGAAAAGCACAGGGATACTGTTCATTTCCTGACCCCCCCGGTTGACTATAAGGCCGAAGGAATAGATACGACCTGGACATACCTCAAGGATCCCAACGGTGCGATCATCGAGCTATCGGAAGATCACGGTGAAAGGGGATACCGGAGCGGTGCGTAAAGACCGGGCCGGTACGACCGGGCCGGTCAAACCTCTTCCCATTTTCCCGATTTTTCGCATCTGAGGAGAGCGTCCAGAACCTTCTGGTTGTTCAGCGCGTCCTCCGGGGGAGTCGGCACGGGTTTGCCTTCACGGAGGGCACGGGAGAACCCGTCGAACTCGACCGCGTACTGGTCCGCGGGTCCGATGTGCAGGTCCCGTTTTCCCACGCCGTTCGTTACCGAGATCCGCACGGGAACATCCGGAAATATGTTGAAGGGATTGCGTATCGTGATGCGTCCTCCCGTTCCGTGAACGTCCATGCGCTGGAACGGAAACGTCTGCGTCCCAATCATGAACTCGGAATGCACGTCCCCGAAATCCAGTATCCCAGAAGTCAGTATATCGGTCTTGAAATTCGGATCGCGTGTAATATGGCTGAATACGCGAACCGGCTCTTTCCCCAGTATGAAACGGGCGCTGTTGACGGCATAGCATCCGATGTCGCGTATGGCGCCTCCACCGACCGCCAGTATGTTTCTGATGTTGTCGGGGTCCGTGAGGCTGTATGCGAAAGTCGTGTTGACGGACATTATCCGCCCGATCTCTCCTATAAACACGAGGTCTCGTGCTCTCTGCCACTGGGGGTGGAGCTTATACATGAAGGCCTCCATGAGCATCACTTCTTTCTTAGCTGCGTACTCAATGGCCTCCCGAACCTCTCCAGCGGTCATGCCGAGCGGTTTTTCGCAGAGTATGTGCTTTCCCCTGTCTGCGGCCTTTTTTATCCATTCAACGTGCATATGATTGGGCAGAGGAATGAAAACAGCCTCTATGTCCTTGTCATCGAGGAGCTCTTCGTAAGAGCCGTAGGCCTTCGGTATCCCGAATTCACGGGCGGCGTTTTCCGCTTTTGGCAGGGAACGGGACGCAACCGCGTTTACATGAACGAGGTCCGAATCCCGCGTTGGAATAAAGACCCTCAGTCTGAAGTGAGCGGAGACGCCGAGAACGCCCCATCTGACAGGTTTCATGGGTTTCCTCCTTGTTAACGGTGTGGTAGTGAAAGAATCATACCCCATACAATCATACCGCGTCAATGATAAGGCCGCTATGGCGGGTCGCTGAGGCGGACCGATAGGCGGACCGATAGGCGGCATGCGGGTTTGTTACTGGTCCTCTTCCTCGGCGTTGAAATCAACCGAGCCGATGAAGTAGTATTGATAGGATTCGTATTTCTTCCCCGGTATAAAACCTTTCCTGCCGGCATGTTCTCCGCGTACGTACGTTTTTACGATTCCCGTTTGTGTATCGATGATATTGAAGAAAGCGTTCGTCGCCCCTTCAGCCATGTGAAGCTCGTATCTGCCCGTGTCCTCCCTCCTTTCGATTCCTCCGATCAGGAGCATGAAGCACAGACAGAGAAGAAATCCAACGACAACGTACCGCACAGTTCCATTTTTCATCTATAATTCTCCCTGTTATGTAAGGTTGGGCAGGGGCGAATGCCGATTATTCTTTCCCTGCACCCGCCTGCCGGCTCTGGACGATTTTGAGCACACATTCTTCGAAATTGTACTCGTTTATCGTGTTGCCCTCAAACCATATACAGTGGACCCAGCTGACACCGACTGAAGGACCGGGTTTCTGCTGTCCGAGGTTTTGCACGGTCATTTTCGGTCCACCGCTCTTGAGCATGACCACGTCGCCCTTTTCTATTTTTTTCTTTACCATATTGATTATCCTCCACACTCGTTGGGCCTTATTGAGTACCAGTCTATCAGTTTGATCCGTACCTGTCCAATGGGAAATAGGGGAAGAGGGACGAGAGGGTAAAGTATGGGTTAATGGAGCATCCATTGTCAACGGCGGCCCCTTAAGAAAGGGACCGCCGTCGGTATTTGATACTTGCCCGTGAAGTTTACAGGTCTTTGGCGCACCATCGCACCATGTTCGAGTAGATGGTGCTTCTGTGTTTCCAGTTGAGGAATTTGGGTGCCGCGCCGTGATGCGCGCAGTCTACCGCGTTTGCGAGCGAACGGCCCTGCCCGTAATCCCACGTTACGAGGTAGGGATCGCCGTCGTACTCCTCTATGTCCGCCACGACCGTGGCGCCTTCCTTGGGAGAGAACCTGTTGTATGACAGGAACCAGCCTTCCCACTTGTCCGGAACGCCCGTAAGTATGGGGTGGTCCTTGGAAACGATACGCGGAAGGAAGCCCTCCGGGGTTTCGACCCTGTCGTCCGTATCCATGAGCGTGACCGGAAGGAGTTTTTCTATCGGCGTGCGCTTGTAGAATCCCTTTCCGTGGAAGCCGGTAAAGGACAGATACCCGCCCCACATCATGAAACCTCCTCCCTCGCGAACATACTGCTCGATGAGTTTCAGCCTGTTCGGGGACTTCTCACCGTTCATGCACCGCTGAGAAATGAGAAAGGTGTCGCTTCCGACGTCGCTCACCGCGATGACATCGTACTGCTTGAGCTCCTCCAGGGTCCAGGGGAACTCCTCGGCGACCTTGTTCGTGGGGCAGTAGTCGTAATCGATACCGTTTTCTTCAAGGGACTTGATAAAGAAAGTACCGTGCTCCACGTAGTTGCTCATATCAAAGGAGTTTCTTCCCTTGTAGATGGTAGTGCGCATGTAGATCGCCTCACC
>Ga0272442_10003097_pt1 | contig 23548 bp, 20 predicted proteins | sample SSMForm2O_FD_200262 | JGI IMG/M metagenome (GOLD analysis project Ga0272442, IMG submission 200262) | Marine sediment archaeal communities from Little Sippewissett salt marsh, Falmouth, MA, United States - SSM-Form-2O | ecosystem: Environmental > Aquatic > Marine > Wetlands > Sediment ...
TGCTGGCGCTGGACTTCGGACCCCGCATCGATCTGGACCTCGGCGCCCGCTTCGACCTCGACGGCGAGGTGGCCGAGGCCACGGCGGACGCCCTCGACGGGCACCTGGCGCCCGACGCCGACTGGCGCGCCGGCGATCCCGCGGCCACGCTCGGCCACCCGGGCGGCCCGAGCGGCCTGGCCCTCATCCTGCCGGCCGGTTCCGTGACGCTGGGCCTGTCCCTGGACGAGCCCGTCCTGCTCGACCTCGGCATGTTCGCCACCGGCATGCAGACCTGGGCCGACATCGAGAAGGAGGTGGGCGACGAGGTGGAGACGGTCCACCTGCGGGCGGACATGGACCTGAGCAGCCAGATCGGCCTGCGCTGCCAGCGCTACTCCCTCGCGGCGGGCCGCGCCGTGCGGCCCGGCCTCTGGGCCGGCCTCGGCCTGGACCTCCTGCGCGCCCAGGCGCGCGTGTCCACCCTCCTCGACGTCGAGGGGGTCATGGCCACCGGCGGCCGCGAGTTCCACTTCGACGATCCCGGCGACAGCTGGGAGAATTCCCTGGACCAGCGCCTGGACGGCCGGTACGCGGGCGGCGCCTGGGCCCTGCGTCTGGGCGCGGGCTGGCGCCCCGGCGCCCGCTGGGCCCTCGGCCTGAGCCTCGCCCTCTCGCAACCGCTGGAGCTCGCGGGCGACGCCGCGCTGTCCCTGCGGCGCCTGGCCGCCTGGGACGGCGAGGAGGGCGGCATCGACCCGTCCGCCCTCTCCCTGTCGCGCCCCACCGAGACGGCCGTCGTCGAGAGCCCCGTGGACGACGTCCTGCGCCTGGAACTCCCCCACAGCCTCGGCCTGGGCGCGGCCGCGATGCTGGGCCCCCTGACGGCGACCCTCGACTACCAGGCCTACTGGGGCAACTTCAGCGTCGGCTACCTCGACGCCCGCTGCGAGCTGAACCCGCGGCACCTGCTGGCCCTGGGACTCTGCACGCCCTGGGCCACGCTGTCGGCCGGCGCCCTGCTCTGCGAGCCGCGGACGCTGGTGGACGGAGACTGGAATGACGCCGGCCTGGTCCCCCTGCCCCGCTTCTCGCTGGGCGGCGGCGCGCGGGTCACCGAGCGCCTGCGCCTGGACGCCATGCTGGAGGCGGCGCCTCTGCCCGCCCTCCGGCTCAGCACCGTGATCCTGTTCTAGACGGAAGGGCCGCGATGACCGCCAGAACCCGCGCCGCCGCGCTGACCTGCCTGCTGCTCGCCGCCACCGGCGCCGCCGCCACGCCCGGCGATCTGCACCCCACCGACCTGCCCGCCGGCCTCGTGGCGCCTTCCGACACGGTGACGATCCGCTGGGCCGAGCCCGTGTCGGCCCAGCTCGAGGTGGGTCTCTCGGCCGTCGCGTGGACGGACACCCTCGCCGCCATCGATGCGGCGCCCGGCACGCTGCGCTTCAGCCCCGCGGCGACGGGCCTGGGCGCGGGGATCTGGACCGCCCGCCTGCGCCAGGTCGACACCGAGGCCACGAGCCTGCCCTTCCTCCTCTGCGTGGAGGCCGACGCGGCCCCCGTCATGACGTCCCCGGCCAACGGCGCCACGGTGCCGGGCGGCACGACCCTGCTGGCCTGGGAGCCCGTCCTCGGCGTCCCCTACTACCACGTTGCCCTCAGCGACCGTGAGATCGTCATCGAGGAGGACGCGGAGGGCAACTCCGCCATCGCCGGCGCCAACATCATCTGGCAGGCCATCACGCCCCAGACGGCGATCGCCTATGGCGCGACCGATCCCAGCGGTTTCTTCACGGACATGAACGGCGACCCGCCGCCCCTGGTGGCCGGGCTGGACTACAACTGGATCGTCCTGAACAACTTCGCGGCCAATCCGGCTCTCACCAGCACGGTCCAGGCCGGGGTCAGCCAGTTCGCCGTCGTGGCCGGCACCCTGCCGGCGCCCGTGCCGCTGGCGCCGGCCGACGGCGCCACCCTCGACGCCGCCGCGATCCCGTTCCTCTGGGAGCCCGCCGCCGGCGCGGATCACTATCACTTCACCCTCCACCGCGTCTTCCAGGAGGACGAGAACGAGGGTGCCGTGGGCGTCTACGACCAGGTCACATCTCAGGCAATGCTCGAACTGCCTGTCTCATCCATGCTCATCGACGCCACTTACGAGTGGAAGGTGTTCGCCCTCGATGCCTCCGGCCAGGGCAGCGCCTCCCCGGCGCGGAGCTTCGTCTACCGGACGGCCATGGGCTCCGTGGACATCCGCACGCGCGACGCCGAGGACGCGGCCCTGCCCTGGGTGGACGTGGCCATTCAGCCCCTGGAGGGGGGCGGCTGCGTCCTGCCCGCGGTCACGGGCAGCGGCGGCACCTGCGACCGGGATCTGGTCCCCGGCACCTACCGGCTCCGGGCCAGCAAGGGCGGCTTCGAGAGCGACTCCGTGGACGTGAGCCTCGCCGCGGGCCAGACGGCGACCGCCGTCCTCTTCCTCGCCGAGAGCCCGGCCCTGGTGGCCGGCAGCGTGCGCGACGCCCAGCTCCAACCCCGTCCCTTCGCCCGCGTGCTAGCCCTCTCCCTGCCGGGCGGCGACCTGCGCGAGACCGGGGCCGGCGCCAACGGCGAGTTCCAACTCGGACTGGCCCCCGGCGAGTGGCGCCTCTGGGCCCATGACGACGGCTACCACCCCGCCGACAGCCTGGATCTGGCCGTGGCCCCGGGCGCCTTCGTGGCCCTGGCCGCGCCCCTTACCCTGCTGGCCAACACATGCACTCTGTCGGGGGCGGTGCTCACGGACGGCGGGCAGCCCGTGGTGGGCGCCGCCGTGACGGCCTCGCGGCCGGGCCAGTGCGTCCAGGCTCTCACGGGCAACGAGGGCCGCTTCCAGCTCTCCCTGGACCACGGGGCCTGGCAGCTCGCGGCGGCCAAGGCGGGCTACGTTCCGCCGGCGCCGCGGCCGGTGAGCCTGGCGCCGGGCGAGGACCGCTCCCTGGATCCGCCCCTGCTCCTGGGCGCCCAGGCGGCCATCGTCGGCGGCTTCGTCACCTGCCCCGGCGGCATCGTCGCGGGCGCCTCCGTCACGGCGACGCCGGAGACGGGACTCGCCCACGCCACCACCAGCGGTCCCCAGGGGGACTTCCAGCTCGGCCTGTCCGCCGGCACCTGGACCCTCCGCGCCGCGCGGGCGGGCTACACCTCCGCCGTGCCCGTTCAGATCACCATGGCGGCCGGCGGCGGCCAGGAGGGGCTGGACCTGCCCCTGACGCCCAACCCCTGCTCGGTCAGCGGCCTTGTCACCGACGGCGTACAGCCCGTGGCGGGCGCCGCGGTGTCCAGCGGCGACGCCGCCACCCTCAGCGCCTGGGACGGCACCTACACCCTCTCCCTCCCCGCCGGCGCCAACGCGATCCGGGCTTGGAAGGTGGGCTACAGCGGCGGCGGCCCCGTGGCCCTGGACCTGGCGCCGGGCCAGGTCCTGGACGGCGTCGACCTGCTGCTGGGCCCCGACGCCGCCACCGTCTCCGGCCGCGTGCTGTGCGGCGCGACGCCCGTGGCCGGCGCCCGCGTCCTCGCCGCCGCCGGCGGCGACACCCTCTTGCGCTGGAGCGACGGCCAGGGCGCCTACAGCCTGAGCCTCGACGCCGGCGCCTTCACCCTCTGGGCCGAGAAGGAGGGATTCGCCGACGACGATCCCCTGCCCCTCTCCCTGGGCCCGGGGCAGGTCATCACGGGCCAGGACCTCGCGCTGGCGCCCGCCGGCGCCACGCTGTCGGGCATGGTGCGCGCGGGTGGCGCACCCCTGGCCGGCGCCCTGGTGGCGGCCGCCGGACCCGGCGGCGGCGCGTCCACGCTTGCCGGCCCGGCCGGGCTCTGGAGCCTCCGCCTGCCCGGCGGCGGCGCCTGGACGGTGCGCGTTTCCCGGGACGGCCACGCGACCGTCGAGGCCGCCACCCCCGTCCTGCCCGACGGGGCGGCCTGGGAACGGGACTTCGACCTGGCCAGCCTCCCCGCTGTCCTGTCCGGCACCGTCCGCGACGACACGGGCCAGGCGCTGGCCGGCGCCGCCATCGCGCTGGACGGCCCCCTCGCCGCCGAGGCAATCTGCGACGGTGCGGGCGCCTACACGGCGAGCCTGGCGCCCGGCGACTACGCCGTCGCCGTCACGGCCGCGGGCTGCGCGCCCCTGACCGACGCCGTCTCCGCGGCCGCCGGCGCGCAGTCGCGCGACTTCACGCTGCCCGCCCGCTTCGCCCGCGTGGACGGCTCCGTGCGGGACGCGGCGGGCCAGCCCCTGGCCGGCGCCGTCCTCGCCGCGTCGGGGCCGGCCGCCGGCAGCGCGGTCACGGACGCGGCGGGCCTCTACTCCCTGCCGCGCCTGCCGGCCGGCGACTACCTGCTCTCGGTCTCGCGACCGGGCCACGCCGGCCAGACGTCGGCCCTGACCCTGGCCGAGCTCGAATCGGCGACGCGAGACTTCACGCTGACCGCCCTCACCGGCACCCTCGCCGGGACGGTGCGCGGCGGCGCCGGGCAGCCCCTCGCCGACGCCAGCCTCGTGCTCCGCGCGGACGGCGCCGTCCTCGCCCAGACGCGCAGCGCCGCCGACGGGACCTTCGCCTTCGCGGGACTGCCCGGGAGCGTGCCGCTGTCCCTCGCCGCCAGCCTGTCCGGCCACGCGCCGGCGAGCCCCAATCCCCTGGCGGACATCCTCGCGCCCGCGACCGGTCTGGACTTCGTCCTGTCGGCCAACACGGGCCGCATCGCGGGCACCGTCACCGATGCGTCCTCCGGCGCGCCCCTGGCTGGCGCCTCCGTGAGCGCCGACGATGGCGCCGGCTTCCTCGGCGCGGCGGTGAGCGGCGCCGACGGCACCTTCTCCCTGGAGGGCCTGCGCGTCGCCGGCATCTACACGGTGACGGCCGACGCTCCCGGCTGGGCGGCGACCGGTGTCGCCGGCGTGGCGCCAGGCGCCACCGGCGTCCATCTGGCGCTCGACCCGGCGCCGGCGACCATCCACGGCACCCTGGTCGCCGACCGCGAGCCCCTGGCCCTGCCCGACGAGAGCCATCTCAAGGCCGTCCCGGTGAGCGCCGACGCCGCGCCGGGATCGGTGGTCGTCGACAGCCTCGGCGCCTTCACGATGACGGTTCCCCGGCCCGGCGACTACGTCCTCCGCTTCCGCGTGGACGGCCACCAGACCGAACCGCGCAGCCTGGCGCTGGCCGTGGCCGAAGGCGGCAGCTACGGCCCCTTCGACTTCACGCTGCTGCCGGCGCCGCCGCAGCGCGTGGACGTGGTGGGCGCCGCCGACGTGGATAACGACGGCAGCGCCCTCTACCACGGGGCCGTCGCCACGGCCGCCGGCGAGCAGGTGGACTACCCTCTGACCTGGGAGCTGTCGCCCGCCTGCGCCGGCGTCCTGGACCCGGCCACCGGCCGCTTCACGCCCAGCGCCGACTTCGTGGGCACCGCCGCACTGACGGCCCGCCACGCCGGCAGCGGCCTCGCGGGCGCCATGGCGGTCCAGGTCCACGCGCTCCTGCGCCCCGGCTCGGCGCGCAGCCTCGCCGATGACGTCGGCCTGCGCCTGGAAGTCCCACCGGGGGCCGTGGACCGCGATGTCCGCGTCACGGTCAAGCGCCGCGCGCCGGCGCCGCTCAAGCGCCGCGCCGGCGGCTTCCGCGTGGAGGGCGACCTCTTCGACCTGCTGCCCGACGGTCTCGGCTTCGCCGAGGCCGCCCGGCCGGTGCTTACCCTGCCCGTGTCCAATCCCGTGTTCAACCGCCGCCTGGCCCTGGGCCGGTGGGATCCCGAGGCCCTGGACTGGGAGCGCCTCGACGCCGAGCGCGGCGCCCTGGGGCTCGTGCGTTTCCTCTCCCACTTCTCCGAGTACGCCCTGCTCGTGGCCAGCGAGCCCCTGGCTATTCCCCACGCCGCCGTCACGCCCAATCCCTTCAGCCCCATGGCGGCCAGCCGGGGCACGGAGGTGGTCTTCCGCGTGGAGAGCCAGGAGATGCCCGCGCCGCCCGTGGACGTGGAGATCTTCAACCTGCTGGGCGATCCCGTGCGCACTCTGGCCCGGCGGCTGCCGGTGCCGGCGGGCGTGGAGACGCGGCTGCGCTGGGACGGGCTCACCGAGGCTGGCGAGCTGGCCCGCAACGGCCGCTACCTGGTGCGCGTCACCGTCCACGACAACAGCGGCGAGGAGTCCCGGCTCCTCCAGGCCGTGCTGATCAAGTAGGAGGCGATCATGTCCCCGCTCCGCACGCTGCTGCTCTGCGTCACGCTCCTGGCGGCCGCCGCCCCCGCCCGGGGCGGGCAGAGCGCCATCCCCGCCGCCTTCGCCGACCTGGGCCTGGGCGCCCGCGTCATGGGCCTGGGCGGCGCGGCCGCGGCGGGCACGGGGCGCGCCATCGACCTGGTCTGGAACCCGGCCGGGCTGGCGGCCCTGGACGCGCCCGAGATCCTGGCCATGCAGACCGAGCAGTTCGACCTGGTGCCGGCCTATCTGCTGGCCGGCGCGCGCCGCTGGGGCGGCGGGCGCGCCGTGGCCCTGGGCGTTCTGTCGAGCGGCGACGCCCTGCTGCGCGAGAACACGCTCCTGGCCGCCTGGGGCCAGGAGCTGCCGCGGGGCGTGCAGGTCGGCGCCGCCCTGAAGCTGCGCTACGCCAGCTTCGGCTCCGGCGGCACCTTCGACGGGGTGACCGGCCACGCCTGGGGCACGGCCCTGGACCTCGGCGTCCGCGGCCGCGCCGGCCGGCTGCGGCTCGGCCTCTTCCTGGAGGAGGCCCTGGGCAGCATGCGCTGGGACAGCTCCATCGCCGGCACCTACTGGGAGTCCGTGCCGCCGACCCTGACCGGCGGCCTGGCGCTGCCGGCGGGAGACCTCCTCCTGGCCCTGGACCTGGAGACCGGCCTCGACGACGAGCGCGCCGCCCGCCTGGCCGTCGGCCTGGAGTGGGCGCCCCACGACGTCCTCGCCCTGCGCGGCGGGCTGCGCCAGCGCCTGGCCGAGGACGCCTCGCGCTTCCTCACCCTGGGCGCGGGCCTGGGGAAGGACCTCGCGGGGGGCGGCCGCATGCAGTTCGACACGGCCTACCTCTTCCACGAGCTGGGCGGCAGCCTGCGCGTGTCCCTGGGCTACCGCTGGTAGCGCCTGGCGCCGGCCGCCCCGTCGTGCTACACCGGGGGCGGAGGTGGCCGTGCATCCCGACGCCTACACCGTTCTCGCCAAGCCCGCCCGCGCCGAGCTGCGCGCGAAGGGCTCACGCTTCCTGGCCCTGGCCCATCCCGTCCGCGACGAGGCCGGGGCGCGCGAGGTGCGCGAGTCCGTCGTCCGCGAGCATCCCGACGCCACCCACCACTGCTGGGCCCAGCGCCTGGGCCATCCCGACGCGCCGCGGGAGCGCCACGCCGACGCCGGCGAGCCCGCGGGCAGCGCCGGGCCGCCCATCGCGCGGTCGCTCGTCGCCGCCGGGCTGTCCGACCTCGTCGTCGTGGTGGCTCGCTGGTTCGGGGGAACGAAGCTGGGCGTGGGCGGCCTCATCCGCGCCTACGGCGAGGCGTCGCGCCTGGCCCTGGACGCGGCGCCGCGCGCCGAGCGCCTGCTCGCCGTCACGCTGGCCGGGTCCTTCCCCTACGAGCTGGAGGCGCCCCTGCGCGGGCTGCTGGCGCGCCTGGGCGGCATCGTGCAGGACGCGGAGTACGGGGCGGACGTGCGCTGGCGCGTGGCCGTGCCCCGCTCGGTGGCGGAGGCCTTCCGCGCCGAGGCCCGCGAGCTGGGCCGCGGTAACGATCCCTTCAAGTTGGCGGAGGACTGAGCCGCCCCGCCGCCGGCGGGGCGGCGCGTCAGGGCAGATCCCAGTCCACGAGGATGTCGTACTGCATCCGGTCGGGCTGGAACTGGAGCTGCATCTGGCTCGGATCGCCCACCTGGAGCTGCTTGTCCAGGTCCGTGTAGGTGGCGATGACCACGGGGCCGACGCCGGGCGCGAACTGCACGAAGCCCAGGTCGCGCCGCGCCCAGAGGCTGTAGGCCAGGTCGTTGACATAGGTCTCGTTGATGGAGGTGGAGCCGGGCGGCGCGTTGGGATCGCGCTGGTTGCTGAGGAAGAGCTCCACCTCGATGCTGAAGCGGACGGTGCGGACGTCGTCGAACCCCTCGCCGATGAGTTCCGGAAAAAGGCTGTCGGCCAGGGCGCCGAGGTCCTCGTAGTAGAAGGTCTCGCCCAGGTTGACGAGCTCGCCCACCAGGCGGACCCGCGACACGCCGTCGAGGTAGGTGTCGTAGTCCAGGTCCGAGGGATCGTAAGGGATGTTGCCGGGCTGCTGGGCGCCGCTGTAGATGCGGCGCGGGTAGTCGAAGCCCTCGGCCTCGGCGAAGAGGATCTTGCCCACCTCCTCGCCGCCGTAGTCCACGTCCATGGCCTCGCCGCTGTAGTCCACCTCGAAGGCGGTCCAGCGGCTCACGCCGAAGCGGATCCAGTCGTAGGGAAGCTGCGTTCCGAAGACCGCGCTGCTGTCCACGGCCGTCACCGCGTCCTCGCCGAGGACGCGGATGGCATTGGCGCCGGGATCCACCCACTGGTCCAGCACGTGGAGGCTGTCGGCGTTGAGTTCCTCGCGGTAGAGCGTGCGGGCGTTGAGGATCAGGGCCTGCGTGCCGCCCACGTCCGTGGTGCCCGTGACCGACAGCTCCGTGTCGGCCGCCGGCATGCCCGGATGGTAGTAATTGACGTTGGGATCCGGGCTCCAGGCGCCGTCCTCGATGCGCAGGTAGGTCCAGGTGTTGCCAACGGCCAGGGGCCAGTAGTCTTCCGTGAGGGTGTAGACGGGCGTGTCCTCGCCGACCCCCGTGGTGGACTCGTCGTCGGAGCAGGCTCCCAGGGCGAGCAGGGCGGCGAGAGCCAGCAGCAGGGGCAGCCTCGTCGGGACGTTACGCAGCGACATGGTCCTCCTCGCTTGCACGAAAGACGCGCGACAGCGCTCCAGGCTAAAGGACGTGATACTAAGGGGTTCCTGTTCATACTAGGTAATGGGCGGACGCCGGGCAAGGGATTTCTGAAAGGCCTTGCGCCCCGCGTGCAAGGCTACTATGCCTTGGCCAACCGACCCGCAACGCCGCGGGCGCCGCTCCGGGAGGCTCCTCGTGAAGCACGCCGCCGTTCTCGGCCTGCTCGTCCTGGCCGCGCCGGCCCTCGCCGGCACGGCCGTCCCCGACACCGCGCGTCTGCGCGCCGATGTGTCCCGCCTGGCCGCGCCCGGGATGGCAGGCCGCCGCTGCGGCACTCCGGGCGGCGAAGCGGCGCGCCGCTACCTGGAAGGCCGCCTGGCCGAGCTGGGCCTGGTCCCCGCCGGCACGGACGGCTACGCCCAGGAGTTCGAGGTCCGGGGCGAGCAGCTGGTCTCTGGCGAGGCCCGCCTCGTCGGCGCCAGCGGCGATTCGCTGGCCCTGACGCTCCAGGCTCGCGTCCCTCTGCGCCGCGAGCCCGTCACGCTCCTGCGCCTCTGGCCCGATGGCGCCCCGCCCCCCGCCTGCGGACCCGGCGTCGCCCTGGCGGCCCGCGTGCCCAGCGGCGAGGAGCCCTTCCAGCCCACTTCGATGCGGGAACGCGCGGAGCGCGCGGGCGCGGCGGCCCTGATCCTGGCGCCCCATCCGGCGGACACGGCCGGCGTCTACGCGCGCTATCACCGCCGCCTGGCCGGGCGCGACACGCGCCTGCACAACGTGGGCGAGGGCCTTCCCGAGCGGCCCCTGCTCTGGCTGGCGCCGGCGGACGGCCTCCGCCTGTTCGACGGCCCCGCCCTGCGCCCCGGATCCTGGCGCCTGGAGCTGCCGGCCGGCGAGCGCTTCCGCTTCACGGGCGCCAACCTCGTGGCCGATTCCCCCGCCGGCGCGGGTCGGGAGCCCCTGCTCCTCGTGGCCCACTACGACCACCTGGGCCGTAGGCCGGAAGGCGTGCTGCCGGGCGCCGACGACAACGCCAGCGGCGTGGCCACGCTGCTGGAATTCGCACGCCTGGCGGCCGACCTGCCGGGCTGGCGCCTCCTGTTCGCCGACGCCGAGGAACTGGGCCTCCTGGGCTCGCGCGCCTACCTGCCCGCTCACTTGCCACCGCCGCTGGTGATCAACGTGGACTCCGTCGGGCGCGCCGCCGTGGCCAGCCACCGGCGCATCCGCGAGCCGGGCGCCGCCGATCCCCGCCTGATGATGGTCTGGGCCTCGGAGATCGCCGGCGAGGAGGCGGCCCGGCTTCGCGGACTCCTCGCCGACCGGGGCTTCAACGTCGAGGCCGCGCGCGGCCCCATGTTCGCCCGCGGCGGGGACCACGCGACCTTCGCCGGATCGGGGACGGCCGCCCTGTTCGTCTGCGGCGGCTTCCACGCGGACTACGAGACGCCGCGCGACGTCCCCGAGCGCATCCTGGTCGAGCGCCTGGCCGATCTGGCGGCGGCGCTGCGCGATTTCGTGGCGTCGTCGGGAAACTAGCGGCCCGCCTCGAGGATCCAGTCGCCCAGCCGGTCGGTGAGCGCGGGCAACCACTGCAGGATGCGCGGCCCGCGGCTGCTGCATTCGGGGTACTCCACGCGCCGCAGGGCCGGCGGCAGTTGCCGCGCCAGGCGCCGGGCGGCGACCACCGCCTCGCGGTCACCCTCGCAGGCCAAGACCAGTACGGGGCGCTCCACGTCGGCAAGGTCCGGCGCCTCCTCCGTCAGAAGGGGTGAGATCAGCGCCAGGCGCGACCAGCGGCCATCGGCGATGAAGAGGTCCAGGGCGAGGCCGGAACTTTCGCCGGCGGCCACCAGCACCCGCCCCCTGCCCTCCAGGACCGGCTGGCGTTCGGCGAAGGCGAGCACGGCTTCGAGGTCGGCTGCCAGGCGGCGGCGGAAGTCGCCGTCCCAGCGGGGCGGCGCCGCCCGGACGGCGCGCGGCGCGCGCACGCTGCGGCCGCAGCCGCGCAGGTCGGGCAGGAGGCTCGCGGCCCCCCTCACCTGAAGCGCCTCGGCAAGCGACCGCCAGTCGTCCCCCCGGCCGCGCCGGTCGTGCAGTAGCATCACGAGCGGCGCCTCCGGCGCGGCGGGCAGATAGTAGCGGCAATGCAGCTCCAGGGAATCGGCGGCCCAGACCTGGTAGCGGATGTGAACGGGCCCGTGGGCCGGCGCGTCACCCGCCGCCGCCGTGTCCGCGGCCCGCGCGGGCCCCGTCCCCGCCGCCAGGGCCAGGATGAACATGGCCGCGGCGCGTCGCATGGTCAGAGGTAGAGGTAGGTCTGCCAGCTCTCATCGGCCCCGTTGCCGAGATAGCGGCGGAAGATGATGGGCGGCAGCCAGCGGGGCTCCGTGGGCTTCTTGAGCAGGTGCATGCCCGCCTCGTGCAGGAGGTGGCTGCCCTTGCGGTGGTTGCAGGCGGCGCAGCAGGTGACGCAATTCTCCCAGCTCGTCGCGCCGCCCTCGGGGTGGTCGGCCGTGCGGCGGCTGCGCGGCACGACGTGGTCGATGGTGAAGGGCCCCTCCCGGCTCCCGCAGTACTGGCAGGTGTAGTGGTCGCGCGCGAAGACGTTCTTGCGGTTGAGCTGCACGCGCACGGCGCGGTAGACGCGGCTGGCGATGGCGATGAACAGGCGGATGATGCGCGGCAGGCGCCAGGCCGCGCCCGGCGAGTGGATGACGTCCTCGGACTCCTCGACGGGGATGGCCCGGCCGCGGCAGATGAGCACCATCGCCCGTCGCGCGCTGACGATGTTGACGGGCTGGTAGCCGGCGTCCAGGACGAGGACGTTTCGATTGAGAAGCGCGTGTGCCATGGCGTCGTCGTCGCGGAGCGGACCGTTCGGTGGCCCGCGGTCCGCAGACACCACAATTCTGTGGAGCCGCGAGGTGCCGCGTCAAGTGAAAAGCCGGTGAAGCGCGCGCGTCAATCGGGCTCGTCGTGTTCGTCGGCCTCGAAGGGCGCGCGTCCGCGGAGTCGCTCCCAGGCGTCGCGCGCGGCGTCCTGCTCGGCGTCCTTCTTGCTGCGGCCACGGCCCACGCCGACGACCTCCCCCTGCACCATGACCTCCACGAAGAAGTCCTTGGAGTGGTCGGGGCCCGACGTGCCGCCGACGCGGTAGCGGGGCGGGGTCTTGTAGTGGCTCTGCACCATCTCCTGCAGGAGGGACTTGTAGTTGCGGTGGCTGGCGTCGGCGAGGAACTCATCCTGGCGCTCCAGCAGGGCGACGTCCAGCAGCTCGCGGGCCGGATCCAGGCCGCCGTCGAGGAACACGGCGCCCACCACGGCCTCGAAGGCGTCGGCGAGGATGGATTCGCGCTCGCGGCCGCCGCTCTCCTCCTCGTTGCGGCTCAGGCGCAGGGCCTCGCCGAGGCGGACGGAGCGGGCGACGCTGGCCAGGATGGCGCGGCTGGCCAGCAGGCTCTTGGTCTTGGTGAGGCTGCCCTCGTCCACACCGGGCTGCTCGCGGACGAGGAACTCGTTGATGAGGAGGCCGAGCACCGCGTCGCCCAGGAATTCCAGGCGCTCGTTGCTCTCGTGGCGCTCCATGCCCTGCTCGAAGGTGAAGGAGCGGTGGGTGAGGGCGCGCAGGAGCAGCTCGGGATTCTCGAAGCGCCGGTGCATCCGCTCCTGCAGGGCGACCGCTTCCGGGGTCAGAGACGCCTCGGCCTCGCGCCCCCGCCGGGAAGGGAAGAGTCTCAGAAACCAGGAGCCGATGGCAGGTCCCTTCGCCCGCTGCCCTAGCGCTTGTCCGGCGCCTTGGCCAGGAGCAGCACGGTGTTGTGCCCACCGAAGCCGAGCGAGGTGGAGATGGCGACGCCCACGGGATGCTCGATGGACGCGTTGGGCACGTAGTCCAGATCGCACTCCGGATCGGGATTCTCCAGGTTGATCGTGGGCGGGATGCGATCCCGGTCCACCACCAGCGCGGTGATGCCGGCCTCCAGGCCGCCGGCGGCTCCGAGGAGGTGGCCGGTCATGGACTTGGTGCTGCTGATCTTGAGCGCCTCGGCGTGGCCGCCGAAGAAGCTCCGCATGGCGGCGGTCTCAACGCGGTCGTTGTAGGGCGTGCTCGTGCCGTGGGCGTTGACGTAGTCCACCTGCTCCGGCGCGACGCCGCCCTCGCGCAGGGCCATGGCCATGGCCATGCTCGCGCCGCGGCCCGAGGGATCCGGCGCCGTGATGTGGTGCGCGTCGCCGGTGGCGCCGGCGCCGAGCAGCTCGGCGTAGACCCGCGCGCCGCGCGCCCGCGCGTGCTCCCACTCCTCGACGACGAGCACGCCCGCCCCCTCGGAGACGATGAAGCCGTCGCGGTCCTTGTCGAAGGGGCGGCTGGCCCGCGCCGGATCGTCGTTGCGCGTGGACAGCGCCTTCATGTTGCCGAAGCCGGCGATGGCCATCGGGCAGACCGTGGCCTCGGCCCCGCCGCAGAGCATGATGTCGGCGCGGCCCGCCTTGATCTGCAGGGCCGAGTCGATGACGGCGTGGGCGCCCGTCGCGCAGGCGGAGACCACGCCGTAGTTGGGGCCGCGCAGGCCGTGGCGGATGGAGACCAGCCCGGAGGCGATGTCGCCGATCATCATCGGCACGAAGAACGGGCTGACCCGCGACGGGCCGCGCCCGACCAGGGCCGAGTGGTTCTCCTCGAAGGTGTTCATGCCGCCGATGCCCGAGCCGATGATGACGCCGACGCGGTCGCCGTCGGGCTTGTCCTCGAGGAGGCCCGCGTCGGCCATGGCCTCCTCGGCCGCCACGAGGGCGAACTGGGCGTAGCGGTCCGTCCGGCGCTGCTCCTTGCGGTCCAGCACCGGGCCCGGGTCGAAGTCCTTGACCTCGCCCGCGATCTTGACGCTGAAGTCGGAGGCGTCGAAGTGGGTGATGGGACCGACGCCGCCCCGCCCGGCCAGGAGCGCGTCCCAGCATTCCTCGCGCGTGTTTCCCACCGGGCTGATGAGCCCGATGCCCGTCACGACGACTCGACGATCCATGGCCGCCTCCCCGTTGGCCGGCGCGTGCCGGTGCGTGGCTGGCTGTCCTACTCGGCGTTGGCCTTCAGGTACTCGACGACGCCCTGGACGGTGGTCAGCTTCTCGGCGTCCTCGTCGGAGATCTCCATGCCGAACTCCTCCTCGAAGGCCATGACCAGCTCCACGGTATCCAGGGAATCCGCGCCGAGATCCTCGATGAACGAGGCCTCGGGGGTGATCTGCTCGGGATTGACGCCCAGTTCCTTCTCGATGATCTGGTGGACGCGCTCTTCGATAGAGGCCATGGTCGGGATCCTCCTGATGACTGCGTGTTTTCCTGTCCGTCGCGTTCGGAAAGCCATTGCATAGGCGATCCGCGTCGCGCGCGTCAACTGCAAAGTCCTGTCAGCCCTGCATCACCATGCCGCCGTTCACGCCCAGGACCTGGCCCGTGATGTAACGGCCCCCCGGTCCCAGGAGAAACAGCACCGCGGCGGCGACGTCGGCCGGCTCGCCCAGGCAGCCCATGGGGATGCCCGCCAGGAGGGCGTCCTTCGCCTCCTGGGGCAGGCCGTCGGTCATGTCGGTGCGGATGAAGCCCGGCGCCACCGCGTTGACGGTGACGCCCCGCGGCGCCAGCTCGCGGGCCAGGCTCTTGGTGAGTCCGATGAGTCCGGCCTTGCTGGCCGCGTAGTTGACCTGTCCGGCGTTGCCGATCTGGCCCACGACGCTGGTGATGTTCACGATGCGGCCGGCGCGACGCTTCATCATGGGACGCGCCAGCGCGCGGCAGAAGTGGTAGGCCCCGCCGAGGTTGACGGCGAGGACGCGGTCCCACTCCTCCGCCTTCATGCGCACGAAGAGGTTGTCGCGGGTGATGCCCGCGTTGTTGACGAGGAAGTCCACCTCGCCCATCGCCGCCGTGGCCTCGGCGGCGATGGCCGCCACGGCCGCGGGGTCGCCGATGTCGCCCCCGAAGCCGCGGACGCGGTCGTCGGTGCCCAGCTCGGCGGCGATGGCGGCGCTGCGCCCGGCGTCGCTGCCCACCAGGGCGACGCGGCAGTCCGCGGCCAGGAGGGCCTCGACGACGCCGCGGCCGATGCCCCGCGTGCCGCCGGTGACCAGGGCCAGCTTGCCTTCTATCCCGCTCATGGCGCGCCTCCCGCCGCCCGGCCCGCGGCCAGGTAGCCGTCCAGGGCCTCCTTGTCGCCCACGGGCGTCACCTTGGCGGCGCGGTCGATGCGCCGCATGAGCCCCATGAGCACCTTGCCCGGTCCCACCTCGAGGATCGGCCCCGCGTCGATGGCGCGCAGGGCCCGCATGGAGTCGGTCCAGAGCACGGGGCGCGTGAGCTGCTCGATGAGGAGGCGGCGCAGCTCGTCGCCGTCGCGCGTGGGCGTCCCGGTGACGTTGGGGATGACGGGCACGCGCGCCTCGGCGAACTCCGTTGCCGCGAGGGCCTCCCCCAGCTCCGCCGCCGCCGGTGCCATCAGCTCCGAGTGGAAGGCCCCGCTCACGGTGAGGCGCACCACCTTCTTCGCGCCCGCCGCCTCGCAGGCGGCCATGGCGCGCTCCACGGCGGGCACCGCGCCGCTGACGACGAGCTGCTCGGGGCTGTTGACGTTGGCCAGCTGCACCACCTCGCCGGCCGCGGCCTCGGCGCAGCAGGCCTCCACCCGCTCGCGGTCCAGGCCCATGACGGCCGCCATGGTGCCGGGCGTCGCCACGCCGCTCTCGAACATCAGGCGGCCACGCAGGGCCACCAGCGCGAGCGCCCGCTCGGGCGCGATGACGCCGGCCGCCGCCAGGGCCGCGTACTCGCCCAGGCTGTGCCCCGCCGTCACCGACGGCAGGGCGCCGTGCCGCTCCAGGTAGGCCTGGCAGGCGAGGCTGACGGCGAGGATGGCCGGCTGGGCGTGGCGCGTCTCCGTCAGCTCCTCCAGGGGACCCTCGAAGCAGAGGCGGGTCAGGGGCAGGCCCAGCGCCGCCTCGGCGCCGTCGATGAGGTCGCGGCTGGCGGGATCCTGCTCGTAGAGCTCCCGGCCCATGCCCACGAACTGCGAGGCCTGCCCGGGGAAGATCATGGCGATGGACATGCGGCTCCTCCCTTGCGTGGCCTAGAACTGTACCAGGGCGGCGCCCCAGGTCAATCCCCCGCCGAAGGCGGCCATGAGGACGCGGTCGCCCTCCGTGACGCGCCCCGACCGCCGCGCCTCGTCCAGGGCGATGGGGATGGAGGCGGCGCTCGTGTTCCCGTACTCCTGCAGGTTCACGTAGACGCGCTCCATCTCGATCTCCAGGCGGCTGGCGATGGCCTTGATGATGCGGATGTTCGCCTGGTGCGGGATGAGCAGCGACACGTCGCCGGTGCCCAGGCCGGCCTGGGCGAGGACCTCGCGGGCCGCGCTCTCCATGTTGCGCACGGCGTGCTTGAAGACCTCGTTGCCCTTCATGTGCACCTTGTTGCTCCGCTCGGCCAGGACCTCGGGCGTCACGGGGTGGCGCGAGCCGCCCTTGGGGATGTGCAGCAGCTCGGCGAGGCCGCCGTCGGTGCGGGCGTAGGTGGCGAGGACGCCGCCCGGCTGGTCCTCGCGGGCCTCCAGCACGACGGCGCCCGAGCCGTCGCCGAAGAGGACGCAGGTGCCGCGGTCGCTCCAGTCGACGATGGTGGAGAGCATCTCGGAGCCCACGACCAGGGCGCGTCGGCCCATGCCCGTCTTGAGCAGGGCCGTGGCGGTCTTGACCCCGTAGAGCCAGCCGCTGCAGGCGGCGGACAGGTCCCAGGCGGCGGCGTTCTTCGCCCCGATCTTCTCCTGCACCAGGCAGGCCGTGCTGGGGAAGATCAGGTCGCCGGTGATGGTGCCCACCAGCAGGAAGTCGATGTCCGCGGCGTCCACCGCGGCCGCCGCCAGCGCGTTGCGGCAGGCCTGGGCCACGAAGTCGCTGTTCATCTGGCCCGGCTCGAGGATGTGGCGGCGCTTGATGCCCGAGCGGGTGGTGATCCACTCGTCGCTGGTGTCCACCATCTTCTCGAGGTCGGCGTTGGTGAGGACGCGGTCCGGCACGGCGCGGCCGGTGCCGGTGATGTGGACGCTGATCTTGGGATCCAAGGCTCTCTCCCCTTCGACGATCTATGGCGTGGGCGGCGCCGCCCCTCAGGCGAGCAGCGACTCCGTCTTCTCTATGGTGTGAAGCTCGTGAAAGCGCGCCGCCATCCGGATGGCGTTGCGGATGGCGAGATCGTTGCTCGCGCCGTGGCTGATGATGACGCAGCCCTTGACGCCCAGCAGGGGCGCGCCGCCGTGCTCGGCGTAGTAGAGGTCCTTGCGGATGTGCAGCAGGTCGCGGCGCATGAGCAGCGCCCCCATCTTGCCGCGCCAGCTGGCCAGGACGCTCTCGCGGAAGCGCGACACCATGAAGCCGATCATGCTCTCGGCCAGCTTGAGGACCACGTTGCCGGTGAACCCGTCGCAGACGACGACGTCGGCCTTGTCGCGGAAGATGTCCCGCCCCTCCACGTTGCCGATGAAGTCGACGGGGGCCTCGGCCATCAGGGCGTGGGCGCGGACGTAGAGCTCGCTGCCCTTGCCGCTCTCCTCGCCGATGTTGAGCAGGCCCACGCGCGGGCGCTCGCGTTGCATGGCGGCCTCGGCGAAGAGGCTGCCCATGACGCCGAACTGGTACAGGTGCTCGGGCTTGTTGTCGGCGTTGGCGCCGACGTCCAGGACGATGCTGCCGTCGCCGCGGCCCGGGAACCAGGCGGCGATGGCCGGGCGCTGCACGCCGGCCAGGCGGCCCAGGTGCAGCATGGCGGCGCTGACCATGGCGCCGGTGTTGCCCGCCGATACGACGCCGGCCACGGCGCCCGCGCGCACGTCGCCCATGGCGCGCACGATGGGCGTGTCCTTCTTCTTCCGCACGGCCTGGGCCGGCGGCTCGTGCATCGCGATGTTCTCGGCGGTGGGAACGATCTCGAAGCTGTCCGCGGGCTCGCCTTCGGCGGCCAGCACGCTCCGGATGGCGTCCGGATCGCCGTAGAGGACAAGCTCTGGCGGGCGCTCCAGTTCGCGCCGCGCGCGCAGGGCTCCGCGCACGAGAACGGGAGGCCCCTTGTCGCCTCCCATCACGTCCAGCGCCAGCTTCACGGTGGCCTAGTCCGCCTCGACGGATTCCACCTGCCGGCCGGCGTAGTAGCCGCAGTGCGGGCAGACCTGGTGCGCGGGCTTCCGCTGGCCGCAGTGCTTGCACTTGACCAGGCTGGGACGGCGCAGGCTGCCCAGCCAGACCGCGCGGGTCATGTGGGAGCGGGAACGGGACTTACGCTTCTTCGGGACGGCCATCGTCCACCTCGCTTGGCTTGGGGCCGGCGGCCGTGTCGGCCTCGGCGGTTTCCAGCTTGCGCTTCAGTTCCTGCAGCGGCCCCCAGCGCGGGTCCGCGGCCTCGCGGCGGCAGTCGCAGGGCCCTTCGTTGAGGTCGGCCCCGCACTCGGGGCAGAGGCCCCGGCAGTCCTCCCGGCAGAGGAGCCGCATGGGGAGGGCGAGAAGCAGCGCCTCCCGCACCTGCCCGCTGATATCGATTTCCTGGACGCCGCTGGGCAGCAGGACCACCTCGTCGGAGTCCTCGGGACCCAGGTCGCCGCCCGCCTTGGCCAGGACCACCAGCATGAAGTCGCCGACCAGCCGCCCCGGGTAGGTCGCCCCGCAGCGGTCGCAGGTGAAGGGGAAGTCGCCCTCCACCTCGGCGATGACGTACCAGCGCTCGCCGCTGGGATTGACGCGGACGTCCACCGCCACGCGCCCGGGTCCGACGCGGCCCTCCAGCCCCGACAGCTCCATGTCGGCCTCCAGATGGAAGTCCCGGCTGCTGTCCTTGACCTGTTGGAGGTGGAGCTTCATGGCATCGGGGACCGGGAGGATGGCGGTTCAGGCACCGAAGGTAGGTCCGAACCCTCCCATTGTCAAGGTCTTCCGCCGCCGGCCTCAGGCCCCGTCCCCGAAGATGATGCCCAGCTCCCGCGCCGCCGAGGCGTCCGAGTCGCTGGCGTGGACGCCGTTGTTCTGGAGGCTCCGCCCGTAGAGGTAGCGGATGGTGCCGGGCGCCGCCTGTCCGGGATCCGTGGCCCCCACCAGGGCGCGCAGGTCGGCGACGGCGTTGTCCTTCTCCAGGCGGACGGCCACCACGGGGCCGCTGGTGATGTAGGCCACCAGGGCCTCGTAGAAGGGCTTGCCCTCGTGCTCGGCGTAGAAGCGGCGCACCTGCTCCACGTCCAGCCGCTTCATCTCCAGGGCCAGGACTCGGAAGCGGTTGGCGGTGAGCATCGCCACGATCTCGCCGATGACCTGGTCGGCCACCAGCTCGGGCTTGATCATCAGGTAGGTCTGGCTCATGGGCCCTCCGTCAGGCCTGCGGGGTGTAGATCTTCTGCAGCTCCGGCACGATGCGGCTGGGGATCTCGGCGACGGGGATCCCCGCCTCGCTCAGCTTGGCGATCTTCTCGGCCGCCGTGCCCGAGCCGCCCGAGATGATGGCTCCGGCGTGGCCCATGCGCTTGCCCGGCGGGGCCGTCCGGCCCGCGATGAAGGCCACGACGGGCATGTCCACGTTGGCGGTGATGAAGTCGGCCGCCTCCTCCTCGTCGGTGCCGCCGATCTCGCCGATCATGACGACGGCCTCGGTCTCGGGATCGGCCTGGAAGGCGGCGAGGCAGTCGATGAAGTTGGTGCCGATGACGGCGTCGCCGCCGATGCCGATGCAGGTGGACTGGCCCAGGCCCGCCTGGGTGAGCTGCCAGACCACCTCGTAGGTCAGCGTGCCCGAGCGGCTGACGACGCCCACGCTCCCCGGCGCGACGATGCCGCCGGGCAGGATGCCCACCTTGGCCTGGCCCGGCGTGATGAGGCCCGGGCAGTTGGGGCCGACGAGGCGCGCGCCGGCGGCCCGCACCTGTGGCATGACGGCGTTCATGTCGGCGACGGGCACGCCCTCGGTGATGCAGACAATGGTGCCCAGCCCCGCATCCACGGCCTCGAGGATGGCGTCGGCGGCGGCCGCGGCGGGCACGAAGATGCAGCTCGCGTTGGCGCCCGTCTCCGCGGCGGCCGCGGCGACGGTGTCGAAGACGGGCAGGCCCAGGGCCATCCGCCCGCCCTTGCCCGGCGTCACGCCGGCCACGACCCGCGTGCCGTAGGCCTGCATCTGCTCGGCGTGGAAGCCGCCGTCGCGTCCGGTGATGCCCTGGACGACCAGGCGTGTGTCGCGGTCGACGAAGATGCTCACGCCGCTCCTCCTTCCGCCAGGCGGATGGCCGTCTGCACGGCCTCGTCCATGGTCGCGGCGGGCACCAGGTCCGTCTCGGCCAGCAGGGCCCGCGCCTCCTCCTCGTTGGTGCCCACCAGGCGCACCACCACCGGCACGGCGATGTCCGCGCGGCTACGGGCCTCGATGATGCCGCGTGCCACGTCGTCGCAGCGCGTGATCCCGCCGAAGATGTTGAAGAGGATGGCCTTCACGTTGGCGTCCCGCGTGATGATGTCCAGGGCCGTCACCACCTTGTCGGGGCTCGACGAGCCGCCGATGTCCAGGAAGTTGGCCGGCCGGCCGCCGAAGTGCTGGATGAGGTCCATGGTGGCCATGGCCAGGCCGGCGCCGTTGACCAGGCAGCCCACGTCCCCCTCGAGCTTGACGAAGCTCAGGCCGGCGGCGCGGGCCTCGTTCTCCTCGGGCGGGCTCTCGGCGGGGTCGCGCCAGGCGGCGATCTCCGGCTGCCGCACCAGGCCGTTGTCGTCGAAGTTGATCTTGGCGTCGATGGCCCAGACCTCGCCGCCGGGCGTCTCGATGAGGGGATTGATCTCGGCGAGGTTGGCGTCCACGCGGCGATAGGTGTTCCAGAGCTGGACCATGATGCGCGCCATCTGCGCGGCCGTCCGCCCCTCGGCCACACGGAAGGCCGCCTGGCGCGCCTGGAAACCCCGCAGGCCGAGCACCGGATCGATGGGCGTCGTGACGATCTTCTCGGGGGCGGTGCGGGCCACCTCCTCGATGTCCACGCCGCCGGCCGCCGAGGCCATGAGCACGGGCCGCTGCCGGGCGCGGTCCTGGACGATGCCCAGGTAGAACTCCCGCGCGATGTCCCTGGCGGGGGTGACCAGCACCCGCGTCACGGTCAGCCCCTTGATCTTCATGCCCAGGATGGCCGCGGCCTTCTCGCACGCCTCGTCGGGCCCGTCGGCCAGCTTGACGCCGCCGGCCTTGCCGCGGCCGCCCACCAGCACCTGTGACTTGACCACCACCGGCCCGCCGCCCAGGTCCTCGGCGATCTGCCGCGCCTCGGCGGGCGTCTCGGCCACGCGGCCCTCGGGCACAGGGATGCCCTCCCGGCGGAAGAGCTCCTTGGCCTGGTACTCGTGGATCTTCACGTGTCGCTCCTCGTGTCGCTCGTCGTGTCTTTCGCCGCATCGCGTTCGAGCAGGTTCGTCGTCGAGTAGCCATCGAGCATGGGGAAGCGCACCACCTCTCCGCCCCAGCTCCGCACCTCGGCCGCGCCGACGATCCGCGCTTCCTCGTACTCGTCGCCCTTGACCAGCACGTCCGGCCGCAGCAGCTCGATGAGGGCCAGGGGCGTGTCCTCGTCGAAGGGCACCACCAGGTCCACGCCGCGCAGGCCGGCCAGCAGGCGGGCCCGCTCGGCCAGGCGGTTGACGGGGCGCCCCGCCCCCTTGAGGCGGCGGATGGAGTCGTCGCCGTTGATGCCCACGACCAGCAGGTCGCCCCGCCGAGCGGCCTCGCGCAGGATGGCCAGGTGGCCGAAGTGCAAGAGGTCGAAGCAGCCGTTGGTGAAGGCGATCCGCGCGCCCCGCTCGCGGGCCTCGGCCACGGCGGCGGCCGCGTCGCCGCGGGCCAGGACGCGCCCCTCGTCGGCGCCGCGGGGAGATTCGCCCAGGGCCACGTCGAGGAAGCTGTCGGCCAGCTCGTCGGGGGTCACGGCCGCCGTGCCCACGCGCGCCACCACGCGGGCGGCGGCGTGGTTGGCCAGGACGGCCCCCTCGGCCAGGCCGGCGCCGGCCGCCAGGGCCAGGGCCAGCACGCTCACCACCGTGTCGCCGGCGCCGGTGACGTCGTAGACCTGGCGCGCGGCGGCGGGGAAGCGCGCCGTCTCGCGGCCCGGCTCGAACAGGGCGATGCCGTCCGCGCCGAGGGTGATCATCAGCGCCCCCACGCCCAGGCGCTCCAGCAGGCCGCGGCCCACCGTCTCCAGGTCGGCGTCCGTGCGGATGGGCATCCCCCAGGAGCCGCCGGCCTCGGCGCGGTTGGGGGTCACCAGATCCGCGCCGGCGTACGCGGCGAAGCGGCCTTCCTTGGGGTCCACCACCACGGGCACCTTGCGCTCGCGGGCGGCGGCGATCACCTCGGTGACGAGGGCCTCGGCCATGACGCCCTTGCCGTAGTCGGACAGGACCACCGCCCGCGCGTCGGCCAGAGCGTCCCGCGCCCTCTCGCGCAGGGCGGCCAGGGCCGCGCCGTCCGCCGGCGCCCGGCTCTCCGTGTCGTAGCGGCAGACCTGCTGGCCGCCGCCCAGGACGCGCGTCTTGACGGAGGTGGGCCGCCCGGGATCGGCCACCAGGTGGTCCGCGCCGATGCCACGGTCGGCGAGCAGGACCGCCAGGTCCACGCCGGCCTCGTCCTCACCGCGCAGGGCCACCAGGAGGGGCTGGGCGCCCAGGACGCGCAGGTTCCAGGCCACGTTGGCCGCGCCGCCCAGGCGCCGGCTCGTCGTGCGCACGTCCACCACGGGCACGGGGCCCTCGGGGCTGATGCGTTCCACGGCGCCGGCGAGGTAGACGTCGAGCATGAGGTCGCCCAGCACCAGGACGGGCAGACCCCGCATGGCGTCCAGGAGCTCGCGGACGCGAGTGGCTGTGAGCGTGGCGTCGGGCATGGTCTTCGTGCGGCGGGGCCGCGGGCAGTGGGGACGGGACACGGTATCACCGCCCTTCCGCAGGTGTCAAGGCGGCCGCCCGGGCAAGCGCTTGCCACCGGGCCGCTTGCGCGCCCGCTGGACAGGCGCCGGCCGCCGGACTAGAATAGATTTATGGGAACACGCGCCGGGATGGCGCCACCCGCTGGCACAACACCGAACACACAGGAAGGAATCCCCATGCGATGCTTGCTCGCGCTCCTGCTGCTGGCCGCCCTCGTGCCCGCCGCCGTCGCGGACGTGGAGCCGGCCGAGATCTTCGTGATGGCCCTGCTCGACCCCGACATCCCCAGCATCGTCGCCGCCGAGTTCCGCGTCGACAACCTGCCGGTGGACCAGTGCCTGATCACCGAGGAATGGGCCTCGCCCCTGCATCTCGGCACGCTCTACTGGGGCTTCTCCATCGCCTTCATGGAGCCCCAGGCGTGGCCGATCGTTTATCTGGGCACGGTGCGCTTCCTGGCCTACGAAGACGTGGGGCCCGATTACCCCATGGTCGTCCGCGAGACGAACGACACCGGGAAGCTGGTGGTCGTCGACGCGGAGTATCACGAGATCCCGGTCAGCGGCGGCTGGCACTGGTTCAACTGCACCGTCCCCGAGGACTGCATGTGCGTTCCCAATGGCGGTCTGCCCAGGGAGAACTA
>Ga0272442_10003098_pt1 | contig 23537 bp, 17 predicted proteins | sample SSMForm2O_FD_200262 | JGI IMG/M metagenome (GOLD analysis project Ga0272442, IMG submission 200262) | Marine sediment archaeal communities from Little Sippewissett salt marsh, Falmouth, MA, United States - SSM-Form-2O | ecosystem: Environmental > Aquatic > Marine > Wetlands > Sediment ...
TGCGCGTGGAGCAGGCTTTGCTCGACGCGCTGCATGCAGTAGAGCACGCCGATGCCGAAGCCGGGGAGGAGGTGGACCGTCGCGACGAGCTTATCGACCGCGAAGAAGTCATGATCGAGCAGGAGTGCATCCGCCTGCTGGCGCTGTATCAGCCGGCCGCGATCGACCTGCGGACGATCTGCATGATCATCAAGGTCAACAACGATTTGGAGCGGCTGGCGGATTTCGCCGCGAACATGGGGCGTCAGTCGAAGTACGTCGCGTCCGAGGGGATCGATTTGCAGGAAGACCCCGATTTCACGGTGCTTCGGCAGGAGACGGTGGACGTGGTAGGGCGGACGGCGCGCATGCTGGGGACGCAGGATGTCCAGGCCGCACGCACGGTGATCGCCGCGGATAGGCGAATCGACGGGGCGTATCGGCACCTCGTCCGGGACGTACTCGGTAGTGCGGACAAGCGCCCGGGCGGGGCCGAGACGGCCATGACCTTCATCAATCTCGCCAAGGCGCTCGAGCGCATCGGGGACCTGTGCACGAATATCGCCGAGGAGATCATCTTCCTGCGGACGGGGGATATCGTGCGACACGCCGATAAGATCGGTGAGACGCCGGCAGCGCCGTAGGTAGGCGGCCGCGCGAGCCGGCATTCCCTCCGGACGGGCGAAGGGGAATCCCCTCAGGGACGATAGCGCGTCCTTAACTTGCACCATAGACTCTTAGCGCCGTCTTCGCGCGAACCTAGCGCGCCCTTGACTGAGCAATTGCACTCTATATGCCGTTCTCAGGCCGTTCCAATGGCGTTACGACGCAGGGCTGGCAAAGCCATGACCTCAAGCAAACACACTCACCATATCTGTGCAGTTACAGAATGCATGGCAGACTGAACCTTCATACAGTGGACTCGACTTGTCTTTGGCTCTGGGCAGCGTTGTCGGTCGGTGGTCGGCCGCGCGCGGGGTCGTGGACAAGCCAGGAAAGGGCAAACAGAATGAGAAAGCTTCTATGCTGTACGGTGGCCGCGCTGGTTGTCGGCGTCGTGGCGGTCCGGGTGTCGGGCGATGAGCGGGTGGAAGATCGCGTGGACCGGCTGCGGCGGGTTGTGCGAGAGCAGGGGCGCCAGCTCGTTGAGCTGGAGGCGAAGATGGCGGCTATCCAGGGCGCGACAGCGGACCAGGTGCGGGCCGTGATGGCTGAAATGGGCGCCGGCCCGGAAGGGAATCCGAACGACTTCGTCGCCTATTGGGACAACGGCATCCGCCTGAAGACGCTCGACGGCAGCGTAAAGATCAAGCTGGGCGGGCGGTTCATGGGGGACGCGGGCTGGGTCAGCGACACGTCGCTGGAGGACGCCCTCGACGAGGATCTGGAGGACTGCGTGGAGACGCGCCGGTTCCGGTTCTATGCGTCGGGCAATATCACTAAGTGCATGGAATTCAAGGTGCAAGTGGACTTGGCGGGCGATGAGCCGTCGCTCAAGGATGCGTATCTCAAGTGGAAGAAGCTGCCGGCCGTCGGTAGCGTCACGGTCGGCCACTTCAAGGAGCCGTTCTCGCTCGAGGAACTCACCAGCAGCAAGTACACCACGTTCATCGAGCGGGCCCTGCCGGTGGAGGCGTTCGCCCCGAGCCGCAACTACGGCGTCATGGCCGCAGATGGTGTTGGCGACAACTTGTGGTGGGCCGTCGGCGTCTTCAAGGACTACGGCAGCAACGAGGCGGAATGCGAGGACGGCGAGTACAACATGAGCGCCCGCGTCGCGTGGGCGCCGTGGTACGCCGAGGGGGGTAAGCAGCTGCTTCACGTCGGCGCTGCGTACAGCCTGCGGCACTTCGACGGTACGTCCGGTCCGCGCTACCGGTCGCGCCCCGAGGCGCACTTCATGCCACGGCTCGTGGACACCGGGACGATCAGCTTCACGGACTGGGCGCATCTGTTCGGCGGCGAAGTGGCCCTGGTGTACGGCCCGTTCAGCGTGCAGGGCGAGTATATCGGGGCGTACCTGAACCAAGATGGCGGACAGCCGGGCAGCTTCTGTCTCGGCGGCGGCTACGTCTATGCCAGCTACTTCCTCACCGGCGAGAACCGCAAGTACAAGAACGGCGCGTTCAGCCGCGTGAAGCCCGACAAGAACTGGTGCGAGCCCGGCGGCTACGGCGCCTGGGAAGTCGCCGCGCGGTACTCGTGCCTCGACCTCATGGAAGGCGGGCTCGGCGACGACCGGGGCCGCATGCAGGACGTCACCGTCGGCCTCAACTGGTATCTCAACCCGAACATGCGGGTCATGTGGAACTACATCCACTCCTGCGTGGACCGCTCGGACTTCGACGACGAGGCCGACATCCTCCTCATGCGCGTCCAGGTCGATTTCTAGACGCGCGCGTCAATTCATACGTACAGGGAGCCGCCTTCGGGGGCGGCTTCCTCTTTTGCGCTCAGCGGGCGAACTCGATGAGGACGATCTGCCGGCCGTCGAGGCGCGGCAGCATGAAGGACACGCGGCCGTTGGCGACTTTGAACGGAAGCTCCGCAGGCAAACCGCCTTGGGCCGGTGCCACGTAGCGGACGGCGTTCACGGGGGCCTTCGTGCGAATCGAGATTGCCAAGTCGTGCAGGGGGATGACGTCCTCGATGACATCGAAGGCGGCGCCGCGGCGCTCCGGGATGTAGTGCAGCAGGTGCAGCACCAGCCGCCGCTCGTCGGGCTGCTCGTTGAGGGCCGCCAGCAGCGTGCTGGGCCCGTCGATGCGCACCAGCGGCTCGGGCAGGAGTAGGTCGATCGCGTTCAGCACCAGCCGCTTGCACCACAGCGGGGCGTTGGCGGCGTACTGGGCGAACACCGGGTGGGCGAAGTACACGCACTGCCCGTTCCGCACAATGCCCGGGTAGGTAGCATCGCGGGTGGCAACGCTCGCCGTGCCACCGGTGCCAGCGGCCGACGGCGTGTGCTGATGCGAGCAGAAGTGCCGCCACGTGCGGTTGAAGTACGGAGCATATACCTGGACCAGCACCTCCGCGTCTGCGTCGGCCGCGACCTTCAGGCCGGGCAGGTACATCACGTGCTCCGTCTCCGGCAGGCCGCCCCCGACCGCGCCACGGGGCACGACGAAGTCCGGGCTGTAGGGGGCCTCGCCCTCGTACCGCACGCCCAGCTCTTCCAGGGCGAACGCGTTCCCGGCGGGCTTCAGCCCGCTTCGCCATGTGGCGAGGAGCGCCCCGCCCGCGGCCGTGTACGTCCGCAGCTTCTCTGCCAAATCCGCATCACATGGGATCGAATCCGGCAGGACGATGAGCTTGTACGGCGAGAAGTCGCTCCGCGAATCGAGCACGTCGAACTGGTGCCGGCCCTCCTCGAGCATCCGCACTGCCCCCTGCACGGAGCGCGACGTGGTCGTCTGGATCTCTTGCGCCGTCGAACCGCTCCGCACTGCGGCGAACTCTTCCGGTGTCAGCACGCCGATGTCCGCCAGCGGCGTCGCCTGGCGGCAGTACGGCTCGGCGGCCTCGACGGCCTCGTACACTCGGCCGATGAGTTCGTAGGTGTGGGGGCACAGGCGCCCGCGCGGATGAAGCTGATCGCCCACGCTGCACTTGGCCCCCAGGGCCAGCATCCGGAAGCACTCGAACTCGAGCGCCGCCGGGTTCTTGAACGAGTGGAAATCGCCCCACGATGTGTGGAACTTGCCCGTCATGCCGAGACAGTCCTTGCCCAGCCGCCGCGCGTACCGTTGCGTCAGCGGGAAGTGCAGATAGCCCCACCCGCCCGACGGCAGCGACTCCAGCTCGAAGTGCGTGTACGCGTCGGCCGTGCGGCGGTGGAACGTCCCCACGTGCCCCGCGTTGTAGAAGATCGTGCCCTCGCCGCTGTACTGCCGAATGAAGGCGGTCATCTCGCGCTTGAACTTGGCGATGGTGTCCCTGGCGTAGCGCCGCCGTTCGCCCGCGTCGGCGGGGTCGAGCCCCTCGGCCAGCATGCCCTCGCGGCAGTAGCGGCACGAGCACTCCTGCACCTGCACGATGTCGAAGAACAGCCCATCGACGGCCGGCAAACTCTCGAAGAGGTCCCGCACGTGGGCTTGGAGCCACTGGCGATACGGCGTGTTCACGCACAGGTAGCGGTAGAAGCCCGGCTCGTAGGGCGGCGTGCCGCGAATGCGCCCGTCCTCAGTGATCATGCACCAGTCGGGATGGCGCTCGGCCGTGTAGTGGTCCCACTGCACTGTCGTATAGACGGGCACGCGGATGCCGCGGGCGTGGCACGCCTTGATTTGCTCGGCGAGCAGGTTGGGGCGGGCCAGGTTCGGATGCACGCGCTCCGGGTCGGACTTCGTCTCGTAGTACAGCCACCCGTGGTGGCACCGGGCGAAGCACGTCACGGAATTGACGTGCGCGGCGGCCAGCGTGTCGGCGAACCGGCCCGCGTCGAACTCGGCCGCCACGTCGGGGATCGCCTCGCTCGTGTGGAAGTCCAGGTGAATCTGTCGGCAGGGCAGCTCGGTCATGGCATGGTCCTCGGGTCGGTGACGTGGGATTGTACCGGCCGAGCAAGACGAATTCACCGACCTTCGGCGCCACCAGAATACAAGGGGTTGAGTAGTGACACTGCGCCCCGTAGTGTGATTCCGCACATGGCACTCACCCGCATGCCGAAGCGGCGGCCGGGAGAGATATGCATGGAGACCCCACGTATGACAGAACTCACGATAAAGTCGCTTCCCGACAAGGTCCGCGGCTGCTGGTTGGGAAAGAACATCGGAGGCACCCTCGGCGGGCCGTTTGAGGGGGCCAAGGTGTGTCACGACCTTTCGTTCTATGATCCGGTTCCCGACAAGCCGTTGCCCAACGATGACTTGGACCTTCAACTGGTCTGGCTGGTGATGCTGGAGTCACTGGGCGGGCGTGAACCGACGCTTACTGACTTCGCTGACGCGTGGCTGAGGTGGCTGCGCCACTATCCGTGGGATGAGTACGGGATCTGCCTGTGGAATCTGGAGTCGGGGCTTCGTCCGCCGATCAGCGGTTGTTTCCGCAACGGGTACATCGACAATATGGGCTCACCGATTCGCAGCGAGCTGTGGGCCTGCCTGTCTCCGGGGGATCCGCAGGGCGCCGCGCTGCTGGCGATGAAGGACGCCATCCTCGACCACGCCGGCGGCGAGGGGATGTATGGCGAGATTTTCTGGGCGGCCGTACAAAGCGCTTCGTTTGTCAGTGATGACCCGCAAAGGTTGATCCGCATCGGGCTGTCGATGATCCCGCTGCATTGCCGGATCGCCCGCGTCGTCCGCGAGGCGCTGCTGCTGCACGAACGCGGGCTGACCTACGAGGACGCGCGCCAGAAGATCACGACGCTGTTCGCCAGCCCGGCCCGGCAGGTCCGCACCGGCCCGTGGCAGGGCCGCACCGACGGCGGCGTGGTCCATCCGTGTCACGCCGTGCCCAATCACGGGTTTGCGATCCTCGGCTGGCTCTACGGCCGCGACTTCGGCGACGCGCTGTGCAAGGCGGTCAACTGCGGCTACGACACCGACTGCACCGCCGCCACGCTCGGCGCGACGCTGGGCATCCTCCGCGGCGCCGACGGCCTGCCGGCCCGGTGGGTTGAGCCGGTGGGCACGGAGATCGTCCTGCACAAGTTCACCGGCGACCTTCCAGGCGCCCCGGCCAATGTCGATGAGCTGACGCGGCGCGTGCTGAACCTTCACGAGAGGATGCGGGGCAAGGCGGCCGACACCGAGCCGTCGCGATGGTCGAATGCGCGGGCCCACGAGGCCCTGCGGCGCTTCGATGCCCAGTCCACGGAGGTCTCCCGCGGCGAGGTGAGCATCACTTTGCACTACTACGGCGAGCCGGTGCTGTATCCGGGGGAGCGACGATTCGTGCAGGTGATCGCCGCCGCAGGCGGTGTTCGCTGCGAAGCAAAGGTGAAACTGCGTGCGCCGGACGAATGGCAGATCGAGGCCGATGGCGCGGGCTGGTGGCTGTGCGCCCCGCACGGCAGCGGCCGGGAGACCACCGAGGTGACCGCGGAGATCGATAGCCGTGCTCACACCGTGGCCTTCACGTGGCTACCCCCGTCTGAGGCGCTGTGGCCGGTCGAGCAGAACGTGATGCGCTGCGGCCGATGCGAGGGCCGATACGGCGCGTGCCTGTGCGATGAGTCCATCGCGCAAGGGGCATGATCTTGCCGGGCCTGTCTTGCCGGCGGCTTGCTTGCTGATCACCGAGGGCTGACAGCTCCCCCTTAGGCGCCGAGCAACTCCTCCACCGTCACGGCCGAGAGGTCGGGGGCGGTCAGCTGGGCCCGCTCGTCCTTGGCCGCGTCGCCCACGCCCAGGCACTTCATCCCGGCATTCAGCGCCGCCTCGACGCCCGCCTTGGCGTCTTCGACGACGAGGCACTCGCCGGGAGGCACGCCCAGCCGCCCGGCCGCGATGAGGAACACCTCCGGGTGCGGCTTGGAGTGTGTGATGTCGTTGCCGTCGGCGACCGCGTCGAAGTAGCCGCTCAGCTCGATCCGCTCCAGGATGTACGGCGTGTTCTTGCTCGACGACGCGACGGCGACTTGTACGCCGCGGCGCTTGAGTTCGTCCATGGCGACCATCGCGCCGGGCAGCAGGCTTTCCGGCGACAGGTCGGTCAGCAGCTCACGGTAGTACCCGTTCTTGCGGGCGGCGAGTTCGGCCTTCTCCTCGTCGGAGTACTCGCGATCGGCGCGTTCGAGGATGATCTCCACGCAGTCGGTGCGGGCGACGCCGCGCAGCCGGTGGTTGATCTCCCGGTCGAAGTAGATGTCCTCCTCATCCGCCATCCGCTTCCACGCCTGGTAATGCTGCTCATCCGTCGAGACGATCACGCCGTCGAGGTCGAAGATTGCCGCTTGAATCAAGGCCTTCTCCAATTCAGCAGGGACCGTCGATTGTACCGGCAGGGGGCCGTTGGTCAACGCGGCGGGTTCAGGCGATCAGCGCTCAGTATCCAGGCCGAACAAAGACGCTCGGGCGATCCGCCCCGGCTGCCTGTAGATCGCTGAGTACTCACGGCCCGAGAAGACACGCCCGCATGCCTTATAATGGCGTGCCAATGGCGAAGAGCGACACAGCGCGGCGGCGGGTGCGGATCGCGGGCCAGGTGCAGGGCGTGGGGTTCCGCCCGTACGTGTACCGGTTGGCGGCCGAGCTGCGCCTGACCGGCTGGGTGGGCAACGACGCGGCCGGGGTGACCATCGAGGTCCAGGGCCGCCCGGCGGCGGTTGAGGCGTTTCTCACGCGGCTGCCGGTTGAACTGCCGCCCTTGGCGAGCATCGCCCGGCTGGAGACCGAGGCGGCCGAGCCGCTGGCGGGGGAGAAGCACTTCGAGGTCACCGCCAGCGCCGGGGGCGAGATGACCGACGCCCAAGTGACGGTCGATACGGCCGTGTGCGACGACTGCCTGCGCGAGATGGCCGACCCCGCCGACCCGCGGTACGGCTACCCCTTCATCAACTGCACAAACTGCGGCCCGCGGTACACAATCGTCACGCGGATTCCGTACGACCGGCCGAACACGACGATGGCCGACTTCGCCATGTGCAAACTGTGCGCAGGCGAGTACGCCGACCCGGCGAACCGGCGGTTCCACGCCCAACCGGTCGCTTGCCCCCAATGCGGGCCAGCCCTGTGGCTCGTCGATCCGCGCGGGCGGCAGATCGCCTGCGCCGGCGCCATCGGCGAGGCGGCGCGGCGGTTGCTCGACGGGCGAATCGTGGCGATCAAGGGGCTCGGGGGGTTCCACCTCGCCTGCCGCGCCGACGACGACCACGCCGTGCGGCGGCTGCGAGAACGCAAGCGGCGCGACGCCAAGCCCTTCGCGCTGATGGTTGCCGACCTGGCCGCGGCGAACTGCCTGTGCGAGATCGCGCCCGACGCCGAGAAGCTGCTCGCCGGCCCGCTGCGGCCGATCGTCCTGCTGCCGCGGCGGCAGGGGGCCGACGTCGCGCCGGCCGTCGCCGAGGGGCTCAATACGCTGGGGCTCATGTTGCCGTACGCGCCGCTGCACCATCTGCTGTTCGACCGACTGCGGGCGGCGGGGGGAGGCGAACCGCCGCCGCTGGTGATGACTTCGGGCAACTACTCGGACGAGCCGCTGGTGAAGGACAACGACGCGGCCGTCGCGCACCTGAGCGGCATCGCGGATGTGTTGCTGCTGCACAACCGGCGGATCGCGCGGCGGCTGGACGACAGCGTGGCGCAGGTCCACGCAGACGGGCAGGCAAGCGTGCTCCGCCGCGCCCGCGGCTACGCGCCCCAGCCCGTGCGGGTCGGAACCGAACGCACAGCCAGTCCTGTCGGTGGGATCTCGCAGTCCATCCTCGCCGTCGGCGCGGAACTCAAGAGCGGGGTCTGCCTGTATCGCGACGGACGCGCCGTTCTCGGCGAGCACATCGGCGACCTCAAGGACGGGCGGACGTACCGCCACTTCATCGCGACGATCGACCATCTGGAGAAGCTCTTCGACGTCCGCCCCGCGCTGCTCGCCGCCGACCTGCACCCCCGGTACCTCTCGACGGAGTACGCCCTGCGCCGGCACCGCGGCGAGCTGCCCGGTCGCGAGGCCGTGCCCATCGTCCGCGTGCAGCACCATCACGCCCACGTCGCCGCGTGTCTGGCCGAGAACGCCCACGCGGGAGAGGCGATCGGGCTGGTCTGCGATGGTGTCGGCTACGGCGACGACGGCGCCGTGTGGGGCTGCGAAGTGCTGCGGGCGGACTTCGCGGGTTACGAACGGCTGGGCCACCTGCGGTACCTGCCGCTGATTGGTGGCGACGCGGCCGCGAGCGAAACATGGCGCCCCGCGGTTGCCGCGCTCAACGAGGCGTTCGGCGAGGGCTTCCGCAAGTACCTGCCCCTTGGGGCGTTCGCCCTCGAGGAGGACCGGCTGGCGGCCGCCGAGCAGATACTGACGATTGGGGCCAACACGCCGCCGGCGAGTTCGCTGGGGCGATGGTTCGACGCTGTCGCGTGGCTGACCGGGGTGGCGGCGGAGAACCGCTACGAGGGCGAGGCGCCGATGCGGCTGGAGGCGGCCGTGCGGCCGGGCGTCGAGGCGGCGTATCCGTACCGCTTCGAGGCCGCGGGCCCGTTCCAGATCGATCTGCGGTCGATGACGGAGGCGATCATCGCCGACCTGGCGAAGGGCACGGCAGCCGGGGAGGCCGCGGCGAAATTCCACAACACGGCCGCCGCGTTTCTGCGCGACGCCGCCCGCCGGGCTCGCGAGGTCACCGGCCTGGCGACGGTGGCGCTCACGGGCGGGTGCTTTGCGAATCGATACCTGACGGCCCGGCTGTCGGCCGCGCTGACGGACGACGGCTTCACGGTATTGCGGCACCGGACGATTCCCTGTAACGATGGGGGCGTGGCGCTGGGGCAGGCGGTCGTCGCGGCCGCGAAAGCCGCCGCCCGGAAGAAGGCGAGCGTGTATAATCGCTGACCGAGGAGTGAACGACGATGTGCTTAGCCATCCCCGCCAAGCTTGAGAAGATCGACGAAGCCGCGGGCCCGCTGCCCCGCGGCACCGTGGAGCTGGACGGGACGCGGACGGGCGTTTCGCTCGCCCTCGTGCCGGAGGTGAAGCTCGGCGACTGGGTGCTGGTGCACGCCGGCATGGCGATCACGGTGCTCGACCCGGCCGAGGCGAAGGAAACCTACGACCTGCTCAAGGAGATGGAGAGCCTGTAGGCCGCGAAGCATCGTGAGGCGTTCCCGTTCCCTTCCCGGTCGAAGCGGGCGCCTCGGATCCCGTCGGGGCTTCCGCCTCCAGAGCCGCTTGGACATCCTTCGCCGGGCTGTTCGACCCGAGAGCAACGCCTTTCCAACGCGCGGCGTCGGCCGGGTCCGCCAGCTTGAGGCCCCCGCAGTCAACGTTGTCGAACATCACGTTCTTGACCGTGACTCCCTCCGCGAACTCGAGGGTAATGTGCCGGGGCAGCGACTTGTACCACCGCTGGTGCCCCTTCGTCGCGTAGTCCAGGCGTGATGAATTCGCCTTGTCAAAGCTCAGCCCTTCGCTGCCGAGCCCCGGGAAGGCGCTGCGGCTGTGGATTCTGACAGCCCAGATACTGTACGGGTTGAGAGCCACGACCAGCTTCGAGCCGTTCGCCGAGTGGCTGCTGAGTTCCGCGCCGTCGCCGAACGTGGCGCTGGGAGCCGTCCGGTAGCCCTCCTTCCAATGGCCGTCGCCATTGAACTGGGCGCGGGAGGAGTTCTTGAAGCAGAGCCACCACGTCGCGTTCCGCGTGAGCGGGCGCTCCGGAATTCCCGCCTGGATCTTGCCCTTTACCTCGATGTCAGGCTTGTCGAAATTGTTGATCCAACTGCCGAACCTGGCGCCGTCACAGAGCGTGATTGCGCCGGAGGCATTGACGACCGGCGAGCAGTTCCGGCCGGGCTGAAGCATGCTGTCCGGGCCCACGACGACGGGGCAATCGACCCGGAATTCGTCCAGGCAGTCAACGACCCCAAGGACCTCAACCGAGGCCCCGTCGCTCTTGCTGAACAGCAGGTATTGCCCGAGCCTTTGGTACTCCCAGGTGCGGGTGATGAACCGCTCGTGCCCATACTCCGGCATCTTCAGGGAATTGTCGTTTCGGACAAAGACGTGACGGTCGCCCACCCAATGCTGTCCTCCGCCAGCCGGGCTGTAGCCGCCGCGCTTGATCCAGATGCTGCCAAAGACGTGCCGGCCGACACCGTCTCCGCCGACCCAAAAACTGGCATTGCGACTGACGGTAAGGTGCCTGAGGCGCTTGAACCGGTGGTCCCTGGTCAGGTTGACGGAATACTGGGCCTCGGCGGGGGGGATCAGGAGGTCCGTATTCTCATCGAAGACAAGTTTCTCCGCGGGCTTGTCGCCCTCAAGCCAGTTCGCGGGAAGCTTCGGGTCGTGCACACTGCGTTTCCCGCCGCCGCTCTCGCCGGGGTGGCGCCAGACATAGAGCCGCCCTTGTGGCCAGGACTGCCTGACGTAGGCCTCCTTGCCCGTGAGAAACGGCCAGACCGCCTCGTCGTCGAAGCGAGGCGCGTGGGCAGTGGCCCTCTCGTAGGACGGCGCCTTTGTCATGGCTGCCCAGTCGACTCTGGCTGACGCCCGTCCGGCGACAGGTGCCGGTTCGGCGGCGAGGATGGGCGTCACGGCGAACGCGGCGAGAATGACTGATGTCACGATCAATGGCATTGCAGGCTTCTCCAGCCGAATGGACCAACACCGGCCGACCCCAGCGCCGGGCTCAGTAGTCTCCACCCCGGCCGATCTCTCTGACTGCGGAGAACAGGGCATCGCCGGCGGCCTGGCAGTGCTCGCCGAAGCTCACGCCGCTCCACTTGGCCCGGTCGGCGGGGTTCGCGAGCATCAGCCCGCCCTTGCGGACGTGGTCGAGGCGGACGTTCTCGACCGTCACGCCCGGCCCGAACCACACGTCAATGAACATGGGCAGCGAATCCCACCATGCGTAGCGGTACTTCGCATCGGGCTGCTTCCTGAGCGTCTTGGCCTCGTAGGCGCTGCCGGGCTCCTCGCGAATCCGCCAGCCCCAGTTGTCGCGGCTGAGATGGACGACCAACCGGGCGTTGCTGCCGCCGGCCGGGACGGCGCGCAGGGCGCTGCCGGCGTGCAACACCAGACCCGCCACTCGCTTCGTGCCGAACCGCTCCAGCTTGCCGGGCCCGCCTTTGCCCTTGTACATGACCTTGTCGTAGTTCTTGCGGCTGACGCCGATGTGAGCGTCTCGCGTCAGCGGCCGCTCGGCCGTGCCGGCCTGCACAGTTCCGTTCACCGTCAGGTCCGGCGTGTCGAAATTGTTCGTCCACACGCCGTAGTACGCCCCGTCCATGAGGATGAGCTTGCCCCTTCCCTGGATGCCGGGGTGTCCGTTGCGGCCGGGCTGGAGGATGCTGTCGGGGGCGATGATCACCTCGCATCCGGTGATGCTGAACTCGTCATTCATCGCGATTTGCCCGACGACCTCGGCGGTGGCGCCTTTGACCTTGGCGAAGCGGATGTACATCGATGTGGAGACCTTCTGCCAGTTCGGTGCGTTCCACTCGTCGCAGCGGTTGTCATTGCGGTAGAAGGTGTGGCGTTCGCCGGCAATGATGGTGGCGCCCTGGGCCCGCATGCTGCCGCCTTCACGGATCCAGATGTTGCCGAAGATGTACATCGGGTTGCCGTCGCCGCCGCCGCTCATGTGGGCGTTGCGCCCGACCGTCACGTGGCGGTACTTGCCGCCCGAGCGGCCGAACTTGTACGGCTTGTCCGAGTCGGGCAGGATGATGTCCGTGTTGGCGTCCGGACCCTTCGCCCGCTTGCCGGTCGACAGGTCCACCCAGCCGCTGCCACCGGTCTTCTTGCCGTTCGCGTCCATGCCGCCATACACGAGCACGCGCGTCTTCGGCCAATCCTGCTTGAGGTAGTGCTCCTTGCCGCTCAGATTCGGCCAGTATTTCTTGCTGTCGAATTGCGGATCGTTGGCGGTCGGCGGCGGGGCGGTCTCGGCGACCGACAGGGCGGCCGCGATGGCGCCCAGGAGGAACAGCGATACGCCAAGGCGATCGGGCATGGTGGACTCCTTACAGCGTCGGCTTCGTTTAGAGTAAAACGCTTAGCGCGGCGAAATGTGCCGCGCCGGTCGGGGATTTCTTCTCGGGGGGTAGCCGCGATGGGAGGCGGCAGCCATGTCAGTCCGCGGTTCTACAGAGAGTCGAAGATGCGGAGGTAGCTCTCGTACCGCCGCATGGGGATTTCGCCGGCTTCGACCGCCCGCTGCACGGCGCAGTCCGGCTCGTGTGTGTGCGTGCAGTTGTTGAAGCGACACTGGCGGGCGTGTGTCTCGAACTCGGGGAAGTACCACGGCAGTTCCGTCGCGTCCAGCGTGACGCCGAGCTCCCGGATGCCCGGCGTATCGACCAGCATCCCGCTGCCGGGAAGATCATAGACGGCCGCGCCGCTGGTCGTGTGGCGGCCGCGCTCGTCCTTCGCCCGGACCGCGCCGGTCGCCCCGTCCGCACCCGGCACCAGCGCGTTGATCAGCGTCGTCTTGCCGACGCCGGAGGCTCCGGCGAGTACACTTCGCTTGTCGCGGAGCGCCCCGGCGAGCGCCGGAAGCCCCTTGCCCGTGGAGGCCGACACGGCGAACGCCTCCACGCCAAGGTCGCCGCAGTCGCCGACGATCTCCTCATCCGGCTCGGCGAGGTCGATCTTGTTGACCACCAGCACAGGCGTCAGTTCGCCGCGCTCGGCGATGATGAGGAACCGATCCACCAGCGTACGCGGCGTCCTCGGCTGTCGGGCAGAGGCCACGATCAGTAGCACTTCCATGTTCGCCGCGATCACGCGCTCGGGCACGTCGCCCTGATACTCGTCGCGGCGCTTGGCCGACCACGGCACGGGCCGCGACAGCGCGCTGGCCCGGGGCCGGCGGGAGAGGATCATCCCGTCCGCGCGGTCCTTGTCGGCGGCCGTCTCGCCGTCCGCATGCTCCGGCCGGGTCAGAGCCACCTTCACGCCGTCGCCGACGGCCAACGGGCTGCTTCCCTCCGGGGCGCGGAAAGTCTTGGCGATGCCACACAGCAGCGTACGGTCATGGACGCGCACGGCCGCCCCGCCGCGAAAAAGCCCGACGACCATTCCCTCCGCGCCGGGATAGCCGTCGAGCGGCTCGCCGGCAGGGGCGGCGAACCGCTCCTCACGCAGCTTGACGGCGCGGCGGGACATCTGCTTTCCGCGCGGCGTGACATCCCCGACGTCATCGCCGCCGCGGTAACGGCTGTGCCAGTCCTTGATCCGCCGTCCGGATTTTCCCTTGCGTCGCGCCATGAGTTTATTCTCCGCGGGCCCCGCAGGCAAAGCAAGCTACCGTGGACGGAGCGCATGTGCTATCGTGTCGGGCGGATGAGCGAAGCAGACCGCGAAAGCCTGTGCCAGCGGCCCATCGCCGTGTTCGACTCCGGGCTCGGGGGACTCACCGTCGTGCGCGAACTCACGCGCGCCATGCCCGGCGAAGACATCCTGTACCTTGGCGATACCGCGCGTGTCCCGTATGGCATCAAGTCGCTCGAGACCGTCCGCCGCTTCGCCCGGGAGGACGCCCGCTTCCTGCTTGCCCGCGACCCCAAGCTGCTCGTCGTGGCGTGCAACACGGCCTCGGCCGCGGGGACCGATCACCTGGAGGCGCTCTCACCGGTAGAGGTTATCGACGTCATTCGTCCCGGTGCGGCCGCGGCTCTGGAAGCCACGCGCGGGCGGATCGGCGTCATCGGCACGGAGGCGACGATCGCGTCCGGCGCCTATCAGCGGGCACTGGAGGCAGCGGACCCGGCGCGTGAAGTGATGGCCGTCGCGTGCCCGCTACTGGTGCCGATCGTCGAGGAAGGGCGTCGCGAGGACGACCCGATTGTCCTGCACGTGCTGAGCGATTACCTGCGAGGCCTTCAGCGGTTCCTCGGCACCGGCGAGGCCGTCGCCGGCGGCACGGACCGAAGTGCATCGGCGGCGCTGATCCTCGGCTGCACCCACTACCCGCTGCTGGCGGGCGCGATTGGGAAGCTGATGGGCCCGCACGTTCCGCTGGTCAGCTCGGCGGCCGCCACGGCGAAGAAAATCGAGCATCGGCTGCGCAGCAACGGCCTGCGCTCGGCCCGCGAGTCGGGTGGCACGCTGGGGTGCTACACGACGGACAACGCGGAGCGCTTCGCCGCGCTGGGAGAGCGGTTCGGCGGGCGGAAGATCGATCACGTGGAATACGTCGGGACCGACGAACTGGAGTCGCCCGCGACGGAACCGGCGGAGGCGATGGCGGAATGAGCAGGGCGGTCGGCACATACATCCTGGTCTGGTTCGCGCTTCTTGCGGCCGGCGGGTGCGGGGGCGAGCAGGAGGCCCGGCCGCTGCGGGTGACTATCCCGAACCCGATGAACTGGTTCCGCGGCGCGACACCTGAGCAGCAGGTGGACATGCTCTACGACGAGCGCGACCCCGACCGAATCCGCGAGGGAATCGCGCTCGTGTCCGGTCACGACTGGGGGCTCGAGGAACCGTACCTCGAGCGCTACGCGGACCTGGCGCGGAACGATCCGGACCCGTCGGTCCGCAGCGCGGCATTGCGGGCCTTGGCCAAGGCGAGGGACGACGAGTACGCCGCGACGGCCGTGGCAGCGCTGGCGGATGAGGACGCCATGGTTCGGCTCGACGCGTCCGCCGCGCTCGACGTCCTGGTGGGTCCGGAGGCGGCGGGTCCGCTGCGCCGGCACGCGAGGACAGACGATTCGTCCGACGTGCGAGGGAGCTGCGCGCGGGCGCTGCGGCACTACGACACGCAGGCCGTGCGGGAGACGCTGGTCCGCTGCCTGCTGGACGAGGCGTTCGCCGTGCGGTATCAGGCCCGGAAAACGCTGATGGGCCTGACCGGCCACGAGCTGGGCTACGACCCGGAGGAGTGGGCGAAGGCCGTCGGCGGCGAGTTGCCCCCGGCTCCGCAGCGCGACCGCCCCTGGTGGGATTGGGCAGGGGTCACGGAGGAGGAGCCGCCGGGAGCCCGCGACGAGGAGCCGGCGAGGGCGCGGCCGCAGTCCGAGCGTCCTTGGTGGGACTGGGCGGGCGTGACGGAGGACGAGCCCGGCCCGCTGCCGCCGACCGCCACCCAGCCGGCGAGCCGCCCCGAACCCCCGCGGCCGTGGTGGGACTGGATGGGTGTGACGCAGGAGGACGAGGACAGCGAGGATGAAATGACCGAGGAGGAGGAGTGGCGAGAAATCGAGAACCGTTGATTCCTTCGCAGGGATACAGGGGATTCAGGGGATACGGCCTTGGGCAGAGATGAACGCAGATGAACGCAGAAGAACGGGCACGGCACATCAACAGGTCAAACACGCGTCGCGGGCGCGAATCCCAGCAGATTGCGGCACGCAGGCTGCCTTCCACCTGTCTTTCCCGCCGGATTCGGCCACGCGGTTCGTCACCTTACCGCGTGCATGCAGTTGTCGACGCAAGGAGACACTCGCCGACTACTAATGCAGAACATGCAGGCACTTGCTGGGCGGCGTGCGGCTCCTCGAGCTCGGTGTTTCGGAATGGAAGCTCCGCGAACTGAAGCCATACCTTCTCTCTCTTCAGCGGCATCCGCGCCCATCCGCGTTCATCCCTGCCGGCTCCTCTTGTCGTATCCCGTGCATCCCCTGTATCCCTGCGAAGAAGCGGGAAAAGGCCTTGAACGCCGGGCGGTATCGCGTATCATCCCTACTGTCTGTCGGTTGACGGGCTCCTCTTGTGGGCCGTGCGCGCCCCGAGGAACGACGAGAACCAGAAAGGATCAGTGATCGCCGGATGATTAAAGTCAAGGCACGGGGCAACGAGTCCATCCATCAGATGCTCAAGCGGTTCAAGAAGCTGTGCGAGAAGGAAGGCCTCACGCGCGACATCAAGCGCAACAGCTACTACGAGAAGCCTTCCGAGCGACGCCGCCGCCGTCTCCGCAAGAGCATAAAACGCGCCGCCGCGGGCCGGTAGGTGGTCGGGTGATCCTCCCCGCCCGGGCCGCGATCCGCCTGTTCTCCCCGGGGGCCCCGGCTTTCGATTCGGGCGCCTCCGCTCGACATTGCGATCCCAGGAATCCCATGGCTTCCGGCGGACGGGCTCTGCTCCCGTACTCCGCCAATCTGCCCGAAGGAGCATCGTAGTGACCGCACCAAGTCGCCGCGCCCGCAACTGGACGCTCGCCCTGACTGCCCTGGCAGGCTTGGCCGTGCTTACCTTCGCGGCCGTCCCGGCCGCCGCGCAGGAAGGCGCCGCCGCAAAGGACGGGCTCGCCCGCGCCGGCATCCCCGGTATCTGGTGGGTCGCCCCGGCCGGCGCCGTTCTCGCGCTGGTGTTTGCGTTCCTCTTCTTCCGCCAGGTGAAGGCGGCCCCCCAGGGCGACGAGAAGATGCGGGAGATTGCCGGGCACGTCACGGAGGGGGCCCTGGCCTACCTCAAGCGCCAGTACAAGGTGGTGGCGATCTTCTTCGTGGTCGCGTCTGCACTGCTGGCGTTCATGGCGTATGGCCTGCACGTGCAGCACGGCATCGTGCCGTTTGCGTTCCTGACCGGCGGGTTCTTCAGCGGCCTGTGCGGCTGGTTGGGGATGAAGACCGCGACGATGGCCTCGAACCGCACCACGCAGGGCGCGAAGGAGGGCCTCAATCGCGGGCTGACCGTCGCCTTCCGCGCGGGGGCCGTGATGGGCTTGGTCGTTGTCGGCTTCGGCCTTCTCGACATCACCATGTGGTTCCTCGTGCTCTACAAGCTCGTGCCCTCGATGGGCTTCGAGCCGATGGGTTTGGTCGAGATCACCGTCGTCATGCTGACCTTCGGCATGGGGGCGTCGAGCCAGGCGTTGTTCGCCCGCGTCGGCGGCGGCATCTACACGAAAGCCGCCGACGTCGGCGCCGACCTCGTCGGCAAGGTCGAGGCCGGAATCCCCGAAGATGACCCGCGAAACCCCGCCACCATCGCCGACAACGTCGGCGACAACGTCGGCGACGTGGCCGGCATGGGCGCGGACTTGTACGAAAGCTACTGCGGGAGCATCCTGGCGACGGCCGCCCTGGGTGTCGCGGCCGCCATGGCCCTCAAAGCCGGCGGATATGCCATCAACCTGCTCGCCGCTCCGATGGTGCTGGCGGGCGTCGGCATCCTGCTGAGCATCCTCGGCGTGTATTTGGTGCGGTGCAAGGAGGGGGCGTCAATGAAGCAACTCATGGGGGCGCTGAACCTCGGCGTGTTTGGGGCGAGCTTCCTTATCCTTGTCGCCGCCCTCGGCGTCTGCTGGCTGTTGCTGGGGCCGGTGCCGGGCGTCAACTGGCTCGGCGTGTGGGGCGCGATCGTGGCCGGCATGGTCGCCGGCATCGTCATCGGCAAGGCCACCGAGTATTACACCAGCTACGACTTTGAGCCGACCAGGGGCGTCGCCAGAAGCGCCGAGACCGGACCGGCCACCGTCATCATCGCCGGCATCGCCGAAGGCATGAAGAGCACGTGGGCGGCGCTGCTGACCGTGATCATCGCCATCGTCGCGGCGTATCTGCTGGCCGGCGGCGGCGGCGAGATGATGCTGGGCCTCTACGGCGTGGGCATCGCGGCCGTGGGCATGCTCGCCACGCTCGGCATCACCCTGGCGACCGACGCCTACGGGCCCATCGCCGACAACGCCGGCGGCAACGCCGAGATGACCGGACAGCCGCCGGAGGTCCGCAAGCGCACCGACCAGCTCGACTCGCTGGGCAACACGACGGCCGCCGTCGGCAAGGGCTTCGCCATCGGCTCGGCGGCCCTGACGGCGCTGGCGCTGCTGGCCGCGTACGTCGAGGAAATCCGCGTCGGGCAGAACCGCGAGGCGCGGGCGGCGGTCGTTCAGGCGATCCCCCAGGCCGGTCAGGACGACCGGGGCGGCGTGCACCAGTTGATCTACCTCGGCGGGCGCAAGTTCGCGATGAAGATCGATGAGGGCACGGCCGAGAGCGATTTCGCCTGCTTTATGGCGCTGAGCAAGTTGCCGAGCATCAAGCACGGGCCCGTGCCCAGCGACATGTACGTGCACCCGGGGCAGAAGCCCGACTGGCTGGGCCCCTTGGGCCCCGCGGACGCGGAAAGCCACGTGCGCAACCTGGAGCTTCACGTCGGGGCCAACCGCACGCTGCATAACGTGAAGCTGGTCTCGGCGCCGCAGGCCTCGCTGGCGCAATACATGGACTTCTACCGTGTGAGCCTGATGAACCCGCAGGTGCTGTGCGGCATCTTCGCGGGCGTGCTGTTGGTGTTCCTGTTCAGCTCGATGACGATGAAGGCGGTTGGGCGGGCGGCGATGGCCATGGTCATGGAGGTCCGCAGGCAGTTCAAGGAGAAACCCGGTATCATGGAAGGCACGGACAAGCCCGACTACGCCCGCTGCGTGGCGATTTCGACGCGGGGCGCGCAGAAGGAGATGATCCTGCCGTCGTTGCTGGCGCTGATCGTGCCGGTGCTGGTGGGGCTCTTGCTCGACGTGCCCGGCGTGCTCGGGCTGCTGGCTGGCGGGCTGACCTGCGGGTTCGCCATGGCGATCTTCATGGCCAACGCCGGCGGCGCGTGGGACAACGCCAAGAAGTACATCGAGAGCGGCGAAATGGGCGGCAAGGGCTCCGACAACCACAAGGCCACTGTCGTCGGCGATACCGTGGGCGACCCGTTCAAGGACACCTCCGGGCCGAGCCTCAACATCCTCATCAAGTTGATGAGCATGGTGTCGGTCGTGTTCGCCGGGCTGATCGTCAAGTACGGCGCCAAGATCAGCGCCCTGCTGGGCCTGTAAGGAGGCGACGAGCGTCTTGGCCAAGCGCAGGAGCAGCAGGTCGGACCCGGCGCGGGCGTTCGCGGCCGCCGCGGCCCGTGCCGCCGAGGAGACCAACGCCGAGGACATCTCCGTACTCGACTTGCGCGGGCGCAGCCCGGTGACGGATTACTTCGTCATCTGCACGGGGACGTCCGACCGGCAGATGCGGACAGTGGCCGACGACGTGTCGCGGGTGGGGGCGGAGAAGGGCTTCCCGGCGTGGCACGTGGAGGGGAGGGAGTCGGGCACGTGGATTCTGCTGGATTTCGTGGACGTTGTGGTCCATATTTTCGACCGGAAGCACCGGGAGTACTACGAGTTGGAGCTCATCTGGGGCGAGGCGCCGCGGGTCCGCTGGCGGAGGGCCCGGCGAACGCCGCCCGCCGAACCGACCTAGGAAACGGCCATGACCATCGAGCAACGCCTGGTCCAGCGATTCAAGAAGGCCATCCGCAAGTCGCTGCCGCAGTGCCCGATCATCGGCGACAAGTGGTTCCGGTATAACGAAAGCGGCAAGCCCGCGCACTTCCAGTTCGTCGCCATGAACCGGCTGGTGAAGGCGACCGGCATTCGCGCCGAGACGCTCGCCCGGCGCATCGAGCGCAACCTCGACCTGCACGGATTCGACGCGGCCTTGCTCGTGACCAAGCGGCACGAGTTCCGCATCACGCTCAAGGGGGCCGCCGCCCTCGACGGCGAGAGCAAGAAATGAACCTCCGCCGCACGCTGGAGCAGCGCCTGTCGTCCGCGCTGGTGAAGGCTGGGGCGCCGGAGGGCACGGCCGCGCTGGCGGGGCCGTCGAGCAAGCCGCAGTTCGGCGACTACCAGGCCAACGGCGCGATGGCGGCCGCCAAGCGGCTCAAGACTAATCCCCGCAAGCTCGCCGAGCAGGCCGTGGCCGAAGCCGGGCTTTCGGACCTCGCAGAGAGGGTGGAGGTCGCCGGGCCGGGCTTCATCAACGTCACGCTGAAGCGCGAGTTCCTTCAGTCGCAGCTCGCGGCCGCGGCGGCCGACGAACGGCTCGGGGTCGCCAAGCCCGACCGGCCGGAGACGGTGGTCGTCGATTACTCCGGCCCGAACCTCGCCAAAGAGATGCACGTCGGCCACCTCCGCTCGACGATCATCGGCGACGCGCTTGCCCGGACGCTGGACTTCTTAGGGCACGGCGTCATCCGACAGAACCACGTCGGCGACTGGGGAACGCAGTTCGGAATGCTGCTGGCTCTATATGAGGAGAAGCGAAAGCGATTCCATGATGGGGAATCTTGCATCTACGCGGTTCCTCACTTGGATGATCTGGAGGAGTTCTACCGCGAAGCGAAGCAGCGATTCGACGGCGATGAGGAGTTCCGACTGCATGCCAGGGAGACGGTCGTCCTGCTCCAGTCCGGTGATTCCGGCGCACGTGGGTACTGGGACATATTCCTGGATCAGTCGCTGCAGCATTGCGAGCAGGTTTACTCCCGCTTGGGGATTCTGCTCGTTCGAGGCGACGTCCGCGGCGAGAGCGCGTACAACGACGAGTTGCCGGGGATTGTGGAGGGGCTGAAGACGGCCGGGCTGCTGGAAGACTCGCAGGGGGCGCAGGGCGTGTTCCTGCCGGAGTTCACGAACAAGGAGGGGGAGTCGGCGTTTGTGATCGTCCGGAAGTCGGACGGCGGCTACCTGTACGCGACGACGGACCTCGCGGCCATCCGCTACCGCGTGAACGAACTTCGGGCCGACCGCGTCTTGTACGTCACCGACTCGCGCCAGGCAGAGCACTTTGCCAAGGTTTTCGCCATTGCCGACAAGGCGAGGTGGAGCGTCAAGCCGGGGCCGCAGGACGGCCGCGTGTCGCTGGAGCACGTGCCGTTCGGGATGATGCTCGGCGAGGGCCGCACGCCGTTCAAGACGCGCGAGGGCGGCACCGTCAAGCTGATGGACCTGCTGGATGAGGCGGAGAGCCGGGCGCGCGAATTCGTCGCGGCCAAGGCGGCCGAGCGCGGCGACGAGCCTTCGGCCGAGGACCTCGCCCGCATCGCCCACGTCGTCGGCATCGGGGCGGTCAAGTACGCGGACCTGTCGCAGAACCGGGCGAGCGATTACGTGTTCTCGTGGGACAAGATGCTCTCGCTCGACGGCAACACGGCCCCGTACATGCAGTACGCCTACGCCCGCATCCGCAGCATCTTCGGCAAGGAAAAGGGGTCAGGAACCTTTTCTGCGGAGCTTGCGGGCGAAGCGGCGAGCGATGAGGCCGGCTCCACGCCCGGCAGTGCCCCAGATCGGGCAGAAAAGGTTCCTGACCCCTTTTCCTCCTCCCCTCAGATCGCCGAGCCGGCGGAGCGGGCGCTGGCCGTCAAGCTGCTGCAATTCCCCGAGACGGTCGAGGCGGTCGCGGCCGAGTGCCTGCCGAACCTGCTCTGTGCCTACCTCTACGAGCTTGCCGGGGCGTTCATGGGCTTCTACGAGAACTGCCCCGTGCTCAAGGCCGACGAGCCGACGCGCGCCGGCCGACTCGCCCTGTGCGATCTGACCGCCCGGACTATCCGCACGGGCCTGTCGCTCCTGGGAATCGAAGTGCTCGACCGGATGTAGAGTCTACTAGGTCGACTGCTTGCGGCGCAGAGCCTGCCACACGAGAGCCCCCAGTGAAGACGTAGCACCGAAAACGACGAGTTGCTGGCCCAGGACCTCCATTTCCTCCAGTTGGCCAAAGCCTAGGAAGATGAATCCGAACGCACCACGGTACAGGGGGATGTAGCCCGCATGGATCAGGAAGAAGCCGATGGCGATGCTGAAGCCACAGACTGCACCAAGCAGCAGCCGCCTGGCGAGTCCTGCGCTGCCTGCGAATGCCGCTGCGAGGAGCCCGACGGCAAACGTAGGCCAGGGCGCGAGATACCAGACGTCCCTGAGGGAGGGGAGCGAGACGAACACCAGCGGACGGACGGGCACATGTGCCATCGCGTGCAGCAGGTCGATCGCGGTCCATGCCGCGATGCCGCCCATCGTCAGAGGAAAGATGTGCCAGTGCCGTCTGTGTTTCTGTGGGGTTTGGCTCGGCCTTGTCTGCATTTGACGTTACCCGCCCTCGGGTCCGAGCGTCTCCCATAGCAGGGCGCCCACGACGCAGGACAGGGCGAAGAAGAACACCCGCCACAGCACGACGCCCAGGGCGCTCCAGAAGAACGCGCCGGTCAAGTCCGGGCGCGCCAGCCCCGGCAGCAGCCACGGCCACGCCAGGTGCACGCTGCCGTACAGCACGCCGGCCGCCAGCCCACACGCAACGGCGAGCTGCACGCGCCGGCCCAGCGTCGCTCCGCCGGCAAGGCCCGCGACCAGCGCGCCCGCCAGTAGCGCCGGCCAAGGCACAAGCCACCCCAAATTCAGTAGCGTCGGCACGGCGCCATACCATCGAACGCACAGCCAATCCGCCGCCGCCCAGACGCCGGCCGTCGCCACGGCGATCAATAGCGCGTGCCACGCCCGGGGCCGCAGCGTCCCGCGGCGCTCGGCCCGCGCGCGCATCCGCCGGCGATACGTCAGCGGCCAGTTAAAGAAGAGGTCGAACGCCCCGTGTTCGAGCAGAGCGCCACGCTCGCCGAAGACGGGCATGTGATGCACGGCCGCGGTTGCCCAGTGGGCGGCCATGAAGCGGGCGAGCGCCGGGTAGTGGTACGCCATCTGGATGGGGAACGCGAGGTACCCGACGTACTTGAAGAACCCCAGCCACAGGGCGATGTTGTAGTCCTTCACGTTCCGCTCGCGGATCACGAGGTAGAGCACGTAGAGGCCGCGGACGAGCGAGCCGGGGGAGATGGGCGTGATCTGGAACGCCGCCAGGATGGCCCCCGCCTGTTTGAGGTTGCCCCAGAAGCCCATCGCGGGGTTCCAGTACCACGCCGCGACGGCGACCGACACGATCTGCGTCACCGGCAGCGTGCAGACGTGCACCGCCAGCGCCTTGAGGTACTTCTGAATGTACGGGTCCTTGATGCGCGATTCGATCTCGTCGGCTTCCTCGTCCGTGAGCATGCCGTTGGCCCGCCCGTCGGCGATCATCTCGCGCATCCACTGCTCGCGGGCGTCCGCGTTGAAGAACAGCCGCACCGGGCGGACGAAGATGTAGGCCAGCTTGCCCTTGGCAAACTTCGCGTCGGTCAGCATCCGGTGCAGC
>Ga0272442_10003099_pt1 | contig 23536 bp, 16 predicted proteins | sample SSMForm2O_FD_200262 | JGI IMG/M metagenome (GOLD analysis project Ga0272442, IMG submission 200262) | Marine sediment archaeal communities from Little Sippewissett salt marsh, Falmouth, MA, United States - SSM-Form-2O | ecosystem: Environmental > Aquatic > Marine > Wetlands > Sediment ...
TGGGTGGAAGGGGGGGTTTGCGCACCCTTGGGTTTCCGTGCAGCGGGAGTGGCGGCCGGACTGAAGGGCGAAGGGCAGTTGGATCTATGCCTGATTGTATCGGATAGAGTCTGTTCTGCTTGCGGTTGTTTCACAGCCAACCGAGCTTGTGCGGCCCCCGTGCTTCTCTGCAAGGAGCATTTGGAGCGGACAAAGGGACGCGCCAAGGCCATTGTCATGAATAGCGGCAATGCCAACGCATGTACGGGAAAGAAAGGAGAGCTTGAGGTCAGGAGAGTGGTAGAGAGAGTGGCCCAATTGGCGGGATGTCAGCTCGATGAAGTGCTGCCTGCTTCCACGGGCGTGATCGGTATTCCGTTCCCGGGAGAGAAGATTCTGGACGCTTTGCCTAAAGCAGCCAAGGAACTTTCGCGTTCAGGGGCGGCGGCTGCCGCTCAATCCATTATGACCACAGATACCAAACCAAAGAGTGCAGCCCTGGAGCAGATAGGGAACCTTCGTTGCTCCTTGGGAGGCATTGCCAAGGGATCGGGTATGATCGCGCCGAATATGGCTACGATGCTTTCCGTTATTACGACCGATGTGAAGGCGTCCTCCTCCTGTCTTCAGTTGCTTCTGAGGGAGGCGGTGAGAGAATCGTTTAATGCGGTTACAGTGGATGGTGACACGAGCACCAATGATACCGTACTGCTTTTGGCGAACGGAATGTCCGAGGGAAGATCACTAGACGAAGCGATTGAACTGCGCGAGGAATTCGGAGCGGCACTCACTGAACTGTGTATAAACCTTGCCAAACAGATTGCCAGAGACGGAGAAGGCGCCAGCAAGCTGGTTTCGATCGAAGTAGTCAATGCTTTAACGAAAGATGAGGCGCGTTCAGTCGGAAAGATTTTGGCTAACTCTCCGCTTATCAAGACTGCGATCTACGGGATGGATCCCAATTGGGGACGTTTCGTCGCGGCGTTGGGTAGAACAGGTGTCCCTGTGGATCCTTCCACGGTATGTTTTTACCTGGGAGGAGAGTTGTGGTTGGATACCGAATACCAGGAGGCCCTTAGCGAGGAGGATGCAAGGTCGCGGATGGGTGGGAAGGAATGTGTGATTCGGGTAGACCTCGGCAGAGGAGTTGCCAGGGACACGGTGTGGACCTGCGATTTCACTGAGGAGTACATTCGAATCAATGCCCATTATAGGACCTGATCATGCCGGACAGCGATCACGGCCTCTTGCTCTTAGATAAGCCCAAAGGATTCACCTCAAGGAGATGTGTTGACGTCGTCAGCCGAATTGTGGGGGTTCGTAGGGCTGGACACGCCGGGTCTCTAGATCCCATGGCAACAGGTGTGCTTCCGGTGCTTTTCGGCAAAGCCACGCGCCTGAGCGAATACCTAATGCGAACCGACAAGGAGTATCTTTTCACCGTCACGCTAGGGTCGAGGACAGACACTGGAGACGCGGAGGGCAAGATTATCCAAGAGACTCCCGTGCCTCAACTTGCCGTGGAGACCATCCGTGAGTGTTTGGCAGCGTTCCTGGGTCAGATGAAGCAGATTCCGCCGGCATATTCAGCGAAGAAGGTGCACGGTAGACGCGCCTACGCGATCGCTAGAGAGGGGGGAACTCCGCGATTGTCTCCAGTGAAGGTTTGGGTTTACCAATTTTCTCTTCTAGATTTCCAATCGCCTCATCTATTCCTTCGAGTGGTTTGTTCTCATGGGACCTATATTAGGACACTTTGCGAGGACCTGGGAGCGAAATTTGGATGCGTCGCGCACGTGACCCAGCTTAGACGCAGTCGCGTGGGACCTTTCTCCGAGGAGAGCTGTGTCTCTCTGGAGGATCTTTCAGAAAGTGAGAATCCTTTCCATTTTACGCGATCCATGTCGGAGATCATTTCGTTTATGCCCTCGATCACAGTAGGAGAAAAGGAGATCCTAGCATTGAATCAGGGAAAGACCGTTGCCATGGATAAAACGCATGAGATGTCTGCTGAGAAGCTTGGGATCGGTGAGATGAAAGACGCGGAGAAGGCAAGAATCCGTGTGGTGGACAGAAAAGGGAAACTGGTGGCTGTTTGCCGATTGACCGGGGTGCTTTTGAACGAATTGAAACCGGACAAGGTTTTCACCTTCTCGGAGTAAAACGCTTTGGACCTATTTTCCAGCATAGAGGCGGTTCATCTCTTGCAGAGGCCTGTGGTGGCGCTCGGGATGTTTGATGGAATGCATAGGGGACATCTGAAGGTAGTGGAGGAGGTCAAGAAGGAAGGAGATAGCAGAAGGACTGTGACAGGGATTTTGACTTTCTGGCCGCATCCTTCGCGTGTCCTGCAGGAGGGAACCGCGCCCCCTGTTCTCATGGCAAAAAACCAGAAAATAGAATTCTTGGCGGAGGTGGGCATTGACTTTGCCGTGGTGCTCGCCTTTACGAAAGAGTTCGCCAGGACAGATCCTGAAACTTTTTTCGAGAAGACTCTCGTTGAGGGATTGGGTGTACAATGCGTAGTGGTAGGAGAGGACTACGTTTTCGGCCGAAAGGCGCGAGGTGATGTGAACCTTCTGAGATCCTTGGGACAGAAAAGGGGTGTGGATATCCTATCCGTGCCTCCTGTGCTGGATGGCGGGGAAAGGATTAGCAGTTCCAGGATCCGGACTCTCATCATGGAGAGTGGGATGAAACGGGCGGAGGAGCTATTGGGCAGGCCCTATGTGGTTTGGGGAGAGGTTGTCCCTGGAAAGGCGCGAGGCGCCAGGATGGGCTTCCCCACGGCGAATGTTTTCACCCAACAGGAGGTGCTCCCAAGGGACGGAGTGTACGTGGGTGAAACGATGGTCGAGGATCAAGTCTACTTGTCTCTAATCAATCTGGGGTGTTGTCCTACCTTTGAGGACGTGACCAACAGAAGACTGGAGGTCCACCTTATTTCGTTGGATCGCGACTTGTATGGTGAGAGGTGCGGGGTGCGGTTTTTGAAACGATTGAGAGATGAGATGCTTTTTAAGGACGAAAGGGAGTTAATGCTAACAATGATCAACGACAAGAAAGATGCTATCGGGTGGGCCGCCCAAAACAGGCGCCATTATCCGCTCAAAAACTTCTTCTCTCTCAGCTTGGAGTCTTTATGATTGACGGGGTCTTTCTCATTGGGATGGACGGCGCGACCTGGAGCGTCATGGACCCATTAATTTCCGCTGGGCAAATGCCTCACATCGCGGCTCTGCGCGAAGAGGCTAGTTGGGGAGTACTCCGTTCCGTCAAGCCGTATGTCAGTCCGCCGGCCTGGACCAGCCTGGTCACAGGCAAGCGACCTGGAGGGCATGCTATCTTGGATTTCATTACCAAGGAACCTGGGCAGTACAGCATGAAACTCTCCCGGGGCGGAGACAGGGGTGCAGCTGCCCTTTGGTCCCTCTTGTCAGTTCACGGCATGCATTGTTGTGTGGCAAACGTCACGATGAGCTTTCCACCGGATCCGATCGACGGGATTATGATCTCGGGTTTGGATTGTCCCTGGAGAGACAAGATCGCCACCCATCCTGAGAATCTATCCGAAGAGTTGTTGAAAGCCATACCGGAGTACTCGGTCATGCCGCCCAGGGTTCCTTTGCGTAGGAGACGGGAACGCCTAGAAGTCTTACTGGAGCTAACCCGAATGAGAACCAAAGCGGGAATCTGGTTGGCGCAAAGAGAGACCTGGGATTTCTTCATGATCCAGTTTTCAGCCACGGATGTAGCACAGCATTTCTACTGGGCCGACTGGGATTTGGATCACCCTGGGAGAGCTAGACAAAAACCACTTCTGCCGGAAGCCTTGCCAAAGGTCTATACGGAACTGGATCGTGCAGTGGGACAACTACTCAAGCATGCCAGTCCGGATACCCTCATAATGCTGGTTTCCGATCATGGATTCGGTCCCATGCATTCCCTCCTTCTACTCAATCCTTGGCTCGCCGGCAAAGGCTATTTGGAACCGCGAGAAAGTTCTTTGCTCTCCTCCCTAGCTAAGAAAGTTCGTCATAAGCTGTCTCACTCTGGTGATTTGGTCAAGACGGATTGGGCGCCTCGGGTTGAATGGACGGACACCCAGGTCTATAGCGCTGGCACGTGTGGGAACCTTTTCTTCAATCTCAAAGGGAGGGAGCCTTCAGGTACGGTGGAGCCGTCCGAAAGAGCGGCGTTGATCGAGAAGATCAAAGAAGAATTGGGCTCTATTCGGCAAGGAGAAGAAGGGGCACCCGTCGTCGTCAGCGCACTGGAGGGAGAACGTCTCTTTGAGGGGCCGTATTCGGGGTTGGCTCCAGATTTATGGCTAGAAACGTCTCCTGGTGTTCATGCGATAGGCTCCCTTCAGAACGTACCCTATGCGCCCCGAGGTGGAACTCGAGGAGGATGGTTCACGGAGAAACATCCTTGGACTGGAAATCACCACCCGGACGGAATTCTGCTCATGAAGGGGCCAGGGATCGTTGGCAACCAGAAACTTTCCCATGCTCTACTGGTAGATATCTTGCCCACGGTGCTGCGCTGGTTGGACCTTCCTATTCCCCAGGACATCGATGGATACTGCTTGGAAAACGCATTTCAGGACGATTTTTTGGCCGCCCGTCCCCTCAGGCTGGACGAACCAGTCCGTGTCAACTCGGCGAAGAAATTAGCAGAAAGCGAAAGAGAAAGGATAGAGATGGCCGAAAGGCTACGAGATCTTGGGTATTTGGGATAAGAAAAAGGATAGATTACTGGGGGCATGTTGGGATGCGGTTCGAAAATCCTCGCCTTATGACGCCTACATGTAGTAGAATCACGATAGGCTATGCCTAGCCCGAACTTCTTGCCAGATTTGGGTCCAACCGTCTCACCTTTCGTACAGTACGGTCTTTGCCGAAAAAGGTGAAGGGCGGTAGGACGCAGGATGGGAGTCATTTCAGGTAACCCTGGTGAGTCGTCGGGGCCAGTTCGGTTTTTTGTCCCTAACGTTCTGTTCGGAAGGGAGTTATCCCTTGGCTAAAGTGAAAATCGCCGGGATTCAGCTCAAGGCCGAGATCAGTGACAATTCGGAAGGCCTGGAGAGTTGGCCCGAACCCGAATCCAGAGATGCAGAGTCTGTATATGCGGAAGAAAAGCATATGCCTGGCTACAATGGGATTTCGAGGCTCTGGATAGACAAAAAAGTTGCGAATCCATTCGTGCCCTTATTTTCCGGCCTGAACTGTGAGGCGTTTTTCGACGGGTCCGGATTCTCTCTAGAGCCGAGGTGGGTGAACGGGGACAGGAAAGCCGCACCGGCCCCTTCAAAGGTCGAGTCTCTTTCTTCCTCCTCGGCACGTTTGATCATCGAACAGGGGAATCAATTCATTGTCCGTTGCGAAGTGGTTTTCGCCATTGAGGAACCGGGATCCATCGACATATCCATCGAAGTGACGCCTTTTCGTTCGGACTATGAGGGAGGATACGTAGGGGTGTTGTGGCCCAACTACATGGATCGGCCCACAGACCAGCAGGCATACGTTCCCGTCAGAGACGCGGAGACGGGACAGATTCGATGGAAAGGGTGCTTTGAGGCGAGCAATGGGGGTGGGTGTGTATACCAGCTGGAAGATACTGCCCGACGGTTTTCTACTCCCCAGGGAGAGGGCGCTTATCATCCGGCCATATACTCTGTTTCCAAGGACGGCCTGATGTGTCCCGTGTTTTTTGGGCGGCTAAAAGGGCATCTCTTCGCGATGATGTTAGATCCTCCCGAGAGCGTTCGGCTTTGCTTCAATCCCAATGGCGGAGGACCTGGCTGTCCAGCTTGGGATTTCCAGACCATGATCGTGGAGCCAAAGCCCAGAGAGACACATCGATTTAGGGGACGCATGATTTTTGGTCCTTTGGCCTTGTCGAGGAGCCTGTTGGAGAAGTACAGAGCGTGGAGCGGCAGAGATGTGACAGCCACCGTCCCTTCCGTCCCCAAGGAGCTGACCGAGAAGATCAGAAATCAGGGATAAGGGGTGAAGCCTTGCTCCTGTTCGGGGGAACTGGGGAAGCGTAGACAGTCTAGAAGAATATTCGTTCCAAACTGGAGTTGCTTGTGTCCCGAGGAATGAGCCGCGTGGCTCTGCTTTCCGTTCCTGTTTTCATCGACGCTGTCAGTGTGCTTTTGGGATTCCGTATCGCTTCAGGAGTTATCGGTCTTTTCTCGAATTCTATAGGCTTCTACCATTCCATGGATGTGGAGCATCTGTCTGTGCCCGTCTTAATCTACCTGGTAATCCTCCAGCTTTCAGGGGTCTATCATAGGACACAGAGCCTCATGAATATTGAGGAGATGCGGGGATTGGTGAAAGGATGTTTTCTGGGCACCCTGGTCAACCAGAGCTTCTTCTCCCTGTTCGCCCCAGAAGCGATATCCACCCGCGGACTGCTTCTGGGAGGAGGTCTTTTTTTTCTCTCTTCTGCGTCTCTTAGACTGCTCTTTTACAAATTTGAGCAGTGGCTTCATAAGAAGGGTGTAGCCACGACTCGGGTGCTTCTTGTGGGAGCCGGCCCCACCTGCGTTCATCTGGCGGAAAAAATCCGTGAGCACCCTAAGTTGGGACTTCTTCCCTTGGGCGTGGTGGCGGACGATGACTGTGAAGTTGCACAGTGGGCTGACCTTCCGGTCGTTGGGAAGATGAAAGATCTACCTGATTTGCTGGAGAAACTGCCCGTGGACGAGGTGCTATCCGTGACTTCTCCGGGAGAACAGGAAGAGAACGGAGTGACGCCATCCCTCCGATTGACGAATCTTTGTCGAAAGCAAAGAATCCGGTTCAGGTGGGTGCCTAGTCTGGCACAGACTGCTGTGCAGCGGATCGTTGTGGAGGATCTGGCAGGGTTTCCCCTGGTAGAACTCAGAGAACTTCGTCTTCGTACCTGGGAAAGGGTTTTGAAGCGATGCTTTGATCTGTTGGGGGCGGGAGTTCTGTGTGTCAGTTTGGGGTGGCTTTTCGCCCTTCTGGCTTTGATCGTTCGAAGAAGCTCTAGCGGCCCCATCTTCTTCTCTCAGACGCGGGTGGGAGAGGATGGCCGCGTTTTTACCATGTATAAATTCAGGACCATGTACAAGGAAACCGATCCGTTTCAACAGAAACCGACGCGGGCAGATGATCCCCGAATTACCATGATGGGGAAGTTTCTGAGAAGATTGAGTTTGGACGAACTGCCTCAGCTTTGGAACGTGATCCGGGGGGAGATGAGTTTGGTGGGTCCAAGGCCGGAGATGCCTTTCATTGCTGAGCAGTACACTTCCGTAGAAAGGGAACGGCTCAATGTGAAGCCTGGAATCACTGGACTTTGGCAGATCTCGGCGGACCGAGGGAAGGATATCCACGCCCATCTCGAATACGACCTGTACTACATCCGAGAATGGTCTCTCTTCTTGGATCTTGCAATTTTACTGAGAACCATTCTTTCCGTGCTGCTTGGGGTGGGAGCGGTGTAATTTTCCGTTACTCAGCTGCTGGTCGGTTGCCAAACTCGACGGGGATATATTAGTATATTGTGGTTAGGAAATATAGATTAGCTGGATCTTTCTAAGATATTTGTGTTCCTGCGCGGAGTACAGGGCCACGAGTCCCTGGGATTGGGGAGTTTGTCGGAGTTGAGCTGCGCGGACAGGAGCAGTTTTGACGAGGTGCCCACACAAAGTGGGCAGGAGTGATTTGGATAGCAGGAGGTCATTACATGGTGATCCACCCCGACGATGCCCCCGAAAAAGTGCTGGTAATTCGTAAGCCGAACGAACCGTCCAGAAGGTATCATATTCCTGAGCGGAACTGCCATCATGCCCGGAAAGGTGAGGGACGGGTTATTACCTTCGAGGAGGCGAAGAAAAACGGCTATTCTCCTTGTAGACGCTGCTTTCCCAACCTTGACTAATTCGCGCGAGTAGCCCAGGCCTTCCGCCTACCTTCCTGCGAGAATTCCGTGTGCTCGTGTGGGCTAAGAGATTTCTCGTGAGTTGACAGATTTCTCGTGAGTTGACAGGTTTATATGATGGACCAAGCCTTGTCTGGGAGGCTCACCCTTATTACACCGACCCCCACGGATCTCAGTGCATTTGGGGTGAGAAGTCTGAGCGCTTTCTTGAAGAGAGAAGGCTGGAATGTTCGCTGTATCTTCCTTCCAGGCAATATTGGGCGTCTGCAGGAAGGCGGCGGATATGCCTACCAGTATGACGGAAGAACCCTGAAACAAGTCCTGGATCTTTGTTGGGATTCGAGCTTGGTAGGAATCTCCTTCTTTACCAACTACTTTGACAGAGCGCTCCAGTTGACCCAGGCCGTCAAGAGGGAATTGAACCTCCCCGTCATCTGGGGTGGGATCCACGCCTCCACCAAGCCCAGGGACTCCCTGCAATATGCGGACATGGTCTGCGTGGGGGAGGGAGAGCTTTCTCTGCTGGAGCTTTTGGAGAGACGAACTGTGGGGGATTTTGGGTGTGACATCCCGGGGATTTGGTTTCGCGAGGACGGGGAAGTGCATGAGAATCCCTTGCGTCCCTTGGTGTCAGATCTAGATACCTTGCCTTTCTTTGATTTTTCAAAGGAAGATCATTTCGTGATGCGGCCGCCGCACCACAACGTGGAACCATTCACAGACGAGGTCTTCGCGGAAGCGCTTCCTCTTTTGCCCGACCTGGATGGAAACATGGTGCGGATTTATAAGACTATGGTCATGAGGGGATGTCCCCATGACTGTACGTATTGCAATGTTCCCACGTTGAAAAGACTCTACCAAAACGACCCAACCCCGTTTGTTCGATCCAGAAGCGTAGACCATGCCATCGATGAACTGGTCTACGTGAAGCATCGCTTTCCTTTTGTGGAGGGTATCCAGCTCTTCGACGACACCTTCTTTGCACGACCCAGGAAGTTTATCGAAGCCTTTGCGCAGCGGTATCGGCGGGAGGTGGGATTGCCCCTATACTGCCAGGCCAGTCCCGAGACTTTCTCGGAGTCCAAACTGAAGCTTCTTTTGGATTGTGGATTGGTCTACGTGGAGATGGGGGTTCAGACGGGAAGCGCCAAGACCCAGAAACTTTTCAATAGGAGGGCTTCCCAGGAGAAGATCCTGGAAGGCTATAGAGACCGCCTTCTTCCCCCAGATTATCACGTCATCCTAAACAACCCTTGGGACGGGGAAGAGGACGTGATGGATACGGCGAAACTCCTTCATCAGCTTCCGAGACCCTACGGACTTGCCATTTCGAGCCTAGTTTTGTATCCAGGAACCAAGCTTCACGAGAAGGCGGTGGAAGAGGGGAGAATCCATGACGAAATCAAGGACGTGTACTTGAGACCTTTCTACATACCGCCAAAGAAGTATTCGGATTTTCTAATCTACCTGATGACCTTACCCGTTATGCCCAGCTCTCTTATCTCATTTCTTTTGAAGGATTCCGTCTCGCGGACAGCAAGCAGAAGGGTGCCCGGCTTATTCTATCCCGTGGGCTATGCTCTGGGAGAAGGGCTGCGCCTTTTTTTGAAAGGATGCCAGGCAGTTCGCGGAAGGGATTGGCGAAGACTGGGTCGTTTCTTTCTGCGTTTATGGGTGAGGGATCCCACGGTGTCGGGACGGAAGAAGTAGCGTGGCATGAAGATTGGTCTGCTCTCACCGTATCCTGACCTTTGTTCTCTAGGGCTGCGGCTCTTATCTTCCTGCCTCAAAAGGGAAGGATATCAGACCAGGCTGGTGTTCTTGCCTGACCCGGCCGGGGATCACGTGCCCCATGGGGAGCCGCGATACAGCGAGACCATCCTTCAGGACGCCCTTTCCTTGTTGAAAGACGTGGACCTGGTGGGCATGACGGTGATGACGCCCTACTTCGAGGGTGCGGCTCAGATTGCATCCCACCTAAGGAAGACCTATGACGGACCCGTCCTTTGGGGCGGAATTCATCCCACGATACGACCGGAGGAGTCGCTGGAATGGGCTGACTGGGTTTGCATAGGTGAGGGCGAGGGTGCGCTTCTTGAGGTGGCGGCGAAGCTTCGAGAGGGCGCTTTTCCCGAGAAGGTGCTCAATATCTGGCGCAAGGATGGGGGAAAGATCATAAAGGAGCCTTTGCGCCCTCTAATAGAGGATCTGGATTCCCTTCCGCATCCTGACTACAGCATGGAAGATCACTATGTGGCCGTGGAGGATCGTTTGGTGGAACTTACGCACGACAGGATGGCGGAGATTTTGGGACGCGCTACCGTCTCCCACCAACTGGGTCGGATTGGATATCAAACCATGACCAGTCGGGGATGTCCCCACAAGTGCACCTACTGTGTTAATGACGGGATCCACCGGCTCTACGGCGCGGGCAAGACTCTTCGTTTTAGGTCGGTTGATCACGTCATGGAGGAACTTCTGTGGGTGAAGGAGCAGATGCCGTACGTCAATTTTTTTTGGTTTTCGGACGACGATTTCACGGCGAGAAGGATGGGGGATCTGGAATATTTCTGTGAGCGTTACCGCAGCGAAGTGGGACTTCCCTTCTCCTGTTTGATTAGTCCATTGAGCACGACCCAAGAGAAAATGGCCCTTTTGGTCGACGCGGGACTCGTCTACATCCAGATGGGCGTGGAAAGCGCGAGTCCCCGCATGCAAGCGATCTTTAACAGGAAGGCGATGACCAACGAACGAATCCTTCGAGCCATGCATATCGTGAACCAGTTCAGGGATCGTATGGCGTCTCCAACGTACGACTTTTTGATTGATGTTCCCAAACAGAGAGACGAGGACTTGGTGGAGAGCCTTCGATTCATCTCCAGAATGCCCAAACCATACCGAGTTCAAGCCTTTGCTCTCATACCCTATCCAGGGACGGGCATGTACGATTTGGCCCTGGAGGAGGGGATGATTGACGACGAACGGAGGGATATCTACAACAGAACGTGGCCCATGCACCGAAAAACCTATCTCAATTTTCTAATGATTTTGACCAGGGGGGGGCGGATGCCTGGATGGCTTCTACGAATGCTCATTGCCGATCCACTGGTGCGGTTTTTGGGAAAAGAGTCGCTACAGCCCGCGGTGGGGCGGGTGTATGAAACGATGCAGAGAACGCTCAGACGGGTCAAGGCGGTGGTGGGGAAGCGATGAGAGTCCTTTTGGTGCAGTCCTATCTCGGTGACAACGAGGCACCCGTGTATCCCATCGGACTAGCCAGTTTAGCCGCTTCATTGACGCCGGAACACGCGGTCTCTCTTTTCGATCCCAACGTATCGGAGAAGCCGTTTGAGGGGATTCGAGAACGGATTGTCTCTTTCCAACCGGATGTAGTCGGCGTATCCCTACGCAACATCGATAGCACCAACAAACGACGTGTGGTGGACTATTTTCCTCTTTTCCAGCAAGTCTTGTCCGTGGTGCGAAAAAATAGCGATGTTCCGTTGGTTGTGGGCGGATCGGGCTTTTCCATGTTCGCTCAGGAGATTATGGAAAGGGAAGCCGTGATCGATTTGGGTTTGTACCTGGAAGGGGAGGAGACGTTCAAAGGCCTTTTGCAGCGACTGGATGCCCCTGAGAGCTGTCCCTCGGTCTATTTTAGAAAGGAAGGAAAGATCCTTTTCTCCGGCCAAGGTCCTTTGCTTTCACCTGCCGAGGTCAAGCTTCCGCGGAGGGACCTGATCGATCCGAAGCTTTACAGGAAGAACAGAGACGCCATGGGCGTGGAGACCAAACGAGGCTGTCCGTTGAACTGTGTTTACTGCGTCTACGGCTTCTTGAACGGGAAGCCGTACAGGCTGAGAGACCCGGAGCAGGTGGTGGAGGACATCGAATCCTTGGCTAAGCAGGGAGGTGACAGATTTACCTTTGTGGATTCGGTTTTCAACCTTCCGAGGGAACACGCCGCCTCAATCTGTCGTCTCCTTGTTGAGCGTAAGAACAGGCTTCGGTGGTCAGCATGGTTTTCCGAGAAAGGAATGGATCGCGATTTTCTTCAGTTGGCGAAAGCTGCCGGATGTGATCACGTCATTTTCTCGCCCGACGGCTACAGGGACGACGTGCTCCAGCGCCTAGGGAAGGTGCAAAGTACGCAAGATATCCACAGGGCTTTTCAGGTGGTTTCTTCCTTCCCAGACGTGGAAGTGAGCTACAATTTTTTCAAGAATCCTCCAGGTCAGAATCTCAGGAACTTTCTGGGCGCGGCTCTTTTTTGTCTTCGCGGCAAACAAAAACTTGGTGGCCGCTTTCACGTAGAACTCAGTTCCCTCCGAATCGAGCCGCATACCCGCCTATACAAGATCGCCGTCCAAGAGGGGATTATCCAGGAAGGGCAAAGCGTGCTCTTCCCCACGCCGTATGGTCAGTCCCGCACCAGGTACCTGGAGTTTTTGACTGACGCCCTTCTCTGGTTGGCTGGGAAGTGAGCGCTCCCTCTTCCGAGGGCGGGAAGGGCCCGAGGAGCCGAGCTTTCGCTCGGCAATTGGACCCTTCCCGAACCTGCCAAGCCAGATCTCTTCACCCATTGGACAGCTGCATAGACGCTTTCCGCAACACGTACTAATTCCTACCAGGCAAAGGCCCATAGACGCTTATTCAATGAAGAGAGGATCGTCCTCCCCTTGTTCCGCAGTGAGGCGCCGAAGAGCCATGAAATCGAGATAGTGACCAGGATGGGCGAGCACTCTTTGCTCTAGCATGTGCGCAAAGGCCTGGGTGCCGCGTTGGACCCGGTTTGTATCCGAGGGCGACCCATCAAGACTCAGCGGCGGCTCTATGACCATCTCATGGATGCCGGAGGGAGTTCGGACGATGAACGTTGGAAGCACGGAGCAACCCGTTTGAAGGGCGATCTCCAGGGCCCCAGAGGAGAAGTTCGCCCTTTTTCCCAGAAACTGGACCTCGCTTCTCCTTTTTCCCCCTGCGCCGTCCATGGCGATTCCCAGGACTTCATTCCTCTTTAAACAGTCAAAGGCGCGCTTCAGGGATTTGAAGATGTTGGCGTGTGTGACGGGCAGGGACTGCTCATGTTGCCAGCGGAGTTCCAAGGCCTTTCGGGACATGGGACTCTTCAGACGTTCAGGCATCTTCTCGATCCACACGGTGGGCGGGGCGCTCAATTGGGTCATCGTGTAGCCTTTGTAGCCCACGGCGGGCATGACCATTCTGTTGGAGCCGAAATGCGCGAAAAGAAGCAAGACGCCTTTTCCGTCGGCAAGACCGCGATCCAGGTGTTCCCAACCCTCTGAACGCACCAAATGCTCCGTTCTTTTCGGATTGAGGGTGGGATATAGGAGAAGCTCCAGTTCGTCCGCTGCCAAGATCCAGAAGGCATCTCGTACAGAGGAAGCCTTCCTTTGTTTACCTAGAAGATCTGAGAGGGACAACGTGTATTCGCGCTCGAGTCTTTCCCTGCGGCCGCCGCCGGAGAGAAAAAGGAGCCTGCCTAGGGTCTTGGATAGCGTGTGTACAGCAAACAAAGGCATTCGCTGCAAAACAAAACGGAGCGGATACCAATAGGTCCACAGAGCCACGTCTTTGATCAGTGTACTCTCCTTTTCTGAAGGGCCCTTGTTCCTCGCGGCAAAGGAAACGGCATGCCGGTTTTGAGCAGGGCGTGCACGCCGTCTCCCAGTGGGAGGGTTCTGTTGGATCGGAACTCCTGTCAGGGTATCATGTTGGGGATATGAGCAGCACGAGGCTAGAACCAGGTTTGCCTGCCCCTCCTTTTCAATGTCAAGATCTTTTTGATGACGAGATCAGGTTGGAGGACTTCAGGGGCAAGAGGCTTCTTCTTTCTTTTTTCCGATACGCTGGATGCCCCTTGTGCAACCTCAGGATTCTCCAGCTTTCGAGACGCTATGAAAAGCTGAATCGAGAGGGACTTCACGTGTTGGCGTTTCTTGAGTCGGCCAAGGAGAACATTCTGAGATACGTGGGAAAGCAGAGCCCTCCTTTCCCTGTCGTGCCGGACCCGGAAAGAAGGATCTATGATCTCTACGGTGTGTCCGCTTCCTGGAAGGCGTATTTTAAGGTGGGGCTAAATCCCAAGGTCATGTGGGAAGCCCTGGTCAAGGAACGCTTGAAGCCCGGGAAGATCGAAGGGAAGTGGGCCATGGTGCCTGCGGATTTCTTGATCGGTCCGGATCTCCTGATCCACGAGGCGTTTTATGGCCGGGATATTTCGGAACATATGCCATTCGAACGGATAGAACGGTTCCTTGGAATGAGGTGATTCCATGGTGGACGAGTCCAAAAGAAACTTCTTGAAAGGCGCTTCCGCGGCTTTTGCGGCGCCTTCTTTGGTTTCTGCAAAGGCCTTGGGAGGGACAGCTTCCACAGGCGCCAATGAACGCATTGGGATCGGCATCATCGGTTTGGGGGGGCGAGGCATGTCCCATCTCTCGGCGCTTCTTCGCCGTCCAGAGGTGCAAGTGGTGGCTCTTTGCGATCCTTACAGAGAGAAGAGAGAGGCGGCGGAAGCAAAGGTATCCGCAGCGTATCAAGGAGACGCTTCATCCAAGGTTTTCTCTGCGGCCGACTTCAGAGAACTCTTGTCCCTTCCTGAAGTGGACGCTGTGGTGATCGCTTCCCCTGAGCATTGGCATGGGTTGCAGTCCGCGGCCGCCGCGAGGAGAGGGAAGGATGTCTACTGCGAGAAAGCGCTGACCTTGACTGTGCCTGAGGGAAGGGATCTGATTGGAATCGTTCGAAGGCACCAATGTGTTTTCCAGTTGGGGACCCAGCAACGGTCGGACGGCAGCTTCAGGAGGGCTTGCGAGCTGGCTAGAAGTGGCTATTTGGGCGATCTCCAAGAGGCGTATGTTTCCGTGCCCGGGGGACGTCCCCTGCCTGCAGCGGATCCCAAGGAGCCGCCTGAGGGACTCGATTACGATCTCTGGCTGGGTCCAGCCCCGTATACCCCCTACAACGACCTTAAGTGCACTTTTAACTGGTACTTCATCTATGACTACTGTGTCGGTTGGATCCAGTCCTGGGGCGTCCATCACCTGGATGTGGCAGCTTGGGGAATGCCTGACGTTGGGAAAGGACGAATCCAAGTGGAGGGCGAGGCCACCTTCCCTACAGAGGGCATAGCCAATACCTCGGTGACTTGGAAGGTGCGTTTCGAGACAGAAAACGGTGTGAGGGTTCACTTTGCGGATAACGCGGGCGCCAGATATGAACAAGGCTGCAGATTCGTGGGCAAGGAGGGCTGGGTCCATGTGAAAAGGGGGAAGATCTACGCGGAGCCGGATTCCCTGCTTCGAGTGCGGCTACGGCCAGAGGAGGAACATCTCTACGCGTCCAAGGACCATCACGGAAATTGGTTGGACTGTATCCGGTCGAGAAAGGATCCGGTGGCGCCTGTGGAAGCAGGACATTTGGCGACGACGTTGAGTCTGATAGGGGACATTGCGACCAGGGTGGGAGCGCCTCTTGTGTGGGACTGGTCCCAAGAGAAGTTTGTCCAGAACGACGGAGCGAACAGAAGACGGATCCGTGCCATGAGAAGTCCCTGGAGCATTCACACTGTTTGATGGCTCGTCACGGAGAGGCGTCGAGGAGAAAGGGATCATGAAGGAAGGCTTTTCTTTGCGGAAGAAGCTCGGCTGGCTGCCTCTTGTTGCGATTATGGAGCTTTTTGTCTGGCAGGGCTTCGCAGAGAAAGTGGATGTCGAGGAGCTTCTGCATCGGGTTCAGTTTTATCAGGAAGGGGGAACGCAAAGAGAGGCTCGCGCCCTGGAGCGCTGGGTGGAGTCTTGCGCTTCAGACCCTGAGCAGGCCGCCACGACCGCTTCAGCGCTTTGCCAGTTGTTTGAGCGGGAAGGGACCAGCAAGGACGCGAAGAGACTGATCTTGCGGCAGCTCCTCTGGATTGCGACCTCGGAACAGGTGCCTCTTCTGACGCGGTTGTTGAGCGAGGAGGAATGGGCGAACGAAGCGTTGCAGGTGTTGGCCGTCCTTCCTGGCGAGGAGGCCACGAAGGCTTTGGGAGAGAGCCTGGAACACTTGGAGGGGCCCCTCTTGTTGGGAGCGATTGACGCCCTGGGGGGGCGGTCACAACCCGTTTCTGTGGAGCGATTGAGTTCCGTGATACATCATGAGGAGAAAAGGGTACGCGTCGCGGCGTTGTCTTCGTTGGCGAGGACCGGGACCCTCGAGGCATGCGGGTTTCTCGTCCATTTGGAAGAGATCCCGTCAGGACTTGAAGAGAAAAGAGCCGAAGCACTGCTTTTTGTGGCGGATCGCATTGTTTCCAAGGGGGGACCGAGAGATATGGCAAAAATGGTTTATCGAAAGGTGTGGGAGAGCGCGGCCTCGGATAGAGCCCGAGCCACTGCGCTTGTGGGACTGTTCCACAGTGTTCGGTATTGGGAACAGTATTTTCTAAGCTTTTGGGAAGACAAGAGTGGTTCGGATGAAGGGCGAATGGACAGTCTTGTGAAGCTGGTCCGTTATGCTCATGAAAAAGAAAGTCTTCTCTCAGAGGCACTCGACTCCGAAAGCGACAGAGTGCGCCAGAAAGCGGTTCTTTTGACAGAAGAGGTGCCCAGCCGAAATATTACGCGCGCTTTGGTGGAAACCTGGTCGGACGCAAAGAACGCTCAGATCGAAGAGCGCTGTCTCATCCTGGAGGCTTTGGGGAAACGGGATGACGAAAGGACAAGCGGAGTTCTGGAAGAGGCCCTGGCGGAAAAGGACCCTCGGCTTCGTTTGGCGGCCATTTCAGCCCTGGGCGACCTAAGCGGACCAAGGGCGGTCCGTCCTCTCCTTCAAACCGCTGTCCAGGGAGAGAGACGGGAAAAGGAGGCATCGCGACAGGCCTTGTCCCGCCTGGTGGGGGAAGGAGTAGAGAAGGAGCTAGCGATTCTTTCTCAAGAGGGAGACCCCACCATGAGGGTGGAGGCCATCTTGTGTATGGCAGCCAGAGGGATGAGGCACAAAGAGGAACTTTTCCTGAAGATCGCGTCGGAAGACGAAGGTGCCCCCAGGGAGGCCGCCCTAGAGGCCCTGGATTCCATCGGAACGAAGAGAAGCTATGAGCCTCTTCTGTTTCTTCTCCTGGATGCTTCGGACAAACGAGAAGTAAAGAGAATCGAAGAAACATTGTTGGCTGTGGGACGCGAACTTCTGCCTGAGAGGCGCGTACAGCTTTTGTTGCCGGCCCTGAAGAAGGCGAAAGGAGAGCTCCAATTGTCTCTAGTTCGGCTGGCGGCTTCTTGTGGGGAGAGGAAGGCATTGGAGGCATTGAGGGAGCTCTTAAAGCGGTCTGAGGAGCCTCTCCGAAGCGAGGCGATACGATGTCTGTCGAGATGGCAGAATGCCGAACCTCTGGCTGATCTCATTCAGATCGCTACCGTTTCTGAATCAGAAGCCGAAAGAGCACTGGCGCTGACAGGCACCTTGCGCTTGTTGAGAGAAGGCCGGGTGAACGAAGGGGAACGGATCTCTGCGTTGCGGCAAATTCGGTCTCAGATCGAAACGCCGCAATCCAAAGGGATGCTCTTGGCGGCGTTGGGAGGGATCGGAGAAAAGGCGGCCTTGGAGTTGGCGCTTCCTTTCTTGGAGGACGAGGAGGCGAAAAAAGAGGCGGCCGCAGCTATCTTATCGATTTGCGAGAAGCTGGGACCTTCCTGCGTTTTCGACGTCTTATTCGCTACGGAGAGAATCCTCGACAGGAGGCTCTCACAGGACGCCATGGCGAGGGCTTTGAATTGTCACAAAAAGGCTCTGTTGTCCTATCCAACGGTCCACGGCCCATCCGCCGTCGAGATTCTTTGCCACGATCAGGAGAGGTCTAGACAAAGAAAGGAGGCCGTGCAGGCCAAGTTGGAAGGTGATGATCGCGTGATCGGCTATCTGGACTGCGGCCGGGACACAGAAGACAGGGACGGGGCCGGTGTTTCCCTTGAACTCGTCTCAGGAGATCCGTACGTTTGGGACGGCGGATCCAAGCCCACGGACCCGGCCGTGACCACGATCGTTTTCGGCGGCGGCCACGTGGCCTTTCATGGCCGGGGGTTTAAGAAGGACCGTTCCTACCGATTGGGGTGGCGCTGGTTGGACTACGATCACGATAGCAGGCGTCAATCGATTTGGGTGAAGGGGAAAGGAGGGACAGCCTCTGTCGAGATCCTAGAACCTACCCGTCTGCCTGCGAAGTCCCAGGGTCCTGCCGAACTGACCGTGGAGCTTCCCAATAAGGTGACCGGGACAGGGGAGACGCAGATCGAATTCCGAAACGAAGGTTCACCCAACGTGGTGTTGAGCGAGCTTTGGTTGATAGAGACCGCCAAGAGAGAGGATCAGGCTGCTCCTGTCCAGCCGTCTGAGCTGACCCTTTCCTCGCGTCCCGTCCAGGTGTTGCTGGTCACGGGACAAGACCTTCACGATTGGCGGGCCACCACACCGCTACTGAAAAAGCTTCTCGAAGAAGACCCTCGACTGGGTGTTACGGTGGTGGAGGATCCTGCCTTCTTGTCCTCCTCCAAGATCCACGAATTTGACGTCATGGTGCACCACTGGATGGATTGGCAGGTGGATCCGCCCGGGGAAGAGGCGCGAGAGCAGTACAAACGGTTCGTTTCCCAGGGCAAGGGAGTCGTCCTGGTGCATTTCGCTTGCGGAGCGTTTCAGGACTGGCCTGAGTTCGTGGAGATCGCGGGACGGGTCTGGGATCCGAAGCTCAGACCGCACGATCCCAGGGGTCCTTTCCAGGTGGAGATCGTGGACAAGTCCCATCCCATCACGGAAGGGCTCGCCGATTTTCAGACGGACGACGAGCTTTACACATGTCTTGCCGGAGATAAACCGATCCACCTCCTCGCGCAAGCCACATCCAAGGTGGACGGCAAGGCCTATCCCATAGCGTTTTTTCACCAATACGGGCAGGGCAACGTCTTCCACTGCGTATTGGGGCACGATTCCAAGGCGTTCCGTCCCGAAGGCGTAAAGACCTTCTTTCGACGCGGCTGCGCATGGGCCGCAGGAATTCCAGTTCAGCCCTGAGGACGCCGAGAACAGCCGGGGACGTTGCGCGGGTGGACGAACCATGCTGTGGGAGAGGGGGCGTACCTGTCTTCTCACTTCCCTCCTTCGGTGCGCTTGAATTCCGTATTGCGCACCTCGGAGGAGAAGCCCACTCCCAGATGCCGAATGTGCATTCGGCGTGGGAGCGGTCTTCAAACCGATCGAAGACAAGTACGCCCCCTCTCCCATCTCATCGTCCTGTTGCGGTCTTTCCGCGCAACGTCCCCGGCCGTTCTCGGCTTGGTTGGCTGGATGCCGCTACTGCGCGATAATCATCCAGGGGCGGCCGTCTCTTCGGGTGAGAAAGACGGTGTGGAGGGGTCCCTTTTTTTTCGTCTTGAGGGTCTTTCTGAATTCCATGGGATCCAGCTCGAAGCCCCGTTTCTTGACGACCACATCCCCGCTCCCGAGCTCAGCGAGCCAGCGGTTGAGGCGTTTTCGTTGGAAGGGTTCGTGCCGCAGAACTTCCCAGACGCGGGCAAAGGGGGTTTCCGTGAGACGATTCGAGGTGAGATAGGCGATCTGTGGGTCGATTTGCCATGCATCGATTCGTTCGGCCAGCGTTCGGACGAGTCCCGCCCGAATGACTGCCGGGTCAGGTTCATAGAGATACCTGTCGGGGAGGTCCGAGGAATGAGGCCTGTCAGGGTCGTCACTGGTGAGGCTGTCCCCAGCAGGCAGGATGACCGCTTGGCGGAGGGTTCCCTGTTTGAGATGGCCAAAGAGAAGAACGGCTTCCTTGCACTGGCTCTCGTGAGAGATGAACATCGCTTCCGCGTCCTCTGGTATCTCTTCGCGAGGAATGCCTGGGGCTACCTTGATGGCTAGATGAGGGACACGACGCAAGAGTCCCTGAAACGCCTCGATGGGCGGAATCATTTGGTATAGCCCGAAGACGCGACGTCCCTCGACTCTCCTGGAAGGATCGGCGAAGGCGGCCTCCGGCCGCACGTCCAGCTGAGTCCAGTCCCCGCAAACGACCTGAGTGCGGGAAGCCTGGGGGAGAATGGAGAGATTGTGCTGACAGAGCCGGGCGAGGACAGGATTTCTTTCCACGCAGAGAAGGGATGCCTCTCGTTGAGAGAGGGGCAGGGAATCCCCTCCGACACCACAGCCGAGATCCGCCACCACCTCGAAGCGTTCATACCAGCGAGTCCTATAAGAAGCGATCTCGAAGGCCGTGGCTTGCTGAAGGCTTTCCTCGGTGAATAACATTCCTTCAGCCAATGGGAACTTGCTCCTTGCTCGGAGCCTCAGCCTGCCTTGATCGATCAAAGCCGCCCTTTTCTCCGGTCCAAAGTCCTTTCTCAAGGAGACGAGCAAGCGGTTTTCTTGGGCCGGGGCCAGATCTTCTTCGGAGAAGTGTGACAAAATGGACGCGGCCTGACGGCCTTGAAGGAAAGAGACCAGGTCTTCAGTGAGTGGATGCATGGTTGATTGCATCATCGTAGTGCCGGCCATCCCAGGGGTCAAGCGTTGAAGAGAAAATCCGAGGCAGACAGTCAAGGATCCAACCTTTTCAAAAAAGCCTGGATTCTATTCGGGGTGGTCGTTCTGCCGTTTCTCTTCTTGCGCGCAGGCATGACCCGAGAATGGATGGAGAGCGCCCTTTCAAGAGCCAAGGGAGAGCCCGTGCCCAGGGCCGAGCTCTGGGTGTGGGATTGGTGGAGTCCTGCAGGGAACGAGGAATACGGCGCCTACTTCAAGGAACTGGAAGAGGTCTTCGAAAGTCGCCACCCTGAGATCGATGTAGTTTTCCAGTTCGTCCCCTTCGGTCACTACGTCCAAAAGCTCTCCACGGCCATGGTGGGACGTCGCCCCCCGGATGTGTTTCAGTCCTCGGTCTACTGGGCCGAAGGCTTCTATCATCGCGGCATGCTTCGTTCCTTGAACGATCTTCTGGACAGCCATCCTGGATCTGGCCCCACGTCGCTCGGAGAGGAAGCCTTTCTGTCCTCGGCGTGGAGGCATAACCACACCAGAAATGGCTTGGTCTATGGAATTCCTCAGATTATCGACGCCAACTGCCTTCTTTGGAACCTGGATATTCTGGAGGAGGAGGCCAAGAATGACCAGGAAATTTTGTCGCTCTTCGCCCAGCGGGAGGACGGGACCGTGGACTTCGATAGAATGCGGTTTGACGCCATCTCCGACTGGTCTCAGTTTAGACGAATCGTGAATAAGCTGACCCGATACGATGTCCAGGGAGAAGTGGAGCAAGCCGGCTTTGTGATCCAGGCCTATGGCGGGGGCGGCGGCATGTTTTCACCTTGGCTCGCGTCCAATGGAGGAAGGTACCAAGACCCGGCAGGGAAAGAAGCCTTGTTTGGGAGTCCCAACGGTGTCCAAGCCATGCGTTTTCTGGCTGAACTGTACTGGGACGACAAGGTATCCCCTGCCTTTCGGAGACAGCTCTCAGGCACGGAACTCTTTGAGGAAAGGAAGGCCGCTTGCATTTTGGGAGGGACCTGGTCCGGGAAGGACATCGCCAGGGATACGCAAGGGTGGACCCACATGGGGAAGACAGGGTTTCCGCCGGGTCCGATGGGAGAGGGTCAGCGCACCGAGACTTGGGGAAACATGCTGGTCATTAGCAGCGCCTGTCGGCAGGTGGAAGCCGCTTGGCAGTACATCCAGTTCGTCTGCGGACTCGAAGGCAATCTCCTGCGGGCCAAGCACCTCGGGTATAACGGTCCCCGTTTGGACTACTACGAAACCGAGGCCTGGGAGAGAACGAGGGAGGAGAGGCCGTATCTTTCCAACGTGAAGGAGATCTGTCTCGCCGGGATCAAGCTGAGGCATACAGAGATCATCGCGAGTGACCACCAGGCCAACCCGATGTTTGAGACGATACTTCTCAATTATCCGGCGATACGGGAAGGGAAGGGTCCCTACCCCTCGGTGGAGGTTGCACTCGAGGAGGCGGCCGGCCACGTGAACGCGGTGTACGCGCGGTACAACCAGCAGGTGGACCGCTGGCTGGTGGCGAGAAGGGAGGATCGATGAGGAAGGGACGCGGATCCTCCTTTCATTCCTGGTGGACGCCATATCTGTATATCGCCCCGGCCTTCCTGTTGATCGTGGTGTTCGGCCTGGTGAGCATGGGGATCAGCCTGTACGTCAGTTTCCATCATTACGACGCCTTTGCCGGGAAGTCCGAGTTTATCGGGATGGGCAACTACAAACGGGCGCTCTTCGGGACGGACAGCCATTTTCCGTTGGCCTTGAAGAATACGACCATCTACGTTCTGATGAGTGTGATAGGCGTCTTGGCGTTGTCCCTTCCTCTTGCCTTGATCTGCCAGCAGATCCGGAAGGGACAGTCCCTCTTCCGCACCTTGTACTTCCTTCCCTCCATCACACCGGGGGTGGTCGTGGCCCTGGTCTTTTTCCATATCTTTGGCGTATGGGGACAGCTTCTGGACCAGAAGTCCACGGCCTTGGCTGCGCTGGCTCTGTTGGGGGTGTGGGCCGGAGCCGGCTATCATATGGTGCTCTTCTTGGCGGGCCTCAACGAGATTCCGGGACATTACTACGATGCCGCCAAGGTGGATGGCGCCAACGGGATTTCCCAATTTTTCCACATCACCTTGCCATTGCTTCGAAACACGCTTGTCTTCGTGACGGTCATGACGATTATCGGCGCCTATCAGGTCTTCACTTCGGTCTACATCATGAGCCAAGGGGGGCCTGAGCGAAGCACCGAAGTGGTCGCCTATACCATTTTTATCAACGCCTTTGCTGTGGCCGGACAGATGGGATATGCTTCGGCCTTGGCATGGCTTCTTTTCCTAGTGGTGTTGGTCTTTGTGGCGTTTCAAATGAGGGTCTTTCGGTCGAGGAAGCTCTATGACTAGGAAAAGGATTCCCTGGGTTCGATGGCTGTCATGGACGGTCATGCTGGCCGGGACAGCGGTCATGGTCTACCCGTATCTCTATATGGTGGGATCGTCTCTCAAGACCAGGAGAGAATTCTCCGAGGACAAACGAAGTCTCATTCCCCCGCGGTACCAGATCCAGGAGCGGATCAAGCACGCCAAGGGAGAGGACAGCGCGGTGACTGCGCCCGGAGCGGACTGGTCCCTTCTTCGGAACTATGTCGACGCGGTGCGCTACGGCAAGGTGGATCGTTTCCTGGGAAATAGCGCACTCTATGCCGGGGTGATCACGGCGGTGCAGCTTTTCTTCAACGTACTGGCCGCATATGCGTTCGCCCGAATGGAGTTCAAGGGAAGGGATCTTCTCTTCGGAATCCTTCTCTCCACCATGATGCTTCCTCCAGCGGTCCTCTTGATCCCGCGTTTTTTGGTCTTGAGCAAGATCGGACTCGTCGACACGGTGTGGGGCGTCTTCATCCCCTCGTTTGCCGGTCCTTTCGGGATCTTCCTTCTTCGTCAGTTCTTTCTCAATATCCCGGAGGACCTGGAACACGCGGCCAGGATCGACGGGTGCGGGTCTTGGGGAATCCTCTGGAACGTGATCACGCCGTTGTCCAAGTCCGCCCTCATTACCCTGGGACTTTTCACCTTCATGGGCGCGTGGAACA
>Ga0272442_10003100_pt1 | contig 23535 bp, 22 predicted proteins | sample SSMForm2O_FD_200262 | JGI IMG/M metagenome (GOLD analysis project Ga0272442, IMG submission 200262) | Marine sediment archaeal communities from Little Sippewissett salt marsh, Falmouth, MA, United States - SSM-Form-2O | ecosystem: Environmental > Aquatic > Marine > Wetlands > Sediment ...
CTAACGTTACGGTTTCAGGGGTCGAGAGCTTCTCTTTGATACTGGTTGTTGATTTCATGTCCCCGGTTATACACGATCGCCAAGGTTCTGTCCCGTCTTTTCTGCGGGGGCAGGCGCAGGGCTAGGGCTCTTTGTTGCGATGTCGGCACCAGTGTTGATACAGCTTCTGCGACCCGTCAGAATGGGCATCGAGAAAGACTGCGCCGGACAGCCCGCCCGAAAACGACGCGCTGAACAGCTTCTCGTGTCCTTGTTGGTAACCGCTGAGATGCCGCCGGAGCTGGAGGAAACGGCTTCCGACAGCACCGTGCGCGGGCTTCGCGGAAACATGGCAGCACTCGCGGATTTCGTGCGGCAGGATTCCTATCTGCCGGAGGCCCTGTGCGCTCACTATCGGTACCGACAGGGCAAACGCCGGGTGCTGGCACGGTACCGCGTGAGCAAGTCCGAATGGTCGTTCGTTCACCAGCTCGCACGTGATGCCGGGATCGATATGACAGCATTTTCGCGGACGATCACATACGAGGACCTCTGCTGGCACGATACGCTTGAAGCAGAGATTGTATCGGTTCAGGTCGTGCTTGATCCACGTGCACTCGAGGACATGGTGGTTTGCGCGCTCGAAGCCTATCTCTCGCCCAAGAAACGCAAAGGCTACGAGGTATTCGGCATCAACCTCGGTATGGCACGCGATGTCGCGGAAAAGAAGAAGGTGTTCGGTACTGCGGTGACACGATATGTGGCCGTTTTGCGGGCACAGCCACAACTTTCGGCTGAGGGCAGTCCCAGCGCGGTCAGACCAAGCTATCTCAGTGTCGGGGCGCTACAGGAAGCAGTGGCGACTCTTTTCCCTCAGCATCAGCTGGTGGGCGATTTCCATTCGCATGTCTACGAAGACATGGCCGAACTGAGCGGGGCTTCGGGCTGGCGGCCGTCGGAGGGCGACAAGCGCCTCTGTGCGGAGCTGTTCGACGATATGAAAGCCCGCGGTCATACACCCCACGTGGACTTCATCGTCGCCATCGCAAGATGTCAGCGCAGAGTACATCATTCCCACTACCGCCAGCTGCCGAATACACTACAGACATCGGTTGGGAATTGCCGGGTCGTGATCGGAGCGCATCGTATCCTGCACAGCGGAAACTACACCGACCGAAACACCCACCTTACACTTCCCGGCACCACGGACTGAACAGAGGTCCCGGCAAACGCTCGGCCTTTTTTACGTGCAGAATCAGCCTTCGCCCGATGGCGCACGGGCGAGGCTCCGTGCGATACTTCACGCGAAGGATGGAGAAGGGATTTTGCGGCTTGCTTCTCCACTAGGCCATGAGGCCCGCGGTTCGGTCCCCTCCCGAAGTAACGAGGAGAGGACGACATGAGTCGACGCGAAGATTCCATCCTGCACCGCTTGCCGGATGCAATGTGCCCGGCGAACTAAGGTGCGAAAACATGATGGACACGTGAGGCCGACGCGGTGGACGAAGCAGGCCGCTTCTCTTTGTCCGGGGCGCCATGCAGACAACCAGATCGTTGCCTCGAACTCCCGGACTGCCGATGCACGGCATCCGATCCCCTTCACCCGCATCTTCACCGGTGCTCCATCGAACATCATGATCGACAGACTGGGAACGGTGAAGATCATCGATTTCGGCCGGGCGGTGAGCACCGGCAGCGACCTCTACCTGTCTCTGTTGGTATCTCCTCGGACCAGGCATGTCGAACCATTGCCCGCCGCATAGAACGGCATCAGCCTTTTTGAGGCCCCGAATCCGTCCCCTCCCGATGGCGGAATTCGTGCCGGTTGTGTGACACTTCAGGCGCTTGAGGATCAGAAAGGAGGCCAGGAAATGATTACGTCACATCTACGAGAAGCCGGGTGTACCGGCAGAGAATGTCCACCCCCCAGGGGAGAGGAACGCCTCTACCGGGTTGCGTACAACAAAACGAGGCAATAGAACATCGAGCGAACATTGCTGTGCCTCAGGCGTCCCCTGCGGCCTAGCGAGAAAGGAGAACGTAGCTATGAAGACAACACTTCGAATCATGTTTCTGGCGACCCTGGCCTGTGTCCTCGCGGGATGCGGGCAGAAGGGCGCTTCCGGAAGCAAGGGCGAGAAGGCACGCGCCCCCGCCGTCGAAGAGAAGCTCGACTACGAGATTCCCTCCTCGGGAGACGAATCTGACGACGAAGTCTGACAAGCGGACGGTTGATCGTCATGAAAATCAGTATCAGCAAGATTCTCTGCCCGGTGGACTTTTCGTTCACGTCCGCCTGGGCGACGCGCTACGCGGTCGCCTTCGCGGAGGCACACGATGCCACCCTCATGCTTCTGCAGGTCGTGCCGCTGCCTTCGCTTCAACTCCCAGGATACTATGGAATAGACGGCGTCGAGCTGGAACTGGGCGGCGTTATGTTCGGGATGTCGGCACCGTGGAACACAGGCCTGGATAATGAAGCAGACGATGACGACACGAAGCTGGAACGACTGGCTCAGGCCCTCGGCCGGCGGCACTCCTGTGAAGTAGAAGCACAAAAGCGAACAGGCAAGCCTTTCCTCGAGATTATCAGGATGGCAAAGGACGAGGAGGCCGATCTGATCGTGATGGGCACTCATGGCCGTACCGGCTTGCCGCATGTCCTCATCGGGAGCACGGCCGAAAAGGTCGTCCGCATGGCGCCGTGTCCCGTTCTGACCGTACGGCGGCCCGAACACGGGTTCGTAATGCCGTGAGGTGTGACTCAGCCTTTTTGACCTCAACAATCAGTCCGGCGCCGATTCCCGAATTTTGCAGGTTGGGATAGAGTGCGCAGCAAATCAACCGGGGAATCGTTCCCAGGAAGGAAGAGCCCGAAAGAAAGGGGGTGAGAATGTCGCTACGATTCGATGACACTGAATGATGGACAAACAACCAACGATAACCATTTTCGAGAAGAAGAAAGACAGAAAAATGAAGATCCACAGATACTCAACTCCGCTTACGCTTCTGTTTGCGCTGGTGGCGGCCGCCGTCGGCTTCCCCGGCTGCAAGGCAAAGGCCGACGAGGCGACGGCCACCGTGACCATAGAGGGGATAGTGCAGGTGGTCCGGGACGATGACTACAACGCGACCTCGGTTACCGTGAAAGACGATTCCAAGGACGCCGGCAAGACCTACAGCATCGTGCTCAACACGCGCGGCCAGGACATGGCGGATGCCATGGAGGCTCAGCGTACGAAGATAACGGGAACGGTGGCGAAGAAGGGCGGGGTCAACTGGCTCACGGTCACCTCCTTCAAGGAGGTCCCGGTTGAGCAGGTCCCCGCGGAAGACGTCGAAGATCCGCCGGCGGCAGACGACGGTGACATGGCCTGGTGAAGAAGAACCCGGACAACGCAATTGAGCGGGCGGCGGTTGGTTCCGACCTGCCGCCCGTCCGGGCCGCGTCCAAACGGATACTGATCGTTGACGACGACGCACCATTGCTCGCCGAGCTCGTCAAAATACTCACGGCTCGAGAGTACATGGTCACCTGTGCCGGGAACGCGGAAATCGGCGCAGAGGCCATACGCGACCAGAACTACGATTTTGTGCTGCTCGACTATCGCATGCCGGGCAAGAACGGCAGCTGGTTCATGCGGCACGCCAGCCTGGCCGACAAGACCAAAGTGCTTTTGCTGACGGCTTTTGCGAACCGCCAGCTCATCGACGAAGTAATGAAGCTCGGCGCATCCGGGTACCTGGTTAAACCGATAGATGAGGATGAACTGCTTCAACACCTCGAGTTCCATTCATCCCGCAAGACCGGAGAATGAATGGGTCGTGCGTCCCGGTTCCACCTGCGGAGGTCCGGACGCGGCATACGGAAGGGTATCATCGTGATGAGAACAACGCTTGAAGCAATTGCCATTATCGTGGCCGCAACGCTCGTCTCGGGCTGCGCGACGAAACAGCCAAAGCCCAGGCCCGATGAGTCGAGCATCAAACACCCCTGGCGGGAATTCCTGGACCTCGAAGAGGCCCGGCGTGCGCAGGATGACACGGATATGATCAAACCCAGGAGCTGAGACAACCGCGCTGACCGTAACACGAAACACGCGTCCGAAGAAAGGAGGGAAGGCCCATCAAATAAGCAATCAACACGCCGGGGCTGCTGAGCTCCGGCTCGTTTGGAAACAACAACAGGAGAGTATCGTGAAGCAAATTCTGAGAGTTCTGACCGTCCTGATCGTCGTATCAATGACTGGTTCCGCACTGGCCGCGCCGAAGAAGGCAAAAAAGGCGCGGCCCGCGAAGGCTGCCCCCGCGAAGGCTGCCAAGGTACCCGTGAAGGAGATGACACTCACGGGCACCGTGTCGAAGGAGGAGAAGAAAAGCAGAAAAGGGACAGCCACGGTTTCGTACGTCTTGACCGACGCCGCGGGCAACAAGATCACGCTCCCGAAGCCCAAGGCCAAGGGCGAAGGCGCCGTTGACCTGGCCGATTTCGTAGACAAGAGCGTCACCGTGGTGGCCAAGGGAACCGAGACCAAGAGCGGCGACAAGACAAATATCAGGTTGTCACAGCTTATCAGTATCGAAGCGGCCGATGGAGGTGGGGGCGCCGATGTGGAAGTGCCCATGGATGATGGAGGCGGCATGGATGCCGACTTCTAGGAACCGGCCGTTCCGAGCCAATGACCAAGCAACGGAAAGGGGGTGATCCAGCGATGGCAAAGAAGAAGAAAGCGGCGGCAGCACCCGCCAAGAAGAAGAAAGCAGCCAAGAAGAGCGCTGCGAAGGCCAAGAAGAAGAAGTAACCAAACCAACAACATTTTCGGATTCCTGATTGGGTGGCGGAAACGGCGTTTCCGCCACCCTCATTTTCTGGTTGATGCCCGTTCCCCCGTGTATGAGAATCTACCTGCCTCAGCGGCGCGCCATTCCAGTGAAGAGGGCCAATCATATGTCAGGTCATCTCGAGCGAAGTCGAGAGATCTCAAGCAGGATGCCACGTTGCCTGGTCCCACACCTCCTCTGTGTTCTCCTCACAACGGCATCGTCCGTTTCCGCAGCCGGCAGCCTGAAGGTGGGTGTCTACCAGAACCGGCCGCATGTGTTCCTCGACAAGAACGATCGTCCCCGCGGGCTCTTTGTAGATCTCCTCAACCAGGTCGCAAAACAGGAGGGATGGCGGCTGGATTACGTGCGGGGTTCCTGGTCACAGTGTCTCACGAGGCTGCAGAACGGCAAGATCGATCTCCTGCCGGCGGTCTCCTATTCGGATTCGAGGGCCCAACGTTACAATTTCGGCGACGTCACCGTCATCGTCAACTGGGCCACAGTCTACACGAAACCTCCATCGGAAATCGAGAACGTGATGGGGCTGAGGCACAAGAGAATCGCCGTCGTCCAGGGAGACATCTCGTATGAAGCCCTGCGCCGAATGCTCAAGCGCTTTGCCGTCCCTTGCGAGTTTTCCGAAGTCGAGGAGTTCGAGGAAGTCATGAAGCTTGTCCGCGACGGTCGTGCCGATGCCGGGCTTGTAGGCCGGCTGTTCGGCACCCAGCATGAAAAGGACTATGGGCTCCAGGCCACTCCCGTTCTTTGCAGCCCGATGCAGTTGCGCTTCGCGGCGCCCACGGGAAGCAAGACCGACGTACTCAGGACACTCGATCACCGCATCGCCGCCATGAAGAAGGACAAGCAATCTGCCTACTACAAGGCCATGACCAAGTGGGTTCTCCCTCTCGAGGAGTGGGAGTTCCCTGCCTGGGCCGTAATGGGCCTTGCGGGTCTCACGGCTCTCGTCGTCTTCCTGTCCGGGGCAGGATTCCTGCTGCGCCGCCAGGTCCGGAAGAAGACCGCGGAGCTCGCACTCATCAACGAGGACCTGGGCGCGCTGACACTCAAGATCGAGCTTGCCCAGGAACAGGAACGCAAGCGGCTTGCCGCTGCGTTGCACGACTCGGTGATCCAATCGCTGTCGCTTTCGCGCATCAAGCTCGGGGCCCTTCACAAGCAGATCAGGGACAACGAGTCCCGGGAAATTGTCCGGGATCTCCGAACCATGTTCGACACCGCCCTCCTGCAGATGAGGACACTCACGTTCGAGCTGAGCCCTCCGGTACTCTACGAGCTTGGCCTGGGACCGGCTATCGAATGGCTGGGAGACGAACTCCAGAAGAAGCACGCCGGGATCGTGTTCGTTCTGGACCGCCCGGACGATCCCGTGGACATGGACGAGGTCGTTAGCATACTCGTCTTCCAGTCGGTCAGGGAGCTGCTCGCCAACGCGGGCAAACACGCAAGTGCAAAGAAAGTTACCGTGACAATGGCAATCGAGAACGATGCCGTCGCAATCACCATCATGGACGACGGGAAGGGGTTCAACGTCGAGCGTGCCTCGGGACATTCCGACGCGAGGCCTACCTTCGGTTTGTTCAGTATCCGGGAGCGGATGCGCCAGTTGGGCGGGTCGTTCGAACTGGTATCCAGGCGTGGGAAGGGAACAACCGCGATGCTCCGGGCGCCATTGCGGATCGCACCGGGCAAAGGAGTCAGCCGTGCTGGTTAAAGTGCTAATAGCAGACGATCACAAGATGATGCGTGACGGGTTGCGCCTCATTATCGACAAGCAACGAAACATGGAGGTGGTCGGCGAAGCCGAGGACGGCCAGGACACGGTCCGGCAGGTCCGGAAACTCTCGCCTGATATCGTCGTTATGGATGTCGCCATGCCGAAACTGAACGGCATTGAGGCCACGCGCCAGATTGTGGCTTCACGCAAGAACACGAAAGTCTTGCCACTCTCGGCCCATGCCGATCGACGGTATATCACCGAGATGCTTCGCGCCGGCGCGTCGGGCTACCTGCTCAAGCATTCGGCGTCCGAGGAACTCATAGAGGCCATACAAACCATTATCCGCGGCAAGACATACCTGAGCCCCGAGATTGCCGAGACGGTCGTGGACGAGTACAGGCGCGCCGTCACGGCGGAAACGCCGTCTGCCTTCTCACAACTGACCGAAAGGGAGCGCGAGGTCCTGCAGCTCCTGGCGGAAGGCCAATCGCGCAAGGAGATAGCGTCATCGCTGTCACTCAGCGTCAAGACCATCGGCACTCACGTCGAGCATATCATGGAGAAGCTGGACATTCACAGCCTGCCGAAACTGACCAAATACGCCATCCGCGAGGGCCTCACCGGCCTCGATTGATATCCGGGCCTCAGCATTTTTGAGTCCCTGAATCAGCCCCATACCTATTACCCATGCGCGCGACATCGGTTAGCATTCCCGCAATTGGATAGCCCCGGCCGCCGGGAACTCCGCGTTCTGCAACCGTGCAAGAGAAACGAGGTGGACGCCATGAGTATCATTATCATCGACGACAGCACCTGCAACGGGTGCGGGCTCTGTGAAACGATGTGTCCCGAAGTGTTTGCCATTCGTGACGACGTGGCAACTGTCCTGATGGACGACGTGCCCGATGAGATTGAGGAGGCGGCCCGGGAAGCAGCCGAGTGTTGCCCGTTGGAGGCAATCAGCGTGCATCAAGCCGAGTTCATCGATACGTGAAAAAGATCCCCAGAGGCTACATCCTGCCGAGCGCGGCCATCGGCGTGCCCCGGCGCCGCATCAGGTCCTGCGATTACCGCGAGAAGCCGCCTGTTGCGGGCGACGTGGTCTACGGCACCATCGTTCGTACCGGCCAGCATTCGTCGCTCGAGAATGCTTCAGGCCGGATCCACATGATACATGACGGCACGAAGGCGATTCTCGTGTTCGGCAACCGGTACGCGCCGGATTTCTATGAGGGCGTGGTGCCGGCGGAAATGGAATCGGAAGTGGATCTGCTTGCGCGTTCTGGATTGATCGGCATTGTCAGGACCAAGAACTCGATAATCAAAGACCCCACGCGCGTCCGGATCTCCGGATACGTATGCGGCGACGACGGGGAGATACTGAATACCACCGACTTCCCGAGAATCAAACCTCGGACAACCGAACGCAAATCGCCCCGGGCGAAAATGATCCTGGTGTGCGGGACCTCCATGAATTCAGGCAAGAGCACCGCCGCGGCGGCGTGTTGCTGGGCCCTGTCTTCGGCCGGGTACAACGTGCGCGCCGCCAAGGTCACCGGCACCGCCAGCTTGAAGGATATTCTCCTTATGAACGATTCGGGCGCCGACCCATACGCCGACTTCACCTACCTGGGTTACCCGTCCACCTATCTCCTGCCGAGGGATGTCGTTATCAGCATCTTCGACCGACTTGACCGTAAGTACGCGAACAACCCCAGGAACTTCTGGGTAGTCGAGTTCGCCGACGGCGTAAACCAGCGCGAGACGGCAATGCTCCTCGAATCAGCTCTTGTCCGTTCTCGGATCCACAAGTTCGTGTTCTGCGCTACCGACGCATTCGGTGCCGTGGGCGGCCTGCGCATATTGAGAGAGCAGTTCGGCATTGTGCCCGATGCCCTTTCGGGGATCTGCTCGAGTTCGCCGCTGCATCTCCGCGAGCTCGAGGCCTATACGTCCATCCCGGTCTTCAGCAGCACGGAGCCGGACATCAAGCAGCTGGCGGGCCTGCTCGCCCACTCGCGCGACGAGGCTCCCGTACCGGCAACGGCACAAAGCACGATTACAGGCGTCCACGCGGCAATGGCTGTGATGTGAAATGAACCGTTTCTACTCAAGATTCGAGTTTGCCATGTGTGTCGTACTCGCCTTCGCCACGGGGGTGATGTGGCAGAAGCTCTGGGGTCATGAGAAGGCAGCGGCGCCTCCGATAGGGCCCAACCGGCGGGCCGCGCTCGACGCGGGCCCTGTTCCGCGTGCCGCGCCCAGTTCACGTTCCGGCGGTCGGACACGGCCCCGCAAGCCGAAACCTGAACCCGTCAGGCTGGCGGCGGATTTCAACATGATATCGGCCCTATTGGTGGGCACCCACGGTATGGTCCAGAACAGCCCGGACGTGTTCGCACAGATCGTGAAAGCAACCCACAGGAGAGTCCCGGTCGTTGCCGTGATCGCCGAACGCGCGGAGGAGTTGTTGGCAATAGAGGCTTTGGAGGAGCACGGGGTCCCGACAAATGCTGTGGAGTTCATGTATGTGGACTGTGACACGGAATGGATCCGCGACTACGGTCCGGTCTTCGTACGCCGGTCCGACGGCTCGCCCGTCATAGTCGACCTCGACTACTCGGGCGCGGACACGGAGCAGGATCGTGAGCGCGATGACAGCTTCCCTGTACTGGTCGGGAAGATACTGGGCATCGACGTCGACCCATTCCCTCTGCGTCTTGAGGGAGGCAACATCCTCTCCAACGGCGACGGGGTCTGCGTCACTTCGGTGAAGGTCATCGTCCACAACGAGAGCCGGGGCTATTCACTGCAAGCCATCGGCGATCTCCTGAGCAAACACTGCGGACTCAATGGCTGGTCCTATCTTGCCGTGCCGCGTGGCGAGGACAACGGGCACGTTGACATGTTCATGGCTTTCCTCGCCCCCAACATCGCTGTGGTTGGGAAGATCGACCCGGAGATCGACGAAGAGAGCGCGGCCAAGCTCGACGAAACGGCCGAGCTGCTGAAACAGCACGAGACGGTAAAGGGCCCCATGCGCGTGTACCGCATTCCGATGCCGCCGCCAAAGGGCGAGACTTTCCGGTCCTATACCAACGTGGTATTCGCGAACGGCGTTTTGCTCGTGCCCATATATGAAGATGTCAATCAGAAGACCGAGGACGAAGCGATCTCGCTCTACGAGGAGCTTCTGCCCGAATGGGAAATCGTGCGGATAAAATCCGATGCAATCGCGGAAAAGAGGGGTGTCCTGCACTGCGTGACGCTCGGAATCCCTTACTATGTAAGACCGGATAGGCTGTTCGGCTGGTACGCCGGCCTGGCCGATGAAGAACTGCGGGATAAATAGAATGGCTAAGACAAAACAGGCGATCCCGAAAGAAGAACGGCTCTACTGCCTGCGATGGAATTCTTACGTTCAGTACGACGGCAATGGAGCTGTCCCGGAGGCGCTCGACAGATATATCGATGAACATGACGGCAACCTGCCGCCCTATATTCCGCTGCCGCGGAAGCCCGTGGAATTCTGCCCCATCGCCGGCGCCCGTACGGCCTCCTGGCCCGGAAGCGGCCCTCTCCCCGCATCGGTTCTGCAATACGTCCTGGAACACGGCGCCCTCCCGCGCAATACTTCCGACTGCTCCCCGGACTACGGCGACGAGGACGAGGAGGACGACTACCCCGGGGCCTGACGGCTCCCGGCAATTCGCCTCCATCCTGCATCTTGTATCCTGCATCCTCCCACACTATGCTTCCCCCATGTCCTATGCGTTCAGAGACACGGAGCTCGCGGCGAGACGCCTGATCTATCTGGCCGGCGTTTTCGCGGACACCACAAGAGATTTCGTGATCGAGGCCATTGCGGACACGCCCGGGCTCGTAATCGACCTTGGCTGCGGGCCCGGCTGCACGACGCGACTCCTCGCCGAAGCCACGGGCTGCCCGGATGTCGTGGGGCTGGACGAATCGGAGTATTTCCTGTCGATCGCGGCGAAGGGTGCGCCGGACGGCCTCCGTTTCATTCAGCACGACGTAACCGTGACGCCCTTTCCGGCCGGCCCGGCGGACCTGATGTTCTGCCGCTACCTGCTCACGCACATCGGGGATCCGGCGGGGTGTATAGCGGGGTGGGCCACGCAGCTGAAGCCCGGGGGGCTCCTGCTGTGCGAGGAGGACGACCGCCTGGAAGTGGCCAACCCGGTCTTCCGCGAGTACATCGATATCGTGACCGGCATGCTCGCCGCTCAGTCCAATACGCTGGAGATTGGACCGATACTCGACAACGTGGCGGATTCCGCCGGACTGACAAAGGTGGCGAGCTCCGTCATCGAGGTGCGGCCGCCCGACCACGAGTCGGCCACCATGTTCTACATGAACATCCAGACCTGGAAGCACAACCGGTTCATCCTGGACAACTACGAAAGCGCCCGCATCGAGGACCTTGAAGCCAGGCTCAAGGCCGCTTCCGAGCACGAATCACGGGAATCCACCATGGAATTCCATTTGCGCCGGCTAGTCTTCCGGCGTTAGGGTGAACCCCATGAGAATGTCACAGCTGGTCGGGCGGCAGATCAAGGAGGCGCCCAAAGACGCCGAGACGATGAGCCACATCTTTCTCGTCCGCGGCGGCTACGTGCGCCCCGTGTCGGCCGGCATCTATTCTCTCCTGCCTCTCGGCCGCCGCATAGCAGCAAAGATCGAGAACATCATCCGCGAGGAGATGAACGCCATCGGCGGCCAGGAGGTGCTGATGCCGGTCGTGCTGCCCGCCGAAATGTGGCGCGAGAGCGGGCGGTACGAGTCGGTCGGCCCCGAGCTGCTCCGGTTCAGGGACCGGAACGACAAGAACATGCTCCTGGCGATGACCCACGAAGAGGCGGTCGTCAGGCTGGTCCGCGGCGAGATCAGCTCACACAAGCAGCTTCCGGCCATGGTCTACCAGATACAGACCAAGTACAGGGACGAGGCCCGCCCGCGCGGCGGCCTGATCAGGGTGCGGGAATTCACCATGAAGGACGCCTATTCGTTCCACGCCACGCGGGATTGTCTCGAGCTATACTATTCCCGTGTACACCACGCGTATACGCAGATCTTCAAGCGTGTCGGACTGAGAAGCGTGCTCAGCATCCAGTCGGACACCGGCATGATGGGCGGCGGGTCGGCACACGAGTTCATGGCCCTCGCCGACTGCGGGGAGGACATCATATTCTGCTCGCCCGACGGCAAGTACAAGGCCAACCGCGAGATCGCCAGGACCGCCATCGTGCTCGACGAGTCCGAACCAGAGCCGCTCGAGAAGGTGCACACGCCGGGCAAGCAGAGCATCGCCGACGTTGCCGAGTTCCTTGGCGTTCCGGAGAGGAAGACGGGCAAGGCCGTGTTCTATACCGACAACGACGACAGGCTGTACTTCGCCGTAATCCGGGGCGATATCGAGGTCAACGAAACCAAGCTTCGCAACCATCTCGGCCTCTCGGAGATCGCCTTTGCCAACGACCACCAGATCCGCGCCATCGGGGCCGAGCCCGGCTACGCCTCGCCTATGAACGTGGACGCGGAAAAAGTACGCATCATCTTCGACCATTCCGCCCGCGAGTCGGCCAACCTCGTCGTCGGCGCCAACGAGCCAGACTATCACTACAAGAACTTCAATTTCCATCGCGACATGGGCGAGCTCGCGGGACGGGTCGACGTGGTGGACATCGCCACCGCCCGCGAAGGGGATCCGTGCCCGGTAACCGGAGAGCCCCTCCAGATGTTCCGAGGAATCGAGGTCGGCAACATCTTCGACCTCGGCACCAAGTACAGCGCCCAGATGGATTTGAACTTCCTGGACGAGAACGGCAAAGCCCGGCCGGTGCTGATGGGCTGCTACGGCATCGGGGTGGGGCGGGCCATGGCCGCCGTGATCGAGCAGTCACACGACAAGTCCGGCCCGATCTGGCCCCTCAGCATCGCACCATTCCAGGCACACATCTGCGCGCTCGACCTCGGCAAGCACGAGGTCCGGGAGACAGCCGAGAAGCTGTACGAGGACCTCGCCGCGGACGGCATCGAGGTACTGTTCGACGACCGTAACAACAAGGCCGGCTTCACGTTCGCCGATGCCGACCTCATAGGCGTTCCCTACCGTCTGACCGTCTCCCCGCGCAACCTGGCCCAAGACGTCATCGAACTCAAATCCCGCGACGGCAGCCTGAAGGAAATGGTGCCGGCGGGAGAGATCCGCGAACACGTCCGCGCCCTTCTCGGAAGATTAGGGCAAAAGATTGAGGAAAAAGACTAGGCCGCACTCGGCAAAGACAAAACTTCTGGCCCTAATCTTTCACCCTAATCTTCCACCTTAATCTCTCTCGTTCACCCTCATCTCACCGATACACCAACAGTCTCATTATATATCATAGCGTCTACAAGATTTTTGATCTTTTTTGTTGCGCTCTGCCGGGAAGTCTGATAATGTATCACGTAGATCATGAGATGATATGCGAAACCAGGAGGGCTCGAAGATGAAAAAGAAGGCAAAGGCGAAGAAGAGCAAGAAGGGGCGGAAGGCGGCAAAGGCGGCGCCGCAGGTGGCGGAGAAGAAGGAAGGTGAAGTAATCGACATGCAGGAGGCCATCGAGCTTCTCAAGACATCGCGCCCCACGTTCTACCGCTGGCTGCGATCGGGCAAGATCAAAGGGATGAAGGTGGGCCGGCAGTGGCGGTTCTACAAGGCGGACATCGAGCATTTCATGCGGGGCGAGTCGCCGCGGATCAGTCTTGCGGCGGATATCACCCCGCTCATCAAGTCGCTCGACAAGCGGCTCAAGGAAGCCGGGGTGAAGAAGCTTCCCCAGGGCGACAACGAGGTCCAGACGGCCGTACGCCGAATGATCGCCGCGGCTGTTGCGACCCGCGCAAGCGACATACACATTACTTCACATATCCCCGAAGACAAGGTGGACGTCCAGGGCGTACTCCGCTTCAGGATCGACGGCGTCCTGCACGTTGCGGCTGAAATCGACGCCAGGCTGATCCCTGCGATCATGGAGGAGTGGAAGAGAATGGCGGCATGCGACGTTTACGAGACCGCGAAGCCTCAGGACGGACGCATCATGTGCAAGCTTTCCGACTTCAGCCCCGGCGACAAGGCGGACAAGGTAATCGACCTTCGGGTCAGCTTCCTGCCGGCCGCACTGGGTGAATCCGCAACCGTACGGATCCTTGATCAGAGCGCGATCCGGCTCAAGCTCGACAAACTCGGCCTGTCCAAGGACAACGATAGCCGCATCAGGCACGCGATGAAGCTGCCCTGGGGCATCGTCGTTTGCAGTGGACCAACCGGTTCCGGAAAAACCACAACGCTCTACTCGTGTCTGCAGGAGGTGACCGAACCCGGCATGAAGGTAATGAGCGTGGAAGACCCGGTGGAATACATTCTCCCATGGGTCACGCAGGTGCCCGTGAGGAACCAGATAGGCCTGACCTTCAAGGCCGTGCTGCGGTCGATGCTCCGCTCGGATCCGGACGTGATCCTCGTCGGTGAGATCAGGGACCTCGAAACGGCACAGATCTGCGTGCAGGCGGCGCTGACCGGACACCTGGTCCTCTCAACCTTGCATACCGACAGTGCCGCGGCGGCCCTGACCAGGATGAACGATATCGGGGTAGACCCGTTCCTGATAGCCGACTCCGTCAAGCTGGTGATCGCTCAACGCCTGATCCGCAGGCTGTGCGTGCACTGCCGCAAGGAAGCTCAGCCCCCGGACGACATGCTGGAGGACGCGGCGGAAACCGCCATGGCCGGCGGCCTGAAATGGCACAGCCTCCCGAGCGGCTGGATGGAGCCGGTCGGCTGCCCGAAGTGTCATCAGACCGGGTTCAGGGGACGGCTGGCGCTCATGGAGACGCTGGAGGTAACGCCCCGCATCGCCAGAGCGGTCAGGGACGGCGCCGGCGCCGAGGCGATCGAAGCGAGGGCGGTGAAGAACGGGATGCTCACGATGGCGGCTAACGGCATACAGCGCGCCGCGGAAGGGCAGATAACACTGCGTTCGGTCATTAGCGGCTTAATCAGAAAGAGCTGCGACAAAAAACAAGATAATTTGAGCACGACCAGATACGGTCAGCAGTGAAGGTGACAGGTCGAAGGTGCAGGTGCAGCGGAAGCCGGAGTCATTATTGAGAGCGTGAGAGTATCTTACCTTCACTTGCGACTTGCACTTTCGACCGGGCCGGGCTTCGATTGGGTTGTGGGCCCGGCCCGCTTTGGTTTCTTTGGCTCGAAATGACCAGCATCAACGTGGGCCGATGTCGGAGAGGTCGGGCTCAACGAAGCCGATCTTCGATGTCGGCCCGCTCTTCTTCAGCCGAAAGTCACGCTTCTTCACGTCCCGGAAGCCGGGATCCGCCACGACCGAATGGACGTCGTAGCCCAGCTTCTTCATATCGGCCATCGTGTAGCGTTTCGAGGTAACCATCTTGTTCTTCTCGCTCCTGTGCTGGTTCGCGCTGTGCACTTCCTTGCCCGACACGTCCCAGAACAGGTTGAGATCGCTCCTGAACCCCTTCCGGTCGAGGCTTTCCCTGTTCCGGGCCAGGAACACCGGCTTCCCGCGCACGATGACAACGTTATTGGTGAATGTGAACGCGTTCTCGTCCTGGCCAATCGTGAGGGATACATGCCCCAGCTTTGAGAAGGCGAAGATGTTGTTCCGCAGGATGTTCTCTCGTCCGTAATGGAGCTGGAACAGCTCACTGTCCGTGTTGTAGCAGACGTTCCCCTCTATCAGCAGGTAGCTGCTCCCTTCGTCGGCATAGATCGCCCAGCCGCCGTAGTTGTGCATCCGGATATCGTGAATCAGGTTCCCCCTCAGTATGGTTCCCGGCTGCTCGCCCAGCGTGTAGATACCGCCCATGTCGTTCAGAAGCCCCGAGCCAAGATGGTGGATATGGTTCTTCGCGATGAGGTTGTCGCGCGTCGCGTTGGCCCCGTAGCCCCATACCCAGCCGCACGATATCCCGCTGTACTCGAGGTGGTGAATGTGGTTGTGGACAATGTCGTTCGAGAACGAATCCACGATCAGCACGCCGACAGCACTGGCGAATACCCTGCCGCCGTTCGCGATCTCGTTGTCGGAAATGATGTTGCCGTGCGTCCGTCGATCGGCCGGTGCGTCGGTATCGACACCGACGCATTTCACGCCGCCGGCGCCCATGTCGTCGATCGTGTTGCCCTGCACCCGGTTGCCGCAGCAGCCGTTCCCCAGCTCGATACCGTAGAATCCGACGTTCGAAACCGTACAGTCCTCGACGCTGCAGTGCCGGGCATTCTCGAGTGATATCACGCCGGGCACGTTCAGTGCCGCCTGCTCGTAACCTGCCCTGTTCCCGGGCTGGTACCACGCGGTGTTCCTGAATTCGATACCCCTGAAACCTATGTTCCGCGCGGGCCGGCCGGTCTCCTTGTCGCCCCTGATCGTAACCAGCCGCGGGATGCGCGGCGCGTAGATCTCGGCTTTACCGATCTTCTCGCCCGGCAGCGGGATGTAGTAGACCACGCCCTTCTTCCGGTCGAGGTACCACTCGCCGGGCTCAGTCAGCGCTTCCTTCACGTTCTCGACCCGGTACCGCGCGTAGCGCGGCGCCGCGTCGTCCTTCAGCGGCCACACGCTCTTGCGCGCGCATTGGACCTTGCGCGTCTTGGGGTCATACGACACCACCGGCATCCGCTCCTCGTTCCAGTAATGGTAGGCCACGACATCAATGTCCTTGATGTTCTGCCAGCTCTTAAAGTCACCCCGCGCGGCGTAGAAGCAGTCCGACGGCTCGCCGCTCATGAACCCCTCGAACGTCGTATCCGGCACGTTCTCCATCACGAACGTGCCTTTCCTGGGGAGCATCGGCCGGCTGCGGCGCCGACCGTTCACGAACAGCTGGCGGAAGTACCACTTGCCCACGGCCACGTCCGGTATTTCGGCCTGCCACATGCTGATCCCGCCGACCTTCGCCTTCTTCCATCCCTCGATCCGCCGCCCGCCGTCAATGATCACCTTCTCGTCCTTGTAGGCGGCGAAAGTCACCGGTGTGGAATCCTCCGGCGTGAACTCGAGCGGCGCGTCGAGCACGTATCGCCCCGCGCGCAGCCATACGGTGACCGGACCCGGTGTCTTGTGCTCGCGAAGGGATTTCTGTGCACGCTGGATCGAATTGAACGGGCCGTCGGACCTGTTGGCGTTTGGTTCCGGCAGGCCGCCCGACCATTTCTCGACGCCGTCAGGCGAGACGTAGAGGTTGGTCGGGTGACGCGCGTGTCGGTACAGCTTGCACTTCTCCGGTATCAGCTTCTTCGTTCTCATCACGCCCCCGCGTACTGCTTCACGTATGCCAGGATGTCCTGCACCGGTACCGTGGCCACCGAGATGCAGGTATCCGCGCAGCCGTAGTAGATGTATGCCACGCCGTCCTTGATAACGTTGCCGGTCGGGAATATCACGTTGGGAATTATGAGCCCTACCTTCTCGTAGTACGTTTCCGGCTCCATGATGAAGTCCGACGACCTTGCGAGCACCTTGGTTGGGTCCTCGATATCCAGGAGCATCACGCCGACGCGATACACGTCCACTTCGTCAACACCGTGGTACAGGGTCAGCCATCCCTCGTCGGTCCGCAACGGCGGGGCCGCGGCGCCGATTTTCCCGCCTTCCCAGTCGTTCTCCGGACCGGCTATCAGTTCCGGCCCGGACCACGAAGAGAGATCGTCCGAATACGAAACCCACATCGCGGGCCCCGTGCAGCCGTACTCCTCGCCAAACCATGTCATCGGCCGGCGCAGCATGGCGTACCGTCCACCGATCTTCTCGGGGAACAGGACGTTATCGCGGTCGTCCACTTCCGGCGGCGTGATCCAGCCGAGATGTTCCCATTTCCTCATGTCTTTCGACACCGCCAGGCCGGACCGCGTATTGTTGATCCCGGAGCCCAGTTCGCCCTTCTGTGGGATATACTCAGGCACTCTGATTCCGGTGGGATGGCAGTTGTAGGTGTAGGGCCGATGCGCGAAGGTCATGTAGTAGGTATTCTCGATCTTCACCACGCGCGGGTCCTCGATGGTGCCCAGCGGGAAACCGAGCTCGTCGGCGGCAAACACCGGCTCGTCGCAGACGTGCTCGAAATGGAAGCCGTCGTCGCTGACCAGCAGGCCCACGCTGCATTTCAGCGGCCTGAGCGACACGCAGGCCCGTTCAAACAGGTAGAACCGCCCGTCGTCGTCGATTATCGCACCGGGGTTGAAGGTCGCCACCCGGCGCCAATCCCACTTGCCGGGCCAGACGATCGGGTTCTCAGGACATCGCGTAATCTGCATCTCTGGCCTCCTCCCTGTAGGAGCCTCTGAATACCACGCCACGCCCCCGCCCGCAACCAAAGAGGGCGCCACCATTGCCACTAATGCCGGGAATGTGGTGTTCTTAGCGGCTCAATCAATCTCAACTGCGACAAAAAACAAGATAATTTGAGCACGACCAGATACGGTCAGCAGTGAAGGTGACAGGTCGAAGGTGCAGGTGCAGCGGAAGGCGGAATCATCTTTGAGAACCGGAGGACAGACATCTTACCTTCACTTTCACCTGGCACTTTCACTGGCGGCCGGTCTTCTTTGGTTGTGGCCACCGGCCGCCTTGTTCCTATCCACTGCCCGCGACCTACTTCTCCATCCGCGTAATCCGCGGTTAATCTCTGGTTTCGACAGCCCAACCCGCTACCCATTCGTCTGCATTCGTTTAATTCGTGGCTAACCTCTGGGCGCGACAGCCCAACCGCCTCCCCATCCGCGCCATCCGCGTAATCCGCGGTTCTTTCCGTGAACCGTTGCCCTATGATGTGTTATGGGCTATATCACCCTCGCTGATGAATAACTCAGGCCAGTCTGAATCAGCGCCAATTGGCGGTGGCTATCTGGGTTTGGTGCCGACGGCGATGATGCGGCTGGAGTGGCGGGTGAAGCGGCTGACCGGGTACCAGTTGCCGTAGAGCTTGATGTCGCGGAAGCCGACCTTCCGCAGCAGGGCGCGCATTTCCGCGCCGTTGAAGATGCGCATGTCCGAACGCCGCCTCTCCACGCGCTTGCCTTTCTTGAAGGTCCAGTTTCCGATCACGCGGCCGGTCCGTCTGTCCAGCCTGTTCCTGATCCGAACGTGGACCCCGCCGATGGTGTGCTCGCCTTCGGCCCGAAAGTGCGTGATGATCCAGGACTTGTTCTTGCCGTCCACCAGGAAGCGCCCGCCCGGCTTGAGCGCCCGGAATACTCTCCTACAGAACGCGAGGTTGTCGGCGTTCGAGAAATAGCCGAAGCTGCCGAACCAGTTGAACACCGCGTCGAATTCCTCCTCGAAATCGATGTCGCGCATGTCGCTGTTGATGAACCGGATGTCCGCCCGTTCCTTCTTCGCCCGGCGCCGCGCCTTCGCAATGAAATGCGGCGCCAGGTCCACTCCGGTCATCTCCAGCCCGGCTTTCGCCAGCGGGATCGTGAGCCGCCCCATGCCGCAGGGCACGTCGAGCACGCGCTGTCCCTTGCGCGCCTTGAGCAGCTTCTTGACAACCCGCGCCTGGTGAAGAGTCTTCCCGTCCTCGAACTGCGTCCCCAGCACCTGCGTGTACAGCCCGTCAAAGAAACCGTTGTACCAGTCCTTCTTTCGCTTCATGTGGATCTCCGTTCGGATCATCGTTCTCGTCCTCGTCCTTCGTCCTCGTCCTCGAACAGCACCCAACTGACAGATCGAGGACGAGGGACGAGGACGACGACGGGAACGATTCTGCTATGTCCTTAGAATGTCCGCGTACTCGGCGCAGTATTTCTTGCGTTTACACTTCTCGCAATGCGCGCCCATCCAGATGGAATCGAACTGCTCCATTATCTGCTTCACGAGCTCCGGGTCCGTTGTCACGATGCCCGACTCGAAGTTCCGCTTGTGCTCGCCCTTCGCGCCGATCCCGGCGCCTGTGAGGTTGGCGCTGCCGCTGTAGGCGATCTTGCCGTCGACAATGATAGCCTTTATGTGCGTACGTGGACACAGGATCTGCTCCATCCCGCTGATCAGGCTGGGGTAATGATCGAAATCCTCCCTGAACGCGGGGCCCGGTTCGCCCGCATGGATCAGGCGGATCGCCACGCCGCGATCGATCAGGTCCGACAGCACCTCCAGGAAGGGGACCATCGAACGGCCCTTATCTACGTAGAGGTCCTTCAACTCCGAGGTCGCCAGCCACAGGAACTTCTCCGCCTTCGGCACTGCCTCGAGGATCACGCGCTCGTACAGCTCCCGATCGGTAAGGAACTGGGTATCGCGGTTCATCGTCGCGTGACCGTGTAGTAGAGGCAGTCGGGCAGAAGGTCGATGACCACGCCGCTGCGTCTGCCGGGCGGGAGCTGTTTTCGCAGGTAGCCGTTGTGATCGAGCGCCGCAACGCGCATGTGCCCGGCGTCCGGGCGCCGGATGGTCACGGTTCCTTCGACGTTCCTGACGATCATCGGCGGCCCGCCGAGATCGGTGATCGTCTTCGTGCCGTCTCCGCTGGTTGCCCAGCCGTGGTTGCTGTCCTCCGTCATCACCTGCAACAGCAGGGATGATGACAGCCCGATCGGCTTGCCGTCCAGCGAGACCAGGAGCACGGACCCGTACTCGTTCCCGCTGCGGACGAACAGGTTCTTCATCTGCACGGCGCCGGCCTTCGAAAGGAAACCGACCAGGCCCTGGGCGCGGTCGCTGTCGATCTTCACGAATCCCGTCCCGTAGTTCCATGTCAACTCGCCTGTCATGCTTCGCACGGTCCGGGCCTTGCTGTCGACAAACGGTGATATGTCCCTGTCGATGCTTCTTCCGGTTTTCTCGGTGACCGTCCGTGTGATCCTGCCCACGCAAGACGCCAGGGCATTGCGGCGCGCGGCATTCGCCGAGCCCGGAACATCAGCGGCGCGAAGCGCGTCGAGGTTCTGGCTGTCCACGGCCGCCGTGCCGCGCAGGTCGTAGAGGTTGGCAAGAGAGAGCGCTTCGTGGATGACCGATGGGGCCTCCTTGATGTAGCCCCTGCGGAAGATAAGCGCGGCCGCCGGGAATTGGCCCATGATGACGGGTGTATGAATGCTGAACTTGCGGTGCGTGTTCTCCCAGGCCGCGTTGCCTACGGCGAAATGGAAATAGCCGTCGGTACCGTGGAGCGACCCATAGACCGCGGCCAGCGGGGCGCAATCCGCACGATACCTGTTCGGCATGGGCCAGTTGTACTCCGAGACGATATGCGTATGCCCCCGATACTGGACCTCGTGCACGGGCACGCTGCCCGGGGCCAGCACGCCGATCCGGTCGGAATACCTGTGCCCTTTCCGAAGCGAGTAGCTTGCGCCTTCCCCGTCATGCTTGCCGCCAAAATAGGCGTGACGGTCCAGCGTCTCGCACGCCATGCTGGTATACTTGTCCAGCGCGCCAAGCAGCCGCTCGTCGGCGGTCTTCCAGTTCGACGCCACCAGCGGACACTTCACGCCAAGCTCCTCCCGGAACCACCGGGCGGTCCGCTCGTGAAACGCGCGCAGATCCTGCGTGAGGAACTCGAGCTGATCGCGTATCCGGGTTTCGGACCGTTTGCCCTTCGCCTCGTCCTTGTAGAACCACGGGGCGTAGAGCCCGGCGCGGCCTTCCGCGACCGCGTCACCCTTTATCCTCGGCCCTTTCCACTTGGGAAACGCCTTGTCGAGAGAGTCGTACTTCTTCTTGAGCCAGTCTCCGTACCGTTCCTCCAGTATCCGCATCGCCTCGCCCGGAATGTTGTCATACGGCTTCATCGTCCAGAAGAAATAGTTGTCCTCGTTGACGATCTCCACCAGGGCCACCGCCGGATCATCGGCCAGCGCTTTCCCGGTATACGGGTTCCGTGTCCTCAACAACCCCTTTGCCCAGGCCTTGTAGATCTCCTGCATGCGCGGATGGAAGAAGAGGAGACCGAACGGCTTTTTGTTCTTCAGCCTGTCATACCCGGGGATCCGGTAGCTCGTCTTCACGTCGAACCAGAGCGGGAAATAGAACGATACGGCCGTGTAGACGCCCTCTTTCTTCAGCGCCGCCACGAACCGATGTATGCGGTCCAGCTTCTTGCGGTCGATCGTCTCCGGCAGCGGCGATGACTGGTCGAAGACGGACCCGTGGATGCGGACCATGTTCACACCGAGCTTGGCGATATGCCGTGCGAAATAGGCGTCCGACTCCGCGTTCGCCATGGGCGACGCGTTGACGGCCCAGAACTTGACGGGCTCGCCGTCCTTCTGAAACACGAACTGCTCGCCGCGCGAAACCAGGAATCCCTTCTCGCCGGCGTAGGCATGGTTCAGCGCCCGCAGGTCGAGGTATGCCCGGCCGAACTTGTCCGGGTCCGGCTCGAACGCGAACCAGCCTTCCGGCGCGTTGCCGTGTTTCTCGCCGTGCTTCAGCTTCCCACGCGGGGTGAAGGGATCGGTGGTGAGCATGAAGCAGTCAAACGCGGCGGCGCCCTTGTTCTCCAGCAGCTCGATGCGAAGCGTGTTCCCGCCGGCCGGTAGCCTCGCCTTGCCGAGAGAAACCCAGTTGGCGCAGACGTGTTTCCTGAGCTCAACGGTGTCGGCGAGGGTGATGTCGCGGCCGCATGTCTGCCAGGGCCCGTCGTTGAACCGCCACCGGAAAGGCCCGTGTTTCCAGAACTTGCGGACCCAGAAAGCGTAGTTCGCGGCTTCGGGAGCGGTGATGTCATAGACCGCGTAGCCCGTCTTGGCCAGCGGCTTGTCCTTGCTGAGCCAGGCGCCTTCCGACAGCTTCTCGCGCTCGGCCTTGTTCGCCGGCGAAAACCAGGACTTCTCGGGCAGATTCGTCTCCCGCGGCTTTTCCCCCTCCCACCAGACCGTCGCTCCCCGCGCGACGGACGCAGCCATCCCGGCAAGTAACAGGTATCTCAGCAGCCTCATATTCCCGATCTTAGCCCCCTTCTCTTCCCCCCGCAATCCCCTTCCTCCTCCACCAACCGTCTTTCCGGACATAAGTCAGAACGATCAAGTTCCTGGTCTGGTCCGCCCCCGGGGCGCTATGCGTCCCGGAATCAGTTGAAGAGACAAACCGGATGAGATTAGGGCGAAAGATTAAGGCGTATTGGATAAGTACAGGATCTCCGGCCCTAGTCTTTTGCCCTAATCTTTTGACATCGTTCAGATGTTGATGCCTGACGTGGGCGGGCCGACCTTGGAGCATGTTTGTCAGTGGCTGCACGCCCACGCCGGTTCCGTTGAGCAGGGCCGAAGAGGGGAAATACTGGACAGGATTAACAGGATCAACAGGATGGGGAGGCCCTGCTCAGAAGTCTACTTCTTCGGGAAACGCACGTGTCTTTCTCTTAACCTCAACCTTTCGCTCAGCAAAGTTGAGCAGAAGCCCGATATCCGTCTTTGTGGCCGTCAGATAATTGACAAGCTGGACTTCATGCGCCCGAATCACTCGCCGTACCGACTTGAGTTCAACGATGATGCTGTCTTCTACGCATAGATCAGCGAAGAACTCACCGACATTCTGCCCTTCATAGAGGACCGTTATCGGCAACTGAGTCTGAACCTTCAGGCCAAACTTCTCAAGTTCTATACACATACATCTCTCGTACACTGACTCCAGGAAGCCAGAACCCATCTTGTTGTACACCTTGTATACACAGCCAATGATCTGCTCTGTCGTATCTCGGTGTTTCATATTCCGCGCCTCCTTCAGGCTATGATCATCCATTCCTATCTTCTCGACTCTTTCTCCTTTCCCCATCCTGTTAATCCTGTTGATCCTGTCCAAAAACTCTTCTCTTTGACTTGAAGTTTCAAGTCAGATACCGCCGGGACTCCGCAAACTATTTCGGCGATATTGTTGGAGATTCTCAACTGGCCAATTATGCCGTGCTGACAGGCGAATGGGTGGCAGGTTGGGCTGCCTCAGGCGGAGATTAACCAC
>Ga0272442_10003101_pt1 | contig 23533 bp, 1 predicted proteins | sample SSMForm2O_FD_200262 | JGI IMG/M metagenome (GOLD analysis project Ga0272442, IMG submission 200262) | Marine sediment archaeal communities from Little Sippewissett salt marsh, Falmouth, MA, United States - SSM-Form-2O | ecosystem: Environmental > Aquatic > Marine > Wetlands > Sediment ...
CGGGCGAAGCGACGACGTTTACCGGCGACGAGCAGATTCGCAGCCGGCCCGTCGCCCCCCTGCTACAGGCCCTGGAGAGCCTCGGCGCCGCTTGCAGCAGCCTCGAAAACAACGGCAAAGCCCCCGTTCGAATCGGCGGCACACTCGCTGGCGGACACGTCAGCATCGAGTGCAAGACGAGCCAGTACCTCTCGAGCCTGCTGCTGTGCACCCCCCTGGCGCAGGGCGACACAGAGATCGACGTAACGCTGCTGAACGAGCCGGGCTACGTACAGATGACGCTGGACTGGCTCGACAAGCAGGGAATCACCTACGAAAACCAGCAGATGCGGCGATTTTGTGTCAAAGGCAGGCAGAGCTACCGGGCATACGATCTGCCCGTGCCGGCGGATTTCTCCAGCGCGACCTTTTTCCTCTGCGGCGCCGCCCTTTTCGGCGACGAGGTTACGCTGGAGGGCCTGGATTTCGCCGACAGCCAGCCGGACAAGGCGGTCGTCGATTACTTGCGGGAAATGGGCGCCGACATCGCCGCCGGGCCCAACAGCATCACCGTCAAGGCCGCGACGCTTCGGGGAGCGACCCTTGACCTGAACCAGACGCCCGACGCCCTGCCGGCCATGGCGGTCACCGCCGCCTTCGCCGAGGGCACGACCCGCCTGGTAAACGTGGCTCAGGCCCGCATGAAGGAAACCGACCGCATCGCCTGCATGGCCCAGGAACTGAAAAAAATGGACGCCGATGTTGAAGAAATGCCCGACGGCCTTATAATACGCCGCAGTACGCTTAAGGCCGCTCATTTGAACGGCCGCAATGACCATCGAATCGTGATGGCGTTGTCGCTGGCGGCGCTGGGGCTGGACGAACCAAGCATCATCGATACCGCTGAAGCAATCAGCGTGACTTTCCCCAGTTTTGTCGATCTTATGATTCGCCTCGGTGCAAAAATCGAGTGGAAATAACTCGATCTTCGAGACCGACCGAACGTAGCACACTCGGTCGGCAAAAGCCAACGTATGACACGAACGCAAACTGAAGATACTATGGCTTGAAGGAGGAACGAATGTTAGGTTGCCATGTAGGACGACTGCTGCAAGTGACCGTAGCGGGCGGTTCGTATCAGGAAGGGCTCACCAGCGTCATTCAGGGGGTCCCGCCGGGAATGTACATCGATGAGCAGGAGATCTACGGGGACCTGCTGCTGCGCAAGCCCGGCGCCGATGAGCTGTCCAGCCCGCGCAAGGAGCCGGACCTGCCTATCATCTACTCGGGTCTCAACGTCGCCGACACGGTGCAGGAGGCCGGCAACAAGAATCAGACCAACGGCACACCGCTGTGCATCCTCATCCCGAACCTGGACCGGCACTTCATCCACATCAAACAGTATCAGGACACGAACCGCACGCCCCGGCCGGGCCACGCGTCGTACGCGACGTTCATGAAATACGGGCCCGCCGACGACGCGATTGGCGCCGGCATCTTCAGCGGCCGCTACACCTCGACCATCGTGGGCGCCGGATACGTGGCCAAGAAGGTCCTCAAGCAGCTTGGCATCGACGTCTTTTCCTACGTGAAGGAAATCGCGGGCGTGCGCTGTCCGGAGGTTCCGCACGAGCAGGCCCTCAAATACACCGACGATTACAAGACGATGCGGCACGAGCTCGACCCGTTCTACCAGCAGGTCTACGTCAACGGACGCGTCAACATGGAGATGCGGTTCCTGGAGAAAGCGGCGGTCCTGGCCCAGATTGAGAAAGAGATCGACGCCATCCGCGACAAGGCCCCGAAGATGACGCCGGAGCAGATACGTGAGAGATACGGCGTCCACGCGGTGGTCAACTGCCCGGACATTGACGCCGCTCAGGCGATGGTCGATGCCTGCAACAGGATCTCCGCGACCGGTGATTCGGCCGGCGGTGTGGTGGAAGTGGTCGTGACCGGCGCTCCGGTCGGGCTGGGCGAGCCAGTGTTCAACAAGCTGGACGGCGAGCTGGGTCGGATGCTGGGCATCGGTGCGGTCAAGGGCGTGGAGATCGGTGCGGGCTTTGGCGTCAAGGACATGACGGGCTCGCAGAACAACGACCAGATGCGCAGCGCCGACGGTAAGGTGGTCTTCGAGTCCAACAACGCCGGCGGCGTCACCGGCGGCGTCTCAACGGGAGAGCCCATCGTGGTCCGGCTGGCCGTCAAGCCCACGCCCACCATCGACAAGCCCCAGAAAACGATCGACAAGTACACGCTGGAGAATACGCAACTGGCCGCCATCACGCGGCGCGATCCGACCATCGTCGCCCGCATCTGGCCGGTCGCCGAGAACTACACCGCCCTGGTCATCCTCGACCACCTGATGATGCACTACGGCTATCAAACCCTGAAAGACCGCATGGCGTAGTGCCCGACAGCCACCGCAAAGGCCGCTGCAAACACAGACGCAAGCGGCCAACCGCGATTTTCTTGTAAGCCGCGCATAAACTTGGCTCCGGGTCAGTCCCGGGGCCAAGCGAGTTCCTTTTCATAGGGCGGCGAACCACACGACGTTACCCACCGCCACCGCCGACGGCACCACCGCCGCCCGTACCGCCGCCGCCAGTGCCACCACCGGCGGTACCATCGTCAGCTTGGTCAGCCAAGGCGGGCTGATCGGCCCGCGCTATGGCCCGTTCCCAATCAGACCATCTGGTCGCGTTGCCATACTGGTCGCGGGCCCGCACGCGGAACCTCAGGTACTGATTCTGTCGGCCCACCTGAACTTGCCAGATCGACGTGTTGAGCCAGTCGCTGCTGAAGCCGTCCGGGTAGATCCCGGAGTACTCCTCACAGTAGAACTGGTATTGCACGGGACCGCCGCTGTCGTCGACGGCCGTGGCCGCCTGCATTTCGACCCAGAAGTCGCCCGTATTGGGGTCGTAGTACTCACGCGGCAGACCGTTGGGATCGAACTGCATCCGGTCAGGCAGCGGCGGATTCAGATCCGGCGGCGTTAGCGTCGTGGTACAAGCCCGCGGGGACAAGGGCGTCTCGTTGAGGTTGCCCGAGAGGTCCCTGGCCTTGACGCGATAGCAGTACGTCGTCTGCGGCAGGAGGTTAACGTCGATATAGACGTTGGAGTCCTGCCAGCCGCTGTCGTGGGCGCCGGGGAAGTTCGGATCCGGCACGAACCGATACTGCACCAGGTTTTCGTCGTTGGTGAGCGTCGCGGTCATAGTGATCGACTGCGACGAGTTCGGGTCGATCGAGTCGATGTACGGCGCCGGCGTCGGAGGCGTCTTGTCCTGGACCCCGGCGAACCTGGTCGTGGACCACTCGGTCTCGTTGCCGAGCTCGTCACGGGCCTTGACGCGGTACCCGTATTCCATGCCGACCGACAGACCGGAATCGACGTAGGTCCGCGAGCGCCGCCAGCCGCTGTCGTGGCAATCGCCAAAGCGGCACTGGAAGAAGTACTCAACGTCCCAGCCCCAGGCATCGAAGGCCTGCTTGGCCGACATTCCGACCGAGGTACCCTCCATGACCGGCTCGGTTTGCCATTCGGACGGGTCAGGCAGCGGCGGATTCGTATCGCGAACGAGCCAGCAGTCGGCAAAGGCCGCCAGGTCGCGAACGTTCACTGCCGAATCGAACGTGAAGTCGGCGCCCTCGCACCAGTCGTCGTCTTCCGAACAGCCTTCGTCCAGCCACCGCAGCGCGAACACCGCGAAGTCGTTGAACTGGATCACGCCGTCGAACACAAGATCGCAGAACCGACACGGCTCGAGGAACGGATAATGGAAGCCCATATCGACGATTCCGGTATCCGGCACGCGGTCGGTTCGCGTGGTGTAGCGCGACATACCGACGTTGCCCGCCAAGTCGCTGCCCGTATCGACGCACGGGCTCGTGCGGCCCTGGATGAGAACCTTGCTGTTGCTCAGATAGTACGGCCCCTGCGGACCGGTCTCAAACATCGGGTCGGCGTGGAGGATGCCTTCTCCAAACGCCATCTCGCAACCTTCCTCCACCCACACGTCGTTGGGCCCGACAAAGATATCGCTGTACGATATGTTGAGCTTGCCGCAGCGGCGATCCAGTTCGAAACCACTGCCGACGGCGATCTCGGTACCGAGTTGAGCGAAGTTCTGCCACAAGATACTGTCGACGATGGTACATTCGCTCTCATACCCGCAGAACACCGCGCCACCCAGACCGGTCTGGTTCGGATCGCCGGCCGTGCCCGGCGCTGCGTTGCTCACGAACGTGCAGTTCCGGATGATCGGAGCCGCATGCCAGTTCGTGGAGATACCGCCGCCGTCGCGAACCGCACCGTTGTTCTGGATCAGACAGTTGGTGATCACTGTGCTATCTTCTCCGCGGATGTAGATACCACCGCCCGACCCGATCGACACGTTGCCAACGATGTTGCAGTCCCGAATTCGGGCGTCCATCGACCGACAGAAGATACCTGCACCCACCGGCAAGACACCGTCGTCACTGGTATCGTTGGGATCGACGTTCGCCTCGTTGTACCGGATAACGCCGCCCAGCACGTCAATCACACCTCGTATCGCGGTGAGACCGCCGCCGCGGAGCGCCGTGTTCGACGCGATGTTGCAGTCTACGATTGCTGCGACACCGTCGGCAGCATAAATCGCACCACCGGTATCGGCGACGTTGTCAACGAAGTTGCAGTCCGTGAACGACACCATGGCAGTACGCTCGGCCGCAACACCGCCGCCATGACCCAGATATGGATCGATACGGAAGTCCTGTGTCGTCTGGCCGGCCGGAGTCCCGGACGCGGCATTGTCGGCAAACGTGCATCCCTCGAACGTCACGGATGTCTCGGCCGCACAATACACGCCGCCGCCGTAGCTGGGAATCTCGAACGGAACCAGCGGCTCCACATTGCGATTCGCTTCGCCCTGGGTACCGCCCTGGCCCGTGATGCCGCCGAAGGTCTCGTTGCCGCGAATCGTACACTCGACAAACCGGGCTTCACTGCCGGTATCGATGAACACGCCGCCGCCGTACCCCGAATAGAAGCGGTAGTCGCCCACGTAGGGTCCGCCGCCCAGCGGAATCTCACCGACCTGAGCAGATACGCTTTCCACGGCAAATGCGGTCTCAAACCAGGTCGCCCAATCCCACTGCCAGATCTTCCAGAGTTCCTGGTCCGCAGCCTCGGAGCCGAGACGGTCCGGATCGATATCGATCAGGAACGGCGGTGTATAGTTGCCACCGTAATTGGCCAGACCCCCGCCGTCGGCCCAGTTGCCGCCATTGCCGCCGTCGCCGCCCTGCGCGAAGTTGTTCTCGATCGTGCAGTTGATGAAGGTGGGACCGGAATTGGAAGCACAGTAGATGGCTCCACCGCGTGCCCAGCCGCCCCAGCCGCCGCGACCGGCGTTGTTCGTGGCATCGGCCGCGACGCCGCTGCCACCGTTGCCGGCAATGACCTGGTTGTCTCGGAAGACACAGTTCTTAATGATCGGGCTGGCGCCGGGCATGACAATCATGGCACCGCCCTGGATGGGTCTGCCGTCTTCCCCGTTGGGATGACCGGCGGCCCGGTCGCCATCGCCACCGTTGGGAGCAACGCCGCCACAATTCTGGAACGTGAATCCGTTGAGGACCGTACGACGATCCACATTACCCAGGAATATCACTCCCAGGTTGGGGAACGCACTGTTTCCGGCGCCGGCGTTGAGGCCGTCAATCACAGTCGCCGCCACCACGCCCGGGTCGTCCGGATTCCGAGAGGTGATGGTCACGGCCTTGTCCACAATCAGAGCAAACTCACTGAAGCCGCTGTAGTAGATGCCCGGATCGACGACAATCGTGTCGCCGTCCTCGGCGAACGTCACCGCATCCTGAATCCGCGGGAAATCTCCGGGCACGGTCACGACGCGCGGCATACGCTTCTCAAACGACACCGTCACGTGACGGTCTTCCGTCAGCGTCACGACATTGGTCGTGCCGATGGACTCATCATCGTCGGTCCCGGTCCACCCGCTGACCTTCCAGCCGTCCTCCGGCGTCACCTCCAGCACAATAACGTTGTCGGTGGCGCCTTCATAGATGACGGTAAAGGCAGGATCGATCGTGCCGTGGAGAAGTCCGTCATTGGGATCGGGCAACACTTCGGCCGTCAGAGTGAAGAGCGTGACGCCCTCGACATTGTGATAGCCGAGGTCCACCACTCCCTGCTCGGGCGCGCCGTCGGTACGGGTCGTGCGTTGATCCAGGTCGACCCACCAGTCGCTCACCAGAGCGCTGCCGGCGTCCACGGCCGGACTCTGCACGGTTTGACCGGCGGCCGTCTGGCTCAGATAGTAGCCGGCGATAAAGAGCGGGTCCTCGCTCAGGTTCTGCGTGACCGAATCCCATGTCTCCGTGAGCGGATCCCAGCCGGGCAGATTGGAGGTGCCGGAAACGTAAATCGACGGAGCCATGCTCGTGATCATCCCGATGCCTTCCAGGACCACCTCCGGCAAGTCGTTCGCATCTTCGGCCCTGAGCAGAGTGCCTCCGGCCCCGGCAGCAATGCTGCGGAAGTAGGAGGAGGCCTGGATATCGTTGCCGGCCTGGATCGCGAAGATCTGCTTGCTCGGCCGCTGCAGGGCAGCTCGGGCCACATCCACGGCCGTGAAGTTCGTAACCGGCTCCGGATCGTGCGGCGGCTGGTCCCCGATCAACAGAATCACACGGTCCACGTTGCCGGAGCGCCACCCGCCCAGATCGTTGCCGTCGATGGTCTCGGTCAAAGCGTAGTACACCGACTCGGGGTCGTCGCCGCCGGAACCGGCCGGCGTAGTGAGCGAGTTGATGCTGCTGACGAGACGGTTGAGGTCTTCTGTGAACGGCATTACGACGCGGAACGGATAATCCCCGGCGATCCCGATGCCGACCGTGTCGTTGAAGTCCTTGAAATCGACCACGGCCATCCTGTAATCAGGTCGTGCCGCTGCCACCGCCTCGACGATGTCGCGCGCCTCCGGCTGCAACAGATCGATAGCATCGACCATGCTGTCGGTCGTATCGAAGACAAACACAAGATCCAGCGGCCGAGCATCCGTTGTATTGGGATCGAGGGTCGGCTGGACGTCGCTGTGCGTCAGACGCAGCGTGGACGGAGCCGGTCCGTACTTGGAACTGTGGGCCACGGCGATCTGCGAGCCCTCGTACGTACTCTCGTTACCCCAGATGATGGAGTCCTGCATCCAGGCGTTGGAGCCGTACCCAAGGAACAGACCGCCGCCGAAGGCCGCCCCGGCCGGACCGGCCACGACGTTATCCGCAACGGTGCAGTTGGACAGCACCGGTTCCGAGAGCCACGTCGAGACACCGCCGCCGTCGCGACCGGCACTGTTGCCGATAATGAGACAGTTGTGCAGCGTCGGGGCAATGTTCACATCCTGGTCGGACCCGGCAATGTACAGACCGCCACCGGACGACAGGGCGCGGTTGTCGGCGAAGGTGCTTCCCACGATATCAATGGGCGAAGTGATACAGGCATAGCCACCGCCCCAGCCCATGATGCCGGCGAACGGAACGTTCGGATCGCCCAACAAATTCGGGTCGATGTTCGAGAGGAACGCCAGGTTCTGCTGAACGATCGTATCCTCGATGATGCCCTTGGAATCCACCGAATAGAAACCGCCGCCGTGGAAGGCCATATTGCCGGCGATGTTACAGTCGATAATCGTCGGTGCGGAGTTCGCCCACCACATGCCGCCGCCGATAGCCGCGTTGCTGTCCTCAATCGTACAACTAATAAAGAGCGGCGAGCAGTCGTCCTCAAAGGCAATCGAGCCACCGTAGCTGACGTAGATGTCGTCGGGCACGGTTACCAGGTTCACATCGGCCGAGTTGTCTCGGAAGACGCAGCCTCTGAACTCGGGATTGCTGCCGTTGCCGATGTAGACCGCGCCGCCGAAATTCTCAATGTTCAAATTGCGGTCGGGGATGCGGTCGGTGGTGCCACCGATACCACAGACCCCGCCGTACGAATGGTTGTCCGTAAAGTTACAGTCGATGAATCTGGGCGAGCTGTAGTACTCGCAGTAGACGGCACCGCCGTAGCCACTGTATTTCCAGTAGTCATCAAAGTAGCCGCGTGTGGCCTGTCCCAGACTGCTGCCCCAGTATTCGCGCAGATTCCCTTCCTCATCGAAGGGACCCCACTCCCAGCCGTCCCACCAGAGCTTGATGGTCTGCTCGATGGCGTCGGACAGCATCCAGTTACCGCCGCGTCCGCCCTGTGAGGCGTTCTGGCCTCCACCGCCGTTACCGCCGTTGCCGCCGATGGCGCGGCAGTTGGTGAAGCTACAGTTCTCGAAAGTCGGACTGCTGCGGTAGCCGCAGTACACGGCGCCGCCGTAGGCGTACCCGGCCCAGCCGCCGTCGTAGCCGACGGCGTGACCGTCGTGGCCGCCCGAGCCGTCGCCGCCGTCACCACCCTGAATGCTACAGTCTCTGAAGACGCAATTGCGAATCAGCGGAGAGGCGTTGTAGATGACCATGGCCCCACCGGCCAACGGTGAGCCGGGCTCGCCGTCGTGCTGTCCATCCGGGTCGATACTGATATCCGGTCCGTCGAAGCCGTCGGCGCCGAACCAGTTCACATCACCAATCGTCAGACCTTCAATCACGGTGTCGGACCCGACGTTCTCAATCTCAAAGATGTAGCGATGCAGGAACGTGCTCGCTACGACATTCGGGTCGTCGGGGTTGCTGCCCGTGAGGATAATGCTCTTGTCGCGAATGCGAATGTAGTTCCAGGGGTAATCGTACCAGGACGCCGGCTGGTACGATCCAGGTTTGATGACGATGATATCGCCGTCTCCCGCCTGGTCGATGGCGTGCTGGATCGTCGTGCGGCCCGGCTCACTGGACACATAGATAGTCCGCGGCTGCTCGAACTCAACGGTAACGTGACGGTCCGGTCCCATGATGACGAGGTTGTTCGTCAGCTTGGAGGCGTCGTCGGTGGTGCCCGCCCACTGGGCGATGCGCCAGCCGGAATCCGGCGTGGCGACGACCGGCACGGCCGTACCGGCGTAGTATTGCCCGGTGGCGGGACCCACGGTGCCGCGTCCGCCAATGACCTCGGTGGTCAGCGTGTATTTCTGCAGACCGGTGTGATCCACGTAATGGAATCCAAGGTCGACGACGCCGGAATCGTCAATACCGTCGGTGCGCGTCGTCCGCACGGCCAGCGAGAGATCCTCGGCGAATGCGCTGCCGGCATCGAGTGCCGGGCTGTTGCTCGGCTGACCGGACTGAGTCTGGCCCAGATAGAACTCGCCGAGCGTACCGGCCGCAAAGAGCGGGTCGCCTTCAATATTGGTCACATCCAGATCGGCTCCGGCCAACGTATTGACTTCCTGCGTTTCGCTGTCGATGCTGGCGAAGTCGTCCGGCACATTCTCGTGGAACAAACAGTGCTCCACGATGGAATTGGCAAAGTTCTCCTCGCCGATGGCAAACTTGCGGTTGGACTGGAAGATGCTGTCGCGGACCGTGACGTCGGAATCCCAGTCGCAGAAGATGCCGCCGCCCAATCTGCGGGCCGTATTATCAACGAAGGTGCTATTGGTGATCGTCGGCGTGGCAAACAACTCGCATGCGATCGCACCGCCCTCGCGCTCGGCCCAGTTGCCCGTGAACAGACAGTTCTTGACGCTGTGTTCCACGTAGCCACCATAGAAGATCAAGGCTCCGCCGGCGCCCTTGACGCCTTCGGCCCGGTTCTCCATGAAGCTACAGTCTTCGATCTTGGCTGCGGCGGCCGCACACACAATGCCGCCACCGATGTCAACCACCGCTTCCGTATCCAGGACCGCACCGAGGCCGCTGCCACTGCGGAAGTAGATGTTGTACATCGAGCCGTAGTCGAAGAAGTCAAAGAAACCACCGAAAGTATCTTCCTGCGTTTCCAGGCGGGTGTCGAGGCCGCTGCCGCCCAGACCGACGTTGCCCACGAAGCCGCCGCCGGTGAGGGTCAGCGTGCCGGAGGTCAGGAACATACCACCGCCGTTCTTGGCCTCGTTGCCCAGGAAATAGCAGTCGGTCATCACCGCGTTGAAGTCGATGAAATGCACGCCGCCGCCCTGGCCGTACTGGCCCTCGGTCGCCTGGTTGCCGCCAAAGGTGCAGGAATCCAGACGCAGTTGAAGCTCCAGCGGGTTCTGCGGATCACCCGTATCATAGTACGCCTGAATGGCACCGCCATCCTCGCCGGCCTTGTTGCCGGAGAAGGCGCAGCCGACCATGTTCGCGTCGGTCAGCAAGCGAACGGCGCCGGCGTTTTCCGAAGCCGTGTTGCTGTAGAAGTGCGAGTTGTACAGGTCAACGCTCGGGCAATTGGGACCCACGTAGAGAGCGCCGCCGGAATAATCCACCGCATTGGGATCGAAAGTCTCGATGATTTGTCCATCCAGGAACAAGAACTGGTTGTACAGACGGTACTCGGAGTTCTCCGAGCTCACTTCATTCCTGCTGAACGAGCAGTCGTTTATGTCAACGACGGACTCGCCCTCGACGTAAATGGCGTGGTTCAGGTTGCCCGTGAACGTGCATCGCAATGGTGCGATGGTCGTGCCCGGAGCGGCGTAGATCGCACCGCCCTGCGAGTAGATCACGATCTCCTCGGTCTCCAGGTCCTCTACATACAGACCCAGGAAGAGGGAATAAGCATAGGACTCGTAGGCCGTATTGTTGATGAACTGGCAATCCACGAATGTTGGACTGGCGCCGTCCTGGAATACCGCTCCGCCAACGACCATCCCATCGCTCACGGTCGAGCCGGGAAGGCCGTTCTGGGCGCGCGGGTCCAGGTTGCCGCCGCCGCCGCGGCGACCGCCCGTGCCGGCCACGCCTGTGGTCGCAGAATTGTTGATGAACCGACAGCTCTCGAAGACCGCATCGCTGCCGTCCTCGCAATACACGGCACCGCCGCGGCCGTCGCCGAAGGCGTTTCCACCGTTGCCGCCCCAGCTTTCGTCGCCGCCACCGTCGAGACGTTCGCTGCCGTTGCCACCGTTGCCGCCCATGCCGCCGCGAGCAAAACAGTTGCGGATGGTACACTGGGTCAGAAGCGGCTGACTGCTGCTGAGGCACGCGATAGCGCCGCCGTAGCCGGTGCCGTTACCGGTGCCGCCGTCGCCGCCCCAGTCACCGGGGGTATCCTCAATGACGCTGAAACCGCTGAGGCCGTCGCCACCCTGGGCGCCCACCACCGTGCAGTTCTCAATGATACACTTGCTGATCGTCGGGGAGCTGCCGTTCTCGCACAGGATCGCGCCGCCGTAGCCTACGCCGTTGGCATCGGCACCTGAGGGCATGATCTCGGCCGAATCATCGTCGTTCGGATCGAGCACCACACCCGGAATCCCACCGGTGAGGCCCAAGACACCGACCCAGTAGGCGTTGCGGATGGTCAGACCGGTGATGATGCAGTCACGCGGCTCGCCGCTCTGGAAGTGGAACGCGCGTCGCGGCAGCATTCGCGAACCGCCGCAGTCGATGATCGTCTGCGCCACGATGTTGGGGTCGTTCGGATCGGTGGACATGATCCGGATGCGTTTGCCCTGCAGATCGATCCCCTGCGGGTTCATCACGGGGTGCACACCCTCGCTGATGATGATGTTCGTATCACCAGGACTGGCTGCTGCGACAGCCTCCTCAATCGTCGCGTATTCCTTCGGCACCAGGATGTTCCGCGTCACGGCCTCTTCGAACTCGACCGTGACGATCGCATCGAACGGACCTATCGTTACCGTGTTGGTGCTCTCGTTCCACCCCGGCATAACATCGGCGCCGATCCACTGTTTGACCCGATAACCTTCCTCGGGATACGCGATCAGTGTCACCGCCTGGCCTTCGTTGAATTGGCCGTCATTCGGCTCGACCGTGCCGGGCCCGATCACGTTGACCGTCAGTCCGCGCTTCGGCGTCGGCTCGAAGCGCACGCGCACCAGTCGGTCGCCATCCATCGTCACCGTATTGTTGGGATCGACCAGAAAATCGTTGTCCGTGCCTCTCCATTCGGCCACCCGGTAGTTCGGGTCCGGATGCGCCGTCAGCGGTATCACGGCGCCGTCCGTATAGAGCCCCTCGTTCGGGTCCACGTATCCGTGGATGAGGTTCGGATCGGTCAGAACCTGTCCTGTGCGGTCTATCACCTCGACAGTCAGCTCAGACATGGCCGAGCTCGGGTAATGATAGCCCATATCCAGAGCATTTACGTCACCCACGGCGTCGATGCGGGTCGTATACATGTTCGGATCGAAGCCCCGTACGAGATCGTTGGCGTCGGCCCTGCTGGCATCAACCGCAGGGCTATCCACCGCCTGGCCGGCCGCAACCTGACTGAGATAGTAGCCTACCACGAAGTTCGGGTCCGCGAAGATGTTCCCGAGCTCCGGCGCCCAGGGGCTGCGCGGGTCGTTCGCGTCGATGGGCGTCTCCGGATCAACCGGATCCCACCCTTCCACGACGCAGTTGGGTTCGACATAGATCGGCGCCCCCCTGCCAAACACATCCAGCGCACCGCCCCTGACCGTGAAGACATAACGGCCCGGAAGCTCACTTGCGCGGCTGTGGTAGATCAGTCCGGTGTCAAGCGAGGTATCCAGGAAGGCACCAGGCACGCCGGAACCTTCAAACTCGTAGAAGGTGCCGAGATCGCCGGTCCCGTTCGAGAAGCCAGCACGCGCGCTGGCAATACCGAGGCCATCTTCACCGCCGCTGGCGTCACCGGTCTCCCACTGAAGCTGGGCGTAGTTGAACTCAATGTCGAAGTCGCCCCGACCCCGGTCGGAACGGTCAATCAGAATCAACTGGAAGACGTTGGTCTTGTCCCAGTGACGATAGAAATAGCCCACGCCCGGCCAGTTGACACCGAACGCACGGCGTCCGCCCACGATGCCCGGGCCGTACGTCACCACCGGGAATGAGTTGGGATCGGTCGCGTCGCTTGGAGGCTGCGTATCCACATCGGCGAAGAACGGCGCGATGATCGACGTGCCGATGTTCTCCGTCAGGCCAAACGGCGTGAAGGTCCACAACTCCGTGTCGAAGGTCACGTTACCGTTGTTGTTCACATAGAGCTGATCCCTCACCACGCCGAAATAGTTGACCTGGAAGCCGATGTCCACCAGCCCCGTGGATTGGTCATCGTTGGCGGCAAGGGCAAACTGGTTGAATCCGGGCCTGATCAAAGGCGGGATATCGGCGCCAATGGGCGTCGAGGGCCCCTCGACATTCAGGTCGACATCCGAGTCCGTCACCTTGACCCGCGAAGGCAAAGGCATGTTCGGGTCCCCACTGGCAACCGCTATTTGCGATCCGTGGACGCCCAGATTGGCCCAGATGATGGAATCTCTGACCTCCGTAAGGCTCTCGTAGGCGCTATACAAGCCGCCGCCGTACGTCTGCAGGTTGCTCAGCGTATTGTCGGCAATCGTACAGTTGGCGATGAGCACGTTGGCCTGCCAGTTGTTGGAGACACCGCCACCGTCTCGACCGGCGGAGTTGCCCGCAATCAGGCAGTTCCTCAGCAGCCTGCGGTCGTATTCGCCGGCGGCAAGATACACACCGCCACCCGATGTAGTCGCGGCATTGTACATGATCTGGCAATCCGCGATGACCTTCGGCCCGGCGAAGGAGTAGATGCCGCCGCCCTGACCGATCAAAGTCCGGTCTCGGACTACCTGAACGATCAAATTCGGGTCGTTCGGATCGAAAGCCGGATCAATCGGTGAAATGGGTACAGGTGGAGCATTGGGATCGTTCGGATCCGGCAGCAAGAACTGCCGCACCACTCTGACCGCGTCGTTCTGCTTGATCGAGCAACGCAGGATTTCCGACCCTGGAGAACGCTGGGAGTACAGACCGGCGCCGCGGAGGGCCGTGTTGTAGGCCACGTTGCAGTCCACGATCTGGATGTCATTGCTATCCGTCAGGTAGATGCCGCCGCCGGCATCATTGGCGTCGTTGTTGGTCAGCGCGCTCTCGCTCATTACACCGGCGCAGAGCGCCCCGACGTAGACGGCGCCGCCGTCGGCGGAAGCGACGTTGCCCATAAAGGTGCAATCGTTCACCGCCACGGAGTTTTGGCGATTATGGTACAAACCACCGCCGCTCACCAGCGAGGCGTTGAACTGGAAGTCGCAGCCGGTGAAGGCCGAAGCCGCTTCCGGGGCGTGGTAGACGGCACCACCATACTCGTCGGAGACGTTGGCGGTGAATTCGCAGTTCGTGAAGCGGGACAGACCGCCCGGGCCGCAGTAGACGCCGCCGCCAAGTCCGGCCGCGTAACAGCCCGTGATCGTACAGTCATCAAACGTCGGCGTGCCGTCGACGTGGATATAGACGCCGCCGCCGTTGCCGCCGCCCGCCGGCGCCAGCGCGTTGGGATCGTTCGGGTCCGTCTGGACCAGCAGAGGCCCGGCAACGCAGTTCTCAATCGTCACGTTCCGGAAGGAAGGACTGCTGCCGGCGCCGATGTAGACGGCGCCGCCGCTTGACAGAGAGACGGTACAATCGCGGATCTGGACGTTGGCGATGGTCGGACTGCTGTCCGGCCCGATGTAGATGGCGCCGCCCGGTTCTGCGGTCACAGCACCGTTGACAATCGTAAGACCATTGACGACGGTATCGGGTCCCTCGCCCTGGTCGAAGATCAGCGCGCGGGCGCGGCCGCCACAGTCGATAATCGTCTGCGCCACGATATCAGGATCGTCGGGATTCGTGCTGACCAGGCGAATCTGCTTGCCTTGCAGGTTGATATCGCCGTCGTAGGTCCCCGCCGCGATGATCAGGGTATCGCCGTTACTGGCGCTGCTGACGGCCTCCTGGATCGCACTGCCGCCGCCGGAAACCGTGATCTTCTGCGGCAGTCGGAATCTCGCCCGGAAGACCTGATCCGAGTTCATGACCAGATGCAACTCGGGCCTGACCGACACAAACGTGTCGTTCGCATCGTACCAGCCTTTGAAGGCATAGTTGGGATCGGGCCGGGCCGTAAGGACAACTTCCGTACCCTCGAGGTACACCCCCTCGTTCGGGTCCACGGAACCGTGGACCTGCCCGTCGTTCGGGTCGGCCAGCACGGTCACGCTCAGCGTATACTCGGGCACCGCCTGGGCGTAGTGGTAGCCCATATCCGCCTGGTCGGCGTCGCCTGCGCCGTCGATACGCGTGGTAAGGCCGGCCAGACCAAGGGCTTCGGCCAGGTCGCTGCCGCCGTCCACGCAGTTGCTCTCGGCCGGATGGCCGGTCGCCAGTTGACTGAGGTAATAGCCCGAGACGAAGAGCGGATCTTCCTCGATGACTTGGGCCTCGACGCCCCACAACTGCGGGTCCCAGCCGTGGTAGCTGTTGGAATCGGGCGCGTCCCAGTTGTTCAAAGTACAGTTCTTGCCTACATAGATCGGCGGACCGCTCGGGCTCATCAGCGCCGCGCCGAGATTCACCGCCGGTTTGGTGATCGCTACCTTGGTGTCCGTCACCGGATCGCCCGTCCGAATCAGCAGTTCCTTAACCTCCCAGGGAGTCAGGAACCGGCCGATCTTCTCCTGGGCGGCGCTCTGGATGGAAGCGACGCAGCCCGCAACGAACGGACAAGCAGATGAGGTCCCGTTGAAGAATGGATTGTAGTCCCCGAGGCTGGCGCCCAATGGGCCCATGATATCCGTCGTATAGACCGGGTCCGCCGGCGCCAGAATATCCAGATTCTCAGCCGTATTGGAATAGAACGTTATCAGACCGGTTGTGTCGTACAGAGCTCCCACGGAGATCACACCCGACATCGCCGAAGGCCAGCCAATCCCCTGGCCCGCCACGGACTCGTTGCCCGAAGAGGCCACAATGGTGATGCCCAGCGAAGTGGCCGTGTCGACCAGGGCCGTCATGGCCGGCGAAACGGCATCGGCCGCCAGCGATTCATCCGTCCAGGGCCACCCGCCCCAACTATTGCTGATGACCACCAACGGATGCTGCGGGTCGTCGTTGCGGTGGGTGATGCACCAATCCCAGGCCGCAATTTCGTCGTCCCGGAAGAAGAATCCGAAGTCGCCCGGCGAGGCCTTCACGGCGTAGAGCTTCGCATCGTAGGCAACGCCGCCGATGTAGTCGCCGGTGACGCCAAGAGCGCCGGCGGAAATACCGGCGCAGGCGGTTCCATGATAATGGCCGGCCATCGGGTCGGGATCGTCGTCGCCGGTGTCATAGCCGCCGATGACCTTGGTGTTGGGGAACGTACTGGTGTCCGCCCGACCGGTTCCACCCAGTCGCGGATGCGTGTAGTCGATGCCGGTGTCGACGATAGCGACGGACACTCCCTTGCCGCTGTAGGCATGCCGGACTTCCTTGGCATTGCCCAGCGCCAGGGCCTGGGCCAGCGCGGGCCGGTCGATACGCACCGGCTCGATATGGCGCACGAGCGAGTTCTTGGCGAGTTTTTCCATTCCGCTGCGGCTCACCTCGCCGGAGAAGGCCGCCACGTTCTGGAAGTTGTGACGAGAGGCGAATTCGCCTGCCTGCAGCGTAGACAATACCGAAGCGCGTCGGTTGGAGATCTCCGCGCGGTAGTGGCCCACGGACTCGGCCTCGTTCCAGTCGATCGAGTCGCGCAGACCGACCGGCTCGGCCAACGTCACGATGACCTTGACCGTGTCCTGGCCCTGGTCGAAGCGCCGGTTGACTTCCGCGCTGTCGATCACGACCTCGCCGCCGCCGGAACCGTTGCCGGCAGCGGGCTGTGGTTGAATGTTCTCTTGTGCAATCGCAACGATCGGGTCCATCTGGTTCGGATCGAAACGCGGACCGATATCGCTATGGCTGATCGTCAAGCTCGAAGGTCGCGGCTCATACTCGAAGCCGGTAGCCACGGCCACCTGGGCGCCCTCGGTGCCCTCATTGCCCCAGATAATCGAGTCGATGATACTGGTGTTGCTGTCATAGGAAACGTACAGACCGCCGCCGAAACCGGCATTGTCGCCGCGCGTACCGGTGGCCTTATTGTCGGCAATCGTACAGTTCGATATCATCAGCTCGGCCAGCCAATTGACGGAAAGCGCACCGCCGTCGCGGCCGGCCGTGTTCTCGGTAAACAGGCTGTTGTGCAGACGTGAGACGTCCACCAGGTTCATATCGCTGCCGTTGTAGTAGACGCCGCCACCGGACCCGCTCGCCTGGTTGGCCGTAAACACACTGTCAACGATATCCACCACCGAAGAGAAAGACTGATACCCGCCGCCGCGTCCAAACACAACGTCAGAATCAATCCGGGCCAGAACGGCGACGTCATTCGGGTCGAGGTCCGCCACACTGCGCGAGACCGAGGTGCCGTCAATCTTGCCCGTTGCCTCCACAGAATAGAGCGAGCCGCCGTGATAGGCCTGGTTGTCGGCAATATTGCAGTCGACAAAGGTCACCGTAGACTTGGACCACCAGACAGCGCCGCCAATACAAGCGTTGGAATCGGCGATCGTGCAATTGACCAGCCTGGCGTCGCAGTCGTCCTCAAAGGCCAAGGTGCCGCCATAGCTGATGTAAATATCAATCGGCCTATTCGTGTCGTTGGGATCGTTCGGGTTGTACACCCGCGGATCGAACGACCGGTCGGCCGAACAGTCGGCGAAGTTGCAGTCCACGAACTCAGGATTGCTGCCGTAGCAGGCGTAAAAGGCACCGCCGAAGTTATCCAGCGTGTAGTTCTGGCTCGGCTGTACCGGACCGCCCATGTTGCCTTCGCCGCCCACGCCGCACACACCGCCGTAGGTGTGGTTATTCGTGAACGTGCAGCGCAGGAACTTGGGCGAGCTTTCGTTCTCGCAGTATACGGCGCCGCCGTATCCGCTGTATTTCCAGTAGTCTTTGAAGCGGTTCAGGCTCGCGGGCCAGGCACTTGTGACCCCGGCCACCCGATTCGGATCGGGATAGGGAGCGAAGTCCCAGCCATCCCAGAACGTCGGCCCGACACCGTACAACCAGAACGGAGTGGTGAATGGGCCGCTCTCTTGCTCGGGCGTCCACTCCCAGTTACCGCCTCGTCCGCCCTTGTCCTGCGGCGGATGGGTGTAGCCATCGCCACCATCACCACCGTCGCCGCCCCGGGCGAAACAATCCTGGAACACACAATCGGTAAAGGTGGCATTGGCCTTGTAGCCGCAATAGACGGCGCCGCCGTAGCCCCAACCGGCCCAGCCGCCGTCCCAGCCGGCCGGATGGAACGGAGGACTGATAACGCCATCATCGCCATTGCCGCCGTTACCACCTGTGGCCGAACATCCGTCGAACGTGCAATTCTGAAGTGTCGGCGAGCCATTGGTAATCGTGATGGCGCCACCGCTTACGGAAATGCCGGGCCGGCCGTCGCTGTAGGAAGGAGATGCCCCGTCGTTGCCCACCGTGTTACACTCGAGGAAAACACAGTTTCGGATGGTCGGCGAGCACGAAGAAACGCTGATGTGGCCCGGATTGAAGGTGATGCCGTCTATGATCGCCTCGGCCTGCGTGGTTGCAATGGCCACGCTGTACCCTCGCATGATGGTGGAGGCCACGCAATCCGCATCGTCCGGATTCTCGCTGGTCAGCGTGATACCCTTGTCGATGATCTGGAGTCCACCGTACGGTCGCGGCGGCATGTACGTGCCGGTTTTGAGCATCACAATGTCGCCGTCCTCGGCCTGCTCAATGGCCCAGGCAAGGGTAGTATAGTTCGGATCGCTACCCACCTTGATGGTCCGAGGCTGATCGAATTGCACGGTCACGTCGCGGTCCGACCACAGCACCACGAGGTTCTCCAGGGCGCGGGACGCGTCGTTATCCGTTCCCGTCCACTGTGCCACGCGGTATCCGTTGTCGGGCGTGGCGGTAACAGCGACCGGCAGACCGGCATAGTACGTCCCGTTCAAGGGCGCAACGCTGCCGTGGCCGCCAAGCACCGAGGCGTTCAGGTTGTGCTGGGGCACCGTGGCAGGATCGAGATAATGGTACCCGATGTCCGCGGCGCCTTCGTCCAAGCCACCGTCGGCCCGCGTGGTATACGCATCCAGCCCGTAGTCGGCCGCTGCGCCCAATCCCGCATCCACCGCCGGGCTGTCGCTGTCCTGACCGGCGGCAGCCTGGCTGAGATAGAAGCTACCCATCGGTCCGTCTACAAAGGCCGGATCGCCCACGATATTCGTGGCATCCAAGTCCGGACCCGCCACCTCGCTGGCTTCTTGCCCGCTGTTGGGATCGTAGAGACCGTAATCACCGTCGCCGTTATCGGCGAACAGAGAGTACGTCACCGTCGTGCCGCCGACGGTTTCTTCGCCGATGGCGCGATTGTTACATTCATGGAAGATTGCATTGACGATGGCGGCGTTCGAGCCCCAGTCACAGAATACGCCACCGCCGAGCGTACCGGCGTTGCCGGCGCTAAACGTGCAGTTCCGGATTGTGGGCGTGGAACTCATCTGGCAAGAAATGGCCCCGCCGAACTCATCGGCGCTATTGCGCTCAAAGAGGCAATTCTCCAGCCGGTGCGTCACCACCGACCCGCCGTAGAGGCTAACGGCGCCGCCGGTCCCATGGACACCCGCTGCCTGGTTGCCGCTCAGAACACAATCTGTAATCGTGGCGTCCGTATCCACGATAGCGAGACCGCCGCCTATGTCCGTGCCGACACCATAGTCGATGCTGCGCACATTACCCAGGTTTCCGACCATACCCAGACCTGAGGTATCGATGCCGCTCATACCGATGGCGCGGTTCTCATGCACCAACGTCCTGCTCAAGGCCACCATACTGTCGGCCGCGTACAGGGCGCCGCCGTTCTTCGCCCGGTTGTTCGCAAGAGAACAATTGTCCAGCACGGCGTTGACATCTTTGAAGTACAGGCCACCACCCCAACCAGTGAAGCCGGTGTGGGCCGTGTTTCCGGTAAAGTTGCAGTATGTGAAGCTCAGTGGCAGGATATCGTGCGTTGCCACATTGGCCGTGTCATGGTAGAAGTCGAGCGCACCACCGTTGTCGCCGGCTATATTGCCTCCGAAGATACAGTGCTCGAAGCGCATCCCGGTCAGACCACGGATGGCCCCGCCGTTGTCACTGGCTTCATTGCCGTGGAAACGCGAATTCGTGATGTTCACCTGCCGGCAATCCGGTCCGATGTACAGCGCACCGCCCTCGAAGTCATGCGCCGGTGTTGCGACACCGATATAACTGGCGTACTCTCGGAACGAGCGGTTGATCATCTCGTTGCCGGTGAACAGACAGTCATTGCAATCGATAGCGGACCGCCCTTCAACGTAGAGCGCGCCGCCCATGTTGTCTGCGAACTGACACTCCATCAGCGTGATGGCATTATCCATCTCGGAATAGATGGCGCCACCTTTGGCATCCACGCGAATTTCCGAAGCACGGTTGTGGGGGTCGATTGCAGGATACGCTTCGAAGGACTGGTTCACTGTGAAAACCGAATCCTTGCAGTCGATGATCGTGCCTGCCGCATAGTAAGCGGCGCCGCCGCCTACCGCACCCAAGGTCACAAACCCTCCGGCTGAGCCGTCGCTCGCCGGTCCGCGCGGCGGATTCAAATCAGTACCTGGTCCCGCTTGCGAAGCCGCTCCGCCCAGACCTGTCCGGGCGACATTGTTCACAAACCGGCAATCCCGAATGACGGGCCCGCCCCCGCCGTCGCAGTATATGCCGCCACCGCGACCATCGCCTATGCCGTCTCCACCGTTGCCACCGGAACCCTGGGCGACATTGTCACTGCCGCCGGGGTTGCCGGCATCACCGCCGATACCACCCGTGGCCAGGTTGTCACGGAACGTACAACCGATCAGTATCGGTCGGCTGCCACTGCGGCATGCCATGCCGCCGCCGTAGCCATTTCCGATACCGTTACCGCCGTGGCCACCCCACTGGTTGTCATTTCCCGTCTGTACGTTGGTTTCCCCTGGAGGCAGGTAGGACCAGTTGGGCACCTGACCGTTGGCACCCCTACCACCTTGGGCGCCGGTGACCGTACATTCGGTGATCACACAGTTTCTGAAGGTGGGGGAACTGCTATTCTCGCAGAGAATGCCGCCGCCGTACGCGTCACCTTGAGCATTCTCGCCGGTGGAGGCCCGCGGCGGGTCCGTAGCCTGCGGACCCGTAACGATGTATGGTTCAGGGGTGAGGGCGCCGTACTGACCGGCGACACCGATGGGGCCTCTGATGTAGCCACCGCGAATCGTCACGCCCGTGACCAGGCAATTGGGATCTTCGCCGCTGTGGAAGTGGAAGGCGCGGCGCGGATTGAAAATACTGGCCGCACAGTCGATGATCGTATTGGCGACGACCTCGGGGTCGTTGGGGTCGGTGGAGGTAATCGTGATGATCTTACCCCGGAAATCGATACCGTCCGGACGAATCACGGGGTGCGTCCTCTGGTCCAGCACGATTTCGGTCCCACCGGGACCGGCCGCGTCTATCGCGTCTTCAATCGTGGCATACTCCGAAGGCACCATGAGCTGATACGTGACGTCCCGCTCGAACTCTACCGTGACCGTCCGCGGCCCGTCGAGCAACACCGTCACACGGTTTTTGTTCCAGTACGCCCTGCCGTCGTCGGTCCCGATCCACTGTTTGACACGATAGCCATCGGCCGGACGGGCCACCAGCGTCACGGGCTGGAACTCGTAGAACCACCCTTCATTCGGCTCAACCGTCCCGTTGCCAAGGGCGTTGACCACGAGGTGATAGCGCCCCAGGCCCATGTAGTGGAAGCCCATGTCCACGGTGCCGGCGTCCGGCGCTTTGTCCGTGCGAGTCGTGTAGGCGTCCAAACCGAGCACGAGCGCCGATGCACTGCCGGTATCGACGCAGGGGCTGTCCTGAGCCTGTCCGGCTGCAATCTGGCTGAGGAAATACGATTCGACAAACAGCGGGTCGGTCTGGATGTTGCCGTTACGCCAGTCGAGAATCCGTCCCGGCTCGACGTGGACGCCGGCCTGCCCGCCTTCGATAGCGCTGTAGGAGACCGTCAGCGTCGCTGGGTACTGTAGATAGCGCGTATCGCTCTCGCTGCCGATGGCGATCTGGCTGCCCTGCTGGCCCCGGTTGTTCCAGAGAATGCTGTTGATGAGCGTCGTTTCACTGCCGTAGTTGACGGAGAGACCGCCACCCTTGCCGCGGTTTCCAACGTTCGGATCGAAGGCCTGGTTGTCCACGATCGTGCAGTTCACAATCCTCGGCAGAGCGTCCCAGTACGAAGCGACGCCGCCGCCGTCGATCAGGGCCACGTTGTCCTTGACCAGGCAGTTCTTCAAGACCGGCTCGGAGGTGCCGCCGAAGTAGACGCCGCCACCGCCACCGAAGGAGGTGTTGCCCGCGATGATGCAGTCCTGCACCAGGGAATCCGAATCCCAGCAGAGCAAACCGCCACCGCTGCCACAGTCTGCGCTCTCGACCACGGTTGTATTGGGGTCGGCAGCGTTCGGCTCCACCGTGAGCGGGCCGACAGCCGTGTTGTCGCGGATGCTGCAGCGGACGATCTCGGCCGCACCGCCGCTCCAATAGAGACCGCCGCCATGCTCGGCCTGGTTGTTCCGGATCACGCAATCGAAAATGTCGACGTCGGCATCCAGCCCATACCAGTAGAGACTACCGCCGAAGGCCGCCTGGTTGCGCAGGAAGTCGGTCTTGCGCACGTTCAGGGAGCCGCCGTTATACCAATCATTGCGAATGTCGCTCCAGAGACCGCCGGCGTAAATGGCACCGCCGGAGCTTTCTCCGACCGCAAGGGCCTCGTTGTCCTGGAACGTCGAGTCGTTGATGTCAATGTCGCAGTTGTACCAGACGTACAGACCGCCACCGTCGAGAGTTGCCACGTTGCCCAGATAGGAGCACTGCGTCGCCGTGATCGAACACGACGGGTCGAAGGACTGTCCGCCGCCGTGCACCTCGGCCACGTTATTGGAAATCGTGCAGCGAAGCAGTTCGGTCTCACAGCCGGCGAAGTAGTGCTCGCCGCCACCGTTTTCGCCGTCGACCGTATTGGAGTTGATGGTGCAGTCGGTCAGTCTGGCCTTGCAGCCCGAGCTGTAAGCGATACCACCGCCGAAACACGTCGTGACACTGGTAGTGATGCTGCCCGGGATGCCTGCTGCGCCCGGCCCGCCGCCGTCGCCGGCGTCACCGGCGCTGCCCGGCTCGCCCACCGGGTCGCCGTCGCCGCCGGAGCCCGAATCGCCGCCGAGACCACCGGAATCGCCGCCGGCGCCGCCAGCACCGCCGGCACCGCCGGCATAGGTAACGGTGTTCACGTCCGACGATGCCAGACTGAAGCTCACCACGGTTTGCGACATTTCAATCTCGCAATCCGGGCCGAAGAAGATCGCACCGCCCGTGGACCGCGAGCCGTTCCTGCCCATATTGCCGCCGTCACCGCCGAGACCGCCGTTGGCGCCCAAGCCCTCGGTACCGTCTGCGCCCGGCTCACCGGCCGGCTCACCTTCGCCACCTTCACCGCCAACACCAGGGGCACCGCCGTTGCCGCCGGCACCACCGGCACCAC
>Ga0272442_10003102_pt1 | contig 23533 bp, 19 predicted proteins | sample SSMForm2O_FD_200262 | JGI IMG/M metagenome (GOLD analysis project Ga0272442, IMG submission 200262) | Marine sediment archaeal communities from Little Sippewissett salt marsh, Falmouth, MA, United States - SSM-Form-2O | ecosystem: Environmental > Aquatic > Marine > Wetlands > Sediment ...
GAAGTCAGTGTTGTTCGCCAGGTCAACGACTACACAGTCGAGATCTTGCTTCGTGAACCGTGTCCGCTCCTCAGTCGCTTGGCGGCCCCCGATCCGTTCCTCGCGATCTTCCCGGCCGATCTAGCGAAAGCCTATGTCGGATCGATACCCGTGAGCCAGTTCGTAGGAACAGGACCGTACAGGGTCTGCGCCGTAAACAGTGATGGGAGCATTCTGCTATCTCCCTTCGAGGACTATGTCGCAGATAGTCGGTTTCCGGGTCCTACGGGGTTTGGAGGTTTCCGACAGACTAGCTCCGCACACCTGCTCTTTGTTTGGGGAGAGACGCAGTCAGAGAGAAAGGACGGCCTTATCTCCGGTGTCTACGACTACGGAGGGATTCTCGGCTTGGCACAGGCAGAAGAGCTTGAGGATTGTGTCTCTGTTGAGACACACATCATGAAGCCGGTATACACGCCTGTCATCGAGATCAACCATCGCAGCCCCTTGCTGGAGTTGCTCGAGTTCCGCAAGGCGCTCAGTGCAGGGCTTGATCTGGAGAGAATCCTTCGATGCATTGCCCTCGACATGGAGGCGTTCTTCCGCATGAGCCCGGGACTCCTTTTCGGCGAACAGACGCTTTGGTGCACCGATGTCGGAGCGGACATTTATCTGCACTACGATACCAACGATGCCCTCGAACTGCTTGCAGCCTCCGGGTATACGTCTGACCCCCTTGTCCTTCTCGTATGCGAGAGCTCCTACTGGAGTCGTCGCTGTGCCGAGGAGATCGTAGCGGAACTCTCTGTGATCGGAATTCCTATCGAGGTTCTCATGACGGATCGGGCGACGCAATTGGACATGCTGCGTGTAGGCATGGACTGGGATCTCGCTGTGAACTGGTCGGGAGTCTGTTTCGACCCGCTTGACGTAACTGTGCGAGTGGGGTGTTCGCAATCACAGGCGAACGGCTATTGCAGCGGTGAAGCGGATGCAATGATCGAACGGCTTGCGACATGCAATCCATTGACACAGCGGCAGCAAGTGCTAGCTGAGCTCCAGCTCCATGTGTGGGAGTACGTCCCATTCATTCGAATTGGCGACGTATTCGGGCTTGATGCAACGGCAGCTTGGATCCGTGGGTATTCATCATTCTACAACTCCCCGCGTTTCTGGACGATCACGACCAACTAGTTCATCACAGCAAACCCTCTAGAGCCCGCTGTACGTGTTTGGCGTCTATCGATGATTCTCCGGATTGAGAGTTTTCACGGTTCGTAGCGCGAGTACTTCCGGGCCTACCGACAGACGGGGCGAGCTCGCGCTCGTTTCCCTGCCTGCTGCGCAAGAGGTCCTTGCGCGCCCTCAAAGGGATATCGCGATTCAGAGCTGAGGCAACTCCGTCGTAGCCGGTCGAAGCCAGCTGTTGGACGATGTACCTGGCGGACACACACCTGCTCTGGATGATGTCGTGCAAGGAGGGTGGGTGTCGTGTGTCTTCGCGCAGATCAGCTTGTTTGGATCAGAGCCTGCAGTGCGAGCGGATCGAACTACGTCTCCCTGATGCGCAGCGCATCAAGCAGATGTCGGGCAGTCTGGCCTAGGGAACGTGGTGTTCGAGTTTCTGTATCAATCTGCACGGCGACTACCTCTGCTTGCGCGACGCATCGATCATCCTGGAAGATCGCCTGAGCGAGTGTGACCGAGCTGTTGCCGATCTTCCGCACAGCTGTGCCCGTTGTCACGGAGCCTGGCCATCGGATCTCGCCGAGAAAATCGAGGGCAAGACGAGCGATTACGAATTCGGCGCCGGGTGCCGCAAGCGGTTGCTCCGGGTTGTAGAAGATCTCCACACGCGCGGTCTCCAGAAACGTTGCGAATAACGCATTGTTAACATGCCCCTGGCGGTCCGTGTCAGCATAGCGGACCTTATCTGACGCCTTCCTTGGGAACTGATCTGCGTGATACGACATGACGTAGTGTATAGCACGTTCTCTTGAGCCCAGCAACGGCCAATCTTCTTCTCTGAACGCGGACGGTGAAGACTGCCGCTCTCGTACATATGCAATCAGACTACGCGGTTAACGCCTCGTGAGTTCCTCGACGTCCCACATCGTTACCCGTTTCCCCAGAACGCAGACGAGGCCCCTCCTATCCTACGAGGTTTCGCCGACCACCGTCGTGCGTGTTGTCGGCTCTCCGAAGCGAAATCAGCCAAGCTGTCGTAAGTCTTCCTCCTGCTTGTCTCAACAGCTTGGCTGACCGTATGAGGGCCCTGTGGCTTTGTGTCTCCCGCCTTGCGGTAGGTTGACCTCAATTGGGCCTCTGTCGACGTACCACGTCGACCGATGTGCACATCCTAGTTAGGAGTGTGGCGTGTTGTCAAGTCTATGCATTTTAGGTGTATGAGAGAGACTGTGACGATCGGATATGAATCCTGGAAAATAAGGTTCCCGATTGATCGAATACACATTCTTCTCGCTGGCTGGTGATCCCGCATGACCAGCGGCCAAGGCCGACAAGTGGTGTTCCGACTGCATTGGACCGGGGTGTTGTTGGACAACCGCACCCCGTCTTCATACTGCGCGGGTGGCGCGGTGTCAGACAAGATGGGGATCGTAGAAAAGCGTAAATTGTAGCTCGTTGTCTCATCGGTGGTCGTCGGTATAATCACGCCGCCAATGTGCGGTTCACCGCCATTGGCGATGATCTTTCTCCGCCCAAGAGGAGGCGTTCGGATGAAAGTCACGCTGACGGCCATCAAGGCGGACATCGGGAGCATTGGAGGCCACCTATGTCCAAGCAAGGCGCTGCTCGCAGCGGTCGACGAAACAGTCAGACAGGAGGTCGGTAGGTCAATCATCGACTACGCAATCAACTACACCGGCGACGATGTGGCGATTCTGCTCACGCACGATCGCGGCACGGACGACGAGTCCGTCCATCGTTTGGCTTGGGACGCGTTCACCGCGGGCACGGAAGTTGCTCGGCGGCAGGGGCTGTACGGCGCGGGGCAGGACTTACTCAAGGACGCCTTCTCAGGGAATACCCGCGGCCTCGGACCCGCTGTAGCGGAGATGGAATTCGAAGAGCGTCCCAACGAGCCGTTCCTGATGTTCACGGCGGACAAGACGGAGCCGGGTGCGTACAACCTTCCGTTGTTCCTTGCGTTTGCCGATCCGATGTACAACGCGGGGCTGATCCTCTCTCCGTCGGGAGGCAAGGGATACCGGTTCACCGTGATGGACGTGGATTGCACGGAAGGCGATCGAGTGATCGAACTCGTTACACCGGAGGAAATGTACGACCTGGCCGCGTTGCTGCGCGACAACGGTCGATTCGTCGTCGAGTCGATTCACTCTCGACACGATGGAGAAATGGCCGTATCCAGTTGTACAACGCGCCTTCGAAACATCGCCGGCAAGTACGTAGGCAAAGACGACCCGATTATGTTGATTCGAACGCAGAAGTCGTTCCCGGCAACGGGTGAAGTCCTGGCACCGTTCGAGATTGCGCATTACGTATCCGGTTTCATGCGGGGCAGCCACACCGGTCCGCTGATGCCGGTGAAGGCGAAGACGTCGGTGTCGTTCTTCGATGGTCCGCCGATCGTGTCGTGTCTGGCGTTCTCCGTAGGCAACGGGAAGTTGACAGAACCGGTCGACGCGTTCGATCATCCGTACTGGGATTGGGTACGCAACAAGGCGGCGCAGAAGGCCCACGAGATTCGCAGGCAGGGATTCTCCGGTCCGGCGATGCTCGGGATCCACGATCTGGAGTACGTGGGAATCAGCCACCGGCTCGATGCGCTGTCGGATCGGTTCACCGTACGAGGGCGAGAGTAGGCGATCATGGTCATTGAACGAAGCGAGCTACGTGACCGCATGGTGAAGATCCTGTTCGACGAGAACGAGATCCAGCACCGCGTAGAAGCATTAGCCCGGTCGATTGCTGCGGACTACGTAGCAGGCGATGCGGCCAAGGACCAGCAGGGGCGGCCGGTGTTGATGATCTGCATCCTGCGTGGAGCGCTTCTGTTCATGTCGGATCTGGCGCAACGCATTCCGATGGCGGTGGAGTATGACACGATCAGCGTGTCGTCGTACGCAAGCGGCACCGTGCCGGGTGCGGTGCAACTGGTCAAGGATCTGGAGCGGCCGATCGCTGGGCGTGATGTGCTGGTGGTCGAAGACATCATCGATACCGGATACACGATCGAGTACCTGCGGCGGGCGCTCCAGGCCCGCCAGCCAGCATCAGTCCGTGTCGCAACGTTGATTGACAAAGTGCCGCGGCGCGAAATTCCGGTGGAGATAAACTACGTGGGATTCGCGCTCGACCAGGATGAGTTCGTCGTAGGATATGGCATGGACTACGCGGAGCTGTACCGAAATCTGCCGTTCATCGGCGTGTTGAAACCGGAATATATTCGTGACTAAGCAGGACGCGTTCTACACTTTGGGAATTGAGACATCGTGCGACGAAACCGCGGTCTCGATCCTGCGTGGCGAGACGGATCTGCTCGTAAGTCGCGTGTACTCACAGGCGAACCTGCACGCACAGTACGGCGGCGTGATCCCCGAGGTGGCGTCGCGGGACCATCTGCGCAAACTCCCGTACCTCGTGCGCGACACACTGACTCAGGCGAAGCGTTCGGCAGGCGACCTGTCTCTGGTGGCGGCGACGTACGGGCCGGGGCTTGTCGGACCGCTTCTGGTCGGGCTATCGTACGGCAAGGCGTATGCGTGCGGTGCAGGCATTCCGTTCATCGGCGTGAATCATCTCGAAGGACACATCTTCGCGCACCGGCTGTCCGGAGACACGCCGTCGCCCCCGTTCATGGCGTTGGTTGTGTCCGGCGGCCATACCAGCCTCGTCGACGTACGGGAATACGGCGACTACACTGTGATCGGGGCAACGGTAGACGACGCCGCAGGGGAAGCGTTAGACAAGATCGGGAAGATGATCGGAATCGGGTATCCGGCCGGTGCCGAGATCGATCGCATAGCTGCCGAGGGAGATCCCGAGCGGATCCCGTTGCCGCGGCCGATGGAGTCGTCGCCGGGGTTCGACTTCAGCTTCTCGGGGCTGAAGACCGCGGTCCTGTATCACCTTCGGAAGCATCCGAACGAACGACAGGCGGACATCGCGGCCTCGACACTGGCGAGCGTCGTCGACGTGCTGGCCAAGAAGTCGATTGAAGCGACCCGACGCTTCCATCGGCGTGCGCTGATTGTGGTTGGTGGCGTTGCGGCGAACCAGCACCTGCGAGAGCGCCTTCGAGTGGACGGTGAGCTTCGGGGAATCGACGTAGTGTTTCCGGAGCGCTCGTTCTGCACGGATAACGCGGCGATGATCGCCGCCGCGGGAGCCTTCCACTACATACGCCATGGGGAGAGCCATCCATTGTCGCTGATTGCGCAGCCGGGGCTGTCGCTGTAGGGGAGGGCTCGCTGGATTGGTGTGAATTGGAGGGACCGGAAACCTCAGACGCCGGCACTCACTGCCTGAGGCACGCCGTCTTCCGTCGCGCGAGGCGCTTCTTCATCGCTGAGAACGCTCTTCATCGCCGCAATGGCCACTTCGAGCATATCGTCGGTTGGCGGCTGTGTCGTGAGTTTCTGCAACCACAGCCCCGGCTGAGCGACGGCTCGAACCCACCAGCGCTCGTAGTGCCGTCCGGTGAATCGCAGGGCCTCGTACGACACACCGGCCACGACCGGCAGGAGCAGCAGGCGGGACAGGATCTTCAGCCACAACGCCGGGTTCCCCGCAAGGCTGAACACGAGGATCGCGATGACGAATACGGTCATGAGGAACGCCGTGCCGCATCGCGGGTGAAGCGTCTTGTACGGCCTCGCGTTCTCCACCGTGAGTTGCTTGTCGTTCTCGTACGTGTACACCACCTTGTGCTCGGCGCCGTGATACTGGAACACGCGGTGGATATCCTTCATCCGCGACACGATCAGTAGGTAGGCAAAGAAGAACAGCAGGCGGATCATTCCCTCGACCAGGTTGAATACGATCGAGTTCCCTTGCCGGAGGTCCGGAATCGCGTTGGCGAGGACCAGCGGAAGGACCACGAACGCACCGACCGCTATCACGATCGATACGGCGAACGTGATGAACGTGCCGGACTTGCTGAGCTGTTCCTCCTCCGGATAGGCGAGTTGCGTGGACACGTTGAGCGCGCGCATCCCAAGGCTCAGCATATCGATCATCCGGAACGTGCCGCGCACGAACGGGATCTGGCTTAAGCGTTTGAACCGCTTCCGCGGCTTCAGCGAGCGAACGCGAATCTTGCCGTCCGAGAAACGACGAACGGCGACCGCACACCGGTCGCCGTTCTGCATCATCACGCCCTCGATTACGGCTTGACCGCCGATGGGCTGCTTCACGCCTACTCGTCCTTCTTGGCCGCGTACTTGCGGTTGAACCGCTCGACGCGACCTTCAGTGTCGACGAAGCGCTCCTCGCCGGTGAAGAACGGATGGCACTTGGAGCAGATGTCGACGTGCATGTCTTCTACGGTGGATACGGTTTCCAGTTCGGCTCCGCATCCACAGCGAATGACAGCTTTCTTCCGCTCCGGGTGGATTCCTTCTTTCACGATTCCTCCGATGGTTCTCTAACGCTTGGAGTACTGCTCGCTCTTGCGTGCTTTGCGGCGGTTGATCTTCTTTCGTTCCACTTCGCGTGCATCGCGCTTGAGGAGCTTGGCACGCTTGAGCGGCGTGCGATACTCATCGTTTACGCCGCACAGCGCTCTGGCAATCCCGAGACGTACGGCCTCCAGCTGGCCGGTATACCCGCCGCCGCGAACACGAGCCTTCACGTCGAACTTGCCGACGGTTCCGGTTGTGTAGAACGGGACTTTGAGCGTCTTCTCCAGATGCTCGCCCACATTGAGGTACGGCGCGAAGTACACTTCGGCCGGCCGACCGTTTACGGTAATCGTTCCATCACCTTCGGACAGATAGATGCGCGCCGTAGCGCTTTTCCGCCGTCCGACGGCGTGAACGTACTGATTCACTTGTTTCGGTAGTCTTCGTTGTCCTTGTTCCACGGAGCTCTTGCACCTCCTGCACCATACGACATCCGTGAGCGTGAATGATAGCCAAGGGAGGACAGCATTGCAATGGGCAGCGGGTGCCGCCTTGCGGCGTCAGGCGGCTAGAAGCGCCACTTGGCGAGTCGGCGTAGCGTCGGGTTCTGCATCCGCTTCATCATCCACGACTCGGCAACGCGCTTCGTCAGGAATGACATCGACGGGAATGCGTGTTGCAGGAACATGATCTTGTGAATGCGGATGCGATTCTGAATCGCCAGTCCCCACTCGTTGATCATCTCGCTTGCTCCCTCGCCGATGATGCGCGCTCCGAGCACTCTGCCGCTCGGCAGGACGTAGGCGCGCACCGATCCCACCGGAATCCCTTCGGCGATGGCGGCGCCGTAGTCGGCGTATTTCGCCTCGTGCACCTCGTAGGGAACATCACGTTCGCGAAGGTCTCCCTCTAGCCATCCGACGTGGGCGATCTGCGGCTCGGTGAACACCGACCACGGAACGACGTACCGGCGATAGTCTCGACGCAACGGCCGCGGAAGCATTGTGTTCATCAACGCCAGCATTCCCTGGTGCATTGCCGCGTGCGAGAAAAGGTAGGAGCCATTGCAGTCGCCGGGCGCGTAGATGTGGGATTGCGAGGTCCGAAGCCATCGGTCGACCTGGATTCCCGCTTTGCTGTAGCGGACGCCTGCGCGGTCCAACTGGAGTGCCGAGAAGTCGTATGTGCGGCCGGCGGCGATCAGGAGCCGTTGCGCTCGAAGGCTGTCGCCACCGTCGAGGCGAACGTCGATCAGGCCATGCTCGTCGGAGACGCGTTGAATTGTACGGCCGTTGTATACGGCAATTCCTTCGTGTTCGAAGACGTCCTCAAGCAGCCGTCCGGCATCCGGATCACCGTGAGGCAACAGATGGCGGTCCATGTGCACGATCGTGACCCGCGAGCCGAGGCGGCGAAACGCCTGACCGAGCTCGCAACCGATCGCCCCGCCGCCAAGAACGATCAAGCTTTCCGGCACCTCGTCGAGCGAGAAGACCGTCTCGTTCGTCAGGTACTCCGTACGATCCAGACCGGGAATCGGCGGCACGGCGGGCCGGCTGCCGACGCAGAGGAAGGTCTTCTTTGCGGCGTACCGCTTGCCGGCGACTTCGACCGTATGCGGATCGACGAACGACGCCGGCCCTTCGCGAAGCCGCAAGTCCACCTTCTCGAACATCTTCGATGTCTTCTTCTCGTCGATGTACTGAAGGTGTTCGGCGATTTTCGTGAATGGCTGCACCGGCGAAGGCGGGTCCATTGGCGTCAACGCATACTCGTCAAACCGTGAGACGGCGTGCCGGAGGTGCGCGGTGCGCAGCAAGCTTTTGCTCGGGATACACCCAACGCTCATGCACTCGCCGCCGAGCGACCGTTCCTCCACACCGAGGACGGAAAGACCCATTTCCGATGCCATCACCGCAACGGCCATGCCGGCCGGTCCGAGGCCGATTACGCACACATCATAGTCATAGGACATACGGTCTCCTCGAATATCGCCCCGCCGATACGTAGGATCGGCCAGTATACCACGTCGGCGGAGGTCCGCCACTTTCCATCGTTCCCCGAGTGGTTTGCATTTGGCACTGACGCGCGGTTCCGCTTGTATGTCGCTTCGATCCACTGACCGATTGTCGTTACGGATTTGCCGGAGTGCAGCGAGGATCTCTTCGTCCGTTCCTGCGGCTGAGGATGGATCCTCGAATACCTGACGGATCGGCTCCGTTGCACCGGGGAACGAAGGGTATCTCTCGCGAGCACAGTCGCACGTGGCTACTACGGAGTCGAACGGCTGCTCGACGTACGCGTCGATGTGTTCGGAGACCTGACCGGAGATGTCGACGCCCAACTCCTCCATTGCCCGGAGATTGCCCACGGATTCACGCGGGACGGGCTTGTCCCCGCACCGAACGCGTCATAGCGCTCGCCGTGCCATAGCCGCAGGGGCGCTTCGGCCATCTGCGAACGACACGCGTTGTGCATGCAGAGAAAGAGGACCCGTCGGTTCACGTTACCATCTCTCAGAATATATAGATCCAGCGGTACGTATATACTTCAGGCAATGGATGTCAACGCCTGCCGGCTATGTCTCCTGCAGGTGGCCTGACGACGGGGCATCGAGAGCGCTCTCGGCAATGTTGAACGCGTACTCGCGAATTCGCAGCAAGCTGTCGATGACGATACTGATCGACGGAGCGGCCTCCGGCTGCTTCTCGGCGGCGGTCCTGCGGGTAATCTGGAACAGCCGCTCGGTATCGTTCTTCTCCATGAGTACTGCGTTGGCCAGATCGAGGTTGCGGTTCTCGAAGGCTTGCACCGCTCGTCCGAGAACGGACGTTGCGTCGCGGGCGCGCTGTTCGATGTCGGACGCGACATCGTCCTGTACTGCACCTTCGAGTGCCAGTGTGGCTTCCGAGATCTTCCCGGCATGGTCGGCGACACGTTCGAGCTGATCGGCCACAGTGTGGTAGTGGAGAAACTCGAGGCGCGACAGCCCCACGTCTTCTTCCAGCAGCAGGTCGCGGAGCAACAGGCTGAACTGTCGGGCGACGAGGAGGACGAGCCGGTCGATATCCCCATCGCGCTCGAGCACGTCTTGAGCGAGCTGGTCGTCGTTCTTGCAGAACGCAGCGACGGCGTCGGTGAGCATTACGCGTGTGATGTCGAAGACCCGGGATAGGGTGCGCTGAACCGGGAAGTCTCGCACGTTCACCATGGCCTGGAGGATGACGGTTTCCTTTGTTTCGTCGAAGATCTCCAGTCCGACGAGGCGCTGCGCAATCTCGCGCATCATCCGGCGTTGCTCGGGCCGGATGCGATCGCGACGAATTTCGATGATGTCGTACCCCACGATGTAGCGGGAGATGATCTCTCGTTGAAAACGGTCGAAGTCCCAGTCCTTGAGTTCGATGACACAGCGGTTCTCCTGCGACAGGCTCTCGGGTACGAGAAGCAGGGTACCGGACTCGTTCGGCATCAGTGTGACAACGACCCCGGGTTGGATGCCGACGCCTTCCGCCCAGTCTTTCGGCAGGGTCACGAAGTACGTCGACCCGCCCGTCTTCTGAACCTTTCTTCGGTGCATAGTCCCTCCCACTGACCGTATGAACTCCACCCATTCTATACAAGAGGACGTATGAGAACAAAGGCTTGTGATCTCTATATTCCACTGCGTGTGACAGTACGATTGGCGGGTTCTCTCGTAGTATCAGCCGGAAGAGACTGAGTCATTCAGCCTGTAGGTTGGAGGATGATAACGTCTTGAGTACGCGTCGATAGTCGGCTACGAGAAGCCGTTCCGGCGGCTCGTCTTCCTCGAGACGGGGATAGCGCTCCATCGGATCTGCAAACACATTGTCGTGTTCATCATCGTTGTACGTGGAAACCTCGCCTGCAACGACATCGCTTTCGCGTGCGATAAACGAGTGATAGACACCAGGCGAGAGCGTAACGCTATCTCCGGGGCGAAGCTCTACAGCCCGATCGATGGGTTGTGTCACACCGTTGAGAATGATGGAGTGGCTCTTGGACGCAGTGTCTTCTCCGAATTCGATGACAAGAAGACCTCCGCCGCGGTTGATAAGGTCCTCCGTCTTGCGGCGGTGCGTATGGAGCGGCGTTCGTTGTCCCGGGCGGATGAGCATCAGTTTCTCGGCGTACCCGTCAGTGTAGCCTGAAGGCTGTCTCCGTCTTACGTTCCGCAGAGTGAAGAGCAGGAGGCCCGATCCCGAGAACGGCCCGGGAGGCCACTCGACCACATCCCAGCCCAGACCCGCCTCCACGAGCTCAGACACGTCGTCTATCCGATGGAGCCACTCGGTTGGTCGCCAGCCTGCAAACGCAGGCAGGTGGATCCCACGGTTCTCGAATGTGTCGACGGCTTCTCGGATCACACGGTTAACTTCTGACCGCTTCACGGTGGTCCCCTTGTGTATGAGGCTGCTCCAGTACACAACACCGCCCACCGGTGGGCATGCCGCTACTCTGTTTCAGCTAGGCGATGTGACAACTCCTTCAGTGTCGGGTACAGGTTCCGATACAACCCGTAGACATCATTATACCTCTCTCTGGCAGAATCTACTGGGTCGACACAGTGGGTTGCATGAACGGCCTCGATGCAGGCTTCGTCGACAGTACTCCATACGCCAGCGCCGACTCCGGCAAGGAGAGCGGCACCGAAGGCAGCTCCCTCGGTTGCATCGACGGTGTACAACGTGACGCCAAGTACGTCGGAGAGAATCTGCCGCCAAAGCGGGCTGCTCATTCCGCCGCCGGACACACGGACTTCCTCTGGATCAGGGAGCCCCGCAGAACGGAGGAGCTCAAATCCGTCTCGGAGGCCGAAACAGACACCTTCGAGAACCGCGCGCACGATATGTTGATAGTTGTGTCGGATGGTGAGTCCAACAAAAGCGCCGCGAGCGAGGGGATCAGGGTGCGGCGTCCGTTCCCCTGTTAGGTACGGGAGGAACAACAATCCGTCGGATCCGACTGGTGTCCCATTGACGCTTTGCGTAAGGTCTTCAAACGGTACTCCGGGCGAGAGACTGTCGCGCAGCCACCGCAGGCTCCCGCCGGCGGACAGCATGACGCCCATCATGTGCCATCGTGAAGGGATGGCGTGGCAGTACGAATGCAGCGCGCCTTTGGGCTCGATGACCGGCTGATTCGTCGATGCGAAGACGACGCCGGACGTCCCCAGTGTCACGGCCGTAATGCCTGGATGCACGGCGCCCACGCCGACCGCTTGGGCAGCTTGGTCGCCCGCTCCCGCTACCACGGGTGTCCCAGCTTTCAGAGTCGTCAGGCGCTCTGCATCCTTGGTGAGTTCACCTGTGATCTCAGGCCCCTCGTTTGTCCCCGGGAGCCACCGATGTGGAATCGAGAATGCGGCAAGGATCTCGTCCGACCAGTTCCGTGTCTGAATGTCTAGCATCGATGTGCCGGACGCTCCAGCGCGGTCTGTGGCGTACTCACCCGTCAAACGGAGGCGGACGTAATCCTTTGCCAGAAGAAGATGTTCGATGTCGGCATAGACCTCAGGTTCGTTCTCCTGGACCCAGAGAAGCTTCGGTAGTGTGAATCCGGTGAGCGCATCGTTTCCGGTGACGGCGATGAGTTTCTCAGATCCCAGCTTGCTTCGGATCCGGTCGCACTGCTGGCTGGTCCGTTGATCGTTCCAGAGAATCGCTGGGCGCAAGACGTGGTTGCTCTTGTCGAGCAGTGCCAGGCTGTGCATCTGACCGGTCAGCCCAACAGCGCGTATCTCGCTGCTTGGCATCTTCGCGGCCCGAAGGACCGCTCGTATGCTTGCGCAAGCGCCGCTCCACCAATCCTCAGGGTTTTGCTCACTCCACAGCGGATTCGGCGTGGAGAGAGCATGCGAAGTGGTCACAGCGCCTAAGACATCTCCGCGGTCGCTGATCAGAACAGCCTTGACGCCCGTCGTCGATACGTCAACCCCTAGCAAACACGACATCCGAACCCCTTCCGGTTTGGCCCTCGATTCCGTCCTCTATCGCGCCCCAAGAAGCAACTCAATGAGGAGTTGATCTAGTTCTTCGTATGGCTGCCCTCGCTCGGCCAGTTTCTTACGGTCGAAGGGGTGTGCCTTCAGTTTCTCGGCCCTGTCGCTGGTGTACGGTCCGTCGAGAAGCGGCGCGACGGAGCTGTCGCTTTCTCCAATCTGATGGAGCAGTTCCTGAATGCGCTGATCGGAGTTGAAAGCTTCCGCCTTCTCTCTCAGGATCAAGTATGTACGCATGCAACCGCGTACGAAGGCCTCGACGTCACGTGCATCCGATGTTCGATACGCATGCGCATCGAAGTGCTTGGGGTTGCTGTACCCCACGCTCTCGAGGAACCTCACGAGGAAGAACGCGGGTTTCAACGTGTGGCAACCGAACCGTAGGTCCTGATCGAATCGAGCCATGTTCTGATCATTCAGATCGATATGGAACAGCTTCTCGGACTCCCACGCCTGTGCCACGGCGTGCATGAAGTTGAGCCCAGCCATGTGCTCGTGAGCCACTTCGGGATTGACGCCCACCATGTCACTGTGGTCCAGTGTATTGATGAAAGCGAGCATTGCTCCTGTCGTCGGGAAATACAGGTCAGCTCGTGGCTCGTTCGGTTTTGCCTCCAGGGCGAAACGCATGCCGTACCCCTGATCCAGGTTGTACTCGCAGAGGAAGTCGAGCGCCTCGCGAAAACGCTTGATAGCTTCGATGGGGTCCTTGCTTACGTCTGTCTCGGTCCCTTCACGGCCGCCCCAGAAGATATACGTCTTTGCACCGACCTCTGCACCCAGATCCATCGCACGCATGGTTTTCTGGAGAGCGTAGGCTCGGACACGGGCGTCGTTGCTGGTGAATGCTCCGTCCCGGAACACGGGATCGGCGAAGAGATTTGTCGTCGCCATGGGAGCCGCCAGCCCGGTCTCATCCAACGCTTTCTTGAACGCGGCCACGATCTTGTCACGCTCGTTCGCCGAAGCGTCGATTGGCACAAGATCGTTGTCGTGGAAATTCACACCGTAGGCGCCTTCCTTAGCAAGTAGGTGAACGACGGCGACTGGAGACAAGGGATCCCGGACTGCATCTCCGAATGGATCTCGCCCAACATTATTGACTGTCCACAAACCGAACGTGAACCGGTCCTCCGGTTTTGGAGTGTAGTTGTCACTCACAATAGCCTCCTCAACGTGTCCTGAGGCCCACTGTCGCTCGTGGACTCAGTACTGAATCGAAACCTGCGAACCGCTCTTAGCGGAATCCAGGATTGCGTCGCATATGACGGCACACTTGTATCCATCTTCAAATGTCGCTCCGTACGGTCCGATCTCCTTCTGGTTTGCAATGGCATCCAACATGTGGTACAGCTCGTGGATGTGGGCGTGTTCCCAGCCGAGGACGTGCCCGTGCGGCCACCAGGCTTCGTAGAAGGGGTGGTCGCTCTCTGTTACCGAAAGCGTTCGGAATCCGTTCCCGCGTCCGTTCCTCACGTCGCAGATCTGTAGCTCGTTGAGCCGTTCGAGATTGAAGGCGATCGATCCCTTTGCGCCATTGATCTCGAGAGTCATATAGTTCTTCCGCCCACCGCAAAAGCGCGATGCTTCATACGTTCCCGCTGCCCCGTTCTCAAATCGGACGATTGCCTCAAACGCATCGTCGACCTCTACGGTGTGGGTTCCCTGACCGTTTGCATCCGGGCGTTCCTTGATGAACGTGGATGTGATTGCGGCGACCGAGGCAACGTCACCAACAAGGAAGCGACTCAGATCAATGATGTGCGCTCCCAGATCTCCCAACGCACCGGAACCCGCAGTCTCCTTGTCCAGTCTCCAAACCCAAGGAAGTTCAGGGCTGATAATCCACTCCTGCAAGTAGTTGGCTCGGAAGTGGTAGATCTCGCCGAGCTCTCCGGCATCGATCATCTGCTTCGCCAACCGAAGAGCCGGTACAAAGCGGTAGTTGAAACCACACATGTGTTTGACTCCCGCTGCTCGGACAGCGTCCAGCATCCGTTTGGCTTCTTCCCCGCTTCGGGCGAGCGGCTTCTCGCACAGAACATGCTTCCCAGCCTTCGCTGCTGCGATACAAGGCTCGGCATGAAGGCTGTTGGGCCCAACGTTGTCGAGCAACTGAACGTCTCCATCCGAGACCAGCTCGCTCCAATCTGCGGTGGACCGCTCGTAGCCGTAGCGAACAGCCGCATCGGAAGCTGCCTCAGCAGGGATACCGCAGATGTTCACCAGACGGGGCGTAGCCGCAGGGGGCCAGAATATGTACGGAATCTTCTTGTAGGCATTCGTGTGCGCTTTGCCCATGAAGGCATATCCAAGCAATCCGATCCCGATTTCCGGGCCTCGACTTGCGTTCTCACCCAGGGTCTTGGAGAGGCTTACGAAACCAACATCCTTCTCGCTCATGGAAACCTCCAGTCATCGTCAAAGACACTGACGCGCCGGCCGTCGGAGCCGGCGCGTCATCCCACAGCACCTGCTACTCCGTACGATCGAACCAGAGACCTGCGGGTTTCTCACGAATGATGATCGAGTCGAGGAAATGCGCCGCCTTCTTCAGCCCTTCTTCCAGCGACATCTGATGGTCCTCATGCTCGATGCTGACCACGTAGTCGTAGCCAATCTCCTTGAGCGTCCAGACAAACGCCCTCCAGAACTCCTCACCGTGGCCGTACCCGACTGTTTTGAAGTTCCAGCCACGTCCTTCGGCGCTAAGATCCTTCGTCTCCAGTACGCCGAACCGTTCCGCAACACCCTTCTCAACTGCGCTGTCTTTCGCGTGCACATGGAAGAGGCACTCGCGAAGCTCGCGAGCGGCGAGGCATGGATCCATGCCTTGCCAGAACAGATGGCTTGGATCGAAGTTGGACCCGATTGTCGGACCGACCGCTTCCCGCAGTTTCAGAAGTCGCTCGGGATTGAACACAGCGTCTCCCGGATGCATCTCCAGGGAGATTTTATCCACTCCGTACTTCGACGCGTGCTTGGCGAGTTCCTTCCAGGTGGGAATAAGCTTCTCCTCCCACTGCCACTTCAGAAGCTCCGCGTAGTAATCGGGCCAAGAACACGTAATCCAGTTCGGGCATTTCGCGTTGTCGCTGTCTCCGGGACAGCCGGCGAAGCCGACGATTCGCTCAATGCCAAGTTCGCCGCAAAGCTGAGCCGTCTCCTTGAAATCGTTGATGTGCTGTTCGGAGATTGCCTTGTCGGGATGGACAACGTTCCCGTGACAGCTGAGTGCGCTGATCTCAAGACCGCGGTCGGCAACTAGCTTCTTCAGCGAGTTCAGTTTGGCCGAGTCCTTGAGCAACTCGCCGGGATTGCAGTGTGACTTCGGGATAAAGCCGCCGGTCCCCAGCTCGATCATGTCAAGATCGACGACGGACAGGGCATCCAACGCCTCTTCCAACGAACGATCCGCGTACACTACCGTAAAGCAGCCAAGCTTCATTCTTCCGCTCCTTTCGCTTCGTGCATCCTGCCCCTGCGTGCCGGGCCGCACTCCCTCTGAAGTACGTCCCCTTGCATCGGCGGCCCATGTGGCAGCGCAGAGCCTGAGTTTTCCTATCGACTACCGGGTTTCATCCAGCCCGTACGCCAGGAAGACTAGCCCAGGCTAACCCACTGTCTCGTATCGGCGGCTTTCTGTATAGCATCGAGGATCTGGTTGATTCTTAGACCATCGTGGAAATCCGGACTTGTTTGCCCGTCCTCCCGGATCGCCTTCACCATCTCGTACATCTGAACCGCAAATGTCTCTCCGAAGCCGATGCCCATTCCCATGATCGGCCAGAGGTGCTCGCCGTAGGGGTGGTCGAACCCACCGGTGAGAACACGGGTAAACCCGCTGCGCTCGTTCGGCGTATCGAAGGTGGAAAGGAGAACCTCGTTCGGGCGTTCCCAGTCGAAGTACACGGCACCCTTCATTCCGTAGACTTCAAAGTCGAAGTGGTTCTTCTTGCCGGAGGCAAGCCGACTCGCCACGAGGCTTCCTTGTGCTCCGTTGTCGAACTGCAGTAGAACGTCGCAGATGTCGTCGACATCGACTTTGCCCATCTTCACGTTGCCAGTATCGGCCTTGTGCCCCAGCCCACCGGCCCCGATTGGGCGCTCCTTGATGTGAGTGGAGAGAAGTGCCGCAACGTCAGTGACTTCACCGACAAGAAACCGAGCCATGTCGAGTACGTGTGAGCCCAGGTCTCCGAGACTTCCGCTTCCGGCAATCTTCTTCTCGAAGCGCCAACTGAGAGGCCCGGATTCATCAAGCCCCCAGTCCTGTACGAATGAGCCGCGGAAACCGACAATTGTTCCGAGCTTCCCGTTGTCGATCCAGCGCTTGATCAGCTGAACGGCTGGGGCCCTTCGATAGTTGAAGCCGATTCCGTGTTTCACGCCGGCACGATCAACGGCGTTGACGATCTCCTGGGCCTCCTCTGCTGTCCGCGCGAGGGGCTTCTCGCTAAAGATGTGTTTGCCTCTGGCGATGGTCTCCAGTGCGACCTCCTTGTGCATGTCGTTCGGTACACACACAAAGACGAGATCGATATCATCGCTGGAAATCAGCTCGCGCCAGTCGCCGGTAGACTCCGGGATTCCCAGGTGGTCCGCGGTTTCCTTTGCGAACCCGGCGTCACGCTCTGCGATCATGCGAAGCTGAACACCCTCCGTCTCTTCCGCAAAGAACGTCCTCATCATGTGGAATCCCACCGTATGGGTCCTGCCAATGAGTCCGCCTCCAATGAGCCCGATGTTCAACGGTTTCATACCCGCTCCTTTCCCTATCCGCTTACTTGCTCAGTCGTCCGTACTGCTTGTCAGAACCGAATGTCGCTTGCACAGTTAGTCTCGAATCCCCCGCAAGCGGTTAATCACGACAGCCGCCAGAATCAGCAGGCCGTTCGCGAACTGGATGTAATAGCCTCCGATGTTCGCAAGCACCAATCCATTTCGGATTACACCGATAATCAAGACTCCAAGAACAGTTCCCAGCACGCTACCGATACCGCCGTCAAGGCTTGTTCCTCCAATGACGACTGCTGCAACGATGGCGAGCTCGTACCCGGATGCGATAGACGGCTGGGCGACACCCAGTCGTGCGATCAACAGAATTCCTCCGAGTGCACCCAGTGCACCGGATAAAATGTACGCGAGCATGGTGATCTTCTTCGTCTGCACTCCGGAGTAGCGGCTTGCTACCGCGTTTCCGCCAGTGGCATACAACTGGTACCCAAAGACTGTATATCGTTGCAGCAGATGTATCAGTATTGCAGTCACTAAGAAGAACAAGATGGGAACGGGAATCACTCCCCCAATCATTCCTTGCCCAAGCCATGTGAAGGACGCGGGAAGATTCACGACAGGGAGCCCCTTCGTCACCATGAATGCCACTCCTCGCACCACGCTCAACATTGCGAGCGTTGTAATAATGGGGCCGAGTCCGATTCGCGTAATGATGAGCCCATTGACGAACCCGATAGCCATCCCGGCCAGAACAGCGATGAGAATGGCGGGGAGCACCGGCACTCCGTTTGTCATCAGAAGAGAGACAACAATGCCGGAAAGGGCCATGTTCGAGGCAATTGAAAGGTCCAGTCCTCCCGTGATCATGGCGAGCATCATGCCGAGGGCGGCAATGCCCTCAAAGGAGACGGCGCGAAGAATGCTGAAGATGTTCCGCGTGGAAAGGAAGTTCTGTCCCAGGAACGACAGCGCAACCACGAGGACAATTAGAGCCAACAGAACGCCAGTTTCGCGCCCTCGCAGGATGCGCAGCAGCGTCTTCTTGCCGGAATCCATTATTGCCTGTCCTCTACTCATCGTTCTCCGCCTCCCTGGCTCGTCCGTTCGCCTGTCCCTCTTCCACGGTTTCGGCTCCCGTGATTGCTCGCATGATGTCCTCTTGTGTAACGGTATCTGATTGATACTCCCCGGTGATCTTGCCCTTGTATATCGTGATGATCCGATTCGTCACCGCGATCAGCTCCGGCAACTCGCACGATGTCATTACGCAAGCCTTCCCCCCCTTGGCAAGGTCGCGTAGAATGCTGTGGATCTCGGCCTTTGCGCCAACGTCTACTCCGCGCGTAGGGTCATCCAGCAACAGGAGCCGCGGGTTGGTTGCCAGCCACTTGGCGAGTACGACTTTCTGCTGGTTTCCGCCGCTCAGGTAGTTGACGATTTGCCATGGAGAGTGGGATTGGATGGACAGTCTATCGATCGACTCCTCTCCCAGATCCCGAATGGCACTGCGTCGCAGGCAGCCCTTCTGTGCAAGTCTGTTGAGCGTGGTGATTCCTGTGTTCTCCGCCAACGAGTGGATCAGGCAGAGCCCCTCGACATGCCGATCGACCGGAACGTATGCAAGGCCTGCCTTGATTGCGTCCTGCGGTGAGCTGATCCGTATCTCCTCTCCCTCAATCCGCACGGTCCCGGAGACTCCTGGCGCCAGACCGAAGAGCCCTTTCATCAGATCACTGGCTCCGGACCCCTGGAGGCCTGCCAACCCAAGAATCTCGCCCGGGCGCACGGAGAGCGATGCATTCTCTACCCGGTCTGCGACTGTGAACTTCTCGAGCGAAAGCACGGGCGTTGTCTCCGCGTTGGAGGAGAGACGAAGGCGCTCGAATTCATGCACATCATGTCCTGCCATCATGGTTGCGACACTGGACGGTGTTACGTCATCGATTTTCCCCGTAAAGACATCGCTTCCGTCACGCAGGATCGTTATTCCCTCTGCGATACGGAAGACTTCATCGAGCTTATGTGAAACATAGATGATCGTAATACCTTGTTCTCGTAGCGTTTCGATCATCAGGAAGAAGCGTTCGAGTTCCTCTAGAGCGAGAGCCGATGTCGGTTCGTCCATGATGATGAGCTCGACGTTCATTGCGACGGCCTTGCAGATCTCTACGACCTGCCGCTCGCCAATAGAGAGATCGCCTAGAAGTTCGTCAGGTTGCCGATTGACACCGAATTGCTTTAGAAGGGTTTGTGCACGGTCATTTCGTTGTCTCCACGTCAGCGGGCGCAGCGAGATCTTGGAGAGTTCCGACAGGTAGATGTTCTGCGCGACAGTGAGATTCGAGCATTGCGGGAAGTGCTGGTGAACGACGCCAATCCCCACGTTCCGTGCATCCAGTGGACTTCGCACATCGATCGGTTGCCCTTTCCAGAGGATCTCACCATCGTCTCTGCGCTCGATGCCGGCACACACCTTGATCAGGGTCGACTTCCCCGCCCCGTTTTCACCGACGAGTGCGTGAGCCGTTCCGGCCTCGACAGCAAGTTTCACCCCCTTGAGGGCCTGCACGCCGGGGAACGTCTTCACTAGCCCGTTTATCTCAAGTAGATTCACATTGCCTTCCTAACGGTTCTTCTGCGTCTGAACGGCCCGTTTTGTCTGCTTTGCATAGTGAGGGACTTGCCCTCTTGAGTAGAGGGCAAGTCCCTGAAGTTGGAGCTCTGTCGGGCTACCCTTCCCACTCTTCGAGTAGGTCGAAGTAGTCGTCAACGCTGATGCTGTCTTCGCCGCCGTCCTTCGTGATGACGTCCATGCCGGAACTCAGCATGTCGATCGGGTTCTCTGCCAGATACTCGGCGAGAGCCGGCGTTCGAAGCAATGCGTACAGCATGTTTACGCCGTGGTATCCCATGTCGTAGAAACGCTGTCCGATGCAGGCCTCGAGGATTCCGGCCTCCACGTACAGGAGAGCGCTCTCGAGCGGGTCGACTCCTACGCAGATGAGGTCGCCCGCCAGGGCGCGCTGATCCACGGTCGGCATCGAACCGACGCTACCCCACCACGGGAAACCCGTGGTCGTGGCAAGCCCGTCGACCTCTGGGTGAGCGGCGATGTAGTTCTCTACGGCATCTACGGCAAGGCCGATTTCCAGTGCCGTTGTGGTGAACCGTTCGAGCACTTCGATATTCGGATAATCGGCGAACTTCGACATCATTCCATCGTATCGGGCATCGAGGTTCGGATGCCCCACGTACACCTGGAAGATGGCGACTGTACCTTCGCCGCCCATCGCTTCGGCGAGTTGACCGGCCACGAGTTCACCCAACTCGAAGTCGGGCGTTCCGTAGTAGATCAATCGCGGGCTGCCGGGGCAGTCGGAGTCCCACGTGATTACGGGAATGCCAGCGGCTGCCGCCTGCTGAATAATCGGGGTCATCGCATCCGCGCTGCTGACGGACACAGCAATGGCGTCGACGCCGCGGTTTACGAGGTTCTCGACCACCTGAGCGGCTTCATACCCCTCGTCGGAGACGGGACCTGTATAGATCAGATCGATCCCCAGTTCGGCGGCAGCGGCCTCAGCTCCAGCTTTGGTTGCGAAGAACACCGGATTGTCGAGCGATTTCGGAACGACTGCGATCTCATATGTGTCGGCTGCGATTCCCGCTACGCCGACGGCCATAATACAAGCAAGAAGTACCAGTACCAGCTTACGCATCACACCCTCCTTCTGTATAGCCTATTCCTTACCTACGCCTAATACAGCAGCTCCCTTCCCTTGATGACCACCTCCCTAGCCATGATCTAGCAGTGAAGCTTTGCAATGTCGTCATGTCAATGCACCACCCGTTTATTCATGCCCGATTGGCTCGCTTGACTCGCGTACCCGAAGGTTGCATTCAAGACAGATCTTCTTTGGCTTGCCGGAGTCTCCCGCGATTCTCTGTATCAGCAGTTCCACCCCTCGGTATCCCATCTCATATGGTTGCTGTGCAATGGAGGTGATTGCAGGATTGAACGACGCGGCCCACTCCGGGTCGTCGAAGCCCACAAGGCTCACATCCTTCGGACACGCAAGCGTTGTTTCCTTAAGATGTTCCAGCATTCCGAGAGTCATGACGTTGTTCGTCGCAAAGACCGCAGTTACACGCCGTTCTCCCTGTAGCAGTTTGCCGGCCGCTGTGGCCGCACCCTCAACCTCGAGTCCGGCCTGCCTGAGCCAACCACTCTCGATGGAGATCCCGGCCTCTTCTAGAGCACGCCGCCATCCACGGACCCGGTCGTCAAACGTCGGAATCCCCTCCAACTCAACTATCGCTCCAATACGTGTGTGTCCTAGTTCGACCAAGTACTTGGTTGCCTGATATGCACCGTTCTCGTTGTCGGAGAACACCTGGTCCACAGGCAAGGAGCAAGGGCGGTCGATAATGACCAGGGGCGATGACTGGTCAACCAACGCTTGCAGCGTGTGCTCCGGCCTGATGGATGGAGCGATCAAGAATCCGTCGACTCGGCGTTCCATCATGAGAGATACGTACAGCTCCTCCTGCGAGGGGTCCTCATCAGTGTTGCAGAGGATGAGGCTATAGCCGTGTTCTCGTGCGCAATCCTCGCTTCCCCGCACGACTGCGGGGAAGAAGGGGTTCTGAATGTCGGTTACAAGCATCGCAATCGTGTCTGACTTCCCTACTCTCAGACTGCGAGCACGTTGATCGGGCTGGTAGCTCAGTTCCTGAATGGCTTTGCGCACCCGCTCACCGAGATCGTCACTCACAAAACGTGTTTCATTAATGACATGGGATACTGTGGTAATGGAGACACCTGCAAGCTCAGCAACTTCCTTCATGGTTGCCATACCGAAGCCTCCTTCCCCTTTGCACTTGCTGGGGCAAACGTTTGCGCAATCGTTCGCGCAAACCATTGCTTTATAGCACTCCCTGTCGGTTTCGTCAAGAGCTTGCCGCCTCGCAGCGATGGGGGTGAAGGATGCCAAACGCTTTGTGGAATAGGAGAAACGCTATCTCAAAGTCTACGGCTCGCTGGGTACGGGAGGAAGAATCGAATCGTAGCATCATGTCTCATTGACTTATTCGGTGCGGTAAGGTACCGTTCGTCGACCACATGGCGCAGAGGGAAGGCTACAATGAAGGGACTTCTGATCATTGCGGACGGTCTTGGCGGACGCCCGACGGACGTCGACGGCCTCACGTGCCTGGAGGCAGCGAGTACGCCGAATCTCGACACGTTGGCCGAACGCGGCGCACTGGGCCTCGTGGATCCGATTGCGCCGGGAATACGCCCGGGCAGCGACACAGCACACCTCTCACTTCTGGGCTACGACCCGCGAACGTTCTATACCGGGCGGGGCGTGTTTGAGTGCTTGGGTGCAGGAATGGCCGTGCAGCCGGGTGATATCTGTTTCCGGGCCAACCTTGCGACCGTTGAGAAGACTGCGAAAGAGTTCGTTGTCACCGATCGGCGTGCAGGACGAATCGAGCAAGGACAGCCGGATCTGGCGGCGGCAATCAACGCGATCCGACTGGAGAAGACACCGAATGTTGCGCACGAGTTCGTTGCGACGACGCAACATCGCGGTGCGCTGCTTTTGCGCGGCGACGGTCTGTCCCGCCACATCACCGAGAACGATCCGCACGACACCGGACGGCCGGCGAACCGGATCGAATCGGCGGTGCGTGGGGACGTTGCGGGTCAGCGCACGGCGGACGTGCTCAATGAGTTGATCGAACGTGCCTACGAAGCGCTCAACGATCATCCGGTGAACCGGGAGCGGAGGGCGGCGGGGAAGCCGCCGGCGAACTTCATTCTTGCTCGTGGTGCGGCGGACTGCCCGCACATCGAGTCGATGGAGTCGATCTACGGTGTACGCGCGGCCGTCATTGCCGGCGGAGCGTTGTACCGAGGGGTCGCGCAGGCTTGCGGGATGCAGGTGATCGACGTGCCCGAAGCGACCGGCGGACTCGATACGGATCTGGGTGCCAAGGTGCGCGCGGCGGTGGCTGCACTGGAGACGTACGACTTCGTGTTTCTGCATGTCAAGGGAACCGACAACGCCGGGCACGACCAAGACGCTGCTGCGAAGACGGAGTTCATCGCCCGTATCGATCGAGAGCTGTTCGGTCCGCTGATGGGTGTACTAGACAGTGGAAAACTTCATCTGGCGTTCACCGG
>Ga0272442_10003103_pt1 | contig 23533 bp, 39 predicted proteins | sample SSMForm2O_FD_200262 | JGI IMG/M metagenome (GOLD analysis project Ga0272442, IMG submission 200262) | Marine sediment archaeal communities from Little Sippewissett salt marsh, Falmouth, MA, United States - SSM-Form-2O | ecosystem: Environmental > Aquatic > Marine > Wetlands > Sediment ...
GGGAGATATAACCGGAACAGCAGATATTCAAGCAATTGAAGTTCACGGAGGAGGAATATTTAACTTTTCCGACGCAGATGAGTTTTATACTGGAAATTTTAGTGGAACACAATATTATGCCGAAACAAGTTATTATAATCACTCCGGATTTGTTATGACTTTCGGAACACAATCGGTATATTATAATGCTTCTTTTAGTGATAGTATTTTAAATGGTTTTGAATTAAATGATAATTATAAACTCACTACAAAAATAGCCGGATTATATAAATTTGGTTATTCGGCAAGTGGAGAAGGACAAAATAACCATATTTATGAATTAAAATTATATATTAATGGAATTGAACAAAATAAAACTTCTTCTTATGTAACTATGGAAGGAGCAACGGCAAGAGCAAATATGAATGGACAAGGATTTTTACAATTAAATATTAACGATAATGTAACTTTAAGAATGGCCGATGAAAGTGGAAATGGAGATGGAAAAATATATTCATTAAATATAGAGGGTGTAAGAATAGGTGATTAATAATGAAAACTAAAATAATATTGGGATTGGTAATGGCTTTTGCTATTATCGGAAGTGTTGGCTTTGCCGACGCACAAACGACAACTAAACCTATCGATATTTTGGCAGTTAATAATTTATTGGTGGGGGAACATTTAAGAAGTGATGGGGACTTAGAAATAAATGGGGACGTATATGTTGATGAAGCTGAAGGTTGGACTGGGACGTGTTATTATACACCAGTCGTTAGAGACGGAATTATAATCGACTGCATAGGGGGTGAAAAACTATGAACAAAGCGATACTAGGACTAATGGTTTTCCTAATGGTTGGCGGGGCATTTGCCTATCAGGGACAATTACATTTTGACCCAACATTAAAACCAATGGGAACATTAGAGCCAACAAGCAAAATCGGAAATACCGATAAGGGAATAACTAGAAACCACTGCGATTTGTTAGAAGATACTTGCGATTGGAGACTTAAATTTAGGGATAGCGAAACAATAGATATTGGCGACGAAAGATTTTATTTAAAATACTTTGGCGACAATAAAATGTTTGTAACAAACGCACAATATAATTGGTTAAACCCTTTGAGATATGAAGGAATAACAAATCTAGGAAGCGAAGGTTTTATTAATTTAGGCGAACATAAAGTCAGTTATATGATAGAAGATAAAAACTATGGAGACGACAGAATTTACTTGACACTATGAAAGCCTTAAAACTATCTTTAACTTTTTTTTTCTTTTTAATTCTTATAGCACCGGTTTTAGCATTTCAAGGAAGCACCGATAATTTAAATATGACTATAAGTAATGCGGGTTATAGTGCCAACTATGGCGAGTCTGCCAATTTTAAGCTGGACTTTTCTTTAGTTGACCAACCTTTAGGGGCTAAAGAAAGCACAAATTTTAAAGCACAGCTAGGTTTCTTTTGGGGAGCATTTATCGAGGCAATAGCTGGAATAGTTAGCGAGTATTGGGCATTAGCCTTAATGGGCGGGGTTATAGGTATAGGGGGTTTATTATTATTTATATCACAACACTTTGATATGGAAGAACACTGGCTTTTTAGGTATTTTTTAATCTTTGCTTCCGCATTAATGTTTTTAATAGGAATAAACATAGGAATTAATGTTGCAATAGCAGATGGAACACAAAACGTATTGGATAATATAAGCACGTTCTATTGGGTTTGGAATTGGTTGTTTTGGATAGGTGTTGCTAGTTTTAGCGTTGCAATATTATGGAGCGGAATGAAACATTTAAGACAGGCTGGAGAGGTTAGCTAAAAACGGGCGTCTTTACCTATTTAATTCATTTATAAATGAATCCTTACTTTTTGCCCCCTCCCTTTTTAGCTCATCAAAGTTTGTTGTTTATCTTTAAAGGCACAATTAAATATATGTAATCCAACCTCGGGTTTCACACAATTTCTTAATAACTTCCTCTTATCTTTTACCTTATATTTACTCAAATCAATTCCGTGAAATTTTTCTAATGATTTTAAGTTCTCTTCGGGGGTTTGTCTTGTGGATGCCCTCATATTACTAATATTAAAAGGAGTTTTTACTTTTAAATTAGTAATTTTAAAATTAGTCCAAAAATAATGTCTTCCCGAAATTTGAGGAATAATAAGTGGGTCATAATAACTTCTTACATTTTCAACTACAAATTTCTTTTTACAAAAATGTCTTAAAAAAATTATTTCTTGGTATAGTTCCATATCCGGATATCTGACAATCCCTTGGGCATTTAAAAAATTATTAGTTACCGAATGAGTTGGACAAGGTGGGCTACTCCAAATAAAATCAAACTCTTTATAATGGTCCAACAAATATTGGTGGGCGTCGGCTATTATTACTTTGTCTTTTGGGAAGAAATCTTGATATATTTTTGCTATTTCTGGAACATTCTCTATTGCTGTCACTTCTACATTTTTCCAAAGTTTTCTATTCCCACCTATTCCAGCATATAAATTTAATACTTTTATTTTGCTCACTTTTTCTTAACCCCCCTATCACTCCTCACTTTACGAGGCTTCTTATCTTTTCCTCTTTTCCCAACATTCTTTGCGTGTTTAAGCCCCGCCTTCGTTCTAGCACTAATATTTTCCCGCTCAACTTTGGCGAGAGTTGCCATAATAGATAAAAGAACGTCACGGAATTGCCCGGAAGTTCTAAAGTAAGGCTCCCTAAAGCTTTCCCAGTCTATGCCAAGATTTTCTAATTCCTTTAGTTTTTGCAAAGTGTAAAGAGTCCCACTTCTACTAAAACGGGATAAATCCCAGAATAGTAAAAGCTCGAACTTACGTTGGTGGGCGTCAAGGAATAGTTGTTCGAAACTAGGTCGCTTTATCTCTTTCCCTGATATAATATCGGTATATTCCTCAACTATTTCATACTCTGCCCTTTTGCAATACTCTCTTAACTGCTCAAGCTGATTTCTTGCTTCTTGTTTGTCTGTGCTTACTCTTACGTATATTGCTGTTTTCATTTTTCAATCTAAACTTTAAACCTCTAATCTTAACCCATAATGCAGAAGTGCATAATATATTATAAAGCCCTAAATAGCACACTAAAGCGATAATCATACTTTCGCCAAATGTCATAGACTCCATTGCATTAAGAATTGTTGTTATTGCTATTGTAATGACTATTATAATCAAATGGTAAAATTCAAACTTATCTATTTTCTTCACCCCCCTTAAACCATTTATTACTACTTTCCCAAAGGCAAAAACTTAAAAAGCCAAATAACATAGGATAATAAACTGCCGACGCAACAAATAAACCATAAAAGTTAAAGCTTTTCTTATCGGTTGCCTTAATAACTTGCTCGGCTGTTTCATTACCTTGCTCAACCTGTTCCTCTAAACCACTCCTTTCAACTTCCAATATATCAATATGTTCTTGGGGCATAGTTACATTCATATATATAGCTATGCTCAACGCTATTATCAAATAAACGAAAAACATAGAAACAAAGAACTGACTTTTATTGCCCATCTTTTTGTAACGCCTATATAATAATATCATAATCCCGATAACGCCTAGCTTAATCAATACAAGCACCCAATAGCTCCTAAATAATAAATAAATAGGGTTACTTTCGCCCACCAATATCCTTTTACTAACGATTAAGTCTATGATATTGAGTAGAATAGTAAGCCCAACCGCCCATTTCAGCCAATTAATCCTCACTTTTCCGCTCCCCCTGACTCCGTTTTATCATAAAGAGCCTCCCATAACTCCTTCTTTCTAACAATGGCGTCCCTAATACTAGGTTCACTAAATGATTCACCTAGTTTTTCGTATTCTTCGCTTATTCTTCGCATAGACCAACCCGCATATTTGTTTAAAAATACTAATGCAATATCCATTCTCTTCATATATCTGCTCTTTAACTTCGTTCTAGCTTGCGGGTCTTTGTCAGCAATACTAAAAACAGCATCTCTCTTCTTCTTGTCGTAAGCTTCTTTATCTAAAGAAAAGAACTTAACAAATCTTCCGTGAAAGTTGGCACTTGCTGCCGTGTATTTATAACCTTGCTTTCCTTTTAGATATAATTCCTTTTTGTTCTTACGACTAAAATACATAAATAAACCACGTTCGCCACGCTTCTCATAAACGTGGATTAAACACTTACTTCGATGTATTGCTGCATATCTATCTAGTTCAAAAAAGCTAGGCAAACATAAAATAACGAATAAATTCCTAAACCTCATTTCTGCAAACATTTTTATTAAGTCCATATTAAATTTGCTTAAGGCTCTCCTAGAAGCTAGGTAACCAAACGCCTCATCAAATACTATGCACTGCCCTTTCTTTGCTTTGCTAACAGCTTCAAAAAACTGGTCGGCTGTGAACACCGTGCGACTTATATCGAACGTTGGGTCAAGATAGTTTGCTAGTTGGTTTGCTTTAGTAGATTTCCCAGCTCCTTCTGCTCCGTCCATTATAATAAAGCAATCGCTATCTCTTTTCAACACTTGCTGTTTAAATAAATCTAAAGTGCTAACCATTATATTATCAATATAATAGTTCCCCGCTGGAGTTTCAACAACAACCATTTTTATTCATACGCTGCGTATCTTGGGTCATCTGTTTTTGGCATTAGGTAACCCTTCTCGTCTAGCATATCCCTTAACAACATTCTAAATTCTTTCAAGCCTTTTACAAATAAATTCCTCTTATTAGAATTTATAAATTTCCTTTGGTTATAATTTGCATTATAGTTCATATTTTCTCTCACTTCCTTTAGTTTTTTGTCTATTGGGTCTTTTTTATCTTCGTTCTTTCTTAAATAAGGACGAACTTCCATCCATATTTCCTCTTCTATTTTTAGGATTCTTTGATAGTCTGGGTTAGGTGTTAGCATAATTTCTGTGCTTAACACTAACAAATTATGTATTCTTTGCAAGGTCGCTAAACCCATATTAAATTTGCTCGGTTCTTCCCAATTAAGTGGTTCGCCTGTTGTATTACCCATTTTCAAATAACCCTTCCGCTCTTTTCTTTTGTCCTTCTACAAAATGTTTTAACACGCAATCTTTGCAATAGTTTGCGGTTTTATATTTCGTTTTGAATAGTTCCCCGCAATCCTTGCACGTTCTTACGTAAGTATATCCCTCTATTTTTCTCCTTCCTATATTCCTCACCCTTTTATTTTTTTGTTTCTAAATAGCGACGATAAAGTGAAACGTCGTGCCCAAAAGATTCAAATCGATTTAAATATCTCATTAAATGTTCTTCGGTTACGTCCCCCTCTTCGTGTGCTATAAACACGGTGTAGATTAGTTGGTTCACCTTTTCGGGCATCCCCCCTAAATTTGCTTCAAATATTCTTTCTAATTCCATTTTAAAGTCCCCCACCATTTACAAAGCGACAATGAAACTCGTTGGAACAACTTTGCAAATGATGTCTAGGGTTTAACATCTTTACTCCATTTATATCCAATATCTTTTATCTCTATTATAGCAATTAAGATAGCGTCGATTATTACTAAAGCAAAAAATATTATCTTACTTGCCATTAAACTTATCATCTTTTTCTCCTTATGCATTTCCTATCGTGAAAGGTAATGAAAGAAACTATCCCTTTGTTCTTTCGTCCAAAAGGATAGTTAATCCTCCACCTAGCCCCGCACTTACACTTATTCATCTTTAGTTTCTTCCTGTTGTTCTCTTTCTACTTTAAAGATTTTAGTGTCTTGCCCTTTGGCATTCTTCCTCGTCTCTATATAAGTAATCCTTATCTTTTCGCCAACCTCTACATATTCCATTCGGCTATCCAGAACGGTGGCTCCCCAAACCATAAACTGCCCGTCTTTGTTTTCAATATAATATGCGTTGCTGTTATTTATGCCAACGTTTTCTTTCTTCAAGATTAAAACGCCCTCGATTGAGTCTTCTGGTTCTACAGGCTTCCAAACGTTTGGTTCAATTGTTTCCCATTTCGTTTCCATCTTTTTTCACCTCCTCTTTTCTTTGTTTTATTTGTTTTTTTCTTTCGATTACCCATTTGCCTAATAAATAACCGATTAGAAAATATAATGCAATGAGTAATATGTTTTTTATTGTTTCAATTTCCATTTTCCTTATAAATCTCCTTTTAATATTCCATTTGCTTCTTCAATAGTAATATTTCCTTTAATTAATTCTTTCCTAACACTTTTTAAAACCCAATAATAAGGAACATATATACCACACAAAAATAATAACCAATCTATATAATCTATACTCATATTTTTAAATACTCTTTCCATTTTCCTTATAAATCCCCCTGAAATTGTGGGGGAGTAAGCCAACCTAGAAAAAGAGGCGAACTAGGTAACAAAAAGAGGTGTGTTGTCACCGGCTTACTCCCTCTCCACTTATTCAACTTTTTCTTCTTTAACTTCATTAAACATACTTTCAATTTCTTCATCTTTAACTTCCTCTATATTTTTTTCATCACCGATAAACTCTTCTGCGTCTCCTTCATCCTCAAAGTTGCAAAATATACATAAGCTGTTACTTAAGACAGCTCCTCTACTTTTGCACCTGATACATCTTCCTTCTCTAATAATACCACCCCACCTTTTAATTGCTCTTTTGTAAATACTTTCATTATCTCTCTTAAGTTGCCCCAACCCCGTGTGTTTATTCCGTCTTTGGTTAGTTCTTCATTATAGGTAACAATTTCTTCCATAGTTAATTCTTCATAATTATTAACAAAGTTTTCCCAGCCGGAGTGTTTTTGCAACTCTTCTAATAAACCAATATATTTATTTATCTTATCTTTCTCTTTTCTTTCTATTTCATCTTTTAGTTTTTGTGCTTCTTCTCTTTCTATCCTTTTCCCTTCTTCTATTGTAGTTTGAAGTTCCATTAAAACAACGTCTTTTTTCTTCATAATCTTATCCATTTCCTCGTCCAATTTAGCGATTCTTACTTTCGGGACGTCGTTTTTGACCTTCAGTTCCGATAAAAAATTGCTAACCTCTTCTGATATGTTAATTTCTTCCGCTTTCAGCCACTGATATACCTCTATTGGCACCGTTGCTGAAATGTTAGTCTTTTTCACCATTTTCACGCTTTGTAGTTATTAAATTCGAATAATATATTATAATATATTAATAATATATTATAATATATTATTGGGTTCATACATACATACCTTTGAAATGTCCAGTGGAAACGTAGGTCCCAAACATTAATCAAACAACCCCCTTTTATCATTATCATATTTCAATAATTGTTTTTCTTTTACTTCCTTTTTGAACACTAAAATGTATTCGTGGATGCAAGGAAATCTTTTTAGATTATTAATAAACAATTTATAATTCATATCCCCGCCAATATTGCTCCCTCGATTATAGATATTAATATCGTGCAAACTAAAGCCAAGCTTTTCGCAAATATCAATCGTATCTTTCATTATATTCAACATTCTTTTCTTTCGATAAATATTCCCAACTACTATAACAAAATAACGATTTGGTTTTAGCACCCTATAAGTTTCACTCAAACATCGCTTATAAACATCTAAAAACTCCTCATAAGTTCCTAGAGTGCTTAAATCTGTTTCGTCGCTTTTCTCTTGATATATTTTATCATACTCCTCAACGTCGTAATAAGGTGGGCAAGTTAAACTAAAGTCAAAGCTTGCGTCTGGATAATTTACTTTTTCACTACTAGCCAAATGTATTTTATAATCCTTTTCATCAAAATCAGTTAGTTGTTTTAAAGTAAAGTCAACTGCATATTTATAAACATCATATCCAACGTAACGCCTATTTAAACCCAACACGGTGCTTGCTCTGCTATTATGCCCAGCGAAAGCATCAAATACTTTCTCTCTTTCTTTGCTTAATAGCAGAGTATAAGCACTAGTTATTACTTCCGGGAAAACGCTCAACGTGAGTTTGTTCTTTTTAGAGAAGTTTTCCATACGCTGTAAAGTCTTCTCTTTTTCATCTAAAGTTTGATATCCCTTTTCGTCTTTTAGCCTAGCCAAGTCAGCTGATTTAGTCAAAGTTATTCCTTTATTAACTATTACTGAACGAAACATTTGATTGCTAAACATATCCAAAATCTTTTGTTTAACCTTTCTTTTCTCTTCTAACCCCTTAAACTCAATTATATCAATAGCTTCGCCACCCAGAGTATTTTGTTTTTCAACTACTTCAAAACGCCTTTTCTTTATATTATCTGTTATTTCCTTATAATCTGATTCCCTAGTCATTTTATTTTAAACCCCTTATATTTTATTTTTTCTATTAAATTTCTATTAGTATTTCTAACCCCAACAACCCAAAGTAATACTTTGTTTTTCTTAACATCTATCTCTTTCTTAATCCAATCAAAAGCCTTTGCCTCATAAATTGGGTCGAAAGGTTTTATCTTCACCTTGTTATTATAAGGCTTGTAATACCTAACGAGGCTGAAAACTTGCGAACCATAATAATATTTGTTAATAATTTTATGTGGCTTTCGCCCAACATAAACCCCAACTATATTCTTTGGGAATTTATTAAATCTATCAAGCCCCTTAAGTATTCCAATAAAGTTCATAGCTGAGCCAACGGGTATAACTAAATAATCCAAATCGTCAGGCAAGTTTCTAACTTGCTCAATTATAGGGCTAAATACGTCCGCTCCTTCGAAACCCATATTGACTATGTAATACTTCCTAAAGTTTTCTTTTGCCCTATTAAACAAAACTGAATTGTAACCACTACTAATCCCATAAATTTCCGCCCCATTCTTTTGTGCGATACTTAAATTAATATTTGGTCTTTCTGTTTTATAACATAAAATAATACAACGCAATCCATATTTTTTGGCAACCTGGCTAATAATTGCACTTTGAGGGGAATCTATTGAGCAATAGCAAACCACCGTGTTGTGATAACTTCTTTTAATGACTCCTAGTCGGTTTTTAATTAAATACTCTGCTTGCCTTAATTTACCACCGTTGACGTAACCTTCGGAGTGGTAGTCGTCTCTTTTTACTAAAACCCCTTCAAAGTTTTCTATTGGCGTTAAATCACTATTCATAATCCCACCATTTCTCTTTTAACGCTGTCGTAAGCATACTTTCCCTTGTAAAGCCCATATCTTTTATGTCGCCTATTATTTCTTTTATTTCTAATAGGTGCTATATGAAAGTCGTTAGCTTTGCAAAAGTCCCTTACAACCCTAATCGGATAATCTTCCACCCAATTTTCTGCTTCAATTTTTTCTATTAGTTTCCTCATTTTTTTTCGCTCCCTCCATTTCTTTTCTACACGCCTCGCAATAATTATGTTGCTTTGCGACTATTAAAAGCAAAATAAAGTCGTGCCAATTTAACTCGGCTTTCTTTTTTGCCTTAAGCAACTTATTATATTCCTCGTCCGTGAATTTTTCGTTTATTGTTTTCATTTTATATTGTTTCCTCACCTTGCCAGACCGGAACTAACCCCGCCCTAATGTGCCTTGCTTAACCTCGTTGATTATTATTTTCCTCACCTAACCATACCCTGCCGAACGATACTTGACCATAAGGCACCGCTTGAATATGAATGGTGGGTTGCCCCACCATACTTTGCCGAACCTAGCTGCGACGTAACTAGCCATAATACACTACACCGCAATTATGATATTGGTGAATATTGTGGCATCGTTTTCTTTACGTATTTTTTAAGCTCGGTTTTATTTGCTGATATAAGGTTTAGCACTCTCAAAGTATTTTGTTCTTTAGCCCTTCCAGAGATATTCATTTCTCTTTCGAATTGCATACCTAGTCTTGCCTTTTGTTGCAAGTGGTTTAAGGTATTCTTATCTAATCCTTGCGGGTTAATTCCGAAATACTCTTCAATAGCATTTAAACCTTTATCTTGTATTAAAGCTTTCTTTTCGCTTAAGGTTAATTTCTTTGCCATTTTATTTTCGCTCCTCCACTAATTTTGTAACTATAAAACGTCCAAATTCTGGTCGGTGGCTTAATAGTCCATATCTAACGCCAGCCAATTCTAATACTTCCTTAATAAATTCAAAAGGAACGCCATAAGCAATTATCTTTCCTTTAGCTTTCCATTTCTTTATTAAAGGTCTATAAGTTGGCACCCTAGTTACTTTATCGCCCGAACCTTTTCGCTCAACAATATCCCTAACTATTTCGTCATAGGTTTTAATTGGCTTATTGCTTTTATTTAGCAAGGTTAATTCCATAGGCTCAATAAATACTGCCGATTTAATCGTTTGCCTATTCTTTTTCCCTTCCATCTTCTTACCAACTTCACTACTTGCGAAACGCATAGATGCCTTTATTGCATTATTAGGTATCGCCAAGTTTCCTTTTGCGTCACTATAAACCTTTTGCTTCGCTTGTTCCATATAGCCCTTTTCGTTTTTAGGCTGTTGCTCGTCAAGCCATCTGTCCATCTTAAGAGGGGCAAGCCCCTCTATTTCAAAATTAAGAGTTGTCGGTTTCATTTTTCGCTCCATAACTTAACTTCCATTAAGTCCTCTACATCATTATGTTGTGCCTTTAATACGTCGCTAGGGGTTAGTTCAAGTTTCATTCTTCTTCCCCCTTGCATTTATTGCAAATACATCTGTCATCAAAAACCCAAGCTCCGCATTCTTTACACTCAAATTCCTTGATTAGTTTGTTATCTTTTTCAAACTTTCTCAAGTTTGATAAAGCTTCCTTAAACTCAACCTCGTTGCCAGAAGCAAAAGCTAGTGCTAGTCTGTTAATGTGTCCAGATAAAATCCCATTAAGGCATACGATAGTCATCTTACTCCTCACCCCTTAACTCAAAAAGTAACATTTCATTAGCCAACCTCAAATTCCTAATTGCGTCAGATATTTGCGTTTGTGCTTCCCCAACAATATCACTTATTTTAGGGTTTGTTCCAACAATAAATTTTCCAGCTTCAAATTGGGCTTGTTCTAATCCGCAAATAACCCAACCATTTTGTTGGTTTGTTTCCTCAATTCTTTGTTCCTTTGTTTGTTTTTTTGTTTCCATTTTAGTTCGCCTCCACGAATTTGTGACATTGGTAAATACTCAGAGTTTATAAAGCTTACTAAATAACTAACTATTTTAGTATATATTTTATTTAAATGAAACTTACTATTAATCAGTAAAAATAAAAATTAGCCGATACGAATTATCGTCGGCTGTTTTTTAGAAGTAGTTTTTCTCGCTTTGGTTCTTTTACGCTTTTTGGGTTTCGCTGGCACAGCTGAACTTATTGGTTTTTTCATATCTTTCCCGTAATTACCGCTTGGGTCAAAGCCTATGCCTAAACCACCCAATCCTCCGCCACCTTGCTTAAGTCGTTGCTTATATGTTTCATATCTATGTTTCTCTTTAGCTTCGGCTTTTAGGGAAGCGTATTTTAATTTGGCTTTATGTTCTTCCTCTTTTAGCTTACGTCTAACCTCTGCCTTTCTCAAAGCTTCTTCTTTATAACTAGCTTTCGCTTTGCTATAAGTTTTCTTTGCAAACTTTTTAAATCCCATTTTGACTATTTGGGATTCTTTGCCAAATGACCCTTAATCCTCACTTTTTTTCTCGAGCCCGGAACTTTCCTTAAGTGTCCCTTAACCCTATGCTTTTTCACCATTTAATTACACCTCCAGTTATTCTATTACTTTTGCGATAAGGATTTTTTCTTATCTTATGTTTTTTCTTTTTTCTTTGTGTGTTTTCTTCCATTTAATAATAAAAAAAAGTTGGGCTTTACGCCCTTTTTGGTTTAGCCTTTAAAATAGAAATATGCCGAAACAATTCCTATAATTAAAGCTGAGGCAAGTATTACTGCTATCGTTGGAAGCCATTCCCCAAAAGTTGAAATTCCTTCAAGTCCGCTAGTTGTAGCATTAAATGAAGTTCCTTCTGAATAATTTACAGCTGTTGTTGTGCTAGTATTAGCGGTTTCTATGCAAGTTGTGTCGCTAGTATTCACCGTGTAATAAGTGCTATTTTCACAATATACACAAACTTGATTTGTTCCAGATAAAGTATATTCGCATTGAGTATCTTTAACTTCGCTTAATACTATTCCACCAATCCCTAAAACTATTGCTAACACTACAAAGGAAATAACGGCTATTCCAAGTCCTTGTATTGTATTTGCCATATTTATTCACCTATCCTCTGAAGTAAAAATAGCTTGCAACAATTCCAATAACTAATGCTGAAGCTAGTATTACTGCTATCGTAGGAAGCCATTCACCAAAAGTTGAAACTCCTTCTAAACCGCCGTGAGTAGCATTAAACTCGATACTCCTAACAGCCACAGCTCCGGTATCAGATGAATTATATTCGCATTCCCCGCCATTAGTTGCTGTTGTATTCCAATAGTATCCGTCACTTGTGCATTGTTCTTCTGCAACATTATCAAGAATTACTCCTCCAATTCCCAAAATTATTGCCAACACTACAAAAGAAACAACAGCTGTTCCTAGACCACTTATTGTATTTGCCATATTTATTCACCTATCCTCTGAAGTAAAAATAGCTTGCAACAATTCCGATAACTAATGCACTTGCTAGTATTACTGCGATAGTTGGTAACCAGTCTCCAAAGGTTGCAATACCTTCAAGTCCCTGGCCAGTTGCATTATATGCATATCCATCGTCGGTTTGAGTATCTTGAACTTCATCCAACACGGTGCCCCCTATTCCAATAATAATTGCTAGGATTACAAAAGAAATTGCTAGTGTTGCCATTTGTCCTAAACTTATTGCCATAGTATTTCACTCTCCCTTATTACTCAAGAACTAACAGCCACTCCAAGAGAGGTTGGCACGAAACTCCTATGGGTTATTAATAACCTATAGATAGCCTCTTGGCAATCTAAATATTAAACCTTTTTATTTATAAATCTATATACATTTATAAATAAAAAAATTACAAATAACCTATGGCAACTCGTTCTCAGCGTGAATACTTATCAGCAAAACGTCAATATCGTGAAGGGGTTAAAGCATATAAAGAAGATGTTGAAGAATATAAAGGGGATATTGAGGAATATGAAAAGAGATTAAAAACTTGGAAAGAAAAATATGGCGGTTATATAAAAGAAGGGGCTAGGGGAAAACTTACTTTCGCTCCTAGTCGACCCCTAGCCCCAAGAACTACTAAACAATTATACAAGGGATATAAAGAGGGCTATACAAAATTAAAAGAAAAGTCGGAAAAATTAGGTGCCCAACAAAAAGAATTAAAAGAAACTACAAAGGGACTAAAAGAAAAAAGGGCAAAAGTTATTTCTACAGGGAAAGAATATTATGGAAGAAAAACACCCAGCGTTGGTGATTTAAGTAAGGAAATAAAACAAGGCACTTTAAGTGAATTAACCACAGCTTATTTAAAAGAAAAAGGTATTTTAAAAGAAAGTGGCGAAAGCCCGGGTTATGATGTTAAAGACATAGCAGTAGTTCCAACTGAAGTTTCTAGAGATACTATTGAGAAACTTGACCCGTCTTTACAAGGGAAGCAATGGAAAAAAGTAAATGATAGACAACTTATGGTTTGGGAAGATGAAAACCAAACCCCGACGATAAAAGACGCTCCTAAAGTAGAGCCGACTATTACCACCACAAGAAGAGTATATGAACAAGGGGTTGAAGTTAGGGACGGGGTTGTTGCTTATACTCCAAGCAGTTTTCCTCGGGGGGCGGAGCCAATGTTATATACTGAAGAAAAGTTTAAAGAAGTAAAAAGTTTAGAACAACCTTTAATATCTTCTCAAACTAAATATATATCAAGAAGACTTGAAGGTTTGCCACCTAGTTTATCTGCAGCTGGAAAAATAGCCATAGCCCCCGTCGGAGCAGTGGCTGGGATGGGGGAAGGGGCAGCTCTTGCTATAACCCGCCCAGATGAATTTGTTTCGGGGGTTAAAGAGGGACTTACTCCTTCCGGGCTAGGTAGTCAATACCGAGCTATCAAAAGAGACCCATATTATGAAGTTACTAAATTAGCGACAGAATTTTATGCTTTTGGGAAATTAACAAGCCCTTTGGCTAAAAGGTTAGGAATTAAATCCCCTACTTTAGCAAAAATTAAAGAGGGAAAAGCTAGGGTTTTAATACCCGAAAAATATTATGCTAAATTAAAAGGCACTTCAGAAGTAGCTTTGGAGGGCGGAACTACTTTAACAATAAAAGAAGTGTTTTCTATTTTGCCGGAAGGTATAAGACAAGTTCCCGTTGTTCAAGAAAGAACTTTGCAAGTTTTAGGTATTAAAAAAGCCTTAAGTCCAAAAGTTGGATTTTTAGAACCAACTGCAAGGGGGCGAATTAAATTAGCCCCTAGCGGAAAAAGTGTATTGGTGGGGAAAGCAAAAGTTAAATGGTATAAAGAACCAAAAGGAGCAAAAACTTCTGTTTATAATATTGATAAGCCAGGTTTATTTAAAAGAAGTAAAATAATTAAGGAAATGAAAACTAGGCAAGAAAGCGTTCAAGAGTTTTTTGGGGAAGCAAGTTATAAACCATCTGTTAAAACGATTAAAACTATTGGGGGGAGAACGGGCAAAACGAAGAACGTTCTTAAAAGTATTTATGGGGAAAATAAGGTGAGGGCTAAACCAAAGGTGGCTAAACCAAAAAAGAAAATCGTTAAAGAACCTGGTTACTATAAAGTTACTTTAAAAACTGATAAAATTAGGGGCGGACGTCCAACTAAAACAGCCGGTGCGAGTGAAACTAAATTAATAGAAATAAAACAAAAGAGTGATATAATGAAGATGACCCCAGCTGAGAGATTAGATTATCTTCGTGGGGCAAGAGTGCCAAAGTCCAAATTATTTTATTATAAAACTAAAATGGCGAAGTTAAAACAAAAGTTCCCAGCAAGAGAAAGTTTCCCCAGAGTTTCTCGTATTAAATCAGGTTCAATTAAAAGGGGGATTAAAGAGGGCTATATTAAAGTTCAACGAAAGGGTTACACTCAAGCTAAACCAGCTGAGTCTATTAAAGTTTATAAGGAAAAAAGTTTAACTAGTCCATTGGAAAGTGAAAGGATATATAAAACACTTAAAGGTGTTTATGGGAAAAAAGGATTAGATGCCAAACCAACACCCCCAAAAAAATATCCTAAACCCAAAAAAAGAACTAGTGAAGTAAGCTCGGCTCCGACTTCAAGACCTTTTACTAGCTCTGCCCCATCTGGACAACAACAAATATTTTCTGAAGGGGGTTATGCTTTCCCTAAACAGAAAGCAGTTGGTATTACACCAGAAACTAGGCAAGCTTATGTTCAAGCGTTAGGGGAAAACCTTAATTTGCAAATGACTGAGGTGGCTAAAAATATCCCCGTCAAAACTTCTACTATAAAAGGACAAAGAACTTTTGGGACTATTAGGGGCGTCAACAAACTAGAACCTAAATCTCAAACTAGGTTGGAAACTAGACAAAGAACTAGGTTGGAAACTAGGGCTGAGCCAAGGGCAAGGATAGATTTAAAACTAAAGCCTGAAACTAGGACGGAGTTAAGACAAGAACCTCGTTTAACAACTAGGTTGCAGTCTCGTTTAGCTTCTAGATTAACAACTCGGCTTGCGTCAAGACAAGTTCCTCGAACTAGTAAATATCCCGGTTACCCCCCTACTCCGCCACGAACACCGCCAGCTAGTTTTAATATCCCTTTAAAAAAGAAAACTAAAGAAGGCGATTTATTTAAAGTTAAAAAAACTAAAAAGATAAGAAAACCTAAATATGCTCCTAGCCTTGTTTCTGTTGCTTACGATATAAAAGATAAAAAGAAGAAAAGCCCGGTAACGACCGGTTTAGAAATACGTCCTAAATAAAATGGAAAAAGAAGATTATGATAGAATGAATAAAGAGATGGTGGAAAACGAATATTTTGAGCCAGTGCAAACTACACCTGAACAATTTAATATTTCTGACGTTTTTCTTGACCCAAGCTTTATTATAGATGAATTAATTAATACTTTACGGGGGCGGATAGTTGATAGTATAAATCAACAAATAATTGATTTGCAACCTAGCGTTGCTGAGGAAGCGATTAGCTTTTTAGTGGCGAGAATATTGCCTTATACTTCTAAATTATTTGCTTTATCGAATTTAGATGAAGAAAAGATAAGGGATATGGTTTATGACTTTGAGGCTAGTTTATCAGGCGACTTAATGTATTGCGAGCAGTTTGGTATAAAAAGAAAGGATAGAGATTTTATTTATAATCTCACGGTGCATACTATGGAGTCGACGATAAGAAGAGCTAAAGACGGGATAACTATGAAAAGAATGCTTTCACAACATCAAAGCAAAGAAATAACAACAAGGCAAGAGATGCCGGAAGAAAAGAAATTAAATAGGGGGAGATGGAAGATATAAAATGGCAGGAATTCCAGGTTTGGAACAAGTAGGTTTTACAGGTTTTAATTGGGCGAATATTTGGGCAAAAACCTTGCTAGGTTTAGAAATAGTTGGGGGTTTAGTCGCCTTTGGTTTAGCTTTTTATTTTTTTATATTAAAGCGTTCAAGGTATAAAGACTTTATTGAAATAATCGATTTTACTACTAACCAAAAACAAAGGGATAGGGGATATTTAAAAACGAATAGAGATGGCTCGCAAGAGTATAAACTACTAAAGAATAAAAAAGCTGAATTAGATGAACCACCAGAGTCTGTTTTTGTAACTAAAAAAGGAAATAAAATAAGACAATTAGTTAAATATGGTCCGGGAGATTTTAATTGGGCTTCGGCTTTAGAAGTTTGGGATAAAGATAAAAAGGCTATTCACGGCTATCATATAACCAATTTAACTGACCAAAATTGGAATAAAGATAAGATTAGAAGGGCAGCTGAAAAGAAACATAGCCAAACGGGGCTTAAACAATATATCCCACAAATAATGGTTGGGGCAGTAATTGTTATGTTTATTATTTCGGCTTGGTTTATTACGGGAGTAATGAAACAAAGCGTGACGATAGGAACTAGCACTATTGATAAAGGAGCAGAAATAGCAGCCCAAAACGCACAAACAGCTAGTGTTTTGGCAGGTATAAGTAGAAGCGGGGGGAGTAGTAGTGCTCCACCACCAGATATCTAGGAGGTGAAAATAAAAATGAAACCAAAATATAACTATTATCCCGGGAGGAAAATCTATAAACATCAGGTGAGTCTTCCAGATAGCCCTTATGTGAAATATTTTAATAGCAAATCTGCAGCAATGAGTTTCATTAAAAAATACACAAAGAAAAATAAGGGAAAGAAATAATTATGGATAAATGTAGAAAAAAAGGTGGTGAAAATAAATGGGGATAAAAGGAATAACTGGAAAGAATATAGCTGACGCAGAAAAATCTTTTCGTAAAAGATATCCGGGTTTAGTTTTAACTAAAATAATGAGAGTTAAAAAATTATCCACAAGGCAATCTAGACACGAAATATTATCTAGCGGGGCAATTAAACATTATAAAGTTTATTATAAATATAGATAAATGAAAATCGGAAGCAGACCAACTGGAACAATAATAATTGATAGTCGAATTCAATCAGATATATGCAAGAAATGCAGGAAAAAATATACTGCACATAAAAGTGGATTATGTTTTAAATGTAGAAAAAGGAAAAAATAAATGGCTTGGGAATTAGCAATAGTTGGGAGCTTAATGCTCGTCGTATTGGGTTTATTCATACTCGTTGGTATCTTTGATAAAATGGAACACGCTTTGTTTAGCTTATTCCTTTTTTTCATAGGTTTATTTTTCATTATAATTACTCTTAACGTGGACTCAAATGTTTTAGTGGCAAATAATGCGACGATAAATAATGCGGAAGTATTTAGTGATTTAGGGGACAATATCGGAACTGCCTATTGGCTATCTATATGGGTTTTATTTGTTAGTTTGATGTATTGGTTTATTTATATTTTAAGGAAAGCATTAGAAACTTTAAAACTTAAAAAAATTGACTTCATAGAGGGTAATGATGATGAATAAAAGTGAGAGAGTATATTTAGATTTGGAAGACAAGGAATGGCTTGTTCACGAATCAAACAAAACGGGGAAACCGATGAAACAACTACTAAAGGAATTAATAAGGGACAGAAAAAAGAAAAAGAAAAGCAGATATACTACGGGGGAATTTCAAATAAGAATATGAATGCAAGAGGAAGTATATTGGACTTATTGTATTTAATGATTTTACTATTCGTTTTTGCTATTGGGACTTTAATAGCTTTCACCGTTTGGGAAGAATATAAGGGGGCGACTAATTCCTCGTCAGGAATAAATTTAAGCACATCTACTTTTGACCATATACAAGAAAAGCAAGACCAAGTTATGCAAAACTTTGATTATATATTTGTTTTTATAATAGTTGGGCTTACTATTGCCTTAATTGCTTCAACGTTTGCACTAAAAACACACCCAATATTCTTTTGGATTAGCCTATTGCTTCTAATAATCTTTTTAATAATTGCAGGTGCTTTTAGTAATTCATACGAGGTTTTAACGAATAACACAAACATAGCCCCCGCAGACGCCGAATATGATATAATGGGCTTTGTAATGGATAGGCTTCCTTTATTCATATTAATAATCTCTATGATAACTTTAATCGCACTATATGCAAAATCGAGGTTCGCAAGTGAATATTAAAAAAAATAAAATTGGATTAATAGCACTTTATTTAGTAGCTTTGGCTGTATTAGTTACGGCTGCAATTCCTTCTGTTCCATCTATTATAGGCCCTTTAAATAATTCAGTATATTTCGGGGGGGAAAATGTTACTTTAATATGTTCTGGTTCTACTGACGACGATGGCGGACCAATAACTTACATATATAATATTTCACCTGAACCAAATAGATATTATTTTTCCTCATTTACGTATAATTATGAAGACGCAAGAGATTACTGCGAAGCTTTAGGAACAGATTGGCATTTGGCCACTATTGATAATTCTACTGAACAAACTTATATTTCTAGCATAGTAAATTCGGGAAATGCTTGGATTGGTTTAAGAGATGTTGACGGAGACGGCAGCTATGAAGACGATGAATGGGAATGGGGAACATCTGGATATAGAGATTGGAGTGGGGGGGAAGGTTCAGACCCATCACAATGTGTATGGCATCAGGCAAGTGATGATAATTGGGCAGATTCTCCTTGCACAGATACAGCCAAATTTGTTTGCGAGTTTGGTAATTATTCATATACATCTTATGAACAAAATGGAATAAATGCAAGTATTTATTCATTATGCGCTGGAAACTATAATTGGAGTTGCAAAGCTTGCAATTCAACCCCAAATTGTTCCGAATCATCTGAAATAATGAACTTGGGCATAGCCAATATTTATAATTGCAATTCTGGAAATATAAATTTAAATTTTACTTTGTTTAATGAAGAAATATATAATGACACTTTAAATGCATCTTGGGATATAACCTTAAGTTTAAGTTCTGAAACTTCTAGCGATAGTTTTAATTTCCAAGTAGATAATACTTTCAACCCAATGTTTTGCATAGAACCTAATGGGACAACTATTACTTTAAATGGTTTTGTTGAATATTTACCAACTAATGAATCTTATTCTTATCCCAGGCAATATTATTTCAGCGACGCAAGTATAACCAGTGGAATTCAAACTGATATAATAGTCCACGCTTTAGAAGATGGTTATGCAAGTAGTTGTAGTTTTAAAGTAACTGAAGAAGGTTCGACACCTTACGCAGGTTCAATAATCCATTTACAAAGGTATCTTCCAGGCACGGGTGCCTATTTAGGCGTCGCTATGGGGAACACTTCAAGTGGAGGAGAGGATACTATTTATTTAAGACTTACAGATGCGTGGTATAGAATATTTGCTTATGATAGAAATAATGTTTTAAGATATACTTCCGGGCCAGAACATATAGCTAGTTGCCCATATAATATTATAATTGGTTCTGAGGGCGAACCGGATTATAATGAAAGCGAAGAATGGTTTTTATATGATAATATAAACTTCGCAATAACCTTTAATGACACGACTAATTTAACAAGTTTAACTTATGACGACCCAACGGGCTATGCAACAAAAATGTGTTTAAGAGTAGAAAAGTTTGGTTTCGAGGGGGACGGATATGATTTAATAAATACAACTTGCTTAACTTCCTCTTCCGGAACGATGATTCAACATTTAAATGAAAGCGGGTTTTATATAGCAAAAGCAATAGGTTACCATAACGATGACTGGCGTCTTTTGGGGAGTTTAAGCATAGAGTTAGGGGAAAACTTAAGCAATTTAATAGGCAAAGAGGGGGTATTTTTCGCCTTTTTGCTAGTTGGAATATTAATATTTGTTGGATTATATAGCCCGCCGGCTAGTATTATTATGGGAATAGTTGGGTTTATTGCATCAAAAGCCTTTGGTTTATTAGAAGTTGGCTGGGGAGCAATAGTTGGAATAGCATTCGTGGGGGTGTTGATATTATTTAAACAACGGGGAAGGTGATATAAATGGCTAAAAAAATAAGATATAAAATTATTAAAGATAAAGAAGATGAATTTTATATCCAAGCAAAAAGGACTGGAGAATATCCTTTTAGTATCCATAAAAGGTTTTTCACTAGAGCCAGTGCAGAAAATTATATAAAACAACTCAAAAATAGAAAAAAATAAAAGATGGTTCAAACTGAAAAGATAATTGCGGTGGCAGTAGGAGTTATTTTTATAGCACTAGCTGCAACAGGTTTGCAATATTATTTTACCGGAATGATGGAAAGCTATGACATAAGTTATAGTGATAGCGGTTATAACTTCACTTTATTTAATGGCTCGTCTTATCAAGGTTTAAAAAATGCCACGACAGAATTAGAATCTAAATTTGGAGAGAACGCTGACCCAAGTGGCTCAGGTGTTTCCTTTACTGACTTTTTTGATACCACTTGGAATAGTATTAAGTCAGGAGTAGCATCTATATATTACTCTTTAGGCATAACAAAGGATATGGTTCAAGGAACTGCGAGTGGGGTTGGGGCAGTTACTGGAGTTGGAGTTGGTTGGTTAATGGGGGGCTTAATTGCAATTATTGCAATTACTTTAATATTATTCATAATTGGATGGTGGATGAACAGATAAAATGGTTTATAACTTAACAAATATCAGCACGCCAGGCGATATGGTAGTGACAGCAAATAATTTGACTAATGGATACTTTGGAACGATTATTGCGACAACTATTTTTGTAATTAGTTTAATGTATTTATCAACAGGCGAGCGTCCATTTGGTTATGCTTTTGCAACTTCAGCTTGGATTACTACTTTATTGACTATTATGTTGAGAGTTATAGGTATTGTTCCCGATTGGTTCACCTATATCACAATAATTATGGCTATTGGGGGGGTTGCTTACGTTGTTTTTAGCAAACCGAGATAAGCGGGGAAAAGAAGGCAGGGGAATTAAGCCGAATAGTATCTTCAAAAGGCAGTTTGTTTATAAATGGTGGGTGGTTTTAGTTCTATTAATTATTATTCCTTTTGTAGCCGGAACGCATAACACTTTAATGGGTTTTCAAGGAAAATTATTAAATTCAAGCGACGATGCAGTAACGGACGGGAATATTACAATAAATATTTCTACTGCAGATAATTGCGAGGGCGGAGTTTATAGCAAAAAGTTTATTGACCCTTTTTCTAATGACGGAATATTTGATTTAATGTTGGGAAACGATACTGCTTTGCCTTTAAATTATAATCAAAATTATTATTTATGCGTTTTAGCAGAAACTAATGATACTGCAGAAGAACAAATAGGTGGGAATTTTATATTCCAAGGTGGACAAGGAGAGATTGGGACAGAAGACACGGACTTTACCGACCAAGCATTATTTACCACAAGTGGTGTCAATTTCGCCACGGTTCAAGCAAACACGGTTGGCGGAAACTTCTCAACATTTGTATTTGGGAGATTTAATGATTTACAAGTTGACCAATTACTTCACGGAGAAATGGATATAAATGTTATAAATGGTGGCGGAGCAGATGGAACGATAAACGCCACAGGAAATATTACTTCTGGAAGTCATATTTGTGATGTTACGGGGTGTTTATCAAATAAGATTGAAGGAAACCTTTTTGACCAAATACTTAATCAATCTTCTTATGTAGAATTTGCCGGAACAAATATAACGGATAATTTATGTTTTGATAGTGGGGAAACAACCGATTGTATTACTGCTTGGCCAAAAGATACAAACATTTCAGATACTAACCTTTCTAATGGTGGGGTAATGTATGGAAATTTAAGTATGAATGGAAATAATATTTCTGATATTGATACTCTTAATGTAGATGGAAACGCTTATTTTGATAATTACCTATATGACCAAGATAGTGGTGGTGCCACATTTATTCAATTTCCTGGTGACAATTCTGTTCAGGTTTATTCAGGAGGTTATCCTGTTGCCGAATTTGTTGGGGGAACGCCAAGCGGATATATGTGGTTGGGTGACGGATTAGAAGAAGTTGATTTTGGAGTATTTGGAACAACTAACCAATATTTAATTTATGCTAATTCAACTGGGGATTATGTTTTAATGGAAGAAAAATTAAATGTATCTAAAAATATAACTTCTGACGCACACATTTGCGATAGTGTTGGTTGTATTGGTGAAGGTGGAGCAGATACTAACTTCTCACAAGGAGGAGTTTCAAATGATACTATTTTAATAAATGCTTCTCAACCTTATGCTATAAGGACGGATACAAATGGAATAAAAGTATCTTCGGCAGCACAAGGAGTATTTGATGTTATTGGGAATTATACTACTACTTCAATCACAACACCATTATATTTCCACCCAAATGTAGAAGGAACGGGAACGGGAGCAAACTTTTTGGGGGTTTATATAGCTCCAAAATATTCGGGAGCAATTACTACTTACGGCAATTCATATAGGCCTTCTTGGGAAACGGGAACAACAAGAAAGGATATTCTTTTTGAATATAAACCTTCAACACAAGATATGACTTCAAATACAAGCCATACTATTTATACAGAAAGTCAAATCCCTTCATCTCTTGTTTCATCTTCTCCCGCAGTAAATAATACTTTTATCAAATATAGGGGTTTTACAATGGGACAAGCATTTGGAACGGTGACTTTTATGCCGGGTGTTTGGAATATGGATATCACATCCGTTTTGCTTCAATTAAAAGGTGGAGGAGCAATAAATAATTATGCGGGAAGTGGCGGAAGTGTTATTTCAAGAGGGATTAACTTCACCGGTTGGGGAGATATAACCGGAACAGCAGATATTCAAGCAATTGAAGTTCACGGAGGAGGAATATTTAACTTTTCCGACGCAGATGAGTTTTATACTGGAAATTTAAATGTGACGGGGAATGTTCAAGTTGGAGGGTGTATAAGATATAATTGCTCACAACCAAGTGGGTGTATTACTTTGGGAGGGTGTTTATAATGAAAACTAAAATAATATTGGGATTGGTAATGGCTTTTGCTATTATCGGAAGTGTTGGCTTTGCCGACGCACAAACGACAACTAAACCTATCGATA
>Ga0272442_10003104_pt1 | contig 23528 bp, 16 predicted proteins | sample SSMForm2O_FD_200262 | JGI IMG/M metagenome (GOLD analysis project Ga0272442, IMG submission 200262) | Marine sediment archaeal communities from Little Sippewissett salt marsh, Falmouth, MA, United States - SSM-Form-2O | ecosystem: Environmental > Aquatic > Marine > Wetlands > Sediment ...
CACCCGAACCTCGTCCCGGACCGATCCAAACATCAAGCTTGCGAGCATTATCGGTGAAATCGGCGACAATTGCAAAATAACTCGAAAAACCCATTTTCTTGATTACATCCAATTCATACTCGAGTCTTTCCTCGATTCTTTTAGTAATTTTATCGTATCGGTGCACCAAACCCTCACGAGCTTTTGTATCGAGATACTGATCAACATCGTCGAATCCCGGCGGTATAGGGAACTTCGGAAGTTTCATCTTGCCGGTCTCGATTTCGACATCGGCGCGCTCGGCAATCCAGAGTGTGTTGTCCAAAGCTTCGGGAATCTCAGAAAATAGTGCGGTCATCTCATCCGAGGATTTAAGATAGAATTCATTGCCATCGAACCGCATCCGATCGGGGTCATCGACAGTCTTATCCATCTGGATACAGAGCATCTTGTCATGGAAATCGGCATCCTCCGGATGAATGTAATGAACATCGTTCGTGGCGACCATCCGTATTCCCATTTCTTTCGCAAGCTGCACCAGCAAAGGTAGAACCTGCTTTTCCGCATCGATACCGTGGTCCATTAGTTCGATAAAGAAATGCTCGACACCAAAGTGCTGCAGAAACCATCGCGCAACCTCCCTGGCGCCATCGAGGTCGTCTTTCAGCAATCGATGCGGTATTTCACCCTTCAGACATCCCGAAAGCACAAAAAGCCCGTCACTGTATTTCTCCAGAATTTCCATGTCGATTCGCGGCTTGTAGTAAAATCCCTCGAGATAGCCGATAGATGACAGTTTCATCAGATTGGAATATCCCGTGTTGTTTGCAGCAATCACTGTAAGATGGTATCCGGACTGAATACCGGGAACAATCTCCTTTCGTTCGTGACGACTCCCGGGTGCAACATAAAATTCCTGCCCGATTATCGGATGGATACCGATTTTCTTTGCGGCTTCATAAAAATCGAGTGCGCCAAACATATTGCCGTGGTCGGTGATTGCAACTGCGGGCATACCGAGTTCATGCGCTCTTATGCAGAGTTCATCGAGACGGCAGGCGCCATCCAAAAGGCTGAACATCGTGTGATTATGCAAATGAATAAATTTCTTCGACATCTAAAGACCTCCGGTGAAATAGCATAATAAGTCATCATCGAAGGCGATGCAAGATAATTACGAATTAGGAATTACGAATTACTATCTCCCCGCCTCACACCCCGGAGAATATAGCTACAGAGAACACAGAGAAAAACCGTTATCGGTAATCATAAGGACGAGCGGTCGGGTCGCCTACACAATTCACAAATCATACATCCACAACCAACAACTCATCCACACCGATGACTCACTTATTTATGCCGATGAGACTCTCATCGGCATCCTTTTTTCATTGATTGCTTTCCTGCTTGATAGGATAATGAGGGAGCGGGGATTGTCAACGAGTGAAAACAGAATCGCAGAGTATGGGGAAACGCAATTATTTATTCTTTAACATCCGACTCGCCGCTTTATTCACCATATTTGAAATATGCCGCGCAGACTCCCTCAGATGAAATCATACACGGACCCTGAGCGCTCCGAGGTGTGCATTGTTTACCGAACAGTGGGCACTGATTTGGTTTCAGAATCCCGAGTATAACCTTGTCGCACTTACAGGCGGGATTATCGAGCGCATCGGGGAAATCGGGTATGTCGAATTTGAGCTGCGCATCGAATGAGGCGTATCTATTTCTTATTGCCAGCCCCGACCCCGGCAAAATTCCGAGTCCGCGCCATGAAGAATCGCACGGTTTAAAAACCTTGTCGATAAGCTGCTGCGCTGCAATATTGCCATTCTCTGTTACGATTCGTGTGTAAGCAATTTCAATAGCTTGTTTCTGCTCCAAAAGCAAATCTACAAGCATATCGATAGCGGTTAGAATATCCTTGGTTTCAAAACCGGCTACCACGCCGGGCTTGCCATATTTTTCAGCAATCGGCCGGTATGGTTTTGCGCCAATTATTGCGCTCACATGACCGGGAAGAATAAAACCATCGACAGCGATTTCGGAAAGATTGCAAATTATTTCGAGAGGGAGCGGGATTGTTTTTACCGAGCATAGGACAGAGTAGTTCTCGATATTTTTATTATGCGCCATTTCGATAGCGCCAGCGATAGTCGGTGCGGTGGTCTCGAATCCGACACCGATAAACACTACCTCGTCATCGGGATTTTGCGCGGCATAATCGACAGCTTCGAGAGGGGAGTAGGCGATTACTATTTTTGCACCCTCCGAACGCTTTGAGAACAGCGAAGTCTCATCGACCGGGACTTTCATCATGTCGCCGAAAGTGAACAATGTCTTGCCGGATTCAGCCAGCCAGATAGCTTTTGCGATATCGGATGCAGGTGTAACACACACAGGGCATCCGGGACCGGATGTTAGCTCGATTTCCGGCGATAGAAGAGCGCGCAATCCGGAGCGTGAGATTGAGACCGTATGAGTTCCACAGACTTCCATCAAGCGGAATCTTTGCCCCGATGATTTCTGTCGAATTTTTTCTGCAAATTCTTTCATAGCTTAATTTCAGGTATCAGGTTTCATGTATTAGGTTTCAGGTATCGGGTGTGTGTTTTCGGTTGTCCGTTGCGCCATGCACCCGAAAGACATTTTAACTGAGAGAGCGCAGAGAGAAGGAACATTGTGGAAACAGTTTTCAAAGCTATCTCTACTCGAATATGACTGCGATACCCGATGCCGTCTTTTTCACATCGACATGCTTCGTTTGCTTGACAACATGATGTCGTCCACGCCCGCGACCGACAACATCATGGTGCGTATCGGTATAGACATTGCGGTCAACATCGTATTCCACCTGCATAATGCCATCTGCGCCGATATCCCGCGCTTTCTCGATCATCAGCGCATCCAGTTGTTCATTACGTGCATCTTTGCCAAGTTCCGCACTGATAACGCCGATTACACTATGCGGACGATTAATCTTTCCTTCTGTGAAAACAATATTAGCGTTGTCGGGCTTGGATTCAGGCTCATAGGTGGAATCGGTCTGCATGAATTTCACATTCGAAGCGCATCCCGAAAATATTGCTATGAAAAGAATCGAAAGAATTAGTTTTTTCATAATGTCCTTCATTTGTGAGGTTATTTTCCCAATATCGAAATGATTTATCAAATATCAAGAGTTTTTTTTGTTTCGGTTGGTGGTTGGTGGTAATCATCCGTCAGCCAAAGCAGACAGCGATGAACTCCGCATGAGATTGATTGTCTTCCCTTCATTTCCAATCCACTTTAGCGAACGGAAATCTGTCAAATCCATGTTATAAGCGGTTCTGATTTGTTTTCATTCTATCGGGGCGGGACAGTGTAACTATTAATTATTCACTATTAACTATTTAATCTTGAGTTTATCTTCGGGGATTTTGTGCCCCATCTTTTCTTTTTTTGTTCGCAGATAGCCTATATTGTGCGGATTCGGTTCTATAACAATCGGCACCTGCTCGATAATTTTCAGACCGTATCCTTCGAGTCCGATAATTTTCTTTGGGTTGTTCGTAAGCAATTTAATAGTTGTGAGTCCGAGGTCTGCGAGGATTTGTGCGCCGATACCGTAGTCTCGCAGGTCTGGACCATGTCCGAGCCTGCAATTTGCCTCGACGGTATCGAATCCAATATCCTGCAGGTGATACGCTTTTATTTTTTCCGACAGTCCTATACCTCGACCCTCTTGACGCATATATAGAAGCACACCGAGACCTTGAGCGTCGATTATTTTCATAGCCGTATGCAACTGGTCTCCGCAGTCGCATCGAAGAGAACCGAGAAGGTCACCTGTAAAGCATTCGGAATGAACACGCACAAGTATATTTTCCTTGTCTGCTATTTCGCCTTTGAATAATGCATAGTGTTCCTTGCCATGCAAAATATCTCGATATAGGGTTATGTTAAAATCACCCCATTTCGTCGGGAGATGCGCCGTTGTGACGCGCTCAACAAGTTTTTCATTTATGCGGCGATATTTAATGAGGTTTTCGATTGTTATTATCTTAAGGTTGAATTTCTCTGCAATCTCTATCAGTTTAGGCAGTCGAGCCATGGAACCGTCTTCATCCATAATCTCGCACAGTACCGCCGATGGGAACATGTCGGCAAGTTTAGCGAGGTCAACACCGGCTTCGGTATGCCCGGCTCGGCGCAGAACTCCGCTATCTGCTGCAATTAGTGGGAATATATGTCCCGGACGCGCAAGGTCAACCGGCGAGGTGTTAGGGTCGATAAGACTCATTATTGTTCTGGAGCGGTCGAATGCCGAGATACCGGTCGTTGTTCCGTGAGTGTAATCTACCGAGACCGTGAAAGCTGTGCCAAGCGGCGCTGTGTTATCCTGAACCATGGGATTGAGTTTCAGCTCCTCGATGCGGTCGTTTTTAAGCGCAACACAAATAAGTCCGCGACCGTGTTTCGCCATGAAATTGACCATTTCGGGAGTGGCAAGCTGTGATACTCCGATAAAATCGCCCTCATTCTCGCGGTCTTCATCATCGACTACGATAATGACTCGACCCTTTTTAAGGTCGTCGAGAGCATCGTCGATTGTGGAAAATATTGGTTTTTTCATAATTGTATCGATTGTGAATTGTTAAACTGATCTGTTGAACTTTAAAGGATAAATCAAACAGGCGGGATTACAAATGTTTTTTTTTGCTTAATCGCAAAAAGGATACATTATAATTAAAATCAAAAATCAAATATTAAAAATCAGAATTACATATCAAAGTGTAAAACTTTTTCTCTTAAGAGTAAAGCCAACCACAATTTACTTTCATTCGCAGGCTTTGACGTAATGTTGAAGTAATTAGTGAAATCCTTAAAGCTTTAAATTCCTTATTGAATTTTTCTTTTCCTTGAATATTAACTGCAATTTCTCAAGCTTATAAGAGCATTTTAATTTTTAATATGTCATTTTGCATTTTACACTTTGATATTTGATTTATTCTGCATTTTCTTTTCCCCCGACACAGATTTTTTTTTACCGTGTGCTCATTCTTGTGATGAACTTGTTTTTTGCTTTGTATCTATATATTTCCTTTGCAATGTGATGTTTAGATTAATCTATTCTCTATCATTTTAATAGCTTTTCTCCACAATGGTTTTTCACGTCCGAGAATCGAGCGACCGCCGTGTCCTGCATGAAGAATGAGTTCATCGGGAAGCTTCAATACTTTTTCGATACTTTCCGCAAGTTTTTGCGAATCGCCGCCGGGAAGGTCAATTCTACCGAATCCCCCCGCTGCGAAAACAGTGTCCCCTGAAAAAAAAGCTGTTTCTCCAACAAGACCGATACCTCCGGGTGTATGACCGGGTAGCTTCATCAGTTTCAAATGAAAGCCGAGGTCATTTATAATAATATCCTGTGAAATTGGTTCGGCTTCTATCGACAACGGCTTACCAATGTAGCTCGAGAAATTATCCATCGGATTGGCAAGAAGGTCGATTTCATCATCGCTGGCATATACAGGAATCTTAAAATGAGCAATGAGTTCGGGAACTGCTTCAATATGGTCGTAATGACCGTGTGTGAGGATTATCGCAGCAGTATCGACCGATTCTTTTTCAATTGTTTCGATTATCGTTTCCGGTTCGGCGCCAGGATCAATGATAATTGAACGATTGTCAACATTGGTTAAAATGTAGCAATTTGTTTGAAGTGCTCCAACAATTATTCTCTTTATTTTCATATCTCATTACTATACATTAAGATTAAATAATTACTTAATTGTATTTGTAAAGTAATTGATTTAGTATTTATTAAATAATCGGTTTCATTGGAATTCTCTGTGCCATTGATCGAAAATCTTTTGTTCTTTGTGTTGCCAATATATTTTGTCATCGTATGTCTCTGAAGCCCATAGATAACATGAGAAAAATCAGCGTATGAAAGAATAGCTTCTGCATAAAACGCAATGGGCTATGTCAGATATGTCTCCCAACGTCTGTCACCAAGTTTTCTCCCACATCGAAACCTAGGTTTTGCTGTGCAAGTTCGGTATCGCCGATTATTCGTTTTGCATGCTGGTCAAAAGTGACGAAATCGTCGCCGATTTTTTTTGTTTTAAATCAGAAAAACCATTTTACCAAACTTAAAATCCCCTGTTTCCAAGGCACACGGTGCGTTATACCATCCTGAGTCGCGCCGCTTTTAAATTTTTCCATATTAGCGAGAAACCATTCGTAATTTCGAAGTAGGGCGTCCTTATTCGAGTGTTTCGGGGTGAAGTCCAGAATTTTTTCTGCTTTTTCCACAGAAACAAAAGAGTCCTTTGTCGCGGTTTTATAAACCCATGGATATAGAGGCGAAAGGCGAAGGAACTCCAGTATCTCGAGTCCGAAAATGACTAGATTGGCTGGAGATGCTTTTATTTTTTTGTCGAATCCCGCCCTGTCTAGAACAACCTGATAATCCTCTCTCATCGTACTGAATTCTTTTGCGCCAATATTGAATTCAGTGTTTATATGCGTTTTATCTTTAAAAGTGGCAGCAATATAGATTGCTTCGCAAAGGTCTTCGACATCGAGAAGTTGATAGAGGTTATTCCCACGACCTATCATCGGGAAACTGCGACCTTCGCTTGCCCATTCGTAAAAAATCCCGAAAACGCCGAGTCTTTCAGGTCCAACAAAGGATTTTGGACGAATAGTCGTTATAGTCTCCCCGGTATTGCGGAACTCACGCACAAGTTTTTCCGCCTCGATTTTCGCCTCGCCATAAGGACCAACCCCGACAAGCGGATCGTACTCATAAATCGGGTGATGGTCGGGAAGACCATAGACGGCGGTTGAAGAAATATAAATTCCATGAGAAACTTTGTGTTCCAGCGCGGATTGGAATACATTCGCCGTGCCGTCGATATTAGTCGTGTAAATATCCTTTTTTGGGTATAAAGGCAATGCTGCAGCACCATGCATGACAATATCGACACCCTCCATGCAACTGTCAACAGTTGCCTTGTCCCGAATGTCTCCCTGAACATGGAGTATTTTTTCACTGCAGTCCTCATAAGTAAAAGGCTGAATATCGAGCGAGATAACCTTCTCGCCTCGCTCGAGTAGATATCGTATAAGATTAATTCCAAGAAAGCCGGAGCCTCCGGTTACAAGCCATTTAGACATAATTATCCTTTTGAAATAGCGTTAATATATAATCCTATCGCTTACCAATAAAATTTCTGAAGAGGTTAATCCATTATTATTCAGTATGATAGCAGCCACGACTTAAATCGTAACTACATCCCAACTGGTGACATCTTGTATTTCACAGAAGTCTAAATTTATTCATTAAAAACGAAAATAATTCCAATTTATGCGAGCGCAAGTTTTTTTCTTTTACAAAGCTTAAAGTGCACAATTCTGGTAATTAAGTGTCATTTTTATTTAAAACTTATTGACATTTCCCAAATTTTGCCAAATAATATAAAAATATTATGATAAATAACATAATTAACACAATCGCTATTTATGCGACCTTTATCGCTCAGATTGCTGCAGTAATAATAATTGTAGCTGGTATGGGATTCGCTTTTTTCAAATACATCATCAATCGAGTTAGCAATCGGATGGGTTATAATGCCGTTCTTGCAGGACGGCTCGAACTCGGGCACACGCTTTCTCTCGGTCTTTCATTTCTCATAGGGGCAAGTATTTTGAAAAGCGCAATTTCGCCCTCATGGGATGATATCGGTAAACTCGCCGCAATTATTGCGCTTCGCACTGTTATGAATTATTTTCTCACGCGAGAAATTAGGGAACTTCAAAAAATTTCTCCCGATACAATCGCAAAAGCTGGTATTTCTGACACTAATCCTGATAATATAGCGAGTGAAGAATCAATATAAATGTGGGGAAAAAAGGATTGTATATCTGAAATCCTTGACTTTAAAAGCTTTTTTGATATTATATAAAATTATATAAAAATCGAATTTAAGGGGGAAATATGCGCAAAAGATATTGGATTGAATTGATAATACTCGGTTTAGTTTTTATGGGAGTGAGTGTGCACATGCGTCCTACGCCGCGCGATGTTGTGTTCCTCGACTCACCCAGTCAGAAAGCGGAATATGTAAATCACCATTCCTCACAAAGCCTTCTCGACCGTTTTGCACGACGATTCTCCTCGAATCCCGGATTCCCAACGGCAGTGATTGAATTACAGCATCGAGCAGCAAAATCGACCTCGATTATCGAGCATGTCAAACTTCTGGATGCTGTTCGCGACCCCGAAGACCCGATATGGCGGGATTTGACCGAATTATATAATGAATCGGGTATGCGCAGAGCGGCTTCGGGGGACGGCGGTGAAATTACACCTTTTGAACCGATGGACCAGGTTTTTACATCTGATATTCGAGTAAATAATCCCTATTCGACCTTGCAGTATCAACCCGACTTCACGGTTGGCACCGATGGCACGGTTTATGCAGTATGGGGAAGCGATGAACCCAGCGAAGGCTCAATTTGCTTTTCCAAATCCACCGATGGCGGTGCCACATGGGAGGGTCGAACTGTAGTTGACAGTTGGGGTGTGAATATCATTCCATCCATTGCGGCTTATGGCTCCGGTGCCACAGCGAGAATATACTTGACATATACCTGGCTTGCGGATTATGAGAATTACAATTATCATGTTTATTGCTCATATTCAACCAATGGCGGCTCATCATGGTCTCTCGTCGGCATTAGCACCGATGGTTTCTATTCTCACATATCATCGGCTGTAGTCGATAACCTTGGTTACATATATGTAGTCTATACTTATGCCGATTGGTCAACCGGCAGTTGCGATGACGGCGATGTAGATTACCATGTGTATTATAAATACTCCGCTACCAGCGGGAGCACATGGAGCGGCGCTTTATTACTGGTTAGTTCGGGTAATTGCATGTCCGGTCTTCCCGCCGTAGCGGTTGAAAGCGGCGGCGCAAATGCGGTTATGCACCTCGCTTATGTATATGATTACTCATGCGGTGGAAGTGGAGATTATGATGTTAGATATAGAAAATTTGGCAATGTGGGTGTAGGTTCACCATCGACAATATATGGCGATAGATGGATTGCGGCAACGACCGGCGATGAATATGTTATCCCCAATGGTCTTGCCGTTGGAAGCGACGGCGACCCACAAATTGTCTATAATGTCGAAGCCGGAAGTGATAGCGGCAGCATTTATTATAAGCGCTCAAATGATGGTGGAAACACTTTTGGCGCCGCAGTTGCAGTTTCAAATGGTTCATGGTATGAAATCGACCCGGTCATTGCTCTCGACACTATGGATAATCCTGCAATCGCATGGCGTGACCACAGGTATGGCGACGGCGATATTTACTTCACATGGTCTCCCGATGGCGGCAGTTCATTTGTTACACCACGCGAGGTCGATAAAGAAGTCTCCTCGGCAGACCAGTTTTGGCCATGCATTTGTTCATTCAATTCTTCATGCACACGGCATTTCCATTTCGGGTGGTGGGATGCTAGATATGACGAGGGCGATATTTATTACAATGGCAATGAGCAATATCAAGCATTGCTTCATGTAACATTCCCCACGGGAATACCACCTAGTTTGCCGCATTTTATTTATCACGAATTCGATGAAGCAAAGGATTCCACAATATATACCGCGGGGGATTATGCTTTCTGGTATGACCCGGAATATACAGCCAGCACCGAGCCGCTTCTCGACCAGCTTCTCGGCGGCTCAACTTCGACCGAACGATGGGCTTGCGACAATCCCGGAGGATGGACACTAACCGCAAGCGACGATTGGTGGGGTAATGGCGCGTGTGGCGAATTTAATGTAGCATATTTTCATCAAGTGTATATGACTTTTGCACCAACCGAGGGAAATCCGGCGGGATGCACTCACACAATCCCAAGTATTACAATACGATATTACAATTTTGGTGCACTGGTTGATACATTTGGGAATGAACATGCTCCGGTAACAGACTGGGTCGATTATGGCAGCGATTACACATTCCGCGGGTGGGTAGATATCAGTCCCCATGAGCGCTGGGCGATTACATCGGCAGACACACTCGGGACTGCGCATTTCCCCGGAACTATCGAACCGGTGTATTATCACCAGTGGCTGCCGCACATATTTTTCGCAGGCACAGATGCGGGTAACTTTACATGGACTACAATTAGAACATATCTGGGATATTCGCTTCTCGACAGCGACCTTATTACAGATTGGCAGGATTGGGTCGATTGCGGCACGATTCTTGCATTTTCAGAATCTACAAGCACCGGCAAAAATGCTATCAACGATTATGATACACTTGTGATTGATTGGATACCGTCATACACAATTATCTACAGCACCGATGCTTATGTTACAATTCAAACCGATTTTGGCACAGGTACAGTTAAGCTCGATGGCATTTTATACAGTTCTCCTCATACCGAACTTCTCGCTCCCGGAACCGAACACACAATCGAGGCTCCAACACCGCAGACTTTCGATGATACCGTCCAGTATCATTTCTCGAGTTGGACAGATGGACCGACCGACACAGTCAGGACAATCACAGTCCCGAGTTCGGATGTTACATATACAGCGCAGTATGACAGATGGTTTAAAATTGTTACCGGATACACCGGTTCCACCGGTGGACATATCCCCGTTCTTACCGGAGACGGCTGGTATCAGGAGGGCACATGGGCGGGTATCACCGCAACGGAAGGATTCGACAGCACGGAGGGAATTCGATACGGCTTCTCCCATTGGGAAAGTACACCACCCGGAGCGACATTCCTCGATCCGTATGATAACGAAACCGATGTTCTCGTCGATTATTACTATCAGGTAACCGCGGTCTATTCGGTACAGTATTCTCTCGAGATTCAAAGCGACTACGGCGACCCGAATCCACCTGTCGGTTTCAACTGGTATGATGCCGGCGCAAGCGTTACTGCAGCTGCAGGAAGTCCCGACACAATCAGCCACATGTATTGCAGCGGCTTTCTTGCATCCGGCTCCGGACTGCCGGCGAGTGGAACCGCAGATTCAATATACTTCACAATTACAGAGCCGACATGGGTTAGATGGCTATGGACAGACCAGATATGGCTTTTTGTCATATCCAGTAATGGTTTCCCGAATCCACCAACCGGCGTTAACTATTATGACCCAGGTGCGGATGTAACCGCGACAGTCGATTCGATTCATGTGCTAACCCCGAACATGAGGGAACTCTGCATTGGATACACCGGTACAGATGGAATCGGCTCCGGCGGTGATAACGATGTTAATTTCATTATCACTCAAACCTGCACATTGACCTGGAATTGGCAGACACAATATACTTTCGAGGTAATCAATCCCGGCGGTCACGATGCACCTGTCCCGCCGGCGAGCATAGAATGGTATAATGCAGGCTCGGATATCACAGCTTATGTTACTTCACCGGCAGGGGGGTATGTTTGCATAGGATATTACGGAACGGGTTCTGTGCCGGTAATAATGCCTTATGATTCCACAACCTTCACACTCGATATGGCATCTTCTATCGAATGGAGATGGGCTTTGAGTTCCGATGTTGTTATTCTGAGTGTGTTTTCAACCGATGGCAATGGCGACCCGTTCCCATTCGGAACTACATATTGGGTGATTGGTACTCCGATTACGGCTTATGTAACATCGCCATACTATGATTCCTATCCAGCGGGTATCAGGGATAGCTGTACAGGATTCACAGCATCGGGTTCACCGCCTTCATCCGGTACGAATGACACTGTTAATTTCACGATAAATGTAAATTCGACTATCAATTGGAGTTGGATTAGACAGTATATGTTCACTGTGAATAATCCTCTCGGCTACGATACTCCCGACCCGATTGTCGGTTTCCATTGGTTTAACACGGGAGCTACCGTGGACGGTTCGGTTACTTCTCCATGGGAAGATTCGATTGTATGCACCGGATATGACGGCGAAGGCTCTCTACCGGATGGCTCGAACGATTGGTTCTCATTTGTAATCGATACACCATCGACAGTTACATGGTTCTGGGATGTAAATAATGTTATCCTGACGGTAGTATCGGATTATGGAACACCGGACCCAACCGTTGGCGACCACACTTATCTCGCCGGAGCCGATGTTCATTGTGAAGTCGATTCGGTTATCTATGGAAGCGGAGAGCGCTGGGTCTGCACGGGATGGATAGGCTCGGGTTCCGTGCCGGCTACGGGCGATTCCAATTCGCTCGATGTTACATTGACAGAGGATTCACAAATAGAGTGGACATGGAAAAGAGAACTTCTGCTAATTGTCGATGATGGCGGACACGGCGCTGCGACACCACCGGATGGCAATAACTGGTTCGACGAAGGAGCTGAAATTGAGTGTTCGATTGCGCCCAATCCCGATGATACTTTTTTCTGTGTTGGATATACCGGTACCGGCTCCGTTGGCTCCGAATGGGGATATGACCATACTTCGATTACACTCGACGAGCCATCGAGCATCACATGGATATGGCTCGGTGCAGGCTCGGTATCGGCGCTGGTTGTATCGACAGATTATGGTGAACCGTATCCCGACCCCGGTGTGCATTATTATCCCAACGGCACCGGTGTCGATGCCTATATGCCCGATGCTTCCGATTCTCTCGGCGATGGCGAGCGCAGACATTGCACGGGTTATTCCGGCACAGGTTCTGTTCCGTCGGGAGCGGATACTTCGGTTTCGTTCACAATAAATGAAAATTCAACACTCGATTGGAATTGGGCGATACAATTCCGCCTCACAATCGAGAATCCCGATGGCTGGGACACACCGGCACCGTCTGCCGGAGACCACTGGTATGACGACGGCAGTGTAATTACCGCCAGCGTAACACCGGTTGTCGATTCGATGAGGTGCATTGGATATTACGGCACCGGTTCCGTGCCGGCATCGGGATGGGGGAGCACGGTTACATTCACGCTCACAATGCCAAGTTCATTGGAATGGCGCTGGCTGCATGAAGATTTTGTTTGCGAGCTGATGGTCATAAGCGCTCACGGGCACCCGAATCCCCCTGCCGGTTTAAGCTTTATACCTTGCGGACAATCCGTTGTCGCAACTGTCGAGCAGGTGGATACTACAATGCCCGGCTCGGGATGGTATTGCGCAGGATGGAGCGGAATCGGTTCCGTGCCGCCATCGGGAGATACCAATTTCGTGGTATTTACATTGAATGAAACCTCATTCCTGACATGGCTCTGGGATGCTCGCCACGAGCTTGTTCTCACTTATGCAGGAGATACCGGCGGCGAAATCCCGATTCAAACCGGCGGTGGATGGTATGCCGAAGATGAAACCGTTACGATATACACCGAACCCGAACTTTTCGACGGTTCCGAGCATTATGGATTTATGGGCTGGGAATGCCGCGGCGGTTCGATATGGATCGAGCACCCCGAGTTTTTCGAGACTATAGTCGAAGTCTCGCAGCCATGCACGCTGGTGGCAAATTATGGCGACGCTGTCGCATGCACTCTAGCGAAATCGCCATTCGAGATATGGGGCGGGTTCATTGTCGATGGAATCGAGTATCTGAATATCAGTGTGTTAACATTCTGGTGGGGGCGCGGTTCGAGCCATCTTATCGAAGCCACCGATCCGGATGTATCACCCGATTCATCGAGCGCTTATGGGTTCAGCCACTGGTCCGATGCAGGAGACCGCGAACATTGGGTCGAGGCTTCAGCATCCTTTATTCTATACGCCTATTATGACGAGCTTTTCAAAGCGCATTTTATCAAAGAGCCGCCCGAAGATTTCGGAACGGTAAGGGTTGACGGCGATGTTGTATTCGGGCACGAGTGGACAGGATGGTTCGAGGGCGGAAGTATCCATACGGTGTTTATGTCAACCCCCGATGTCGGTCCGGGTATCAGGTATGATTTCGACTATTGGTCCGACTTTGATTCAAGCTGGGTTAGGGATTTTGGACCTATCACGGAACCGCTCGAACTTACAGCATTTTACAACGGCGAAGTCGAGATTGCGGTAACCAAAGACCCGCTGGAAGCTTTCGGAAGTATAACGATTAATGATTCTATCCATGATAGTGTAGCATCGATAAGCGAGTGGGTTGAAATCGGCACAATTGTCGATGTCGCGGTGTCTCGAATCGATGTGAACGAAGCTGTCGATACGGCATATATTTTCACTCATTGGGATGACGACCTATCCGATTCGCTGCTCGCGAAAGCACTCGGAGCGGTTACCGAAGGCGTGAATTTAACGGCGCATTATGTCGATACGCTTTTTGTCCTCGAATTTTTCATGTTCCCCGATGAATGGGATTTGGACACACTCAACAGAAGCGAAACAAGAACGATGGAGACAGCCGAGGTCATTCAGCTTTTGAACACAGGCACTATCCCAATCGACTTTGGACTCGAAACGGTCGAGTTCTTTACATCGTGGTCGGCGGGAGTATGGCAATATACAAACATATATGTCCTGCGTGCAGAATTCGACCAGAATCCGACACCGCCGTATCCGTTCAATCCATCGTACGACTATGTAAAAAACAGTATCGAGTGGTCAACAGAAGATATTTTCGGACCGATGGGATTCAATAATCCACCCGGTATTCCACTCAATCTGTGGCTTCAATTCAATGCCCCGACAAGCACTTACGACTACACAAGACAGACAATTATATTGCAGGTTGTAGCGAGACCGACGATATACTGATTGCAGAATGCAGAATGCAGAATGGTGAATGAATCCTCTCGAGCCTCTAACTCCTTTCTCCCGGGGGGAGAAAGGAGAACCGGTCGTGAATAGGCAACAGGGAATCGACGAAGTCGAGGAAAGTTTCAATGAAAACACACGAAGGGTGTAAATTTATATAAATCAGCAGTATATTCAATATTATTGCGTCATTTTCCATAATTTATGCATCATATTCTATTTAAAATGCTTAATTCTCAATATTCATTAAGCTAAATTGAATAGGAGATTCGTAAAAATAAGTATTATTCTTAATTAAATTAATTAAAAAATCCTATCGAAACTAATACTCCACTTTCTGACACCTGACATGAACACACTCGACAAGGGACATATCGGTGAAAATATCGCCTGCGATTTTCTGCATAAACATGGTTACGGGATTCTTCACCGGAATTGGTGGTGCCAATGGGGCGAGATAGATATAATCGCGCACTCATGCAACGGCACAATTGTATTTGTGGAGGTAAAATCCGCCGGCGGGGATAAATTCGGCGATCCTGTGGAATGGGTTACCCGGCGAAAAGTAGAGAGAATTGTTAAGTCTGCAAGCCAGTTTCTTCTCGACAGCGATGTCGATGATGTTCCGTTGCGGTTCGATATAATCACTGTCGATTTGCGAACCCGCGAGGCAACACATTATCCCGATGCGTTTATGGCGGATGGTTGTGAGAGCTGATGCGAGGCTTTTGATGGACACCATCTCGAAAAAGATGGCGTCCATCTTCAAGTGAGACTATTTCATATAAATAGCTTTTTTCTCGACGACACAGCCGTTGCCAATGAGTTGCACTAAATATACGCCCGATTGCAGTTCGTTAGGCTGCCATTTCATTCTGTCGCCGCCGCTGACATCGAACGATGTTATTTGTTTGCCTGCAATATCACAGATTTCGAGCGAATAATTTCCCGCAGGCGCATCGATTAAAATTGCGAGTTCGCTGTTGAACGGCGAGGGATAAAGGCTAATATCGATTTCTCTGACTGCGGGGCGTTTTTCGTTCACAAAATCTCCCTCGAGATAGCATTCACCCATAAATGGATTTCCAGCAACCGCAAAGACAAATGTAGTGTCCATTGTGTAAACATAAGCGTTTGTTTCGCCGTCGTCAAAGATGTGGTTCTCGTTATCATCTTTAAAAATAAGAATCTGCTTAAGTCCTGATGGCACATTCGGGATAATACAAAAAGTATCGAAAACCTCGACAGTCATTTCTGTGTCGAGTTCGACAACACCTGACATAATCGAGTTTGACAGGTCGCATACTAATGCATGGATATTTGTGAATTCAATATCTCCCGGATGTATCATTAGTTCGAGGTCGATAGTGTCATCGACCATTATCTCGATACCTTCCGCACTGCCGTCTATTGTATTGAACGGGCTATCCTGATATATGCCCATCGGATTTCCTTTGAGCGCCGCCATATCGACAATAATAACTGCAAAAGCATAGTATGCGGAATCATCGGAGAAAGTTCCCTCAACCTCATACACCCATGGTGGCGACATAAGTGTGTCCATTGGAACATCTGTTATCTCGAGTCCTCCCGTTATCAATTGCGCCATTTGTTCTTCTGTAAGAATAGTAGCGCCGCCAAATCCACCTGTAGGTTCAGGGCAATTGAAAACAACCCGACCGCCAATTGTTCCGCCGAAAATCATGCCAATCAACAAAAGGTTCAGAATCGCAAACTGCATGAGTTTTGACATAGAAAACCTCCTTTTTCATTTAACATTTATTATTTAGTAATTATCAAATTTCCTCAATTCAGCCTTAGTATGCCATCACCCCACGAAAGAACGAAGTATCCTTTTCCCGGCATTATTCTGTCAACTTGCACATTGGAGTCCAATTCAGGATTATACCAATATACATAAGGTGTTGAGTAAAGGATTCCTTCGGGGAATGTTTCGATATCGGAATAAATAGAATGTCCGCACGGATTTGCTGTACCGCCTATATAGTTCCATCCCGATTTAATTGGGATATCCAGAGTTCTTGCAGGTATCCCACCTTGAACGACATAAGATGTATCGATAAATACATCGCCATCACTCGACCTGATGTAGTATGCTTTACCCGGTTCGACTTCCGTAGTAATCGAAAAGGCACCAAATTCGCTTTCCAATACAAAAGCTTCACCCCCAAGAGCCGTTGGGAATACCGAACTTACAGAATTATCATCAAATAGAACAGGCACACTTACGAAATTCCAGCCGGTTGAACCGCCCTTAATATTATAATACGCCGCATCGTCGTGATACTCGACGACTGCGCGAATCATGTAAGAGCTATCCGCAACGGATGACCATTCGTCGCCGCCATAGTCGTAGGATTGCGTTCTTCCGGGGATATCGACACCGATTCCAATATAGTAATCATTCATTACGCAGGCGGCAACCATAGTATCCTCGAGAACAACCGTTGCGGATGCGGATATATTAACAGTTCGCCAACCTAATGAATCAACATCGAGCCATGGACCTGCGTAGCGAATTTCATCCGGCAGACCATCATTGTCGATTGTCCAGACCTGCGGTCTGAATTGCCCGGCAGCATTGAAATAATACAGCAGACTGTGTAAAATCCCCGTACATGGGAATTGCAGACGAGTTCCAAAACCGTTCCCATAGGAATAGCTTGCAGTTGCATTGGGCAATCCGTCATCGAGTATGATTGTATCGAGATATGAAGTAGAAGACGCAACTCTTGGAGTTGCGAATACAATATTTGAGAAATCCGATACTTCTCCACCCTCATATCGAGCTTTGATACCATAATAGTAGGTAACATCATTCGTTACGAGATAATCTGTGAAAAAAGTATCCTCGACACTGTCGATATGGTCGAATTCGACTGTATCCGGTTCTGTGCCGCGGTAAATAATGTATTCATCGACATCCTCCGTAATCTCGAATACGCGCGATTCGTATTTGAATGGATTATCGCCAATGAATGGGTCTAAACCGAATGGTGTAACAATCTTTTCTGCATCTGCGGGGAGTCTTGCAAATCGTCGCCCTTCATAGAAAACCATTGCGCGAATGTGCAAATCGCCGGGAACCGCCTCGATATATGGTGGGACATACAGCCAACTTCGACCCTCGGGAACAGGGTCGTTATCGTGGATTATATGATTGAATGCTATTGTATCATGAATAGTCTTCTCGATACAAATATGAAAATCTTCGCCCGAATCGAAAACAAGTGGGTCGATACCGAGTGATGTATCATACAAATCTACAACTTGCCAGCCATTTTCGAGAATATGTTCAGCGGTGTATAGCGGCTCGGAATATATATCGGGCCTTCCTGCGCCGTTATCCGCCATAACCGAGAGTTCAACGATAACATCCATTCCTCCGGGAGCGATAACATAGCCCATCAATCTTGTTTGAAGCAGCGAACACCGCGCGGTCGGAGTGAATCTAACCGAGACGATATTGTGCACATCCGCTTCATCGATACCGCCGCCACCGCCATCATCATAAGCAATTTCGACCATTCCTATTTCCTCGATAGGTCTCAACCACGAAAGCTCGATATGGGCGTCGAGATTGCTTTCCGCATAAAGCTCACGAGGTGGATTTTGCGCAAAAAGCACAACCGATAGAAACAGAACAATAATAATACATCCATAACTAAATCTCATTTTCATACCTCCAAAAGGATTTGATATGTTGTTAGAAATGTAATTTTCTTTAAAAAAAGGATATAATTAAAAATGGCAAACTAAAAATAAAAATATCAAAGTTCGAGTCAAGATAATGAGTTGTCATACCATTTTCCATATAAAATTCGACAAATCTGAATTCCCGCTTTTGCGGGAATGACAAAGCATTCATGCCTGCAAAGCTTATCCTCGCTAAAGCGAAAAGCAAGTATTCAAAATGAATATGTTTAAATTCAAATGCTTTTTATTGTCATTCGTTAATCATTATCGAATTGATATAGTCTTCTGGTGTATAAAATCCGGTTTTTTGCTCGAGCAGCCATCGGGCGGCTTTCAGAGCGCCCTTTGCAAACAAGTTCCTGCTGATTGCACGATGAGTTAATATCATTTCATCTTCCGGCAATGCAAAGATAATTCGATGTTCACCGACAATTCCGCCGCCCCGAATTGCATGAATACCTATCTCATTTTTCGACCGAACTCCCGTGTGTCCTTTTCTACCGAAAACAAATGAATTCTCATCGATGCTTTTAGCGGTAGCAATTTTTTGAGCCAGATTCAGCGCCGTGCCACTTGGAGCATCAGCTTTGTTGCGGTGATGATATTCTACAATTTCGATGTCTGCATCATCGAGAAATCTTGCAGCTATTTCGGTAAATTTCCCTAAAAGAGCGATAGTAAGCGAGAAATTTGAAGCATAAAAAACAGGGATACTTCTAGCAGCAAGCTTGAGATAATCAATTTGTTCATGAGAAAGCCCGGTTGTCCCGGAAATGAGGGGAGTTTTGCTTTTCAAAGACCAATCGGCAATTTCTGTGATTAGTTCCGGCGATGAGAAATCGATAGCGAAATCGGGAGCATCGGGAAGTTTGACAAAATCTGAAAACACAGGAATCCCATTCATAACCGATTCCATATTATCGAAACCGATTAGTTCAATTTCATTTTCTTGCTTTGCAGACTCGACAACGGCTTGTCCCATTCTTCCCATTATGCCAAATACAATTATTTTCAAGCGCTCCTCCCGCTAAATTAGTTTTGCCGATTTGAGAACTTTTGCAATTAGCTTTTTTGTTTCCGGTGATGCAGGGGACAGTGGTGGGCGCAATCGTTCATCGCATAAGCCCATCAACGACATCGCATATTTAAGTGGGACCGGATTACCCTCGACAAATATAGCTTTTATCACGGGGAAAAGTCTGTAGTGAATTCTTTGCGCAGTCTTTAAATCACCGTCATTGAAAGCCCTTATCATTCTGGAAAAATGTGCTGTTGCGATATTCGCCACAGTCGAAATCACACCTTTGGCACCGAGAGCGAGCATCGGCAATGTGAGTGAATCATCGCCGGAAAGTACTGTGAATTTCGGAACATCATTGAGAATTGCACTGACCGAATCGAGATTGCCCGATGCTTCCTTTATCGCAACGACATTCGAATGCTTTGCAAGTTTGATAACCGTGTCGGGTAAAAGATTCGTTCCTGTACGAGAGGGAACATTATAGAGAACGACCGGCAATCCAATATCGGCGATTGATTCAAAATATTTCACCAGAGCATTCTGTGTCGGTTTGTTCCCGAAAGGTGTAATCACCAGCGCTCCGTCTGCGCAAAATTTCTTTGCTCGTTTGGTTCTATCGATTGCCACTTTGGTTTGCGATGCTCCGGTTCCAATCAATACCGGAATTTTCCCATCTACTGTTTCAAGAGCGATTTCAAGCATCGAATCGCGCTCATCCTCGCCAAGCGTAAAGCTTTCGCCGGTGCATCCCGCAATAAGAATACCGTCGCTGCCCTGCGCAAGATGCCATTTGATTAGCTTCTTAAGAGTCCTTTTACACAGATTGCCGGATTTATTAAACGGTGTAACAAGCGCTGGAATACATCCTGAAAACATCGCTGCCTCCTTAAATTTCTGTCAATAAGACTTCTGCAAAATAGCGATTATCGAAACGAGGCGCTGAAGTACTTCGCTGACAGCATTAAGTACCCTGAGGGGCGTTATTCCATAACCTCAGCCCGTTTCAACGGGCTTGATATAGTCAGCAAGGGGATTTTATCCCCTCGACAAAAACATGACAATATATATTTTACAGAACTCTGAACGATCTATCCTTTTGACATTTGAGATTTGGTATTTGGATTTATATTTGCCCATATATAGAAACCAGCGTATTTCATTGTAAAATAAAAAGTTATTTGAAAGATACAATTAAAAATGACCAACTAAAATGCTCAAGAATCCTAATTATAAGATTGCGAGGGATATTGGAAAAAATTTTTCATTTGTCGCTGTTCAATTTGAAATTTGCATTTTGCAATTTAAAGTTAGTTGTCGGTTGTCCTCTGTGGTTTCTTCTTAATTCTGCATTCTTATGTAAGATTTGGCATATCTTGCCCGGGATCGAATAGTATAAGCAATGAGCCGAAATTAATTTTCGCCTGCCCGTTGGCAATAAGCTGTGTGCGAAGCGACACGAGTTCATCGATATTCTGGTCGATTAGCATTAATGAAAAATCCTCGAAAATCGAATCGACATAATCGACCGCAACATCTGGTATGGATGGCATAACGGTTATGCCATACTCATTTGAAAGCGCATTGAGAAATGAACCGATAATAATATTTCCGATTTCCTTGATTCCCGAAAAATCGATTTCTTCGAGTTCATCGAGCGATTGTGGATTTCTTCCAAAAAAGGCTTTTAGGACTGTCATGATACTTCTGCCGGGAAGAACCAGCGATGCGATTCCATCCACATCGCCTTTGATTCTGCAAAATACAAAGCTAACCAGTTTGTCTTTAAAATCATCAGCCTGGAACAGATTTTCAATTTTCACTTTGTGCATATCGGGGAAATTGACCTCTATCTCGATACCGGTCATTTTTGTTAGCACAAGAGCGGCATTTTTTGCCCCGATATTGGTTATTTGATTCAATAATTCATTCGACAGACCTGACATCTTATCCCTGTCCATTTTCACCGCCTTGTTTCAAAGACTCGATTTTCACGATTTCATTTGGGTCCAAAATCAATGCGACTTCACCATCGCTAAGAATTGTTGCGCCCGAGACTCGACGGATATCTTCGGGAATCCAGAAATTCTTCACGACTATATTTTCTTCTTTGAGAAAACTCTCGACCTTGAATATTATCGTTCTCGAACCGAATCGACTCACGATAAAGCATAATTCATCGGTGTCGTCCTTTTGAGATGGAGAATTATATAGAATCGCACTAAGGTCGAGAATAGGAACCAGTTTCTCATCGATATGCAGATGCTCATTACCGCCCATATAAGATATTTCAGCTTCAGGTTTTCTGATAAGCTCTCCAATTGCACTCGATGGGAAAGCCATTGTCTTACCCGCAATTTTGCAGAGCAGAACTTTGTTTACTGCAATCGATAGCGGGATATTCAGGATAAATGAAGTGCCCTCGCCCATAATCGATTTCACCTTTACTATTCCGCCAATCGATGATAGCTCGCTTCTCACAGCATCCATGCCGACACCGCGCCCGGAAATCTCGCTGACCTTTTTCGCGGTTGTAAAACCCGGTTCGAAAATTAACTCATAAGTTTCCTCATCGATTAATTCGAGAGCTACATCCATCGCAACAATTCCCATATCGACAGCTTTTTGCGCAATTTTAGCAGCATTTATACCTATGCCGTCATCGGCTACAGATATTTCAACACGGTCTTTTTTTCGTTCGGCTTTCAAGGTGATTTTTGCAGTTTCCTGTTTTCCCAGCGCTACTCGATGGTGTGGTGGTTCGCAGCCGTGAGATACAGCGTTTCTGATTATATGCACAAGCGGTGATTTCAGTTTCTCAATTACTTTGCTGTCGAGTTCGATATCAGCGCCGACTATTTCAACTTCGATTTTCTTGCCTTCCTGTTTGGTAAGGTCTCTCACCATGCGTGGGAATTGGTCCATTATCGATGAAAGAGGTAGTAATCGAACCTTCATCATGTTGTATTGTAGTTCCGATACAATTCTCTGGAAATGTGTTGTGAGGTCTTTAAGTTCACGGTTTTTCAGTTCCGCATTCAAATCATCGAGATAGCTGATATCTATAATCGCCTCGCCTATAAAATTAAGCATCAGATCTAGTTTTTTCAACGGCACACGCACACTTTCCAGAAGTTTTATCGATTTTTCTATATCAGCTTTCTGAATCGAATTATCAGGTTCGGCAATCTCAACAGATTCCTCATCCGATATCGATTCACCATTGGCAATTCTTCTCAATAAATTTGTAACCGGTGGCAGTTCGAGTGTTTCATTCCCGGTTTTTTTAAGTTCTGTAATGATTTTATCGAGATAATCAACACCCTCAAAAACAATATCTGCGATTTCGGAGTTGAATTCGAGTTTATCTCTGCGGATTAAGTCGAAAACATCCTCGAGTGCGTGAGCCAGAGTCTTTGTCAAATCGAAACCCATCGCCGCTGAGTTGCCTTTTATTGTGTGAGTTATTCTAAAAATTTCATCTATCGCTTCCGAATTGGAATAATCCTTCTCGAGTTCGAGAATCCTCTGGTTGAGCAAGGTGAGAAGTTCTGCAACCTCTTGAAAGAATAATTCTAAATATTTTGATTGGTCGGTAGCCATTTTATATGATTGGTGCAAAACTATCCTGTCAAAGGTTCGGTTTGCTAATTCCCGATGATATTATTCACCGAGAATGCGCCTGACTTCTTTCAGGACATCTTCAGCATTAAATGGTTTTATGATGTATCCCGATGCACCCGATTTAAGAGCTTTATCAACCAGCAAGCGCTGTCCTATCGAGCTTATGATAAGGATTTTAGCATCGGGAGTCTGTTTTAGTATTCTGCCCAAAACGACATTACCTTCGATTTCCGGGATAATAATGTCGAGAAGCATTAAATCGGGTTTCAGAAGTGAGTATTTTATCAACGCTTCGGAACCTGTTTCAGCCTCACCGACAACATCATAGCCTACTTCAATGAGTATGTTTTTTAACATAAGTCGCATGAGTTGAGCATCGTCAACTATCAAAATCCGATTCCCCATATTGTCCTCCATATTCTATATTTCAATTATATT
>Ga0272442_10003105_pt1 | contig 23528 bp, 24 predicted proteins | sample SSMForm2O_FD_200262 | JGI IMG/M metagenome (GOLD analysis project Ga0272442, IMG submission 200262) | Marine sediment archaeal communities from Little Sippewissett salt marsh, Falmouth, MA, United States - SSM-Form-2O | ecosystem: Environmental > Aquatic > Marine > Wetlands > Sediment ...
GGTGTGGCGCACCGCGTTGGACAGGATATTGGAGAGGGCCCGCAGCAGCAGGCCTTCGTCGATGATCAGGCGCCCGCAGTCGATCCGCCGCTTCAGGCTGATCTGCTTACCCTCCAGCGCCGCGGCGAAGCGGGCCGCCAGCTCCGTCAGGAGATGATCGGCCGCCGCCGGGGAAGCGCGGAGCTTCATCTCCGGGGACTCCAGGCGGGTCAGCTCTTCCAGGTCGTGCACCAGGGTATTGACCCGCTCAAGCTCCCGGATGTTCCGCTCCAGGCGCTCTGTGTCCGGGGCCAGGACACCGTCCCGCATGCCTTCCAGCTGGGCCATGAGGGCGGCCACGGGAGTGCGCAGGTCATGGGCAACATCCTGAGCCCACTGCCGCCGCAGCTCCTGCTCCCGGGCCAGCTGGTCGGCCAGTCGGTTGGCCGAGCGGGCGATCACAGCCAGCTCCCGGCTGCCCCCCTCGGGCAGGCGCTCCCGGCCCGGTAGGCCATGGGCCAGGCGGTCCAGACTGCCGGCCACCTCCCGGGCCTGGCGGGCCGGTCCCCGGGAAAAGAGCAAAGCGAAGAGAAAAGAGAGCAAAAAGGAGCAGCTTAAGGAGATCCAGAGCACCGCGCGCATGGTCTCGAAGAAACGGTTGTTGGCCTCGTCGCTTCTGAATTGCAGTGGCCCGGCGAAGTAGTAGCCCAGCAGCGCCCCGTCCCGCAGCACGGGCTGCAGCGCTTCCCCATACTCACCGGCCTGCCGGGCGCCGCCGGCAGGCCGGCGGCGCCCGGCGCCCCGGTTGCTGTAGACCAGCTCTCCCTGCGGGTCATAGACAAAAAAGGGAGTGTGCTCCGGGACGGCGATGTCCATGGTTCCGCCGGAGTCCTGGCTCTCCAGCGCCCGCAGGGCGCCGGCTACCAGAGCCTCCTGCTTGTCCCGCTCCCAGTCACGGGCGGACATACGATAGCCCAGGAAGAAAAAACCGCCCGTTACCCCAGCGAAGACCAGCAGCACCGCCAGGGTAATGAGCAGGGTGCGTCCCAGCAGGCTATTCATGATCCCCCGCTTCGTTCGCATCGGTTGGCCGGCCTGCGAAGCGGTAGCCGAAGCCGCGGACCGTTTCGATCCAGCCGGGTGAGCCTAGCTTGGCGCGGATGTTCTTGACATGGGTATCGATTGTGCGCTCGGAGCCTTCCGCCAAATAGTCCAGCCCCGCGCCCAGGAGCCGGTCGCGGTCGATCACCTGCCCGGCGTGGTGGGCCAGGTACTCCAGGATCTTCCACTCCGCGGCCGTCAGGGTCACCTCCGCCTCTCCCAGCCGGACCAGATGGGCTGCGGCGTTTATCTCAAGCCGCTTGTCTCCCAGCAGCCAGCGCCCCGGAGGCTCCGCTTTGCTCACGATCCCGCCGCTCCGCCTCAGCAAAGCCTTGACGCGCAGGGTCAGCTCCCGGGGTGAAAAGGGCTTGGCCACGTAGTCATCTGCCCCCAGCTCAAAGCCGGTGATGCGGTCCGATTCGCTGCTCCTGGCTGTGAGGAAGACGATGGGGATATCCCCCAGTTCCTTGATTTTCCGGGCCAGCTGAAAGCCGTTCCCGTCCGGGAGCATGACGTCCAGAACGATGCAGTCGGGATCGCGGAGGCGTACCGCTTCCAGAACACCCTGGAGGCGGCTGAATTCCACCACCTCGTGGTCATCCAACTGCAGGTAGGAGCTCACCGCTTCCCTTAAGGAAGCATTGTCTTCGATCAGAAAAATAAGGGCCATACCCTAATCTTATAAACGCCGGCCAAAAAAGCAAGCACCGGAAAAGGCCGGCGGGATATTGACGGCCGTTGCCCGGGGTGAGTAAATTAGCACCTGGTATGACCGGTATGACCGAAAGCATAAGTCCGGACATGATCAGCAAGCTTGAGGCTGTCATGGCCCGGGTCATCGACCCCCAGAGCGAGCTGCCCCTCTGTCAGCTGGAGCTGGTAAAAAAGTTCTGCTACCGGGAGAAACAGAACACCCTCACCGCGTATCTCGACTTCAGCGGCTTCCGCAGCGGTTGTCTGGCCTGCGCGGCCATCAATGCAGACGTCAAGGCCAAAATCGAGGCCCGCCTGGTGCGGGAGCTCCGGCGGGAGTTTCCCTCTCTCTGGATCAAGCTGGCCTGATGGAAACGGCAAGCCTGGATTTCGGCGGCAGGAGCCGGCATATCCTGATTTTGCACGGCCTGTTCGGCTCGGCCCGCAACTGGACCACCCTGGGCCGCTTCCTCAGCCTCCACGGCCACGCCGTGGGCCTGGACTGCCGCAACCATGGTGCTTCCCCCCACGCCGGCAGCCATACCCTCTCCGACCTGATTTCCGATTTGATGAGCTGGATCGAGCACAACTGCCCCCGGCCTCCCCTGCTCCTGGGCCACTCCATGGGCGGCCTCACCGCCATGGGCTGCGCCCTGCTGCATCCCGAAGCGGTGGCAGGCCTGATCGTGGTGGATATCGCTCCCCGCGCCTACACCCTCGACTTCACCACCGAGCTCCGCGCCTTAAGCCTCGATCCGTCGGGCTTTCGCAGCCGCCGGGAGGCGGACGCGGCCCTCATCCCCCTGATCCCCGACACGAACCTGCGGCAGTTCCTGCTCATCAACCTGGAAAAGCAAAACGGCGTCTACCGCTGGAAGCTGAACGTACCCGTTCTGGCAAAGGCCTCCTTCGCCTCAGAGCTTCCCGCTCTGCCCGGCAGCTACGACGGGCCGGTCCTCTTCGTGCGCGGCGGGGCTTCGGACTATGTGGGGGATGCCGACCTTCCGGAGATCGCCCGCCGCTTTCCCCGCGCGACAGTGGAAACACTCGCCGGGGCCGATCACTGGCTCCACCACTCGGCCCGCCCGCAGTTCGAGGCGGTTCTGACCCGGTTCTTGCGCGCGCATTGACAGCAAAAGCCGGGGATGCTACTTTCCCTGCAGGTAACAACTGACATGCCCGAAACCAAATCCGAGCGCGGCCTTGTTTTGCTGGTGGTGCTGGCCATGGTCAGCTGGGGCGGCTCCTGGCCCTCAGGCAAGCTCATTGCCGGCTTGGCCTCCCCCCAGCTGGTCATTTTCTGGCGCTTTTCAGTCACCTCGATCCTGCTGCTTCCCCTGCTGCGCCTGTTTCGCGCCGACCTGCGCCTGAGCGGGAAAGACTTGCTGCTTTTACTGGCCGGAGCGGGGCTCATGACCGCCTACAACCAGTTCTTCTTCGCCGGCCTGAGGCTGGGCCTGGCCGGCGTTGGCGGGGTGCTGGTGACCAGCGTCACGCCCCTGGCCACTTTCATCCTGGTCGCCCTGATCAACCGCCGCCGGATAAAGTTTAGGCAGGCCCTGGGGCTTGTCCTCGGTCTGGCCGGCGGCGCCGTGCTGCTCGAAGTCTGGCAGCTCGACCTTGATCAGCTCCTGGACAGCGGCAACCTCTTCTTTCTGCTCTGCGGCTTGGTCTGGGCCGGCCTGACCGTCTTGAGCCAGCACATCCAGAAGCGAATCGCCTTTATCAGCTACAGCTTTTATATCTACGCGTTCTCGTCGCTCCTGGCCCTGCTGCTGGCCCTGCCGGGGGGCCTGCTGGCCATCAGCGGCCGGGTCGAGCTCTTCTGGCTCAATATCGGCTACCTGGCGCTTTTCGCCACAGCCTTCGGCGCCACAGTCTATTTCCTGGCCGCCTCCCGGCTGGGCAGCCGGCGGGCGGGCAGCTTTGTTTTCCTGGTGCCCGCCAGTGCCCTGTTTTTAAGCTGGCTGGTCCTCGGGGAGGTGCCCCGCCTGCCCACTTTGATAGGGGGCGCCGCCGCTGTGAGCGCGGTCTATATCCTCAATAGCTCGGGGAAAGCGCGGCGGTAAGCCTCAGCGCAGCTTCCACTCCGGCTCCCGCCTCTCCAGAAAGGCCCGCGCCCCCTCTTCCGCGTCTTCGCATTCGCAAAGCTCGGCGAAGATTTCGGTCATGGCATCCACCGCCTCATGATAGGGCAGGTCCTCCAGGGCGTAGAAGCCGCGCTTGCCCGCCTGCAAGGCCAGGGGGCTCTTGGCGGCCAGCTCGGAGGCCAGCTCCCGGGTCGCCTCCTCCAGACCCTCCCGGGGCACCACCCGGTTCAGCAGGCCCAACTGCTCGGCCTCGGCCGCGGAGAGCATTCGGCCGGTAATAAGCATCTCCAGGGCGCGCTTCCGCCCCAGAATGCGGGAGAGCGGCACCGCCGGGCCCAGGCAGATCAGCCCCACATTGATGGCCGTGGTGCCGATTTTGGCGTCCTCCGCGGCCACCGCCAGGTCGCAGGCGCAGACCAGCCCCGCACCATTGGCCACTGCGTAGCCCTGCACGGAGGCGATGACCGGCTTACTCATTTTCGCGATTGTATGGTTGTGCATATCCATCAAGGTGAGAAATTTCCGGTACTCTTCCGGGGTCTTGTCTTTGAACTCCTCTAAAGAGATGCCGGTGGAAAAATTCCGGCCCGCCCCCCGGATGATCACCACCCGCACTTGCGGGGAGTGTTCCAGCGCCGTCAGGGCCTCGCCGAGCTCCCGGGCCAGCTGAGGATTGAAGGTGTTGTTGTGCTCCGGCCGGTTCAGGGTGATGGTTCCGATATGACCTTCTGTTTCAGTGAGAACAGTTGGTTCCGTCATGACCGCTCCTTAGTATGATTCTTGTTTTAGCACGCGCTGTGCCGCAATTATCAGCCGGAGCGGTGGGGCCGTCAAGGAGGTCCGGCCCCGAGGTCAGTCGATGCCGGCGAACAGGTTGTTCAGGGCCTCGGCCAAAGTCGGGTGGGCGAACACGGCGTCCCGCAGCCGGGTATAGGGCAGACCGCCCATCATGGCGATCTGCAGCATGGCCATGATCTCCCCCCCCTCCAGGCCGAGAACCGCGGCGCCCAGTATCCTCTCCGTCTTCGGGTCCACCAGGGCCTTCATGAAACCGCTGCTCTCGCCGGTCTCCAGGGCCCGGGCCACGTAACCCATGGGCATTTTGGCCACCTTGAAATCCAGGTCGAGGGCGCGGGCCTCCTTTTCCGACAGGCCCACACGGCCCAGCTGGGGATCGATGAACACCGCATAGGGGACCGTCCGTCCGCTGATCGATCTTCGACCCCCGGAGCCGGAGAGCAGATTGGCCGCCAGCACGCGGAAATCGTCATAGGAGATATGCGTGAAGGCCGGGCCGCCCTTGACGTCGCCCAGGGCAAAGACTCCCGGTACATTGGTTTCCAGCCGCTCGTTCACCAGGATAAAGCCGCGCTTGTCGGTTTCTATCCCGGCATGCTCCAGCCCCAGTCCGTCCGTGTTGGGCGTCCGGCCCACGGCCACCAGCAGGTGGGTGCCCTCGACTTGCTTTTCTCGTCCGTCCAGGTCACAGGTCAGTCGCAGTTTGTCCCGGCCCCTGCTTTCCACCTGCCGGGCGCGGGCGTTCAGGAGGACCTCCATACCTTCCGTCGTGAGAATTTCCGCCACAGCAGCGCCGACATCCTCATCCTCCCGGGAAAGGAGCTGCCGGCCCCGGTGAATGACTGCCACCTCGCTGCCGAAGCGGCGGAACATCTGCCCGAACTCCAGACCGATATACCCGCCCCCCAGCACCAGCAGGCGGCCGGGTAGAGTATCGAGCTCCATGATCGAGGCGGAATCGAGAAAGGGAACGCTGTCCAGCCCCGGCAGCTCCGGTACCGCCGGCCGGCCGCCGGTATTGATGAAGAACTGCCCGGCCTTTAGGACCCGGCTCCCGCCGTAGGCCAGGTCGACCCGCAGGGTTCGCGCGCCCGTAAAGTGCGCCTCTCCCTCCAGCAAAGTCAGGTTCTCCGCCTGCTCGAGGCGGCGCCGGCTGCCGGCGCGGAAGCTCTCCACTATTCGCCGCTTGCGGGCCTTGATGCGGCCCAGGTCCGCTTCCACGGCCAGGGGCTTCAATCCCAGCTCCCCGGCCCGCCGGGTGAGGGCCGCGGCCCGGGCGCTGGCGATCATGGTCTTGGTGGGCGTGCAGCCCACATTCACGCAGGTGCCGCCCACTTGAGCCCGCTCGATGACGGCGGTGCGCCGGCCCGCCCGGGCCAGCGCCAGGCTCAAGGGCACCCCCCCCTGCCCCGTGCCTATGATCACGGCATCGTAGGTCTCTTTGTCAACCAATCCGGACATCACGGGACCTCCTGCTGCTTTTATAAGCCGATTAGTCCAATGTTAAGCTGGAAAGTATAAGAAGGAAAGAGAAAAGAACCCCATTCAAGGTGACTTGTTCACTCAGCAATACTCGGCTATACTCACGCAATCTCCCCCACAGGGGGAAGGGGGAACACGCAGATGAAGAGCTACGCGGAAATCAATGCCAAAATCGAGGCCAAAAAAGCGGTGGTCCTCACCGCCGAGGAGATCAGCGACTACGTGGACCGCAAGGGGCTGGAGGCTGCGGCCCGGGAGGTGGACGTGGTGACCACCGCTACCTTCGGGCCCATGTGCTCATCCGGCTGCTTTCTCAACTTCGGGCACTCAAAGCCCAAGATGCGCATGAGCGAGACCTGGATCGACGACGTTCCCGCCTACGCCGGCATCGCCGCGGTGGACGTCTACCTGGGGGCCACCGAGCTGCGCAAGAACGATCCGGCCAACACCTACTACCCCGGGGAGTTCCGCTACGGGGGCGGCCACATCATCGAAAAATTGGTGGCCGGGGAGCAGTGCGAGCTTTTCGCCCTCTCCTACGGCACCGACGAGTACCCCCGGCGGGAGCTGCGTACCTGGTTCTCCCTCGAGGACCTGAATCAGGCCGTGATGGTCAATCCCCGCAACTGCTACCAGAATTACAATGTGGCCGTCAACAGCTCGGACCGTCCTCTGTACACCTACCTGGGGTTATTGAAGCCGGATATGAAGAACCTCACCTACTGCTCGGCGGGCCAGCTTTCGCCCCTGCTGAACGATCCTCTGTATCAGACCATCGGCGTGGGCACCCGGGTCTGGCTGGCCGGGGTTCAGGGTCATGTCTACGCCGAGGGTACCCAGCACGCCTCCGACTGCGAGCGGGGCGCCAACGATGTACCCAGCGAGGGCGCCGGCACCCTGGCCCTGACGGGGGACATGAAGCGGATGCGCCCCGCTTTCGTGCGGGGCGTCAGCCTGCAGGGCTACGGAGTATCCTTAAGCCTGGGAATCGGCATCCCCATCCCCATCCTCTCCGCGGATATCCTGAAGCGCACCACCGTGCGGGACAGCGAGATCTTCGCCCCGGTGATCGACTACAGCCGCGACTATCCCCAGCGCACCGGCAAGACGCTCTGCTCCGTGAGTTACGCCGAGCTCAAATCCGGGGAGGTCAAGATCCGGGGCCGGAAGGTGGAAGTGGGTTCCCTCTCTTCCTACAGCAAGGCACAGGAGATAGCCGAGCTGCTCAAGGAAGAGATCAGGCGGGGCGAGTTCTTTGTCTCCGAGCCTCTGGCCCGCCTGCCTCTCAAACAGGGCATGAAACCTTTGGAAATCAGGGAGAAAAAGCGATGATCACCAAAAAAATACTCCTCCACTTTTCCCAGGAAGTAGTGGAAAAACCGATCGTCTATCACCTGGTCAAGGACTACGACCTGGTGATCAACATCTTCCGGGCCAAGATCACCCCCCAGGAAGAGGGCTACCTGATGCTGGACGTCAGCGGCAGCGAGGAGAACATCCGCCGGGGCATGGAATTCGTGGAGGGCTGCAAGGTCCAGATCAACGAGGCTGAACGGGGCCTGCGCTGGGAAGAGGCGCGCTGCACCCATTGCGGCAACTGCCTGCCCCACTGCCCCACCGGGGCGCTGCACCTAACGGACAGCGACAGCCGCAGGGTGGACTTCGACATCAACCTCTGCGTGGAGTGCCTGAGCTGCGTCGCCAACTGCCCCTTCAAGGCCTGCTCTTCAATTTTTTGAGGGCGGGTTACTCATGCGTCAATACCGCAGTTTTGCCTACCGGCGAGCCCACTACCGTATCAGCTGTTGCCCCCCGGAGCACACGGAGGTCATCAGACAGGAAATCAGAACCCAGCGCGGCCTGCTGGAGGACTACGCGGAGCAACAGCCGGAATTTTTGACCGCTCTGGAGCCGCTAAAGCTGCTGCCCGGGGCCCCCGAGGCCGCGGTGCTCATGCAGGCCGCCGCCCGGCTCGCCGGTGTCGGCCCCATGGCCGCAGTGGCGGGAATCCTGGCGGAGCTTGCCGTGAGGGCGGCCCTGAAAGCCGGAGCAGATGAAGCGATCGTGGACAACGGGGGAGACCTGTTCGCCGCCTCGAACCGCGAAGTGGTGGTGGGACTGTTCGCCGGCAGCCGTTCCCCCCTAAGCGGCCTGGCTTTCCGGCTCCTTCCGGGACAACTGCCCCTGGCGGTTTGCTCCTCTTCCTCCAAAATGGGACACTCTTTGAGCTTCGGCGACTGCGACCTGGCCACCGTGGTCTCATCTGACGCCGCCCTGGCGGACGCCGCGGCCACCCTGGCCTGCAACCTGGTGCACTGCCCCGGTGAGATCGACGCCGTTCTCGAGCGGGTGGCCGCCATCCCCGGTGTCACGGGGGTGCTGATCGTCAAAAAGGACCGGGTGGGCCTGGCCGGGGATCTGCCGGAGCTGATCCGCCACCGAGACGCCGGCCTGCACGCCAAGGTGACCCGGGACCGGCAGAGCGGCTTCTTCAGGGCCTGACTTTGCTCTGAGGCGCGCATAATTTTGAAAAAAATTCAAAAATTTTCTGAATTTCAGTCTGAAGCTCTTGTGCGCGGTTATAAATATATATTACTGTATTGAACATATTCTCACAAGGAGGTCGCAATGGCCAAAAGACAGTTGCACCGACAACTGGGCATCCTGGATGTCACCGCCATCACGGCGGGCATCGTCATCGGCGCCGGCGTATTCATTATCACCGGCATTGCAGCCAAGTATTCGGGAGCCCTTACCTGGGTAGCCTACGCTATCGGCATCATTCCCGTTCTGCTGGTGGGTTTGAGCACCATCTTCCTGAACCTTCTCTACCCGGTGGAAGGCGGGGAGAGCTACGTCTATCCCACCCGGCTGGTCTCCAAGCCCCTGGGGTTCCTCTCCGGCTGGGGCATGTGGCTGGCCCTGATCGGCCCGGTGGCCATCACCGCCCAGGCGTTCATCTCCTACCTGAACGCCATGCCGGGAATCCCCTTCCAGGCCCAGGTCATGATCGGAGCCGTGATAGTAACCATCGTGTTCTTCGTCATCAACCTGCTGGGAGTCAAGACCGTGTCCATCGTGCAAAACATTCTGTTTTTGTTCATGGTGGCCGGCATCCTGGTCTACATCATCCTCGGCGTGCCCCACATGAAGGGGGCCAACATCGCGATGGGCGCTCCCGGTGGCTTTGGCGGCGTTATGAAAGCAGCATCCCTTTTGATCTTCGCTTACGCGGGGCTGACCCTGGCCGCCGACCTGGGTGAGGAAGCAAAAGACCCTGCCAAAACCATCACCTGGGGGGTGATCCTGGGCGCCGTGATTCCGGCGATCCTCTACGTCGCCTCCGCCTTTGTATCAACGGCTGTCCTGCCCTGGCAGGAGTTCGCCGAGGCCGGCGCTCCCTACGCGGCCGTGGCCTCCACCTATATGGGCGGCTTCGGCGTGGCTTTCATCGTCCTGGTCGCCTGGGCGGCTATCCTCAGCTCCCATAACGGCGAGCAGGCCGTCGGCGCCCGCGTCTTCTTCGGCCTTTCCCGGGACAAGATCTTCGGCGGCAAGATCACCAAGCTGAACCGCTTCGGCGTGCCTATCGTCGGTCTCGCCGGCACGGCCATTATCGCCATCTTCCTGATCACCACGGGCACCATACAGCTGGTGGCGGAGATCATCGTGGCCATGTTCCTCTACAACTGGATCATCACCCATGTGGGGGTGCTGATGGCCCCCAAAAAGGCCCCGGATTTCTACGCCAAGCTCCCCGGCATATACCGCAAGAAGGGCTTCATGATCTTTCCCATCATCGGGCTGATCGTTTCTCTCTACCTGATGTACCTGCAGGGCTGGAAGGCGTTGCTGTATTTCGCCATCTGGATGGCCGTCGGCCTGATAGTCTACTTCATCGGCTACGGCCGCAAGAAAGAAGAGATTTCCAAGCTTATGGAAGAATGGCCCCGGGAGCGCTACTTCGAGTAGCTTTTGAACCTGCCGTCCTCAGGGCCTGTTGAGGACTGACACACAGGGCCTTCCCCCTCCCGGGGGAAGGCCTTTTTCTGTTGCTAAACAACAACCTTCATGCCCGTGGCCAGGGGCTCAAAGCGCTCCTGGAAGGCGGCCCGCAGGGCCACCTGGGCACGGAAGCCCGTGCAGTGTCCCGCCAGCAGGCGGTCGATCTTCATGGCCGCCAGGGCGGAAGCCGTTTTCTCGATTCGCTCTTCGGATGCCTCGATCAGGTGAAAACCGCCGATGATGCCGGCGATACTATCCGTACCGGCCAGGGTTTGGGCGTGGCTGCTGATATTCACGATGCCCGCATGGCTGCAGCCGGTAATGATGAAAATCCCCCCCTTCTTCAGGCGGGCGATTACCGCCAGGTCGTCGGGCATGGTGTCCTCCACCACCTCTCCCTCCCGGATGGTCTTGAGGGCGATTCCCACTTCCTCGAAATCCGTTTTCCTGGGCACCTCCCCGCTGGTAAACAGGCCGGGCAGCAGCTGCAGGGGGGAGCGCGTCAGATAGAGCACGCCGCCGGCGGCTTCGATCTTCTCCCGGGAATCCCCGGCCATGACCCCCACGTGGCGCAAGCTTGGAGCGGTAATGAAGTTGAGGCGAAACATATCCGGGTGGCTCACTACCGGCACCCCCGTTTTCCCTATGCAGCTCAAAAGCTCGGCCAGGCCCTGGGTATGATCGTAGTGGCAGTGGGTGATGACGATCATGTCGATGGTGGCGGGATCGATGCACATGAGCTCCATGTTCTTGAGCAGCGCCTGGGGATTCTGGGCCACATCCACCAGGATGCGGCGCTTTATGCCGCCGCTTTCCACATCCAGCAGCAGGGCGATGCCGTGCTGGCCCAGAAAGGGGCTCTCGTAAAGCACCGAATCCTCGGCCACCACCGTGATGGCCAGGCTGTCCAGGGTCCCGAAATCCTTCATAGATATGCTCCTTGGTGAAAACGTATTCAGAGTATAAAACAGACGGCCCGGTTTTTAAACCCCGCCCGGCGCGGTCCTGACCACCGGTGCAGCCTCTCTCTGCGAGCTGATCTTCGGCGAGCATAACATCTGCCTCTTCGAAGAAAACACCACCGCCGTATTGGATGTCACCCGCACGCAGGGCAGTATCGACCTGCAGACCGGAGCCCTGGCCGCGGTATTCAGCAAGCTCCAGGCGCTGGGCTCCGGCGGGGGCGCCTTCGGCATCACCACCCCCACGGCGGTGGCCGGGGTCAGAGGCACAGCCTTCTACATCAAGGTGGAAGACCCGGCCAGCACCTATGTCTGCACCTGCAACGGAACCCTCACCCAGCGCGCACCGGAGCGCAAAACCAAAATCCGGGTCACCGCCGCCAACCATGAGGCTTACAGGTTTTCCCGCACCTCCAAGGGCGTGCGGCGCACCCGGGCCGGCCTGCTCTACCACGACGACGCCCTCATGGACCGCCTGGCCGCCGAGGTGGGTACCCGCCTGATCTGGGGCAGCGAGGAAGAAAGCGGTTACTGAGCGGCCGTTTCCCCATTTGAAGTGCTTCCGGCACCTGTCGCCTTGCCCCGATAAAATTTTTTGCCTATAGTTTTTCCAAGTTTATTCCGGAAAGGTAAAATATGAAAATTGCGACGCTGCTGCTTCTCTGCCTGACGATTTTTCCCCTGCCCGCCTCTGCCGCGGACACACAGAAATCGTGGGGTTTCTATCCCCTGCCGGTGGTCGCCCGCTCGCCCGAAACTGGGCTGATGCTGGGGATCGCCTCGGTGCTCTGGGACACCGCCGGGAATCCGCAAGTCCCCCGGCAAAACCTCCTCATGTTCGAGGCGGTCTACACCACCCGCAACCAGCTCGCTTTGCGCCTGGGAATCGACCGCCTGCTCTGGGCGGAGAAATTCCGCCTGGAGACCGAGCTCGCCTACAGCAGGTTCCCGGACCTGTTTTTCGGAATCGGTCCGGAGGCTGACGCTGAGGAGGACTACACACCTGTCGAATTTCACGCCCAGGGGAGTCTCGGCCGGGCGCTGGCTTCCCAACTCTACCTGGGACCGGCCTGGGATTTCAAGCACAGCGCAATCAGGGATAAGGAAGCGGGCGGTCTGCTGGCAGCGGGCACGATTCCGGGAAGCGAAGGCGCCTGGTACGCCGGGGGCGGCGCCCGGCTCGTCCTGGACAACCGGGACAGCGCCGTCGCTCCCCGCAGGGGGCTCTACCTGACCGCCCGCAGCCTGCTGTACGGGCAAAGCGGGGCCGGCGGAGATCTCTTCATGCAGTCCGAGCTGGACGCCCGCGGCTATTTCAGTGTCCTGCCCCGCCAGGTAACGGCGCTCCGCTCCGTCCTGGTTTTGAGCGCGGGCGATCTCTGTTTTCAGGCCATGCCGCTGGTGGGCGGCCCCTTTCTGATGCGGGGCTACTACCAGGGGCGCTACCGGGACGCCGATATGCTGGTCTTTCAGGCGGAACAGCGCTTTCAGATCTTCTGGAGGCTCGGGGGGGTGCTGTTCGGAAGCCTGGGCCGGGTGGCGCCCTCCGCACCAGAGCTGGTCCGGGGCGTCTTCCGGGCCGCCGGCGGGGGCGGCCTGCGCTTTACTTTGGACGAGAAGACCGGCTTCAAGCTGCGGGTCGACCTGGGCTGCAGTTCCGAGGGCCCGGGGCTCTATATCGGCAGCCTGGAGGCCTTTTGATGAAGCGTCCTGTCATGAAAAAGCAGCTTGTCCGGATCTCTGTCCTGATCCTCGTTTTAGCCCTCACGGGCTGCGCCTTCACCCCCTCCTTCCGGGACGCTGCGGGGAAGCTCCCGCCGCAAAGCATCGCAGCGCTGGAAAAGCACACCCTCGGCGGCATGGAGCAATGGCTGCTGATCCGCGGACAGGACACCCGCAACCCGGTGCTGCTCTGGCTGCACGGCGGGCCCGGAGCGGCCCAGATGCCCATCGCCCGCCGGACCACCGGCGCTTTGGAAGCGGATTACGTGATGGTGCACTGGGACCAGCGCGGGGCGGGGAAATCCAATCCCCGGAGCTTCGACACCCGCACCATGACGGTCGAGCAGTACCTAACAGACGCCCATGAGCTCACAGTCTATCTCAAGCAGCGCTTCCACAAGCAGAAAATCGTCCTGCTGGGGCACTCCTGGGGCTCCCAGCTGGGACTGCTCCTGGCAGCGGCTTATCCTGAAGACTACGCCGCCTACGTGGGCCTGGGCCAGCTGATCAATCCCCGGGAGGGCCCGGAAATCGCCTACGCCTGGCTCAAAGCAAAGCTCGCCGCCGAGGGGAAAAGCAAAGAGCTGAAGCGCCTGGCCGAGATCGGTCCCCCGCCCTACGCGGAGCACGACCGTTACGTGTCGTTCATCCTCATGGTGGACGCCCAGGGCGGGAGCTTCGACTGCGGCATGGGCCGCCTGGCCCGGATGGCCCTGGGGGCTCCGGAATACCGGGGCGGCGACTACCTGCGCTGGCTGCGGGGGTCCAACCGCGGCAGCGGTCCCATGTGGGAAGCAACCCAGACCTTCGATGCATTAGCCCAGGTCCCCGCTCTGGACATTCCGGTCTACTTCTTCAACGGCCGGCACGATTACAACACCCCCCTAACGCTGGTAAAGGACTACTACTTCTCATTGGAGGCGCCGGCGGGCAAAGAGCTGGTGGTGTTCGAACACTCCGCCCACACCCCCTTTATTGCGGAGCCGGAAAAGTTCATCCGGGAGCTGCGGCGGGTTCGGGAGGAAATCGGGGACTGACGGCCCTGTACGGAGTTGTCTGAGGGGCTCCGGGTGTCAGGCCGGTGCGGGTTCCGGCCACACCCCCAAATCCGTCAGCTGGGCCGCTGCCAGCTCCGCCCACCCCCGGTTGGCCCTGGGATTGGCCGGGCTGGGATGGAGGATGCCGGCCGCCTTGAAGGTAGGATTCCGGGAGGCTGCCGCGGCCAGGGCCCGGATGCGGCCCTCGGTGAATTTCCCGACGCCGACCACGTACTCCGGCTCCAGGGCGGCGATCACCGCCTGCAGGTGGGCGTCGCAAATCTCGAACAGCGGCTCCCGCTCATGCCTATGCAGCTTGTCGGGCGTGCGGTTGGCGCCCCTCGCTTCCAGAAACATCAGGGGGCAGTAGTTGGTCACGAAATGCCCGGCAAAGAACACCGGCGCCTCACCGAAGCGCTCCTGCATCAGGCCCCAGAGGCGCCGACCGCTCACCTCGCTCCGCGGGCAGGCGAAGCCGCTCACCGGCTTGGCCGGGCAAATCGTTGCCGGAGACTCCACCCGGCCCGCGATCCCCATCCAGTCCCGCACCGCCGCGATCTCTCCAAAGGGCACCCCCGTCTGGGCCATGCCCCAGGGACCGGGATTCATGCCCACGAAGAGCACCCGCTTGCGCCCCCGGCCGTAGCGGGCCAGGTAGCTTTCGGCGGGCTCTTGGGCGTAGACAAGGGGATTGTAAACCCAGGCCGTGGGCGCGGCGAAGCGCAGGGCTTCCCCCTGCGAGGCCAGGGTGCGGGAAGCGGCGATCAAAGCGGCGGCGCGTTGGTCGGTCATAAGGCTCACAGTATAACCTGGAACCCCGTCCTCAGCCCAGGCCGAAGCCGCCGTCGCAGGCGATTACCTGGCCGGTGATCCAGTCGGATTGATTCGAAGCCAGGAAGACTACCAGGCCGACGTGGTCCCCGGGATGCCCGATCCTGCCGCTTACGGCTTCGATGGCCCGCAGGGCCTCGGGGTGCTCCGTGTAGTAGGGCGTGGAAAAGGGAACGGTTTCGGTGGGTCCCGGGGCAACGGCGTTTACCTGGATATGATGGGGAAGGAGCTCCAGTGCCATGACCCGGGTCAGCATGATCAGAGCCGCCTTGGCGGCGCAGTAGCCGGAGTGCTCCTTCTCGATCCGGAAACCCCCGACCGAGGCGAAGTTGATGATCTTGCCCGAGCCCTGCTCCGTCATCATGGCGGCAATCTTTTGGCTGACGGCAAAGGGAACCGAGAAATTCAGCTTCATCAGCTTTTCCATCTCGACGGTGGAATGATCGAGGAAAGGCGCCCGATGGATGTAGCCCGTACAGTTGACCAGGACATCCACCCCGCCCAGCCTCTCCCTGACCGCAGCTGCCAGTTCCTCGACTCTGCCCTCCTCGGCCATTTCCAGGCGGCAGGACTGACAGCGGGTCCTCTCCTCCGCTGCCAGTCCTGCGACGAAGGCGGATAGGGAAGAATCATCCTTGTCCACCAGAAGCAGTTCCGCGCCGTTGCGGATGAAAGCCCGGCCAACGGCGCTGCCGATCCTTCCTCCCCCGCCGACGATAACGGCCTTTTTATCCGGCAGAAGCTTTTTCATGCTTCGCATGCGGCTTACCCCCTAAACTGATGAGTTCATTTCCGCCAGCAGCACGGCGGCCCGGCAGGCAACTGCTATGGCGTTCCTGTTCGAAGGCGGAGCGGCCGGTCTTTCCCCGGCGAAGAGGTTCGCCCCCACGGTGCAGACCGACCCGGCCCGCAAACCCAGAAGGGAGGCGAGCACGAAAACCACCGCTGTTTCCATATCCAGCTGCAGCAGTCCGTGCTCCCGCCAAATCTCCAGCGGGCCGGTGAGGCAGGTAGGCGGCTCGGGGCCCTCGCCCCGGATAAGATGCGGCTTCGTCGCATAGAAGCTGTCCACCGTCACACCCAGCCCGACATGGGGGTTCAGCCCCAGCCCCCGGCAAGCCTCCAGGAGGGCGTTCAGGACCCGGTAATCGGCGACAGCCGGAAACTCCGGCGGAACGAAAGCATCCGCTGCGCCGCACCTGCGAACACAGCCGGTCAGGACCACCAGATCACCGGCCGCCACGTCTGCGGCGATGCCCCCGGACGTGCCCACCCGAATCAGCTCTCGGGCGCCGTGGTGGTACAGCTCGACAACGGCGATTTCCGCGGATCCACCGCCCATTCCCGTGGAACAGGCCGCCAGCTTCACACCCCGGTAGCGGCCTTCCATGATCCGGTACTCCCGCCGGCTGGCGACCAGGGCCTTTTCATCCCACTGCTCCGCGATTTCGTCGACCCGGTCCGGATCCCCCGGGAGCAGCACTATACTGGGAACCCGGCGCTCTCCGAGCCCGAGATGATCTTTTCCCGGCTTTGCGGATTCAGCTGCTTTCATCACGATTCCCTCCTAGCGGATTCCCGTCTTGCTGATCCCCCGGACATAGAAGCGCTGCAGCCCCAGGAAAAGGAGCATCGGGGGCAGGCTGGCGACCAGGGCTGAGCCGAACAGGTACGCCCAGTGGGTCTCCTCGGTGAGGCGGTGGGAGGCCACCGCCACCTGGACTACCTGGAGCCTGTTCGAGTAGGCCGCCACCAGGGGCCAGAAGAGGGCGTTCCACTGGAACATGAACATCATCACCATGACCGTGACAATGGCCGGCCCGCTCAGGGGTAAAAGGATCTGGAGATAGATGCGCGGCCAGGAAGCTCCGTCCGCCCGCCCCGCCTCCAAGAGCTCCTTGGGCACCTCGGCGAAGAACTGGCGAAAGAGGAAGACCGCCAGCCCGTTCCCCACTGCGGGCAGGATCAGGGCCGCGTAGGTGTTTATGAGCCCCATCTTTTCCACCAGGATATACAGCGGGATCACGATGGACTCGAAGGGGACCATGAAGGTAATGAGCACAAGCAGGAAGACAAGGTTCTTGCCGGGAAAGGAGAAGCGTGCCAGGGCGAATCCGGCCATGGAGTTCACGATCACGCCGAAGGCAATCGTGGCGGAGGCGATGATGAAGCTGTTAGCCAGGGGAATGCCGAAATCCTCCCGGGTGAAGATATGAATAAAATTGTCCGCCGTGATTTCCCGGGGGAAAAAGGTTTCCCAGGTCAGGGGCGTGGCGTATTGGTAGATGGATCCCGCCGGTCTGATAGCCGAAGCGGCGGTCCACAGCAGGGGGATGATATAGACCAGGCTGATCAGGGAGAGAACGATGAAGAGAACCGCCGTGTTCAGCCTTCCGTTTTTACGCATTCCCATCCCTCAATATTCGAAGCTCGCCCGGGTGATTTTCAGCTCCACGGCCGAGAAGAGCAGGATGATCAGCAGGAGCACAGAGGAGATCGCGGTGGCTCTACCGAGATCCAGGTTGACGAAGGCGCTTTTATAGGATTCGTACATGAGAATGTTCGTGGCGCCGCAGGGCCCTCCATTGGTCAGGATGTAAACCGGTGCGAAGGTCAAAAAATTGAGCGCCGTATTGGTCACCAAAACGAACGAAATGGTCCGGGCCAGCAGAGGGAGGGTGATGCGGAAGATCCGCTGCAGGCGGTTCACCCCGTCCATTTCCGCGGCCTCGAAAATCTCCTGGGGAATCCCCTGCAGTCCCGCCAGGAAAAAGATCATCCAGTACCCCGCGCTCCTCCAGATAATGAGGAAGACCAGGCTGAGCAGGGCCTGCCCGCTGGAGGCGAAAAAAGGCTGCGGTGGGATGCGCAAAAGCGCCAGAAAGCCGTTCGCCAGACCGTAGTAGGGATCCAGCACGATCCCCCAGATGACCGAAACAACGGCAAAGGAGATGGCGGCGGGAATGAAATAGAGGGTTCGGAAAAAAACGGCGAACTTATGCCGGACATTGACCAGCATGGCCAAAACGAGGGCGGTGACCACCACCAGGGGATTGACCAGCAGCGAATAGACCAGGGTCACCTTGACGGAGTTCCAGAACACGGGATCTTCAGCAAACAGGAACAGGTAGTTCTCCGCACCCACGAAGGTTTTCTCGCCGGTGATGCCCGTATATTGCAGGCTCTCCGCAAAAGAAACGAAAATGGGGGCGATTTTGAACAGGCAGAGCAACAGGAAGGCCGGCAGCACGAAAGCCCAGCCTGTCTTGGCTTCACGAAACATGATTTTGACCCGTTACCGGGGGCGGGACGCACTGCTGCGCCCCGCCCCGGATTATGCTCAGCGGTATTTTCTCAGCTCGCGGTCTATCCGCTGCGTGGCGCTTTCCAAAGTCGTTTTCGGATCGGCCCCGAAATGAATGGAGTTAAAAGCCTCCCTTAAGATCAGCTCATACTCCAGATAACCCGGCGTCAGCGGCCTGGGCACGGCGGTGTTCTCCATCTCATAGAAGAGCACCTGCCAGAGCGGCGAGGAAAAAACCTCGGGCAGCGCTTCGTACACGTCCGGCCGGGCCGGCGCATGGCCGTGCAGCTTGTGCCAGGTGATCGACGCCTCCTTGCCGGTCATGAACTTGACGAACCGGACCGCCTCGTCGGGATGGCTGGTCCTGGCGTTGACTCCCACGTGCCAGCTCCCGGTGGGGGTGACCGCTTTACCCCCGGCGAACATGGGATGGGGAGAAAGGCCGAAGTCCAGGTCCTTGAATTTTGCCAGCCGGGAGATGTTCCATTCCGCCCCGAGCATCATGGCGGACTTGCCGTTTCCGAAGTATTCCCGGGATTGGGCGGAGTCCTTCAACCCCTGGGGGCTGACCTTCCATTCGTTGAAGAGCCGCCAGTAGAAGGTCGTCGCCTCCAAAAAAGCGGAACTGGTAAAACAGCCCGCCGTACTGAGGCCGTCGGGATTGATGGCCCTTCCCCCTTTGGATTGAATGAGGGGCAGAAGCTGGTAGGGCCTGTCGATCTGCTCTATGATCAGGCCCCAGGTATCCGGGCGGCCGTCGCCGTTGCTGTCCTCGGTTAGCTTGCGGGCCAACTCGCTTACCTGCTCCCAGGTCAGGCGATCTCCCGGACTCTGGGGCGGGAAGGGAACGCCCCCGGCCTGGAAGGCTTTTTTATTGAAGTAAAGCCCCGCCGAGGAATTGGTATAGGGCACCGAGTAAAGCTTCCCTTTGTAGGTCCCCGCAGCAATTGAGGAAGCGAACCAGGACTCAAGCTCCCCCGGCGAAAAGTAGTCGTTTAGAGGCAGCAGATTCTCCCGCACGGCATACGAGGAAGTGAGGGGCCCGTCCACAATATAGGCATCCGGCGTACCGCCGGAGGAGAGCCTGACCTCGAGGGTTTGGAAAAGCTTGGGAAAGGGCACGAGCTGGATATCCACGTCAATATCCGGGTTCAGAGCCTCAAACCTTTCGACCAGCTCCATGACCTTGTCCTTGGGCCAGCCCATCCAGACGACCTCCAGCTTCGTCTCTCCGAAAATGCAGAGGGGAAGCAGCAGGGAAAACAGAACCAGAAGAAAAATACTCGCGGCCTTTTTCATGACGTACCTCCTTGACAAAGACTGTTTAAAACCATCCCCTCTGCGGCCTAGCGTCTGCGGATCAACTTGAAGTTAAACCGTTCAAAGGGGAAATAGCTCCTGGAGTAGAGGACTTTCCTGTCCGTCTCGTCGAGATGGACCTGGCTGAGCAGCAAAAGGGGTGCCCCGGTCTCGATTCTCAGCTTATCGGCGAGCTCGTCGTCGGCGACCATGGGTATGAGATCACACTCGGCGAAGCGGATATTGATCCTGTGGAATTCCTGCAGGCCCTCGAAAATCGAGGTGTTGAGCCCATTCGGATCGATCTTATCGGCCAGATAGGATTCCGGTATCAGGTCGATGCATACCGCCACCGGCCAGGCATTGGCCGACTTGAGTGTCTCCAGATAGACGAGAGACGTACCGGGCTCAAGGTCCAGCCTGGCCGTGATCTTGTCATCGCGGTATCCCTTGCGAAAGCTGATGATGGTACTTTTGGCTTCCAGCCCCTGGCTCTCGATCATCTGCAGGACGCCCCTGAGACTCTCGATCCCTCCACGGATCAGGGGCCGGCTCTCGGTGACGAAGGTGCCGATACCCTGGCGACGGACCACCAGGGCCGATTTCTCCAGCAGGCTCAAGGCCTCCCGGTAGGAGTTCCGGCTGACACCGAGTCGCCGGGCGAATTCGCTCTCCGAGGGCAGCTTTTCCCCGGGTGCGAGGCTGCCGGAGCGGATCCTTGCCTCCAACTCCGCGCAGATTCGTTCGCTGAGAGAGGGACCCGGTGTGAGGGGAAAAGCTGATTTTTTTTCCGAATAATACATTGGACGTCCAACCAATATTATGGTATATAATATCTGATAATGCAAGTGCATTTTCCTGAAATTCCGGCCGGCGGGAGGCCGCTAATCCCATGAAATCGCTCCTGCTCATTCTTTGCTCCGGCATCGCCGGGGCGTTGTACGGTGTCTCCTACAAGCTCCGGCAGCGGCAGGGCTATCCCATCGAATCGATGCTCTTCCTGTTCGCCTGCTTCTCGGCTCTCTTTGCCCTCGTTTTCATTGCTCTTTTCCGCCAGGCTCTCTGCTCACCCACTGCGCTGCTCCTGGGCCTGCCCTACGGGCTGGTAATGATGACCTCATTGATTTTGTACTTCACGGTAACCGAACGGGCAAGGCTCAATATTACCTGGGTGGCGATACAGCTCAGCGTTCTGATTCCCTTTACCATCAGTCTCCTGGTCTATGGCGAGCGGCTGCGCTCCACCGCGGTCCCTGGCATCGCCTGCATTTTCGTCGCCCTGCTCATTTTCAGCCTGAGCAGATTGAAGGGGAAGGCTCATTCCCCTGTGCCCGACCGGCGCACCGGTTTTCTCCTGGCTCTCGCCGCCTTGTTCTCAGGCTTGGCCATGAGCTTCACCAAGTTCTATGCCAGCGCGGCGCGGGAAGAGGGCTTGTTTGCCCTTTTTTTCATCCGGGGTTTGAGCATGATCCCGGCGGCCGCTCTTTGCGCCCGGCTCAGAGCGAAGCCGTTGTTTCGGCCCGCACCCCCTGCCGGCCAATTTGCCCTGGCCGCTTTGATGAGTCTGAGCGGCCTGCTGGTGGGAGTCTTCATCATTCTGGCCCTGCAGGAAATCAGCGGCTCGGTGGCTTTCCCCCTGCGCAGCGTGGTCAATGTCCTGACGGTGTTTATCCTCTCCTTCCTGCTCTTCGGCGAGCGTTTCAGCCTGCTGGAAGGAATAGGATCGATTTTCGCGTTGGGTGGAATCGCCCTGGTTGCCGCGGCGATGGCCTAGGGCAAGGCAAACAGCCGCGGGCCCATGATCCTCCGGTCAGCTGTCTATTCCATGATCTCGTAGCTTGAGGACACCACCGGGGCGCGCAGGTTGGGCAGCACCCGCTCCAGCATTACGCCCTCCCGGCTGGGGATGCTGTACCCGAAGCTGGCGCGGATGGCCATGGACACGAACTGGACCGCCCTGTCCAGGGCTATGGGCAGGCTGTCCCCCTGGAGCAGGCTGCCCACGATCACGCTGGCGAAGGCGTCGCCGGTGCCGGGGAAGTAGGCGGGAATATAGCTGCAGTCCACCTTCCAGAAGCGGCCGTCCTCCCGGTCATAGGCCACCACGCTGGAGACCTTTTCGGTGCCCGGCACGGGCACGCTGGTGACCACCACCAGGCGTGGGCCTGCCTCTGACAGCTTCAGGATCCAATCTTTAAGCTCCTCCTGGCCGATCTCTTCCCGGCAGGGCCGGTCCAGCAGAAAAGCCGCTTCGGTGAAATTGGGGGTGATCACATCCGCATGAGTGATGAGTGTGCGCATCTGGGCGATCATCTCCGGACCGATCGGTCCGTAGGGCTGGCCGTTGTCCCCCATGACCGGGTCGACCACCACCAGCTGCTTGCTGTGGGCAAAGGAGCGGATGAACCCGGCCACGATGTCGACCTGCCGGGGTGAGCCCAGGAAACCGCTGTACACGGCGTCGAAGCGCACTTTCAAGTCCAGCCAATGCCGGATGATTCCTTCCAGCCGGTCGGTCAGGTCGATGAACTGGTAGTCTTTAAAGCCGCCGGTGTGGGTGGAAAGCACGGCCGTGGGCAGGGGACAGACCTGGACCCCCATGGTGGAGAGGACGGGGATAATCACCGTCAGGGAGGCGCGGCCGAAGCCGGACAGGTCGTGGATGGCCGCCGCCCGGGGCACGGGATTGCGGAACAGAGCCCCGTCTCCCCGGGGCGTTTTTTGGGATGATTTCATCTGGTTGCTCCGCCCCCACTATAGCCGCGGGCCGGTCAGCTGTCCAGGAAAAATCCCGCTAGCCAGGGGCTGAGCATGAAGAGCCCGAACAGAGTGATCAGCAGGGCGCCGCCGATCTCCAGGCCCTGGTGCAGCCGCTTTCCCACCTCGGAGCCGTCGGAACCGTGGGAGCCGCGGGCCAGGATCGCCAGCAGACCCTGCTTGCCCAGGATGGCGGCCAGGGACACGCTCACCGTGATCACGGCCATGCCCAGGGACATGGCCAGTGCGGCCAGAACGCCGAGCCCCGGCTGCCCCTGGGAGAGGCAGAAGATCAAGATAAGGGCGGTGCCCGGGCAGGGCACCAGGCCGCTGCTCAGGATGATCGCCGCCAGCTTCTTTCCGTCCGCACCGGCCTGTTCGCTTTGGGTCCCCCTGCGCAGGGCATCCCGCAGCGCCAGGATAAACAGAATCAGGCCGAGCAGGGTGATGGCGGCGTAGCTGCCCAATTCCAAAATCGAGCTGACCGCGGCAAAGCCTGTGGTGACCGTGCGCGTGAACAGGTAAAAAAGCCCGTAGATCGCCAGTATAGCTGACGCGGCATGGAGCAGGGCCACCGACAGGCCGGCCGTCACCCCCTGGAGGGCACGGGCGGGGCGGGCGATAAAGTAGGCGGCCAGGGCCAGCTTGCGGTGTCCGGGGCCGAGGGCGTGCAGCAGACCGTAGGCGAAGGCCACCCCCAGCAGAGCAGGCACGCCGGCGCCGCCTGCGGCGCTGCGCTCCACGGCCTCGGCCAGCAGCTCCCTTAAGGTGCGCTGGGCGTCGATCAGAGCCTGCAGCCGGGGCGTCGGCACGGACACGGCGGGTGCCTGGGGCGCCGGCGTGGGCGCGGCAAAAAAGGGATTGGCCTGGGCCCATCCCGCGAGGGGGGCGGCGAAGAAGATCAGCAGGGCAAGCAGAAGCCCCGCCGCAATCGCGGATTTCCGTGCCGGTGCAGCCACGCACACCTCAGCTGCACCTGCGGAGGGTGAGCACAACCTGCCGGGGGAAGGTGGAGCCGGAACTGCCGTCGTTGGCGGGATATTCGATACGGATGCCCCGGTCCTCGCAGAGCTCGTATGAGCCGCAGAAGCTCTCCGAGGAGGGAAACAGTACCGCTGTGGGCTCCGCGTAGCTGATGGCGCAGAAAAAGGCGTCGTCGTAACAGGCCAGATTGATCTCCACCGCACCGTCCCCCAGGGGTAAGGAATAGGGCACGAAGAAGCGGTAGTGAATCCGTTCGTTTTCCATGTAGGCGGTGAAATCCTTCACAGCGGCGGGACGATAGGCATTCCCGCAGCAATGGATATACAGGAAGTAGTTGTAATATGCCAGGCCGCAGGTGGCATTAGCTAAGATATCCGCCACCTCCGCCGGACTTAAGATTCTGTCATGGTCGCGGTCAAAATCCATCAAAATGGAAGCCGTAAAAATCTTGTCGAATTCCCAGTCAATCCAGAAGCCCGACAGA
>Ga0272442_10003108_pt1 | contig 23516 bp, 20 predicted proteins | sample SSMForm2O_FD_200262 | JGI IMG/M metagenome (GOLD analysis project Ga0272442, IMG submission 200262) | Marine sediment archaeal communities from Little Sippewissett salt marsh, Falmouth, MA, United States - SSM-Form-2O | ecosystem: Environmental > Aquatic > Marine > Wetlands > Sediment ...
CGGTCTTCGGCGGCGTCGTAGTATGTAAGAAAAAAAATGCCTGCATAGCTGACGTATGATCCGGCCACGAGCGCTATCTGCGCAAGAGCCGTCGTAATAACGGCGTCTGCGGCGCTTCCTCCCCGTTCAAGCGCCCCGAGGCCCGAGCGTACGGCAAGCGCGCTCGACGTACCGCTTATCATTGCATTGTCTGATTCGAGCGCGGGCTGTGGTTCAGGGCCGCCCCATTCGTTCTGTTTTTCAGTCCACTCTTCAAGTTCTGAGTCTTCCCAGTTTTCAGGAGAAAGCGGACCTGCCTGGTATTGCTGTCCGGAATCAGAAGCTCCTGAATCTTCAATGCCTGTATCCGGTTCATTTTCTTCAGACGTCTCGTAGCAGGCGCAAAGGAACAGCAGAACAGCCGTCACAAGTATACTGAGTTTTTTCATTCGTTTTGCCTCCGGTTTAATCCGTTCCATTCAACATATTACATTCGCCCGATGGACATTTTCAATTCGATTTGCAGTCTGCTGCTTTTTACGCCGGATGCAGTATGTTAATATGCGTTCAGCTTGTTTCAGCGTAGTCGTTTTAACGAAGCAGGGAGAAAGAACAATGAATGAAGGTAAAAAAGATACAATCGCCCGGGATGTCCGCATCCTCGTTCTTTTCGACAACTACACAACGCGAAAACCCCTTGAGAAAGGATGGGGGTTTTCATGCCTCGTTCAGAGCAGTGATTACACGCTCCTGTTCGATACCGGTGCCGACGGGCCTGTTCTTTTAAAGAACATGGATGAGCTCAAGGTGGATGCAAAGCTTATTGATTCTGTATTCATATCGCACAACCACTGGGATCATACGGGCGGTCTCGAAGCATTCCTGAAAAGAAATCCATACGCCGGCCTTATGCTGCTTAAAAAATTTTCTTCCTCGATAAAGAGCACGGGCGGCAAAGTCAGTGCATTCGAAAAACTTTCGCGGCCTGAGGCCATTGCACCGGGCTTTTACACTACCGGCGAGATGGGGGATGCCATACCCGAGCATTCACTGGTGCTGGATACCGAACACGGCATAGTAGTAGTGACCGGGTGCAGCCACCCCGGCATTTCACAGATAGTGGATTTCGCGGCGAAGTCTTTTGACAGGAAGATCCTGCTGGCAATGGGGGGCTTTCATCTGAAGGACATGAGCGATCGACAGATAAATAAAATAATCGATGAATTCCATCAAATGGGCGTGACTTGGGCCGCACCCACGCACTGCTCTGGAGACAACGCGCGCCGGCTGTTTAAAAAAGGTTATAAAGATCAATACATTGAACTCGGCGTAGGCACGAGCATCGAGATATCAAAACTCGCATGAAAAGGTGTCTGACACCGGTTGAGGAGACACCGACTGAAGTCAGTGTGGGAGTGTCCTTTATTTGTTCGTTTTACTCTTTTTGTAAAGTTACTACCTGATTGTATCTATGAATAAGGGAATTTTCCGTGCCGACCGGATTGTGTGCAATGTTGAAATATGAAAAAAGGTCAATTTCAGCGATTTTGCCTTATGCCATTAGATACTTTTTTCATGATCGCCAGAAAAGCCTTATACCATTAGGGAAAAATCCGGATTTTTTTAAATCCCCCTAATGCAATAAGGCGATTTTTTTCAAATTCAGCTTTTTGCCCTAATGCCATTAGGCGAAAATTTCAAATTCAGCTTTCTTGCCTAATGCAATAAGGCATTTTTTTTCAAATTCAGCTTTTTGCCCTAATGCCATTAGGCGAAAATTTCAGATTCAGGTTTTTTGCCTAATGCAATAAGGTTTTTCACCGAAAAACGGCCATTTTTACGTTTTTGACAAGATCAGACAGCCGTTTATGAGAGTGTTTTACCTGTTTTCTGTAAACTAAACGTGAGGAGAGAGCATTTAAACTTCCATGCTCTTCCGCGTCACGTATCTATTTAAACAACTTTACTAGAATGTTATACTCCTTTTGTACGTCATAGAGATGTTTCGCGCAGTAATTTTTCGTCGACTGAACTGAAGGAAGGGACGGGTATTTATCATGCTGAAAAAGTTACTTATTTTGTCCTGCCTTTCTATCTTTGCCGCATGTGACTCCGGCTCTGAGGAAGGTGACCAGGCAGACGGTGGTTCGCTGCTGGATACGGACGGAGACGGCATACCCGACGTTCTGGAAGGCGACGGCGACATTGACGGTGACGGAATTCCAAATTACAGGGACCTGGACTCGGACGGCGACGGCATTCCGGACAGCATAGAATGCGGCGGCGACGGCAAGTATCCCAGGGATTCGGACAATGACGGTGTGCCTGACTTTCTGGACAACGATTCGGACAACGACGGTATACCTGACAAGGAAGAAGGCACAGGAGATACAGACTCGGATGGTATACCCGACTACCTGGATCCTGATGATAGTGACGCCGGAACAGATACTGACACTGATACAGACTCAGACAGCGATTCAGACACAGATACGGATACTGATACGGACACCGACACTGATACTGACACTGACACTGACACTGACACTGACACTGATACTGATACTGATGCGGACGGCGATTCAGATGCAGACGCGGACTCTGACTGCACGCCATACGTGGATACGCGCTGTAACAACGATGACAACGTTGAAACCTGCACGGCATCCCATGACTGGGAACTCAGCAAAATCTGTCCGGATGAATGCGAAAACGGCGACTGCGTTTACGAAAATGAGTGCGCTCCCGATTCTCTTCGCTGCGTCAACCTTGTCGCCCAGAAATGCAACTCACTGGGAACAGGATGGATTGTTACAAAAGTATGTACATACGGCTGTCTTGCAGGCTCCTGTACCGGAACCTGCACCGAAGGCGACAAGCAGTGCAACGCAGACAAGGTTGAGACCTGTAATGGAAGCGGCCAGTGGGTGGAAACCGACGACTGCAGCAGTACTTTCTGTGTAAAAGGCATGTGTGCGGAAACGAATCTCACCGTAGAGGGCCAGACAGTGAACATGGAAGGAGAATACTGGTATACGGGCACTGTTCAGCTTATCAATTTCGGCACAATAAACGTTGGGAGCACTTTGAACTATCTCGAAATTCATGCAGATACCATTACGATCGACCAGGACAGCCAGATTACGGCAAACGGACTGGACTGCAATCCGGCCGGTGCAGGCACCAGTGCAAGCTACTACACTTATGCCGGCGGCGGTGCAGGACATTCCGGTTCAGGCAATACGGGTTATTACCAGAACTGGGGAGGAAGTGCTTACGGTAGTATAAATGATATTGATATTGAAACCGGCGCCTGTGGTGGTGCAGGTGGAGACGCAGCAGAAAACCCCGGTGGCATCGGTGGCGGTTCGATTGCCCTTTTTGCAGAAACCATCAATATAAACGGCGTGGTCAGTACCAACGGTACAAACGGCAGCGCCGGTGTCTCCAGTCACGGCGGTGGTGGCGGCGGTTCCGGCGGAACAGTATTGATTTACGGGGCAGTGGTCACAATCGACAGTAATGCTCTGATAACGGCAAACGGCGGCTCTGGAGGGGATACGAGTGAATACACAGGGGGAAGTGGAAGCACCGGCAGGGTAAAGATTATGACGGGCCAGATTGCGGGCACGACCATTACGGGAACCGTGGGCGACGTCAATACGCATTCTGTTGCACCGCCCTTTATGCTGTCTTCCTCCACGCATCCGGATGAAAGTGCATGGTACAACGATGGCTTCGATACTGTTGAGATAAGCTGGGACAGACCATCGTCCATTGCGGTGCTCGGATATTACTGGGACATCAATACGACTGCTGTTGATCCGCCGGGTTCGAGTGACGGATACTACACGGATCTGGAGAGCCTTGTACTGGCCCCTGAAGAACTTCCTGCCGGCGTTAATTATTTTCACATCACAACTCTCGACAACAACAATGTGGAAGGCACGAGCGAAAATCATCTGATATTCAACATCAACTCGACTCCGCCGGAAATCAGTTCCACAAGTCATGGGAATGAGTCGAATTTCTACGCATCCAATGCGGTTTCTCTGAGTTGGACCGATCTGTACGATCACTCCAATTATCCCACGTATTTCTATATATGGGACAGGTTTGCGGACACTACGCCCACTCCGGATCTGGGTGTCGAGAGAACGGCTATGAGCCTTCTGATAACGGATGTTCCGGACGGAATCCGGTACCTGCACGTTATTTCAGTCGATACGCTGGGATATCCCACACGCAGCGCGGATCATTTCAGGGTCAACGTGGGTGCTGAGCCGGATGAAGGCACAATAGCGGGTACGGTGCGCGATATAAACACGAACGCTGAAATCGCAGGTGCAACCGTAGACGTAAACGGCGGCATCTGGAGCACAACGACATCGGGCGGCGGATCCTATTCATTAAACGATATTGTTTATTCAAATACAGCGGCAGGATGGCCCACATGGGAAGTGCGAGTCAAAGCAGACGGTTACCAGACAGCCACCCTGCCTGCCGACGTGAACGTCAGCCAGACCACGAGCCTGAACTTCCTGCTGACGCCCGAGTGATTAGTTCAGCCGGACATTAAAATGTACGATGTGTGTATAAAGGGCTCTGACGGCGGCGTGTAGCCTTAATCTATCGGAACCGACGGGCAGCCGAATTTGGCGGACACGGTATCCACTTCCCCGTCCTGTATCTTTTTGCATGACGCTTCACAGAATGTGACGCTCTTGTGTGCGTCATCCGTCCATGACCACCCGGTGTCCTGTGCGCAGTCTTCATCGTAGGGCACTACCACGTCGTCGAAGTAGAAATTAACCTTGTCCGGGTCCGCTGTGGCGTCGGGCTCGTCGAGCGTGAACTCGCAGCTCAGAACGGACGATGCAATAGACTCGAACGCCTGCTGCAGCTGGGCCTGGTTCGTTGCAATGAAGTAGTTGTCAAATCCCGTGCCCCCCTCCCGTGCTATTACGTTTAACTGAGTGGGATCTACGCCGCTGCCGAAGCCTATTACGAATGTCTTAATTCCGTTTGACAGCAGATCAGAGACGATTGTAACGGCGCCCTGGTATGCGGGAGCCGAACCGCACTTCTCGGTGTATGCCGCACCGTTGCATTCCTCCTGCCCGTCTGAAACCACGAGAAGGTAACGGTTTGCGCCGGCCGCGGTGAATAGCGGTGCATAGGATGAATTGTTGAACATGTCCATACCGTCGCACAACGGAGTGTCGAACTCGCCCGGGGGAGCCGGTGCATTCTGGATACGCGAGATAAGGGTTGCCTCGTTGTTCAGCTTGCAGTCTTCCACGACCGGATGCGAGACGTCGCAGCAGAAGCCGGAGCACTCGAAATCCGGAAACACGTCGAACCCGAACTCGATCTGGCCCGTTCCCGACCACGTGTTCAGAAGCGTTATGAGCGCTTTCTTGGCCTGAACCCATTTTGTGTCCTGCCCGAGGCCGCCGCTGTCCATTGATCCGGAGTTGTCCAGCAGTATCATCAGCCTGGTGGGATTGTACTCAATGCTGAAGTCCTGTTCGTCGCAGACGTCCGAGTCGGAGTCGGAATCTGAGTCACTGTCCGCGCCGGAGTCAGCGTCGGAATCCGAATCGGTGTCAGTATCAGTATCAGTGCCTGCGCCTTTGTCCCTGTTGTCTGATGCGTGTGTATTCGCACCGTCGGAATCCGCGGCACATCCGCAGATGGAAATTGACATTAAAAGAGCGGAGCACAGCATAATTACTGGATGTTTCATTCCTGTCTCCTCTGTTTTTTTAGTCTCCCTGAAAAATTCTTGTACCACATTATCTGTCGCGCATCCAATGATAGAAAATTCTGATTATGAAAAAACTGACATTGTGATATTATTGATATGTTGATGAAAGGGGAGGGGCAATATGGCCCGACAGTTTGTAATAAAAGACCAGAAAGGGGAGCAGTGTTTCTGCGGCGTGGAGATATGCAGTGACGGGGACAGCGTGGAAGTTGAGTGTGAGAAACATCCCATACTCAGTGCTTATGATTTCCATGGGCGCAGGTATATCCTCGAAGACACCGAAACCGGCGAACAGCTCGAGAACTACAGAATCGGTGAATGGACAATGAGGAACCGCTTTCTGTTCAGGTACGGTTAGGAATCAGGCCTCCACGCCTTAAAAGGTGGTAGGCACCGTCTGAAATCATGTAAAAGCTCCCCTGGCTATGGAATCGGGTAGACTTTTACTGCAGGATTTTTTACCGGGCAGGCGGCTTCGCACAATCCGCAGCCTATGCAGAGGTCCGGATCTATGTAAGGCAGTTGAAGGGGATCACCCCAGGGAAGCTGATCATGTCCCCTTTTTAGCCTGATTGCCTGCACCGGACATGCTGCATAGCAGGCAAGACAGCTTTTCCTGGCCATGTAAGGGATACAGCGGTTTTTATAAAGCCTTGCGAATCCGATAACGGTTTTGTGTTTTTCGTGCAGCGGAAGATGGGTGATGGCCCCGCTCGGACACACCTTTCCGCATGCATTGCAATCATATTCACATCCGCCTTTTTTCCCGGACAGAACCGGTGTAAGGATTTGCACCGCATCGACTCCCGTTGTTTGAGCAACAAGCCCGCCCGTGGGACAGGCCTGCACGCAGCTGTTGCACCTGATACAAAGATTATTGAAGATTTCTTCGGGTTTTGCGCCCGGGGGCCTCAGATGATGCCTCTGTGGAGTAAAATCTGCAAATGCACGCAAAGAAGAAATCGAAACAATCCCGGCACCGAGCGATGCCAGCGCACTTCTTCTTGACGAAAAGAGAGCGGGCGTTGCTTCAGATCTGGAGTAATTGAATTCAATTGAATTTGTTTTACAGTTATCAATACACGTCCGGCACTGAATACATTCGGTTTTGTCAAAATTCATGTTTTCGGGATTCAGCGCCGCCATCCTGCAATGTTGAGCGCAGGTTCCGCATTGAGAGCAGGAATTCTTATGTTTCATGGAAAAATGTGAATAACGGGCAACAAGCGCCGAAATGGCTCCGAGAGGACACAGTATGCGGCAGAATCCCCTTCTTCCCGTAAACACGGAAAACAGAACCAGAAATATGATGAATAATATGACTATTTTCAGCTGCGGGGTATTCCTGATGAGTGTGCCCGCTGTCCTGGCGACCCATGATATCGGATCCAGCAGCCAGGCAACGGATACTCCGCCGGCAGCAAGTACAAGAAATATGAACAGCAGGTAATATTTAATCTTTTTTGCTTTTATCAATTTCGGTGATCTGTCCACAACCTTGTCAACGAGGTCGATAAAGCTTCCCAGAGGACATATCCATCCACAGAAAAAGCGGCCGAATATCAGAGTCAGAAAGGTTATCGATAAGGTAAAAGCAAGTCCCGTGATAATAGTGAGTGAAGATACCGCGGCAACCGGCATCATCAGCATATTTATCATGAAGATGAAATTAAGATGGCTAAGTACGGCCGGCCAGAGCAGGAATATTGAAAGGAGCAGAATTGCAATCACCTGAATCGTGATGCGTATTCTGCTCATTGTTCAGCTTTTTTTCTGTATTTGATTGCGGCCATAGGGCATGCTACGACACAGTAACCGCAACCTGTGCAGAGTTCCTCGGATATAGAAATACTGTCGTTCTGAACTGAAATGGCGGATGAAGGGCATACGGCCACACAACCCGTGCATCCGGTACACTTCTCTGATACGTCTACTTTGTGCACGGTTTCTGAAGATTCCGCATCGCCGTGCATCTTCAGTCCCGGCAGGGAAACACCCACCAGTATTGCTCCGCCCATAATGCGGAAAAACTGACGCCTGTTAGGTATATCAGGAAGTCTTGCGCCTTTTTGTTCACGTTTTTTCAACAGGGTCCCTTTTCTTTCTTTTTTCAAGATGGTTGTAGCAACTTTCATAAAGGTCGTTTATAGATTTTCTGTAGCTCTCAAGCAGGTCGGAACTGGAGGACTTGCCGCACGTCCGCTCAATCGCCTTTGATGCCTCCCGTCCGCTTATTACCGCATGCCGGATTCCTTCGCCGTTGGAAGCCCAGATCAGCCTTGCCGCGGTACCCGTGACGAGCAGCCCGTCTGTATAAGGTTTTTCAATCGGCAGTGTACTGGGAATATTGCCTGCTATGTTTTCCACGATCCTGCCGCCCTGTATGTGATCATTCTGGTCAATATACCTGTCCAGAAGTCGCCGGGCGAGAAAGCCTTTTTTCCCCGGTACTGCAACTCCGACATGTGCCTCTCTTCTGCCGGTAATAAATATCCAGTAAAAGAAAGGTTTTGTTTCTTCCTTGAATTCCATTAAATGTTTGTCGATATTTATGACTCTGGTATCAGCGAGTCTGTAAGCTGCGCAGCATCCTATTTCATCAAGGGAGAGCCTGGTATCGATTCCGCACATTTTTGACACAGTGGAAGAAACACCGTCAGCGGCAATTATTGTTCGTGCGAGTACAGTGCTTTTTCTGGACCCGGCAGTCAGGGTTACATTTCTTCCATTACCGTCAAATGGCCCTACACCAACAACGCTGGTATTTGACCGGACCATGATTCCTGCCTGTTGGAGCAGGAGTGATACCTCATATTCAAAGACGGGCCGGTTAAGAAATATGCGTTGTTCTGACTGCTTCCACCTTGTCCAGCGTGGTCGCGGTTCAATGTTAAAGAGTTCGAATATGTTGGAATTAGTTATTTCAAGGCATCGAAGAGGAGATCCAATTTTCTTTCTTGCGTCTACCATGAGTACGGAGGCCCCGGATTTCAGAAGTTCGTTTGCCGCGGCCAGTCCGGCGGGACCGGCTCCGGCAATAAGAACGTCAACTTTATCAGGAACCGAATTGTTTCCCTTGCTCGGCATCTTAATTCCCCAAATAAATCTTCACATCAAAGGAGTGCATGGTATGTGCCAGACTAGCGAGATGAGGCATGCATGCGGTTCGTGGCTTATAACTATTTGAATTATTAGCTAAAATCTAAAAATAGAGCTGCCTTGAGCATGCTGACTGCATAATAATGTGTTCCATGTTGTTCCATTTAGCACATGATAAGTGTTCCACATGGAACATGTTGCGCTCTGTTCCTGAATGTCTGTCCAGTCAATAAGTTCTGCTGCAAAAGGTGCACTATCTGAAGGAAAACACAGGTGTGATGAACGTGTGCTTTATGTTAATCTCGCCAGCATGCGTAAAATAAATACAATTTTAATGATCCTTCTCGCCGTTCTTGTTACGGCGGGCAGCAGGCAGTGTTCTACCGAAGACACAGGTGAAACCGGGCAGAAGCAAAAAGTGAGCAAAGGGCCGGTGTCTGCAGGTATTGAAAGGCTTGCTGAAAAAATCCGGAGGCTGACAAAAGAGGAATTCGCTCAAAACGTCGAAATGCGTCCGGCATGGTCTGCCCTGGAATTGATCGGATGGCGAAGCGCCGGAAGCGGAAAGTGTCTGAAACTGGCTTTTTATTCAAAGGATGTCTCAGAACCGTTTGAAAGCTACTGCCTTGTTCCCTGGCAGCCGCTGTATGCAGTGCCCCGGAAGCCGGAGCGGTTCGTGCTCGATGCTCCGCTTCTTACGGTAACGGCCGACGCAATGGTTTTCGGACCACTGGGAGGAAAGGCCGCTGACAACACGCCGCGCGTGATTCTTAAAAAGGTGTCGGATCTGGTGGCCGCCGCCGTTGACAGGGACGGCTGCGAGAAAGAGCTGAAAGAAAAACCTGCCAAAGCTGTTCCATCGAACCTGCAGATAATAAAGGCGGTCAATCACCCGTACTATATCGAAGTTGAAATCGCGCTTCCTGGAAGCGGTCATCCGATGGACAGAGATATCTCCAAAATGGCCCCTGATAAAATGATACGCGTATCAATTGTTCCCGACCGGGGTGAAGTGATTCAAAGATGGCTTGCACCTTCTGAATAATAAGAAGTACACTCCTTTGGAAGACAATATTATAAAAGAAAGGAACAGTAGATGAGAAATCTGAGAAGAACATTGTTAGTAATGGGATTAAGTATTTTCTGCCTTACCGGATACGGCTGTGAGGAAGGTTCTGAAGATGATGAAGAAAAGGATTCTGGTGCAGCAGAAAAGGACGGAGGAATGGACGGCTCATCGGATACCGATACCGACACGGACACTGATACCGACACTGATACCGACACAGATACTGACACTGACACTGATACTGATACGGATACGGACGCTGATGCGGATGCCGATTCAGGAATGGATGCCGGCTTTGATTCAGGAGTTATGGTGCCTGTCATTTACCAGATCGATCCCGTTTCCGGAATTGTAACTACGACTATATCAGTAACAGGCATTCGTTTCGGTGCAGTACAGGGAGCAGGCACAATTACGATTGGCGGTGAACAGGCGGCGCCGGCGTCATGGACGGACGATGAGATAGTCTTTGCTGTTCCTGTTGAAGTGTACCCCGGACCGGCCGACATAGTTGTGACAGCGGGCGGAAGCTCTTCGAATGCAGTTCCATTCGAGGTCATGCTGCCTCGAACCGTGTATGTAAATCAGGATATTAAACCGAATCTGATCTCTGCCTTTTCCATGGGTGATGGCGGTGTGCTTACGGAACTTGACGCATCTCCTTATCCAACAGGAGAGGATTCGGCCATTTTCGGAGGAGATTCGAGCTCTATAACCATACACCGGGGCACCCGGCGGCTTTTTGCTACAAGCGCCACAAGTATTGCTGTTTACAACATTGATCCTCTTAACGGCGGCCTTGATGATGTAGACGGTTCACCGTTCCCGTCCGGAGGCGAAGATGCCTACGGCATTGTGGTCAGCAATGACGGTACACGGGTTTTCGTGGCAAATTATGAATCCATGGATGTCAGCGTGCTGGACGTAGATGAAAACGGCGCGCTGTCCCAGGTGGATGCATCTCCTTTCGATGCACCTGACGGTGGCAATGTGGATACCCCCCAGCTTCTAAATGACGAAACAATTCTCACGGCGACTGACGAGACGCGTCGCCTTTACGTGTACCAGGTAAACAGGCAGACCGGCAGGCTTACGCTTGTTGCAGGCTCTCCCTTTGATACAGGCGGTTATACTTTTTCGTCGCGCAGGGATCCTTCCGGCACCCACCTGTACGTGCCGGATACCGACAACCGGAACATTGATGTCTATCAGTTTGATGACGTGACAGGAGTGCCGTCTCATATTTCCGGTTCACCGTTTGCCACAGGGGCCAGTGATGGCTACATGAACGGAATGGCGTTTACGCCCGACGGCGAAAGGCTTTACGTGGGCAGTTACGAATTTCCGGAAATTCTCGGGTTCGACGTTGATAACGGAGCACTTACCGCTATCGCCGGTTCTCCGTTCGCACTGGATGGCGGAATTAACGGAATGAGCTCTCTGGGGGTAACGCGTGACGGAGCTTTCCTCGTTGTCCTGTATGAGACCAACGATGCCCTTGGAGTCTTTTCGATCGAAACAGACGGCGGAGTGCCCAGGCAGGTAGAGGGTTCACCGTTCTCCTTTGATATCGGCAGCGGATCAGGTCTTGTTATAGGCGAGTGATTAGTAAATCCTCAAGTGACATGCACTCCCGGAAAAGTGCCGGGTTCCCCTGAAAATGATTATTTAAGCGTGAGGCCTCTGGTAGTGCAGCCGCCTCCGTAGACCTCGAAGCTGTCGGTCCATGAGTACTGGCTGCCCGATGTATATGCGTGGAAGGTGTGGGTCCCCACGTCCTCTGTCAGCGTCAGCCCGGCGGTGTGGCCGCAATCCGGGTTCGTTTCGGTGGTGTATTGCGTTATGATGCCGGCATAAACTCCGTCGATTTCTACGGTGATGTCGCCGTCCGCAAAATCCTGCGTAGCATAGATCATGACCTGCCCCGTATCACCACCGGTACCGCTGGCCAGATGGTATGTTACACAGACGTCCGCAAAAAGCTCTACTGTTCCATCCCAGAAAAACTGGCCGCCGGCGGTTTCGGCGTACACATCGTATGTTCCGGGATCCCGGGTGACGGTAACCACATCCGGATCCCCGCAGTCCGGAGTTTCGTAAACGTAGCTGGTCAGAGTGCCAACGCTCTGCCCGTTCATCTCTATGTAGATGTTACCGTCGCCGAAATCTTCGGTCGCATAGAATACGACCTGTCCGTCTCCGTCAGTGTCCGTATCCGTGTCAGTGTCCGTGTCGCTGTCCGTGTCCGTATCCGAGTCCGAAGCTCCACCCGCATTCTCAATAGTAAATGTGCAGTTTCCCAATGTATGCGTCCCGTTCAGAAATCCATCGTACGTACAGTCTCCGCTTGTAGACGTCTGGAAAGTGAGTACGTAGGTTTCTGTTCCAGTGGAGGACCCATAATCAAGATACATGGTGCCCTCGTTGTCCGATTTCGGAGTCCAGCTCCAGTACTGCGTGGGCAGCTGGGTGGCGCCGTCGCCGAACACCTGGCTGTCTGACATGAAGGTATACGTCACCTTCTGGTATGGCTGCAGGCGCCCGTCCTTTGAACCCTCACCGTCGAACTGTACGAATACGCTTTTTCCAATAAGTGATTCGGGAATGTCGGTATCGCTTGAACTTCCTCCCGGAACCGAAAATCCTCCACTGTCATCCTCGTCTTCATCGCAGGCCTGAACCATGATGAAGGGAGCCAGTAACAGGATAAAGAGAATCATGCCTTTGTGATAATGATGCATAATGCGTCTCCTTTGCTGTTTAGGATTATCTTGTTATTTTAAATATACTAAAACAGTAGGAAATTATTATCAACTGGATACAGGTTGCGAATTCCTGAATACCCTGTAACGGGGAAGGTGTGTCTTTTCAGGCCGGGTGCGCGGGTGCCGGCTGAGAAGAGAATGAACAGTCCTGTTTGAATGGCTCAGGTAGATGTACCTCGGCTCGGGTCTGCAGCCCAGCCTCAGTTTCGTATCATCCCCTGTCTGCCCGAAGCACACCCTTTCGAAGCCTTCCTCGATCCCCTGTCTTATAACCGTGAGCAGCATGAAGAAGTAGAGATCCGGACCGCGATCGCATGACGGGTCCATTCCCCCCTTGAAAAAGAGCAGTTCAGGTCCGTTTGGCAGGGTCTGTATAAAACCGACAGCAGTCTGATTGAGGTCGAACCTGTATGTTCGCACGGGCATTTTCCTGAAAAGGTCGATATTTATCCTGCCGGTCCTGTAACGTGCATTCTCGTAGACAGATGTGTAAAGATCATACATGCGCCTGTCGAATGCATTATTGTCTTTGAGAACGACTGTATTAATGTCGCGGCATCTTTTAACTGCCTGCTTGATCCTGCGCCTGTAGGGGCTTCTCATTGCGCCGGTATAATCATCAAAGGATGCGAATTTCTGATCCAGGTAGTAACAGGGAATGTTCCTTATGCGCATGAGTGCGGGGTGATAAAGCTCTTCGCGCGCCTGCACGATGAGCTTCAATCCCTCAAGCCCTGTTACGGCGTCTATAAAGCGCCCGTATTCACGGTTCGTTATCGAATGTCCGCTTAAAGAGACCGGAACGGGTATTCCGGTAACCGTTACGGGCACACTCAGATTCTTTTTCACCGGAATGGCAGCCTCAAATTTCGTGCGGCTCGTAACGAAAATCGCGCAGGGTCCATTGTCATGAACAACATGATACCGCTGCCCGCAATCGTGCGTCTCTTCAATGAGAAGCAGGATTCGTTTTTTAAGATATGGGTTGTTTCCTGCGAGATCATCCCAGTAATCCGGCAGCATGCTGGCCGAAGAGAATACGGTTTCAGAAGACGATGTCATGAATCATGCAGCGGTGCCGGGCCCGTCCTCCCATATATGCTTCAGGCAGTGGCGGTTCCTGATTCGCATGCCCCAGCATCCGCCCCTGCACGCATGAAAATAACTGCATTCAATGCATTCGTCTTCGAAAACGGGATGTCTGAATTCTTTGAAGCCGTTTTTCCATATCTCGCTGAAGGGTTTATCCCGCACGTTCCCCTCGGAACAGGCGTTGTCATATGCTATCTGGCAGGGAAGGACTTCTCCGTCCGGCATTATGCTGCAGCGCGTAAGCCCGGCCCCGCAGAAAAAGGGCGCCGGCCTGAGTTCGAACTCGCACGGCCCCATGCACCCGGCGTCCTCACTTATCTCAACGGGCAGGGTTTTTCGTGTCTCGCGTATGAAATCGAGCACACGCCTTACGCCCGCGTCGTCCAGGAACATGTTCTGTTGCTCCTGTGCCCTTCCCACGGGTATCAGGAGCGCGATTCTCCACACCGTCACGTCCGCCTGCCTGATAACGTCTTTCATTGCATCGAGCTCGTCTATGTTTTTTGTGGAAACAACAGTATTCACCCACCTGTGCCTGACACCCGTGCTCTTTATGAAATCGAGCGAATCGAGCGCCTGCCTGAAAGCGCCTTTTCGTCCCCTTATGTGATCGTTTGTTTTTTCGAGTCCGTCCAGGCTCGTGAAGTAAACGTAGGGCCGCATTCTTCTGAACTCGTCTTCATGCCTCGGGACGAGCAGGCCGTTTGTGGCGATGCCGTATTTCATACCCCTTTCAAGGACGTGGCTTATGATCTCGAAGATGTCCTTTCGCACAAGCGGCTCGCCGCCACTTATGAAGAATCTCTCCACTCCCATGCAGGCCAGATCGTCGACAAGGTTTATTACTTCATCGTAATTGAGCTCGTCAGGCTGTTTTTCTCCGGCGCTGGCCTCGCAGAATTCACAGGCCATGTTGCATTCCCGGGTTGCAAGCCACTGTACGAACGTGGCGGGCACGAGGATTCCGAGTTTATGCATGGCTCGGCACCACATGAACCTGTAAGTGGCGTAGCGTTCGCCCACAAACTTTCTTGCCGCGGGGGATGCGAACGCGATTCTTTCAATCGTGTAGAAGGATGGAAGCGGAAGCCTGTTCAGTAATCTGCGCAAAGTATGAACCTTTCATGCTCATGACTGCCACAAAACGCGAAATATAACAATTGCAGCGGTGGGCCAGTACTGCCCCACCCGGGCAGCAGGAAATAGACTTTTCCTTTGTGTATCATGATTTGATTCGCATGATGAAACGTTGTATCAACCCAATTCCGGCAGAGGGCGGTTATGGTTCTTACGCTCCGGAAAGGAAGTTGGAGGAGAAAAAATGAGTCTGTTGCATGAACAGGAAGCCTATTGGGACAACGTGTCCGGGGTAAAAGAGTTCCCTGTTCCTTTTGATTCCGAACTCTTTAAAAAGTACGTAAATATAGATGAGAAGGTTCTGGACTTCGGGTGTGGATACGGGCGCATCCTCAATGAACTCCACCAAATTGGTTTTACGGATCTGACCGGGATCGACTTTTCTCAGGGAATGGTAGACCGGGGCCTTGGACAGTATCCACATCTCGCTTTGAGCAAGTGCGAGGAAGGCGTTATCCCTTTTCCCGACAATACCTTTCACGGAGTGATTCTCATCGCTGTTCTGACCTGTATCTCTGAAAGCGAAAAGCAGAAACGATTGATAGACGAGATTCTAAGAGTGCTTAAGGTCGGGGGGATTCTGTACGTACGTGACTGCATGTTGAATACGGATAGAAGGAATATCGAGCGTTACGAAAAGTACAGGGAGAAATACGGTGAATACGGCGTGTTTGAGCTGCCCGAAGGTGCCGTAGTTCGTCATCATTCCCATGATTACGTTGTCGAATTAACCAGAAGTTTTAAGCGCCTGGTATTTGAGCAAAAAACGCACAGCACGATGAACGGGAACAAAACCAATGGATTTTGTTATATCGGCAGAAAACTTACCTGTTAAAAGAATACTTGTATCATGATTCGGTTCGATTAAAATCTTTTCTGTAAACTCAACGTGAAAAGAGGGCATTTGTGCTTCCTATTGACACTGATCCATGATCGGGAAGACATGAAATCAGATTCACCCAAAGAACGGATACCGCTGCCTGTTGAAATGAGCATTCTCTGGGTCATTGCCAGCTCGCTTATCAGTTTTATCAGTATTATTTACGCGTTTTTTCGAACCGGAGATCTGCCGGGCGCTCTCTGGCAGATGCTGATGGTTCCCATCATCATGTTCGCGGGCACTGTAATGGGGCTTGTTTCGAGGGATTCATTCTATGATGACAAAACGAAGCTGGCCATCCTGGCTTTGTTCCTGGTGGCAGCAGGACTGATCACAGTAGGTGCGAGGCTCAGGAAGTACCTGTTTGGCAAGGGAATGGTCATAGCTGGATTCTGGGTCTTGTTTGTCGCAGGCGTACTGGGAATAGGCCCTGCATGATGAATTCACTCTTGAGAGCGTCAAGGCGAATAATTTGTCGTTTGATCTCATGACCTCAAACGTTTTTGTCATGCTGAGTTAGAAAACAAGAACCAGCCTGAACATAAAGAGGATTGAAGCGATGAAGGACTATATCGAAGCGAATCGCAGGAACTGGAACGATCGGGTGGCGGCTCATCTGGAAGACAGAGAGTACTATGATGTGGAAAGTTTCCTTGCGGGCAAATCGACACTGCACGAGATTGAGCTCAGTCTGGCGGGGGACGTGAAGGGGAAGGAACTTCTTCACCTGATGTGCCATTTCGGCCTCGACACCCTGTCATGGGCGCGCATGGGCGCTCGAGTCACAGGACTGGATTTCTCGCCCAAAGCCATTGAGGCGGCACGGGAACTGGCGGATCGGACCGGGCTGGATGCTAAGTTCGTGATAAGCGACGTCAACCACGCCGCTGAAGCCATCAATGAAAAATTCGATATTGTCGTCTCCTGCTACGGCATTCTGGCATGGCTGGCGGACATGGATCGGTTCGTAAGGCAGGCGGTATCCTGCCTGAAACCAGGCGGAAGACTCGTTCTCGTAGATCTGCATCCCATGCTCACGACCCTGGAGCCCGATGAGGAGACGGGCGTCTTCTCCGTTATCGAATCGTACTTTGCAAAAAAAGAGCCCGAAAAGTGCGACTTCCCTCACTCATACGCCAACCGGGAAGCCATACTGGAAAACGCGGTGAGCTACCAGTGGAACCATTCCATCGCCGAAATCGTCACCGCCTGTTTAGACAACGGACTCACCATCGAGCACCTGGGGGAATATGCATACTCCAACAATAACATCTTTCCAGGCCACATGGTGCGGGAGTACAGGAGGTGGTTCCTGAAAAACAGCGAGGTCCAATTCCCCATGCTCTTTTCCCTCAGGGGAAGGCTTTAAAGGAAATATCTTTGACTCCCATTTTCGCTGCCCGCCCCCTCCCATCCTTTGCATTTTTTACAGAATAAGTGCAGCCAGGCTCCAGAATCATTCATTTTGTTCCCGAAAAGCACTCCGGCATCGTTCAAATTGAAAAAAACTCATTGCACATGTTGCAAGCGTCTTTCCAGGTGAGAAATTCTCACTGAAAACTTTGTCCGGCATTGACCGGGGTGAAAAAAACACATTGCAAACGTGGTCGTGCATTGACCGGCGTGTAAAAAACACATTGCAGATGTGGCCCGACATCCTCGAGTGTGAAAAAAACTCAACAAAAAACCAGTCACGCATCTGTTGAGTTGAAAAATCTACACTCCGGGAGAAGTGCGACTGCTTTGTGTGTGAAAAAATCTCAACAGAAAAGAAGTGCCGCTTCTTTCTGACTGAAAACTTCATAAGAAAAAGGAAGTGCACCTGCTTTCTTAGTGGAAAGTTAATGCCTGAAAAGAAGTACGCCCTCTGTGGGATTGTTAATTTTTCAACTTTTTCAGTGTCATGCTTCTTTTAAGTTGAGAGATTTTCAATTCAGACGAAGCAGGGGGTCGGCTCCGGAGTGAATTTAATTGTATTTGAGAAGGCCGAGTGCTTCTGAGTTGAGAATTTCATTCTTTTACAGCTGTTGCGGTGCGTTTCGGTTGAGAAAATATCTAAATTTCACTCACGGACCATGCTTTGGGGTGGGAAAAAGCCTCTCCGGACCGGGGAGGCCTTTGGTTCAGGTGAGAATTTATCAGTCCAGATTGTTCAGGACTGTATTGATGGCGTGTTCTGAGCTGTTGAAGAGGCTCTGATAATGATATTGTCTTCAAAACACTTAATGCAGTTCATGAAAAGCAGAAAAACAATAATAGTTTTTATCCTGCTTTTTATTGCAGGCATATTTATTATGGGAGCCGGGTGGGCGGATGAATCCTTTCAGGTTTTATTCAGCAGCTATTTTGCCGATCTTGCCATACCATTCGGCTATTATTTTCTCCTGATACTCCTGGATAATAAATTCAGACCGCTGGAAAAATGGTATGTAAAAGCGGGTGCCGCATTTCTGCTCTGCGCCATGTCCGAAACATTGCAGTACTTCGGCATTTATGCCCTGGCCACAGTTTTCGATCCGTGGGATTTGGTCATGTATGCAGCGGGTGTTCTGTCTGCCGCATTTATGGACAGGGTAATATTCAAAAGGGTATTCAGTTTCTGGGTGTGATGTTATAAATATTCTTTACCTGCTTAAACAGCAATGGAGTAAGACCATGAAAAAATATCCTTTTTTTTTCCTGTTTCTGTTTTGTGTAGTTTTCGCCTGTGAAGAGAATGCCTATGAAGAGGGCTCTGACGCAGGTGTGGATGGTGCTCTTGGTAGCGGAGACAGCGACGGGGACGGTATTCCGGACAACGTGGAAGGAGATGGAGACCAGGATAATGACGGGCTGCCGAATTACCAGGATACGGATTCAGATGGTGATGGCATACCGGACAAAATAGAAGCCGGTGACGATCCTGCAAACCCGCGGGATACGGATAATGATGGAACACCGGATTTTCTGGATACGGATTCCGACAACGACGGCATTCCGGACAAGGAAGAGGGAACGGGTGACAGGGACGGAGACGGCATACCGGACTACATGGATGACAAAGACGATCGTGAAGACGGAGGCCCTGATGCAGATGCGGATGCCGATGCTGACGCGGACGCTGATATTGATGCCGACGCGGATGCCGACGTTGATGCAGATGCGGATGCCGACGCCGATGCAGATGCGGATGCGGATGGGGACATACCCGATTGCGTACGCTATGTGAACGTCAACTCTCCTGAGCCGGATGCATCAGTGGCGGACGGCGTTACCTGGGATATGGCTTTTACGAATGTTCAGAGGGGAATTGATGAAGCCTGGGACCTTACAAAGGATGGCGGGCCGGACGTATGCGAAGTGTGGGTGGCACAGGGATTTTATTACGTTTACAAAAACAGCCGCAGTGACACTGTCCAGCTGAGGCCCGGAGTATGGGTTTATGGTGGGTTTGAAGGAAATGAAACAAGGCGTTCCCGCAGGGACTGGTTCAACGACATGACCATACTGGACGGACGCGAGCAGGGGTGGGACCCTGATGCAGGTCCGTATAATGACGTTTATCACGTTGTTACAGGGAGCGCCGAAGCAAGGCTGGATGGTTTCTTTATTACGGGAGGCAATGCAAACGGCGCAACAGGGGAGGATGTAGGAGCAGGATTGAAAAATATCAGCGGCAGTCCGGACATTGCCAACTGTTATTTTTTCGACAATGCGGCAAATTCAGGAGGCGCCATATACAATGTGACAGGATCCCCTGCAGTGAGCAATTGTACATTTTCCGGCAATACGGCCTCCAATGGAGGTGCTGTGTACGTCCTTTCAGGCAGTCCCATTTTTACTGGATGCACCTTCACCGGCAATGACTCACAGACGGCCGGGGGAGGATTACTGACAATGAGCGGTACAGACATATCCAACTGTCTGTTTCTTGGTAACATCGCATACGAGACTGGTTCGTTCATTGAAATAGAAGGGGGGACAAGCTCGCTTGTTAACAGTACTGCTTTTGGTAATGGAGGTGGAACTGGTGGACTTACAGCTTATTCAGGTTCCATGGACGTTACCAACTGCATTCTCTGGAATGACTCACCAGCGGAGATATACACGAGCGGCGGATTCACAAACGTTACATACAGTGATGTAGAAGGCTCGGTTGGCGGAACAGGCAACTTCAGCGGGAATCCGGTCTTTGCAGGCAATCCGGTTGAAACCGATACATGGACGTCGACAAAGTATGATCGTTATCAACTCAGAACTGAGATTACGCGCACGGGCGCGGGGTGGACTCCATCAGAACACAGGGGGAGGTATGTACAGGTGGATACTACACGCCCCTATATCTTTCCCATTTACGATAACAGCACAGATACTGTTTACATTCTCGGTCAGGTTATTGCTCTGTTGTATATTGATGGAGATGAAACATACAGGATTTACGATTTTCATCTGAGCGGTAATTCTCCCTGCATAGATAAGGGCTACGGCAATGCAGTGCCGGCAACGGATATGGATGGTGCCGGGAGAAGGGATCAACCGGATGCGGGCAATGAGTTTGACTGCACTGACGGCGGTCCTTCCTGCCTTGAGTACATCGACATGGGCGCATTCGAATACTGGCCGTAATACATGTTATCATTAAGGAGAACACGATGAACCTGGGAACTTATCTTGATCAGAAAGTCGAAGAGTACGGGGATAAGGAGTTTCTTTTTTTCTACGATCAGGGTGTCACCTACCGGGAATTCGGCGAGCGCGTGAACAGGCTGGCCCGCGGTTTGAAAAAGCTCGGCTTCAGGCGGGGCGACTTCGTTCATGTCTGGCTGCAGAACTGTCCGGAGAACCTTGTCTGCTACTTTGCCATTCAGAAGCTTGGAGCGATAGCCGGACCGATTAACGGCATGTGGAAGGCTGATGAAGTAGCCTACCTGCTGAATGATTCCGGCGGCAGGGGATTGATTGTGGGTTCACAGTACGTGCCCGTCCTCAGGGAGATGAGAGACCGCTGCGAAAAGCTCGAGACAATAATTGAAATCGGGGAGGATGTTTCCGGGGATTATATTGATTACGATGAAATACTTGAAAGTGCGGATGCCGATCCATTTGTGAGCGACATCCGGGAAGAGGAGCCCGCGTACATTTTCTATACTTCCGGGACAACGGGCAGTCCGAAGGGCGTACTGCTTTCACATAAAAACGTATTTGCGGATATCAAGAGTTTCCAGGAGGCCGTAAATCCGGATATCGACCACAGGATTCTTATCTTTCTGCCCCTGTTTCATGTGAACGCCATGCTCACCTCGATTTCCACGATGGAAAAGGGCGGGGCCGTGGTGCTCAGGCGGCAGTTCAACGCCAGGGAGTTCTGGAACGTGGTGGAGAAATACCGGGTCAATTTCTTTTCCGCCGTTCCCGCCGTTTACAGGATTCTTCTCACGCTGCCGCGAAAACGGGAGTACGACATCAGCTCCCTTCAGTTCGGAATTTGCGGCGCGGCACCGATGCCGATTGAGACCTTCAAGTCGTTTGAGCAGACGTTCAACATACCCATAGTCGAAGGGTACGGCCTTACCGAGGGAACGTGTGTCAGCACGCTGAATCCGCGAAACGGCGTACGCAAAATCGGAAGCATTGGAGTTGCCTGCCCCGGGCAGGATGTGCTCATAGTTGACGAAGACGGCAACGAGCTCAAAGCGGGTGAAAAGGGCGAGATTGTGATTAAAAGCGACGTGGTGATGCTGGGTTATCACAATCGTCCCCGTGAAACCGCCGAGGCCCTCAGAGAAGGCGTGCTCCACACAGGTGATGTGGGGTACAAGGACGAAGACGGATACATCTTTATCGTGGACAGGCTCAAGGATCTCGTGATCCGCGGCGGAGAAAATATTTATCCAAAAGAGATAGACTACATACTGGTCGAACACCCCGGGATCAAGGATGCCGCCTGCGTAGGCGTCAGGGATGAAGTGATGGGAGAAGAAGTCTGCGCCTATGTCATTCTGGAGGACAACGAGAAGATGACGACGGACGAGATTCTGGATTATCTGAAGAAGCATCTCGCGACTTACAAGGTGCCGAAGTACGTCAGGATTCTCGATGAGGACTTTCCACGCAACGCGGTGGGCAAGGTTCTGAAAAAAGAGATGAAACAGTGGAAAGTGCCTGCAGGTTAAGCTGACTCAAATACCCCTGTAATACTTCCTGGGGTCCTTTATTCCGCACCAGATAATTATGTCGAGGGTTCGAAGAGGCGTGAGGGACTGCGTGATCTTTCTTTCAGGCCTGTTCTGCTTTGCGAACAGTTTTACGCCTTCTTCGAGAATGGACCTGTTGTTGACGATGTCCTGTTTCATCCGGTCGAACAGGTTCAACGTGGCCTCTTTTCTCGTGCGCCTTACGGTTACCGGGTGAAAATCGGTTTTTGCCTTTTTCCAGTAGTGTTTGAGTACCGCCTCATCCAGAACAGGGATCAGGCGGGGCCTTTTCTTGTGAAGTATCCTGGTTGCAACCGGGATCTGAATGCCCTTTACCCTCGTCGTTATGTTCAAAAGCTCCTCGATCGCCTGTCCGAGCCCGTCCATGGACAGGTCCGCGGTCTCGATGTCCTCGTCCACCGGAATTTTCGCAAGCACTTTTTCGATCATGCCCTTTTTTTCTCCGGTGAACAGTTCCTCGTATGCATCGTCAAACGGCCTGGGCCCTCTGCCGAGGCAGACGGGCACGAACAGGTCTGAGGTGGCAAGGGTAGTGTCCTCTATCACGTCCCACGTGGCGTATGCGGTCGCGTTGTACGCAAGCTTGAAATATGCGGTGAGCACGGACCTTACCTGGAAGGGCTTGAAAATGGAGTTTCTGCCTATCTTCAGCATCGATGGATGATAACCGTATTGCCGGGGATAGCCAAGACGGATGCGTCATCGGCTGAATAGTTTTTTCATGCCGTCCGGGATGTGCGCTTCGATGAAGGCCGGAATGCCTGCGTGATCAGTATCAATCGAATGAAACCATGAAAACAGTTGCATCGTGCCGCCCGCTGCCTTATGAGGACGTCCGTAAAGCGGATCCGATGCAAGTGCGAGGCCCTCGTGCGCGAGGTGAACGCGTATCTGATGCCTGAATCCCCTGTGAATCGAAGCTGCTACGAGAATGAGATCGTCCTTCTTTCTCAATACGGCGTACCGCGTCTCTGAATCAGACGGCATTCCCCTCACTGGAACAGACCCGTCGGCAACTACAACTCTGGCAGGATCAGACGCGCTGGCAGCAAGGGATGCCCGTATGGCCGTCCACTGTGCCTTTTTACGGATCGAACCCGCATCGATACCGACATGATTCTGGACAGCCGGGCGCGATGATTCATTATCAATGCACACGGCCATGTAGCATTTGAATATCCTTTTGTTCCTGCGTGCCTCAACGAGCTTAGCGAAAGTTTCCGGAGTGCGCGCGGCAGCAACAAGTCCGACCGTGCCCGAGTCGAGCCTGCTTAAGAGGCCTGCGTCCGCTTTTGTGTCTCCGGCGCGTATGCATTCGGGAAAACGATGCGCAATAAAATTCGCCACGCATCCCTTTTCTTCCGCGCGAAGGGGCACGGTGTGCATACCCGCCGGCTTGGATACTGCGATAATTTGATCATTTTCAAAAACAACGTCGATGTTTATGGAATCGTCCGGAAGCGGTTCAAAGTCCTGTTCAGTGATCCGTGCCGTTATTTCAACCTTCTGTCCCTCTGCAAGCACAAGGCCT